>OGEN01000007.1_pt1 | contig 331958 bp, 230 predicted proteins | sample 1570671 | NCBI WGS metagenome assembly OGEN01 (sample SAMEA2582128, study PRJEB24529) | metagenome | biome: Human gut stool | place: China | collected 2011 | reverse complement strand
ACTCTTTGACAGACTAGTAATTGCGAATATAACAGGTGCATAAACGGATAATCAGTACGTTTTTGTTTTCCCTACTTTTGATTTTCCTGAAACTATAAATATACGAATTATGAAACACAAGAAAATCAGAACAACGACAGCTATTCTATGTATCGGAACCATTCTGTGTGCCTGCGGAGGGAAACAAGCCACCCGTCAGGCGGACGAAACAGTTGAAGCTGCCCCTAAAGCACCGGTGATCATCGAGACCAATCATCTGAATCCCGGTGTACAATATACGGAAGAGCGTGGGATATCGCCAGCCAGTCCACCTGTGATCCTGGACTTTACAGCCAAGTTACCCACGCAACCTTTCGCACTGAAGAATCATTTCAGTAAAGTAACCTGTGTCACGTTGAAAAGTCCCTTATCTCCCGAACAGGGAACTTTCCTTTACGATGCCAGCATCATTGTCTCTTACGACCGGGGAATGAGCAGTGCCAGCGGTGTGAATACAAAGATACAACTGCTGGAGAACCGGATCCTGACAAACGATCTCTTCGGTTCTTTTTGCTTTGATTCGAACGGGCAGATTACAGATACACTGCTGATCGCGCATATCGAGGGATTGAAATATGATCCTGCCACCCAGAAACTAGAATTTCATGCCAATAACAGGAAAAGCCCGATTGGCAATATCAGCCTGGAACCGGGAAACCAATACAGCTATACAGGCAGAGATACTGTCAACAACTACAACATCATGGGATGGAAATCTCTTGAAGACGGCCGCCTGGTCGAAGAGATCCGCTTCATGGACGACAAACATTCGACTTTGCTGGCCAGCCTGGACGATTCGACCCTGGTAAACGTATCGAGGAATTTCAGGTCACCGGACATGCTCACGACGTTCAATAAGAACTCATACGATACCCTGTGCATATTCGGGAACTATAATCTCCCGACCGTCAAGTTAAGCGGACCGTATGCATTTCCTGAAAGCAACTGGACTTATAAGAACAAGGATAAATTCTATTTCAGACAGGCATTCAACGATACGATATTCAGTCTTTCCTCTCCTAACCGTTTGCAGCCGGAATATATCCTGCAATTCGGAGAAAACAAACTGACTATAGACAACGGACTGTACGGAGATAAATCGCAGAAGTATGCTATCCAGTCGTGGGTGGACACGGATCATTTTATTCTTATCACTTATTCCAGAAATTACGATTGCCCGAATACCCGTAAAGAGAAGAGCGTATTCTATTCCTATGCTTTATACAACAAGGATACAAAACAGTTATCGCTTATCCAGGATAATCATAGTTACCCGGAAGAATTCCTTTTGCCGACGGAACTGCCGGACGGCATACCTGCCATCTTAGGAGAACTCACCTGGCAGGATAACAAATTGTTCACTTCTTACACCAAAAGAAAACTGGAAGCCTTGCAGAAGATGGATAACTTTTCCAAATTGCCTGCAGAACAACAGGAACGCGTCCGGCAACTGGCCGGGACACTAGGGGAAGATGAGATGATTGTGATGATACTTGAATAATGTGTCAATGTGGACAATGCGCCAATATGCCAATGTGTGGAATACTATTTCCATTGGCATATTGGCACATTATTTTTTATTCATACCGCAACGACCGGGCAGGTTTGCTGAGGATTGTTTTAGCAGTCTGCCAGCCTATGGTCAACAAGGATATCACACACAATAAAGTCACCGGAACAAGGAAGAACCAGGCTTTCCAGTCGGTACGGAATGAATAATGATCCAGCCAGCCATCCATAACCCACCACGACAAAGGAAGTGCGATAACGACCGCTACACCGATCAGGATAAAGAACTCGCGGCCCAACTCATAGAACAACTGTATTTTCGATGCACCCAACACCTTACGTATTCCCATCTCACGCACCCTCGTCGAGCAGGAGAACATCACCAATACCCAAAGCCCCATACAGGAAATGAAAATCGCCAGTATGGCAAAGAGGGCAACAATCAGCCCGAACACCTCATCCTGCCGGTATTGCTGGTCGAAGAACTGATCCAGGAAGAAATAGTCGAAGCTGGAATCAGGGAAATAACGGTTCCATATCTCTTCCGACTGTTTCACCAACTCACGGGGATTCGCATTCTCCATAACGACAGATATATAACGCTGTTTCATCCAGCTCAACTTATTGTGCAAGGCGAACAGAAGAGGCGTATACCCCTTATTCAGCGACTGCTGGTGATAGTCTTTTACAACCCCGATGATCTGCATCGGCTGGTCGACAGTCTCCACGGAGAGACGTTCGCCCAGGGCAGCCTCCGGCGAAGCAAAACCCAATGTGCGGACAGCCGTTTCGTTCAGGACGATATTATAGACATCCCCTCCGAAATCCTCGGCAAAACCACGTCCGGCAACAAACTCCAGGTCATACGCATCCAGATAATACACATCGCAGTTGAGCATTTCCAGCAAACGGGTCTGTTTCGTCACATCGCTCAGGCGAACAATCGACAGGAAGTCGGTCACCTCCGTCCCGGGAACGGCACCGGAAACCGTCACGTTCTTCACAGACGGCAATGCCTTCAACTCCCGTTTCATGGCAGTCAGCTTGGTAGCCATATCCTCACAATGAGCCGGAAATTTCAGCACCAATGTCTGGTCAACACGCACACCCAACGAAGCCTGACGCATATACTGTAACTGTGCATAAACGATCAGCGTGCCGCACAACAATGCCAGAGACGCCGTATATTGCAATACAACCAACACCTTACGGGTCAGCGTCGCATTTTTCGTATGCGTAAATTTACCTTTCAACATTTTGATCGGCTTAATACCCGATAGGATTGTTGCCGGATAGAAACCGGACAGGAAAACACCCAGTGCAAATATCAGCAGCAGCATCCAACCCAAAGAGGTCGTTACCCACACGGAGAAACCCAGATCACGCGATGTCAGGTTATTGAATGCAGGCATCAGCGCCTCCATCAACCCGAGCGCCAGAATAAAGGCAATCCCGTTCGTCACCAACGATTCAAACAGGAACTGAGTAACAATCTGCCGGCGACTTGCCCCCGAAGCCCGGCGTATCCCGATCTCTTTGGCACGCTCCATCGAACGGGCTACCGTCATATTGATATAATTGATCCAGGCAATGCACAGGATCGCCAACGCCGTACAGATCAGGACCAGCATGGACGAACGGTTCCCTTTCGTCTCCGGCTCATAGGCTTTCTGGGGATTCAGGTGGATATCCTTCAAGTTGGTCAGCTGGATTGCCCAGGTTTTATTCTTCAAGGCCTCCTCCGTTTTATATTTCTCTGCCATCGCAGGGAAAGCATCTTCGACCTGCTTCTTCATATCGGCAGATTTCAGGAGGACATACGAATACACCTCATGCCGGTACCAGTATTCATCCATCCATTTCGGAAGTGTTTCATATGAGATCAGCATGCTGTAACGCACATGCGAGTTGACAGGCATATCCTTCATGATACCCGTCACTTCGCATGCTTCCTCGCCGATATTACTGCGGAAGATCAATATCTTTCCGATCGGGTCGGCACCCTTGAAATATTTACGGGCGATACGTTCTGTGATAACTACTTTTTTCGGTCCATCCAGGCAGGTGTTCTTATCCCCTTTCAATAACTCGAAATCGAAGAAGTTAAAGTAATTCTTCTCGGCGTAGCCGATATTCGTTTCACGGTAGAGAAGTTCATTGTATTTAACGATCTGTTCGGGGTAATACTGGCTACCCACACGGGTATAGTCTTCTACTCCGGCCAGGTTGCGTTTCATGGCAGTAGCATAACCTGCCGAGCTGGAAGCCCAGTTGTCGGTCATCTCGCCGTTCTCGAAAAAGCACGCTTCCACACGGAAAATGCGGTCGGCGCGGCTGTGCATATGGTCGTAGCTGTATTCGAAAGCCACATAAGTCAGGATCAGCAGGGCGGCCGCCATTCCGATCGCCAGGCCGAGTATATTGATTGCACTGAAGCCTTTTTTCTTTGTCAGGCTGCGCAAGGCACTGTTCCAATAATTTGATATGATCATATTCGTTGTTATCTGATTATTTGATGGAAATATTGTTTCTATCTTCCGATACGATTTTTCCATCTAATAAGTGGATCACGCGATGGGCATATTTCGCATCCCGCTGTGAGTGGGTAACGATCACGATCGTCGTCCCCTGCCGGTTCAGTTCGCTAAGTAACTCCATTACTTCAACACCATTGGTAGAATCCAAATTACCTGTCGGCTCATCCGCCAGAATCAGGTTACAGTCCGTCACCACGGCACGGGCAATAGCGACACGCTGCTGCTGACCTCCGGACAACTGTTGCGGGAAATGTCCGGCGCGATGGGCAATATTCATACGGTCTAATACCTCCATTACCTTCTTTTTCCGGTCCGCTTTCTTTCCGTTCAGATAGACCAGCGGCAGTTCCACATTCTCGAAAACCGTCAGCTCGTCTATCAGGTTGAAGTTCTGGAAGACAAAGCCGATGTTCCCTTTCCGGAAAGAAGTCAGCTGGCTCTCGCTCATCTTATCTATCTCTTTTCCTTCAAAGTAATATTTACCGGAAGTCGATGAATCCAGTGTCCCCAGGATATTCAGCAGGGTGGATTTTCCACATCCCGAAGGCCCCATGATAGCGACAAACTCGCCTTTCTTTATCTCCAGGCTTACCTCATTCAATGCTTTGGTCTGTACATCTTCCGTTGTGAAGAGCATAGACAGTTTTTCTGTTTTAATCATATTTCTTTGTTTATAAATTATTCACTCCTAAGAATATACATCGGTTTCAGGCGGATGATGCGCCATACCTGCCGTGCGACGGTCCCGAAGGCGATACACATTAACAGGACAAACGCTACTGCATAACTCCACCAGGGCAGTACGATATGGAACGCATAGCCTTCGAGCCAGTTGTTCATCAGGAAAGCAGAGGCAGGAATACCGATCACGGACGCGACCACCGTCAGGAGTAATAACTCACGTGTCAAAACTACAAAAAGATTTACTCTCCCCGCTCCCAATACCTTACGTACCCCTATTTCTTTCACCCTCGACAGGGTGGAGAAAAGTGTGACGGTCCACAGCCCCAGGCAGGCGACAAAAACGGCCAGCAAGGCCGAACCGGCAAACATCCATCCGAAATTCCGGTCTTCCTGATACTGGTTCCTGTTGAAATCGTCAAGATAGAAATAAGAGAACAGCGAAGTTGGGAAGAAATCCCGGTAGGCCTGTTCGATCTCCGCCAGACGGGCCGCATCGGCAGTGCCGTCCATACGGATGGAGATATAAGGTGTCCCGATAAACGGTACGCGTTCTTTGATGAAGAAGATGATCGGTTTGTACGGTACGGCAAGCGACTGCTGATGGTAATTACGGGCTACGCCGATCACCTGGAGAGGTTCTTCCACCACCTCCATCGTCAACTGTCGGCCGAGAGCAGCTTCATTGGAAGGAAAACCCAACAGACGGACAGCTTCCTCGTTCAATACCACTTTATTCAGTTCATCCCCGTATTCTTCCGAGAAACCCCTGCCACAAACCATATCGGGGGAATAAGTAGAGAGATAATCGTAATCGACAGCAAACATCTGGATCAGCTTCACTTCCGACTGGTCGCTTCCATAAGGACGGTTGGTAAAATAATTGGCAACCTCCACGCCCGGAACTGCCCCGGAGACAGTGACCTGCCGGATATATGTCTTTTGTTTCAAGTGCTTTTTAAAGCTCTCCATCTTTGCCGACAATTCATCCGTGAAAGAGGGATATTTCAGAACGACGATCTGCCTCATCGCTGCTGAAGCCGTTTCATTCTGCATATAACGGACCTGAGCTATGACTACGAAAGTCCCGGTTATCAGAATAAAGGAGGCGACGAACTGCACGACGATCAGGACTTTCCGCATCCTATTTCCTTTCCGGCTGTGCAAGAGTTTCCCGCGCATAATATCCGACGGACGGATGCGTGTCAGGAGATAAGAAGGGTATAAACCGGTAAAGAGAGTCCCTAAAACGATAATACCCGACACGGTAACCCAGAACTCCGGCTGCAAAAGAGCATTCTCTCCAAAATCGTAGGTAGCCAGGGAATTGACGACGGGCAGGAGCACTTCCAGCCAACCTAATGCAATCAAGGCAGCCAGGGAATTGACGATCCCGGCTTCGAGCAATCCCTGGAAAAGCATCTGCTTGCGGGATGCCCCGAAGGCTTTACGTACACCGAACTCTTTTCCCCGCTCCAGGAAACGGGCGACCATCAGATTCAGGGCATTCACCCAGCCGATAAGCAACAGGGCGACCGCCATCACCGACAGGATATAGACGGCAGTACGGCTGCCTTTCGTCTCTTTCTCATACGATTTCTGTGGGGTAAGATGAATCTCTCTCAACGGAATCAACTCCACCCGCCAGTCTTTATGCTTCAAAGCGGCTGTCTTGTATTTATCGGAGATGGCGGCAAAGGCATCGGCTATCTCCTGCGGATTCTTTCCCGGCTCCAGGCGGACGTAGGTATACACGCCGTGGACATACCAGATATCCTGCCGCTCTTTCGGTATCGTGGAATAGGAAAGGAGGAAGTCGTAATGTAAATGTGAGTTTGCCGGCATCCGGTCGATAATGCCCGTGACTTCAAAATGCTGCTCGGCCGTTGCCGTCCGGAATGTCAGGATCTTCCCCAACGGCTCCGCTTCGCCGAAATAACGGTGAGCAGCACTTTCCGTTAATACGACGGTGTTGGGACGGACCAGCTGGCCTGTCTTCTCTCCTCTTTTTATCGGGAAGTTGAACAATTCGAAGAAAGCGGGCTCGGTAAAGCAATAACGTTCTTCGGCAAATTGTTTATCCTGATAGGTAACGACCTGTTCCCTGTCCTGTGCGGTAAGGCGAACGAACTTCTCGATACCCGGAATCTCACGGCTCATGACCGGCCCGTGTCCGAGAGAGGTAGTGGCCCAGTTGTCGGTCAGTGCTTTTCCTTCATACAGGCGGCTTTCGACACGGTAAATACGGTCACCGTCATGGAAAGAATCGTAACTCAGTTCAAACCGGACATAGAGCAGTATCAGCAGCGCTGCCGAGATACATACGGACAGACCGAGGATATTGATCACCGAAAGTGACTTACGGGCCCGCTGGCTTTTAATGACTTGGGACAGGTAATCCATACTTTTCTTTTTTTATTATCTGATTATAAGACGTTCGTTCTCGCCAAACAGTTCATAGCCTGAAATGATCACTTTCTCTCCGGGTTTCAAGCCTTCGGTCACTTCATAATATTGTGGATTCTGACGACCGATCTTCACCGGACGGCGACGGGCGGTGGTCTCGTCTTCATCTACTACATATACATACTGTCCGCCGCTTGCCTGATAAAAACTACCGCGGGGGATCAGGATAGCTTGTACCGGATCACCCAGTTGCAGGTTCAGGTGATAGGTCTGTCCGGCACGTATATTTTCGGGACGATCACCGGTAAAATGGAGGTCTGTACGGAACTGACCGTCGCGTACTTCGGGATAGACTTTCGTCATTTCCATCTCATAGGTCTTTCCTTCACGTTCGAAGCTGGCGGGTAAGCCGGGCATGACACGTTCTACATAATGCTCGTCGATCCTGGCTTCTACCTTCAGTTCGGGGGTGATTACCTGACCGATGCGTTCTCCCTGGGCGATCGACTGGCCGATCTGGGCTTCCAGGTTACCTAACTGGCCGCTTACGGGAGCTTTCACTTTCAGATTCTCCAGACGTTCGCGAACCAGTGCCAGGCTTCGTTTCATATTCCGGATGTTTTCATCCAGGCTCTCCAGCTGGCTGCTGCGGAAAAGGTCGTCCTGACTGATACGCTGGTCCAGTACGACGAGTTGGTCGCGTGAACTTTCGTAATCTTCTTTCGCAAGAAGATAATCTTCGCGGGCAAGAAGTTGTTTGTTGTACAAACGTTCGTATTGTTTGTAACGGCGTTCTTTCTGTACCAGGTCCTTATTCAGATTGATACGTTCTTGTTTCAGGCTCAGATGCTCCTGCTCCATACTGATACGGGTATTACGAAGTTCGTTTTCCTGATAGGCAAGGTCGGCTTCGCTCTGGAGGATGCCGATATTTAATAGCGGGTTACTCAGGCGGAGGATGACATCTCCGGCTTTGACTTGCGTCCCCTCTTCGATCAGGCGTTCTTCCACACGACCGCCTTCGATGGCATCCAGGTAAATGATACGGTCCGGCAAGACCTGACCGATCACACGGATATAGTCGTTGAATTCACCCTGGATGATGGTGGAGATCGTCAGGCGCTCTTTCTCGACCTTCATGGAGGAAGAAGTATCACGAAAGATAAAGTAAAGCACGCAGACAAGCAGGAAGACACCGCCTGCTACAACGTAAATATGTTTTTTCTTCAAACGGGACTTCCGTTCGATCGGAGTGTCCATGGTGTTGTTATTCATATCTGTATCTATATTTTTATTCAATTACTATTTATAAAAACGACCCGGTACGGTAAAACTCAACCATCCGATGCTTCAGATCATACTGCAACCTGGTACGAACCAGTTCCGCCCTGGCTGAAATATACAGGTTACGTTTCTCCATCAGCTCGAAGACGGAAATCATACCTTCCTCCCACTTTTCCTCATTTTCTTTGAGGGTGGTAGTCAAAGCCTTCAGTTGCAAAGCGGCCTGATGATACTCTTCTGCCGAAGCCTGGAGAGTAAGGCAGGCATCTTCTATCTCTTTATATAAGGATATACGTTGCCGGTCGTTATTATTTCTGACCTGTTGCAGGCGGAAACGTTCTTTCCGGACTGCCGTGAAACGCGATAAACCGCTAAAGATCGGGAACGATACCCGCAAACCGATATACTTATTCCAGTTATTTTTCATCTGTTGTCCAAAAGAGACGATGTGCCCGTCTGCATTACGTTCCGTATCGTAATAGCCCGAATAAAGGCTGAAATCTGCCCGGATCGAAGGGGAGAAAGCACCGGATGCGATCGCCAGCGATTTCCGTGATGTCTGTTCCCGCAGGTCCATCATCCGGAATTCAGGAAGTGCGATCTCCGACTCAGCATAGACGTCCGGAGCCGAATAATTACTGAGGAGTGGCGGTTCATCTCCCTCTGCATCTACATCAGCAATGGATAACGTATCCGAATCACGCATCTGTAACAATTCCTTCAATGCCAGAAACGACAAGCGTTCTGTCTTGTTTTTCACTGTCTCCTGATAAATATCGCTCTGCAACCGGGCTTTCACCTCCTGCAGATCCGACGGGGAACGAAGACCGAGGTCCACATATTCAAGCATCTGTTCATGATACCGTTCACTCAGTTTCCGTTGCTCGGCAGCTAATAGGCTCATCTTCCTGTCAAAGATATACACATAATAGGCATCCATCACCTCAAAAGCCACCCGATTCTCTTCCGCTTTCTCCGTTACGCCGCTCAATTGCCTGTTCAACCGGGTAAACTGTGCCCGGTTGATACGCTTGAAACCATCAAAAACAGGCAAGGAGATATCCACTCCCACCGTGCTTTCCAGAAAAGAAGAGGTGGTGTACATATTCGTCTTCGGGTCTACCGAACGTCCCATCCGTTTTCCGAACGCCCCATTGGTACTGACAGAAGGGAGGAAGTCGCCGATTGCAGCAGTAAAATCCTCACGGGCAATACGGGTATCCAGCCGGCTGTTTTTCAGCGTCAGGTTCTTCTCTATAGCATAACGCATACAGGAGTCGACAGTCCAGGAATCCCGGGCATGTGCTGTGACTACCGAGCCTAAAAGCAACAGTCCTATAGCCCGTAATCCATATTTGGTTGTTATTTGCATTTTCATCATGTAAATAGAAGAGCAAATGGCATGCCACATTTAATCACTTATTGATTATCAATAATTACAAAAAAGAGACACATGTAAACTGTAAAATATATTGACACGCAATTGTCAAATATTTTGACGTCACAGACTAGGTAGTATATATAAGGTTTGTAATAGCCAAGTTTCTTTGATAATGGGATAGTTCACTTTTAGAAAGATTTGAACTATTCAGCAATAAACCATCAGTCATCAATAGGGCTGGTATAGTTACAGGTCCATTTGCCGTCGGTTTTAACCGACGGATAAGTAAATGCTCTATCTCTTTGGACTTTAGTCCCATTTAAAGAGTCTCTCTATGTAAAGAGAAATGTGGCTGAAGCCAATAAAGAGAAGCAACTTGTAAACCGTCAGTTAAAACTGACGGCAAATAAACCTGTAATGGCTAAGTCACTTTGATTAAGGGATAGCTCATTATTGATAATTATTGAACTAATAAATAGCATTGTTTCCGCAGAAAACCGATAGAACAGCACTCTATAAAATAACTCTCCTTAAAGTGTCAAATATTTGGACGCTCATTTGCAAAGTATCACGGAAGCCGATACCTTTACAAAAAAATTGACGTATGCAAACCGGAACAGTTCTTATAGTAGACGATAATAAAAGTGTACTGACCTCACTCGAATTATTACTGGAAGACGAATTCGAACGAATTGAAACAACTTCGAATCCGAACCGTATCCTGTCCGTTCTGGATACAATGCCGGTCGACCTTGTCATTCTCGATATGAATTTCTCCGCCGGAGTCAATACCGGGAACGAAGGCTTATTCTGGCTACGACGTATCCAGGAGATAGCCCCCGGACTGCCTGTTATCATGCTTACTGCCTATGGAGACGTGGAACTGGCTGTCAAGGCACTGAAAAGCGGAGCGGTAGACTTTGTGCTCAAACCCTGGGACAATGATGTCCTGCTGGAAAAGATACATACCGCTTTACAGGCTGCCGAGGAAGAACGAATGAAACAGAATGCCGGAAAAGGCGGGATCACCCCTCCCTCTGAACCGGCAATGATCATCGGGCACTCACCTGTTATGATGAAGCTGATCAAGATTGTAACCAAAGTTGCCAAAACGGATGCGAACGTACTGATCACCGGGGAAAACGGGACGGGTAAAGAGATGCTCGCCCGCGAAATTCACCGGCTGTCCCTCCGCAGCCGCCGGGAGATGATCAATGTCGATATGGGAGCCGTCAGCGAATCTCTGTTTGAAAGCGAACTGTTCGGACACGAAAAAGGAGCCTTTACCGATGCCCGTGAAAGCCGTCCGGGTAAATTTGAGGCTGCCAGTGGAAGTACCTTGTTCCTGGATGAGATCGGCAACCTCCCGGTCGGGTTACAGGCCAAACTGCTCGCTGCCCTCCAGAATCGTGAAGTGACCCGCCTGGGAAGTAACAGGAAAATCCCGGTTGATATACGCCTGATCGCCGCCACCAACCGGAACCTGCCGGAAATGGTCGGGCAATCGCTTTTCCGTGAAGATCTGTTCTACCGTATCAACACCATCCAGATAGAGATCCCGCCGTTACGGAACCGACGGGAAGACATTCCCCTTTTCATCGATTATTTCCTGAAAAAATATACCACCCAGTACAAACAAACAGGTATGACGATCCACCCGCAGGCCATGAACAAGCTGGAACGGTACGACTGGCCGGGTAATATACGCGAACTGCAACATACCATCGAAAAGGCCGTGATCCTCGCCGAGAAAAGTGTGATCCGTGCCACCGACCTCTTTATCCGTCCCGGGAAAACCGTCTCGTTCACCGAAGCTCCCAACCTGGGGGAAGTGGAACGGAAGACCATCGAAGCAGCCATCACCCAAAACGACGGGAACCTGACTGCTGCTGCCGAACAACTGGGCGTAAGCCGGCAAACCTTATATAACAAACTAAAACGATTCAACCTGTGAAACGGATGTTCAGCACACGCATCTATCTGAAGATAGTCTTCCAGGTGGTGATCATCGTCATCGTCGCCGGCCTGGGATTAGCCGGTATTGTCAGTGGCAAGGCCATCATCCTGGGATGTGTCACCCTGCTGATCGCCTTATGGCTGATCGGCGTCCTCGTTTATTTCCTGAACGCATCGAACCGCCGTATCCAATTATTCCTGGATGCCATCGAAGATAATGAATCGATGCTTTACTTTCCCGAAAACACCGGACCGGAAGAACAACAACGCCTCCATACGGCATTCAACCGCATCCACGGCCTGATGACGGAAAGCAAACAGAAAGAGTTTGAACGTGAACTGTTACGGAAAGAATACGAATCCTACGATAAACTGATGCATGTCCTGACCCACGAGATCATGAATTCGATCGCCCCGATCGTATCCCTTTCAGGGACACTTCTCTCCTATTACCGGAATAACGAGACGACTAAAAGCTGCGACGAGATCACCGATGCCACGATACGCAAAACGGTACGCGGACTGGATACGATCAAGAGCCAGGGGCAGAGTCTCATGAACTTTACCAATTCATACCGGCAACTTGCCCGCTTGCAGGCTCCTAATCCCAAACCTTTCTCCCTCTCCCACCAGGTCCATAACATCGAACTATTGTTCCAGTCAGACCTGCAACGGTTACAGATCGGCCTGAATGTCTATCTATACCAGGAAGAAATAACGGTGGATGCAGACGAAGAGTTGCTTTCGCAGGTACTGATCAATTTATTGAAAAATGCGATAGAAGCATTGGATGAACAGGATAACGGAGAGATAACACTCGCCGTAAAACAATCCGGCAACACCACCCTGATCGAGATCACGGATAACGGACCCGGCATTCCTTATGATCTGCAGGAAGATATATTCGTACCCTTTTTCACCACCAAAAGCCAAGGAAGCGGCATCGGCCTTAGCCTCTCACGCCAGATCATACGTATGCACGGGGGCGAACTTCAGGTATATTCGCAACCCTATGCCGAAACACGTTTTACGATCTCGCTGCCCTCAACGGCGGGGAATTTCCACACGTGAAGAGAGCGGATAACGCAATCCTTGGGATGACTTGTAATAGACCTCCGCAGCCCCGATCTTCAACTTGGCACGTATCTTGACCGGAATATGGTTTTCGTCATCTCCGATCCATATCTCGGCTGCCGCCTTACTTTGGGTGAATGCATCGTCATAAATATCAATGAAGAAATGACGGGTACGATATTTCAGTGTCTCGTTACGTTCCACAATCTGCTGTCCGGTATAACGGAAACTGATATTGATACGCTCACGCCCGATCGCCACATGGAAAGGGAACTCATCCCCATATTGCATCTTATCCCAATCCAGCGACCGGAGATACATGGTAGCCCCCAGCATATCGAACATATACTGCTCCGAAACGATCATCGTATCGATCTTTGTCCGTGAAGGTGTATACCGATGGGAATGTGCGGATGTCTTTCCATCCTGATAAGAGAATTTCAGATCATCGATCAGATAGTAATCATTCTCATTGACCCGTTTCTCGCTTCGCAGCAACAACATCTCAGGCGAGAAATAACAATCGATCGTATCGCGCATGGAGTAGACCTTCTCGAACATGCCGGAAGTCCGGAACAACAGGCGATAATGATAGGCCGTCTCTCCTTTATAACGGGCATTCTTGACAGACAAAGTGGCCTGCCCCGCACGCGGCATCAGAATGCCCCATTTGAAGTAAAGCTCGTATTGCACCTCCTCACCGGCACTGAAACGCTCTTTCACCGGAATAGTTTGCGCACCGGTCACTTCCGGAAGAAGCAACAACCAGCCAAGCAGGAAGAAACCGATCGCCTTAGAACGGCATTCCCATACTACCACTGCTACTGCGCGAAGAAGACTTCTGTTGTCCTTCATCTTTATAATTTCTTTTCTTCTTGGTTGCCTCTTTAGGCTTATTCTTTGTAATCTCGATAGGTTTCTGTTTTGCCCACGGGGTCGCTTTGACATTCCAGGTCTCTTCCACCTGCCAGTTCTGCATCACATTATACTTCACAGGTGAGTAGAAGACTTCTTCTGGCTGCCGCTTTTCGGCATAATTGCCGGTATCCCATTTACCGTTGTCATTCAGGTCGACCACCAGGCGGACATAATATTTATCCGGCTTCAAGTCCATGAACAGGGCACCCCCGTTCTTTACCTTCGTTTTCCTTATCGCGACATCGCTGCCGTTCAGCAATTCGACATAAGCTGTCGTATCTATTCCTTCTATATTCAGATACAGATGGCCGTATTCATCTTCTTTCTTGATCTTGAACTCACTCGAATATGGTTCGTTCCATTTGTCATAGAGGCTGAATACCGTTGCCGAATCAACAGACAACCGATACTCTTCGCCATATTTCCACGGACGACGGATAAAGTAGTTCAGGGTGTTGACAGAATCCCTGAAAAAGTCGAAATCGACCGGTGTCCAGACCGTATCGACCTTCTGATCCAAATAAAAGACCTCTTTCGGCAGGTCGAGAACCGGTTCATTGAACGTCACGGAAACGGTATCGAACAAGTCCATCGAAGTCGGTGCATCGATCTGCATACCGAGGAAGACGATCGGTTCAGGCTCATCATCTTTCTTCTTTTTCTTCTTTTCCGGACGATGGCGCATCAGGAACTGAAGCGTATCGGTTTGCGGCCGGAGAATATTCAACGAGTCGCTTTTCGGATAGGAAAGTTCTACCAGCAAAGTATCCTGTTTCCATACCATCGAATCGGTCAGCCAGAAATTGACTCCCGTACCTCCTTCCGTTTCCTGTGTAAAGAACCAGGCTGAATCGGCTGGGGTAAAGTTGATCGGCTTCGGCAACGGTATCGTATCCAACGGCGCGTTAAAACGGATGGTCAACAGATTTTCCTGCTGGCGTTCCGGTTTCAGGAGATATTGCCGCATGAAGTTTTCCTTGAACAGACGCAGTTGAATATCGTCCGGGAAATAGCGGGTATAGGCTACTGTCCGGATCGTATCGATGGTCAGGCTGTCTTTCCATAGCGTATCCTGGCGGCTGGTAAGTTCCAGCGAGGGGATAATGATAGAGTCGTTGAATGCGATCTCTTCGCCCGGCTGGTCAAACTTATAGTCGCGGTTGACATCGTTCAGACCGAATATGCGGTAACTGCCCGGAGAGATATTACGGATAGTGAACTCCCCTTTATCGTTTGTTCGTGAAGTACGGTCGAAAGGCAGTTTTACAAAAGCTGAATCTTCCAGGTTCTTATGCAGGCCGACCGTAATGCCGGGCATCGGTTCCAGGTTTTCCGCGTTCAGCAAGACACCTGACACCTCCAGTGTATCGATCACATCGCCGGTAGAGAATGCAAAAGAGAAATTCTCGAACACATTCTTCTCATTATTATCGGAGATCGAGTTGGTGAAGTCGATCGTATAGGTCGTATTCTCTTTCAAGGTATCTTTCAGCTCGACCACAACTTTTTTCCCCGCGGCACGGATTACCGGCAACTGCATCTGCGGCGGCGTAATGATCACATTCTCCGACGGCTTGTCCAGCTGCACCAGTTCATCAAACAGGATTTCCACCTTCTTCCCCTTATAGTTTGTCTGGTTCGGAGCCGGAAGGCTGCTGACAAATTTAGGAGGCGCTTCATCGTAAGGCCCTCCGTTCGGAGAAGCCATATTGGCACATGAATACATGGTTACCAACAGAAAAAGGCCACATACTGCCAGTAATAAATTGTTTATATATCTGTTACCCATTCAATCTCTTTTTATTCAAATGGCAAAAATAGGGAAAAATCCGATGACAAACAGTGATATATACGCTAAATTAACGTAAGTACACCCTAACAAATCAGAAATAAGCAAGTTGCAGCCGACGTACCTAACAGTATCCATACGCATTTATCAGCGTAACTCTACCGCTCGTCTGCATCCGGTAAATATGAACATGAATATGGATTACTTTTTCCCGGAATGAATTAAGCAATAAATCAAAACAGTTTTTCATCATTCCGCGATGATTCTTTGATGACATAATGATTCTAATTACGACATTTAGGTGTTAATATGTAAAACAATATATTGATCTGACAACTCGATAATTTCCTGAAAGGTAACTTCCGGGAATCTTTTTATCACAATAATTAACAATTCATATTTCTTACTTCCAGCTTTCAGTTCGTTTTAAAGAAATTCCCACTTCGTTTAAAACGAATTTTTTTTTGTTTTAAACGGAATGAGGGTTTATTTTAAACAAAAAATCGCGTGAATATATGTTAATATAGTTTTGTTTAGTCCCTTTTTTATCCTTGAATTTTATGTTTTGTAGCAGTTTCTTGTTCTGGAAGCTGCCGGATACGAACCATAACAGTAGTGACATAATTCTCGATGAGATCTTTTATCAAAGAAAAAGTTTCGTTTTATCTATTTTTTTGTATGATTCGAAACGGTTAATCGGGCTATTACGTTCAATATGACAATACGAAAACGGGCTACGTTTGCGTAAAAATAGCCACTACCGTCCTGGGCCCCATAGAAGCTCTTCAGGAACTACTTAAAATAGCATTTTGACAATTTTATTTTTAGCATGTTATATCACAGGCTTCACAATTTCAATACGCAGTCCCAATGCTTCAATAATCCTATAAAATGTACTTACCCCTGGCTCTATCACCCCCTTTTCAATACGTGAAATATAGGACTTGCTGGCTCCGATACGTTTTGCCAATTCTTCCTGTGTCACCTTTTCTTTTTTACGTGCATCATGAATAATTTGCCCCATACAATAAGAATAGGCTTCACGTCTAAAATCGTCACGCTCCGAAGTACCGACTTTACCGAACTTCTGATCCATTATTGTATCAACGCTTCTCAGATTTGCTTCCATAATATTCTTCTTTGATTTTTAACGCTTTATTTATTTCCTTAATCGGCGTTTTCTGTGTTTTCTTCTGAAACCCATTAAACAGGATAACGACCTTACCTTTATCAAAACAAAAAAATACCCGATAAATATTACTATTATATTCAGCTCTTAATTCATACAAGCCGTCTTTAATGTGTTTCACAAATTTTTCAGATATGCGATTTCTTACCTTTAGCATATCAAGTATATAGTATATCTTCTTAGACTCATCTTCGGTAAGGGTATCCATGAAGTCCCAAAAGTAACTTTTGTATGCTACTATTTCTCGTTCACCATACATAGGACAAAAGTATATAAAGTTTAACGATATTACAACTTTCAATAAATAAAAACTTAAACCTTTCAACGTTTCAGATACCTGAACCCGATCCGGCAATACAAACATTTTTTCTTCTCGCAATACTCCCGTTTCAACTGGACAAGCGCCTGGCTGTCTCCGGCATGACCTGTTTTTATCCCCGCCTGAGTAAAACCGGAAACGATCGCATTCTTCTCCGGCGGAAGACTTTCAAGGATATGGATGGCGCGGTCGCAATATTCCGGCTGTTTACTCCTGACACCATAGGCAAAAAGTACCGGTACTACCGTATTTATCAACAGGATACACAAAGAATTTTCCCCCACCTGCTTTTCCTTCCGGACAGAAACAGAGCGGAAGTTATAATGCGTTTCCCAATAAACAGAGGGAGAGACACGAAAGCATTGTTTGATACAGCCGATACTACCCGCAGCCAGTATAACAGAAAACAGGGTATCGTACTGCGTCCAGACAGCAGCCAACTGCGCCAGTTTCAGGCAAGGGAAATTAACCGGACGGATACGCAGGCTTCTGAACTGGGAAGGATCGAGCGGCGTCAACCCGAATTTATGCCGAAGAAACCGGTATTCGCGTTGTAACAAACGGTAATAAGGACAATCGAGCGTTTCATCCAGCATCCCCGCCTGTCCGAACAACATCGCCTCTACCTGCGAATGACTACCGCGTTGTTTTTGAATACAGCGTAGCGGCAGACTTTTAGCCAGACGTTCGAAGATATCGTTATTCACTCCGAAACCGAAGTTACGGGTTAAAGTAATATAAAAGACTTCATTCCAATCACCGCCGTACAGGTCCAGCAAACGGAAAATATCAGCTGTCTTACGCTCCAGCCGCTCCCCCAGCAAAGCATCCAGCCAGGAAGATATATACAACGGTTCTATTTCCGGAATATATCCCAGGCACGGCATGGCCACTTCGCGGTACAACAGCCAGTCTATATTTTTAACGATAGCTTCCGGAACAATCAGTTTTAGTTGGGGGATCGGCTCACCGTCCGTCCGCCTCACCTCACAATCGACACACTCCACAACATGCAGGATAACGGCATCATAAGCTTTGTCTTTATCATGACGATGGACCAGCCAATCGGATGCCCGGGTATGAATCTCCACACTGCCGACCCATAGGGTATCAGCTATTTTTATCTTTGCATTGAAGAAGTCCGGTCCGGCATCGGAATTGAGTGTTCCGGGATCGATAACAGAGACGGGACGACCATCGGTGGTAAGAAGCGGCATTGCCGGATACAGTTTGTATTTCCAAACATAATGTAATAAACGTTCCATATTCTTTTCAGAGTTAAGATTTATGCCACAAATCTAATTCATTTTCTTTATATTTGCACCCCTGAAGGCTAAGTTATTAGCCATATTAATTCATTTTATTCTGAAAAGATATGAAGATTGCACTTATCGGTTACGGAAAGATGGGGAAAACCATCGAGCAAATCGCACTCAGCAGAGGACACCAGATCGTCTCTATCGTAGATATAAACAACCCGGAAGAATTTCAGTCTGTTAATTTCAAGAGCGCAGACGTTGCCATCGAGTTCACGACTCCCGCCACGGCTTTCGATAATTATATGAAAAGTTTCGCTGCCGGCGTTCCCGTGGTTTCCGGGACGACAGGCTGGTTAGACCGTATCAGTGAAATAAAAGAGAAATGTGAAAAGGAAGGCAAGACATTCTTCTATGCTTCCAATTTCAGTATCGGGGTAAACATCTTTTTCGCCCTCAACAAATATCTGGCGAAAATCATGAATAATTTCCCTTCTTACAATATCAGCATGACGGAAACGCATCATATCCACAAGCTGGATGCTCCGAGCGGAACAGCTATCACGCTGGCAGAAGGTATCCTCGAAAACGTAGACCGGAAAGAACGCTGGACGCTGGAAACAGCCGAACAACCGACCGACCTGCCGATCCATGCTATCCGCGAAGGGGAAGTGCCGGGTATCCATGAAGTGACCTATGAATCGGACGTCGACTATATCAGCATCAAGCATGATGCCAAGAGCCGTGCCGGTTTCGCTCTCGGCGCTGTCGTTGCTGCCGAGTTTACTGCCGGGAAAAAAGGCTTCCTCGGTATGGATGATATGCTTAAATTTTAATTCCACAGAATTAGTCTACAAATGAAAAAGTTTTCCAAGAAACAATGGATCAAGTTCGGCATCTCAGCCGTATTGTATATACTCTTTTCGATCTGGATGCAGAACCTCTGGTTGTTGCTGGGATTGATCGTGCTGGTGGATATCTTCCTGACAAAATACATTCCCTGGGGCGCCTGGAAACGGTCGAAGAACCCGAGTGTACGGAATGCATTGGAATGGGTGGACGATATCCTGTTCGCACTGATCGCCGTTTATTTCATCAATCTGTTCATCTTCCAGAACTACCAGATCCCGAGTTCTTCGCTGGAGAAATCGTTGCTTGTGGGCGATTATCTGTTCGTGAGCAAGTTGAGCTACGGTCCGCGCGTACCGAACACGCCGTTATCATTTCCGTTGGTACAAAACACACTGCCGTTCTTCAACTGCAAGTCGTATCTGGACTGGCCGGAATGGGGGTATAAACGTGTAAAGGGTTTTGGACATGTAAAACGTAACGATATCGTAGTGTTTAACTTCCCGGCTGGTGACACAGTTGCCCTGAATGTACAGAATCCGAGCTACGACGAACTGGTTGCCCAGTACGGACGTGAAGCCATCCGGCTGGATAAAAAGACATTCGGAGATGTCATTTATCGCCCCGTAGATAAACGTGAGAATTATGTAAAACGTTGTATCGGTCTACCGGGCGACACGATCGAGCTACGTAACAATCAGGTATATATCGATGGAAAACCCGCCAAGAATCCGGAGAACATGCAGTTTAACTACTTTGTTGAAACAGACGGTTCGCCTCTTACGGAGGAACAATTCCGCCTGATGGAGGTAAGCAAAAGCGACCGGATACTGGCCTCCAACAACGGGTATTTCCAGGATCTGATGTCATTCCTCGGTTTCGAGCCGATCGCACCCGGACAGTTCAACCCGGTTTATCATTTACCGCTCACCAAGAAGGCGCTGGCCATTGCAGAGAAACTACCTTCTGTGAAAAAGATCGTTATCGAGCCGGATGCCTGGTCGGGATCGACTTATCCGGCCTGGTATAAAACCGGTTGGTCACGTGACAACTTCGGTCCGCTATGGATACCGAAAAAAGGAGCGACAATTCCACTGAACGAACGTAACATCGCCCTGTATGGCCGTTGCATCAAGAATTACGAAAACAATACACTGGAAGTAAAAGACGGTACCTATTATATCAATGGCAAACCGGAGACAGACTATACATTCAAATATGATTATTACTGGATGATGGGTGATAACCGCCATAACAGTGCCGACAGCCGTTCGTGGGGATTCGTTCCGGAAGATCATATCGTAGGAAAACCGATCCTGATCTGGTTGTCACTGGATAAAGACCGTAGCCTGTTCGATGGTGGTATCCGCTGGAACCGCCTGTTCCGCATGGTGCACCCGGATTGATAGTTGACATATTGATTCTATGGCAAAACAGACCTTCATATCTGCTGTAAAATGGCTGGCTACGATTGCGTTGCTGGCTGGAGGCGTTATGGCAGTCCGTTACTATTGTATGGAGTCATTCCGTGTATCGACCGATTCTATGGAGGCTGCATTACATAAAGGCGATTATATCCTGGTCAACAAGTTGCCGTTGAAAGATAATCCCGGACGTAACAGGGTGGTTTTATTCACCAGCCCGTTGCTGAAAGATACCGTTTCAAACCCTTTATTCCTGAGTCGTTGTATCGGTATGCCCGGCGATACGATCCGTGTCGGCAACGATGGCTATCGGGTCAACGGCAAACTGATCCCTCATTCCCCCCAATCGCTCAACCGTTATATGGTGACGAAGGCCGGGCAGAACGAGTTATCAGCCGTACAGAAGAAACTGAATATACCCATCAGGGAATGGAAAGAAGAGGCATTCGGCTTCTCCCTCTACCTCACCTCTTTCGAAGAATATCAGATCAGGGAGGAGTTATCGGAAGACACCAATATCCATTTTATAAAAGACCATACGGATAGTTATGAACTGATCGTTCCCCGGAAAGGTAGAGTTTACCGGCTCGATGCAGCCGCATTAACTGCCTGCCGTGAAGCAATCCAGACTGAAGCCGGCGACAAAGCGGTATTCCACAACGGGAAATTATTTCTCGACGGCCGGGAAACAGATTTCTTCTTCTTCGATCAGGATTATTACTGGATGCTTTCGGACAATACCAACGAAGCGATAGACTCCCGCCATCTGGGATTCATCCCCCGCGACCATATCATAGGAAACGCCTGGTTCTGCTGGTATAGCAAAGACAGGCAACGAATTTTTAAACCCGTAAACTAATCATGCAACCTGTATATATTTCATCGGCCTACCTGGGCCCGGTACAACAATACTGTAAACTTTTCCAATTTGAGGAAGTACGAATAGAAACAGCCGAAAACTACCTGAAACAAACCTATCGCAACCGCTGTACAATAGCAGCCGCCAACGGTCCGCTATCGCTTTCCGTTCCTATTATCAAGCCCGACACTCCGAAATGTCCGACAAAGGATATCCGCATATCCGATCATGGGAACTGGCGCCATCTCCACTGGAATGCGTTAATATCTGCTTATAATATGAGTCCTTTCTTTGAATATTATGAAGAAGAGTTCGCCCCGTTTTATGAAAAGAAATTTGATTTCCTATTCGACTTCAATGAAGAGTTACGCAGGTTGGTTTGCCGTTTACTGGATTTGCAGCCGAACATTGTCTATACGGAAACATATATGCCGGAAGTAGCGAACGATTTCCGGGAGATCATCCGCCCGAAACACGAAGGGGAAGATCCAGACTTCATCCCGCAACCCTATTACCAGGTATTCCGGGATAAATTCGGATTCCTCCCCAACTTAAGTATCGTAGACTTACTATTTAATATGGGACCGGAAGGAATACTTATTTTGCGCGATTCCGTCCGCCATTCATAGCAGTTACTTGTTCAGATCTTCAAAAAGATATTTACCGACGCTGAATTTCACACTCAGACGTTTCGGGATGACAACAACCTCACCTGTTTTGGGGTTGCGGGCCGGACGACTATTCTGCTCTCTTGGAGAAAGAGTACCAAAACCTTTCAGTACTATCGGGTCTCTCTGACGAAGTGCATCAGTCGCAACAGAACAAAATGCTTCGAGCATTGCATCTACATCTTTTTTACTACAACCACTTTCAGCAGCTATAGCTGCAATTAAATCTGACCGTTTCATTTGCTTTTATTAATTAAAGTACAACCTTTGTTAAAAAAATTCTCTTGGTAAAATCTCAGATTAGTTGAATATTAATGGATACAAACGTAATCAAAAATATTAAGTATCTACTCTTTTTGCTGATTTATTTTTAATTACGGTATAAAAATAATACTATTCGGCAATATATACTGGAAAATATCCAAAGACAACATAAAATAAAGCTTTTAACTCTATCTACAGACCTTTTACATCAAAAATATTATCTTTGTAGTGTTGTTTTTCAAGACGAATAAAGATTTGTCTTCAACAGTAACCTATGACAAAAAAGATTTCAACGATATTGCTAATTATAATGACAGGATTATTCTCTTGCACACAGTTGAGAGCAGAGATAGACCGGGCCCTGACTGACAGCTTATGCAATGTCCTGAAAAACACGAAAGACCCGGCTCGAAAATTGCCTCTTTTATCTCATTTAGCCCGCCTTTACTGGCAGCAACCCGAAGAAGTTTCTTTTCTTAAAGAACAGATCGATTTATCCACAAAACTCGACTCCATGCAATATGTTTACGATGGATACTCAAGATTATGCCGCTACTATTTCAACAATTCTCAGTTAGACAGTTTAATCTTCATGAAGAATCTACTAGACTCGATCTGTCAGCAACACGAAGCAACACCTCCTGAATATTTTCAGGTAAGGATTATATTATGTAAATATTATCAGGGTATATTAAATTATGAGCTGGCTATCAGTGAAGCATTCAAATTGTTGAATGATGCCAGAAAAGCTCAGAATGACTATGGGTTAATGATGGGATACCAAAGTATCGGATTTGCCTATCAGGCTATGGACCGAAACAAAGATGCCGTTATTGCATACCGAAAAGGGCTGGATTACTTACATAAACTAGAAGACAATCCGGTTTATGAGATACAATATATATCGGAGATGCTCCCTTCGTTTTTGGAAGAAAACCTATTGGCTGAATCCAGGCAAATACTGGACAGATACAACGAACTGTATCAGATCGCAAGCAAATATTACAAGACGAGAGGAATCCCTTACCGATCGGTATGGCATCGGTGGCTTGTCAACAGTTATTATGCTGAATTATATATGAAAATGGGACAGCTCGACAAAGCCGGAAAATATATTAAAGAAGCTGATAAATATGCGGTTAACTCGACCGAAGAAAACATGAAATATCCCTATTATCGCATAAAAGCTCTGTACCATCTCAAAACAAAAGATTACCAAAAGGCACTTGAAGAGATCGACAAGGGATTGGATGTTGAAGTACAGCCCAATTACCTGAAACTAAAGATCGAGATTCTGCTTGCCGACGGACAAAAAGCCAACGCAATAGCAACTTATGAAGACCTGTTCACTTTGGATGCACAGATAAAAACAGAGGCATTCGACCGCCAGATTTCCCAACTCCGCCTATTAAACGACCTGAACGATCAGGAACAGCAAACGTTCGAATTACAACGGCAAAACGATGAGCTGGTAATACAGCGGCAGTTGGTAAAAATGGGTATGTGGATTTCACTGTTATTGTTGGTCCTCTTATCCCTGTTGGTTTGTTATTTCCTGCATTCCAACAAACTGAAAAATGCGTTGCAAAAGGAAAAAGACTCATTGGTGGAACTGGAAAAACAATTACAGATCGCCAAAGAAAAAGCTGAAGAAACAGACCGGCAAAAGACTGCATTCATTGCGAAAGTCAGCCATGAAATACGCACCCCTTTGAATGCGATCGTCGGGTTCTCCAAACTATTAGGTGAAGAAGACGATTTCTACTCAGAAGAGGAAAAGCACGAATTTGCCGGATTAATCAAAAGCAACTTCGAACTGCTGATGGCTATAGTAAACAACATACTCGACCTCTCTTTGCTGGAAGCCGGTAGAGTAAAACCAGCCATAGACGCTTATGATATCGTAGCCTGTTGCCGGGAAGTCATAGAAGAAATAAAGCATCTTATACTCCCCGGAGTAAGACTGACATTTATCCCGCCTGTCGAACAGTATATGTTAAACACAGACAAACAGCGTTTCAAACAAATCCTGATAAACCTACTGGGAAATGCTGCCAAATTCACCCGCGACGGAGAAATTAGACTCACATTCGAAATAGAGCCGAATCTCCACCAGATCCGGTTGTCGGTAACAGACACTGGATGCGGCATTCCCATTGAGAAGCATCCGCACATATTCGACCGGTTCGAAAAAGTAAACGAATTTGTCCAGGGGGCTGGCTTGGGATTAGCGATCAGTCTGCTGATCGCCCAACTGCTAAAAGGCAGTTTATTCATAGACTCCACCTATACGTCTGGTGCCCGCTTTGTCTTTATCCATCCAATCGGACTTACAAACCAATAACAACCAGGAAGATGCAGCATACTTTTTTCAAATATCATCCTTCTATATGGAAAGTAACAGGACTCTTATTGTTACTTTTCGTCCTACCTGCTTCAGCAATCAGAGAACACAAGACAGAGATAGACAGTCTTAACCGTATTTTATCGGAGCATCCCTCTCCCTGCCGGTCGATCCCCGTGTTATCCCGGCTCGCAAAGCTTCATGAACAGAAACCTGAACAAGTCGTATATCTGAAAGAACAAATAAAGGAAGCAGAAAAAATCGATTCCATCCAGGCCGTCTATGCTGCTCTATCCGAAATTTCCGTTTATTATTATAACATGAAAAACGGAAGCGACAGTTTAACTTACTGGGTACAACAGATCGACTCGATCACCCATAAACGCCACGAGTACCCCGACGTATTGTTCAGGGCTAAATCATTGTATTGCCAGGATTTATTATGGAGTGGCAATTATGAAGAATCCATGAACCGCATAACCGATCTATATCAACTGGCAGTAGAGAAAAAGCAAAATTACGGACTTATGCGTTGCTCGGAATGCCTCGGTCAGATTTACCAGGCCATCCGCCGGGACAGTGATGCTGTCGTCGCTTTCCAGGATGGACTCGACCGATTGGAACAACTGGGAGGAGACGAAGAGACCGAACTGCGTTTAATCTCCTATCAGATAGAATCGAACCTGCGAACCGATGCGTATGAAAAGACAGCCGGAATGCTCGCTGCTTATAAAAAGTTGATCGACAAACTAAATGAATTGAATGCCACCAACAACAGCCTGTATGTGGTTGACCGCGAATACTGGCTTCTCTATTCTTTTTATACCGACCTGTATCTGCAAGAAAATAAATTAGATAAAGCCAAAGAAGCCCTCGAAATGGCAACCCGTTTCGAAGGCTGTGAATTTGTGGAAGGCGACTATGCCTGCAGAGTCTATCTGGCCGTAAAATCCCGTTATTATACCCAAACCGGCAATCTCTCTACTGCCTTATATTACATTGACAAACTATTGGAAGAAAAGCGTTTGCCGGAAGTATTACAACTGAAAGCCGATATTTTGAAAAAACAAGGTAAACAAGATGAAATACTGGCACTCTATGACGAAATAGATACCTATAACACGAAAAGAAACAGTGAAATGTTTCTGCGCCAGGTCAATCAATTACGCACCTTACACGATATAAATTTCGAAATCGTATTAAAAGAAAAAATAAAGAACAACCAGAAACAGATCAGTCAGGAACATTATCAACTGATCTTTTTTATCTCACTGATCATCATATTAATAATAATTCTGTATATTCTATACATTTACATTCGCCGGACACAACGTTTGAAAAACGATTTATTACAGGAAAAGGACACTTTGCTGGAGTCAAAAGAGAAACTGATACTTGAAACGATGCGAGCCGATGAAGCCAGTTATATGAAAAGTTCTTTCATCGCAGATATGAGCCATGAGATACGTACACCTTTAAACGCAATTGCCGGTTTCTCCGAATTACTGATAGATGAAGCAACCGAGTCAAAAGAGAAAAAAGAATATTCCGCTATTATCCAAAATAACACGGACTTGATGCTGACATTGGTAAATGACGTACTCGACCTGTCGAAAATGAAGACAGGCGACATGAGTTTCAATTTACAGAAAGTTCCCTTGGCTGAATGTTGCCAGAAGGCTCTCGACAGCATCCGGCAGAGTGTCCGTGAAGGAGTGGCACTGACATTTAATCCGGCTCCGGAACAGGTCATAATAAAAACGGATGCCATGCGCTTGCAACAGCTACTTACAAACCTTCTGGCCAATGCGATCAAGTTTACAGAAAAAGGCGAGATCAACCTAGCTTATAGCCTGGAGGCCGACAGAAAACAGGTACGCATAACAGTAACCGACACCGGGACGGGCGTCCCTCCGGAAATACAGGAAGAGATATTCAAACGTTTAAAAAAACAGGATGACAGCAGGGCCGGGACAGGACTGGGACTTCCTATATGCTATTATATCGCTGAACATTTAAGCGGGCCGGGCAAGATATTTCTGGATACTTCCTATACCGCCGGAGCCCGCTTTGTGTTTATTCATCCTTGTGAAACAGACGTTCCCGTCATCTAACAGGCGTCAGTTTTATCGCTTCCAATAATCTTTCCATATCCTGTGGGAAGACATCTCCGATATTACCGATACGGAAGGTGTCGGCATCCGAAATCTTTCCGGGATAAATAACAAAACCTTTCTGTTTTAGGGCTTCATAAAAAGCCGGAAAGTCAAAATCTGCATGAGGATATAAGAAAGAGGTAATGATAGGCCCTTGTGAAGCATCCGGCAATAATGTCTTGAATCCCAATGCACGCATACCATCCACCAAGGTACGGTGATTCTTTTTATAACGTTCGTAACGGGCAGCAATGCCTCCTTCTTCATTCAGTTCTTTCATTGCCTGGTAAAAGGCACGGACTACATGGGTAGGAGACGTAAAACGCCATTTGCCTCCACCTTTTTCCATCGTTTCCCATTGTGCATAGATATCCAGTGACAATGAACGGGCCACCCCTTTACAAGCCATCAATTTTTCTTTTTTTGCAATGACAAAACCAAAACCAGGAACTCCCTGGATGCATTTATTGGCACTGCTCACCAGAAAATCGATATCTAATTTCTTCATATCGATAGGCACGCCTCCGAAACTACTCATCGCATCCACGATAAACGTGATACCCTTGCCACGGATCACTTCCGCTACCTCTTCGATCGGATTCAGCAAACCGGTCGTTGTTTCACTGTGCACCATAGACAGATGGGTGATACCCGGATTTTCTTCCAAAGCACGGCGGGCAACTTCTCCTGTGATCAGCTCCGTTTCGTGCAGAGAAACCAATACATGGTCGATATGGTAATATTCCGCAATCTGTGCCATACGTTTTCCGTATGCGCCATTCGCAAGGATCAGCAGCTTGTCGGCCGGTTTTACGGCTGCTCCGATCGTTGCTTCTACGCAGTAAGTGCCGCTTCCCTGTAAAAGCACATCGGTATATTCGTTCTCGTCCAGTCCCGCAATAGCCAGTAAGCCCTTACGGATCGGAGTTACAATTCCTTCATTATAATCTTTATCCCAGGTACACCAATCCTGGAGCATGGCTTCGCGTACAGTCTGTGACGTACTCAACGGGCCGGGAGTCAGTAAAAGATAATTTCTCATTTCAATGGATATGTTATGTCGTTGTTTTATCTATTAATTTTCTCAATGCAAGCAGGTAGTTCAGTAATATTATCCAGCACAAAATGGGCACCTGCTGCCAGCATTCGTTCACGCACTTCCCGTTTCAGTTCCACCAGCTCGTCGGCAGAGCGATGGTTGTATTCTTCCTCCGTAATTCCCATCTCGTTACTTCCTGTTACGAGACCGATGCTCCACACCTTCGCATTCAGGCCCTCTTTGATGTCGGCAATCGTATCGCCCACCTTAACGACGTTATCCACAGACGGGATAGCCAGGTCGATCATATTCTTATAGATCATATAAGGTGCAGGACGTCCGGCGGGAACATCATCCGGGGTAACCAGGTTATCGACTTCGTAACCTTTGGCTGCGGCATCAGGACGGACCACATCCATCATAGCCTGTGTATAACCGGTTGTAGAGCCGATCTTTATACCGTCTTCGCGCAACAATTTGATCGTGTCGAGTACGCCCGGTATCGGCGTGGTAAAATTCTTCAGAGAAGCAAACAGATGTTTCTCGAAACTCTGGTACATCTCATTTACATCGGTCATATTCCAGTCGCGGCCATAACGGGCACGGAACTTATCACTGACGTCCGGCATGTTCAGAATTGCTTTGATATGATCAATCTTGAGAAGTCCCATCGGCTCACGTGCCTGACGGTAAGTAATATCGATCCCTTTTTCTTCCGAGAAAACTTTCAGGAAAGCGTTCAGAGGGGCAAAACAACCAAAATCGACGGCCGTTCCGGCCCAGTCCATAATTACACATGAAATCTTCTTCATAACTTATTATTTATACTAATTATTCTTTTATTCCGGCATATCAAATTCAGGCTACGGTGATGGCATTCTGCGAAACGGCTTCAAGTGTCTCTTCCCTGGCGGCTGTCACACCTGTCTCCTTACGGAAACGCTGGTGCAAATATACAAAAGAACAAGCGAAAGTGATACAGCAAAAGATGCCTACATAACCTGCAAGTTGGTTATAAAACAGTGCCCAATCGATATTGGGATTGAAAAATTCTTTCAGGACAAGTACCACAACAGTTCCGGTATATCCCAGGAAGTCTGTCGTTACGATAAAGAAACCTACATTCCCACGGATCTTGAAACAAGCGATAAAACGGTCGAAAAAGATAGTCTGGAATGTCAGATAGGTTATATACAGGCACAAACTCTGGATGAACAACCATACGATAGGTGAAAGCCGGAACTGCTGCTGACCAAAAGAGACGACCGACATCGTAACCATCCCTATCATGATCAGGCCAAACAAGACAGACAGTGCCTTCAAATTATCCTTCACAAAAACCATCAGACCGAATATCCCCAGGATAATCAATGTAACGATACTGTCGACCTGTGCGAAAAGCCAGGGCGAATAGGCAGAAACATCTATGATATTCACCAGAAAGTCTTCCTTAATATCACGCAGAACGACGATAGCGATATTTGCCACGAAAAGCATACTTAAAAAAGGCATATAACTTTTGAAAAGTTCCTTGCGTTGTCTCCCGTTCAATGTTTCGCGTTCAGACTTCATGGCGATATCTTCTTTCGTCGGCTTGGGAAGTCTGTTAAGCGCCCACCCCAGTAAAAGCAACAGAGGAAGTGCCACCGCACCGATCAATGCAGGCATCCAGAACTCGCTGACATGTAAATGATTCATGACATACAATCCGACCGACTTGGCCGTTCCCGAACTGACAACCATGCTGACTCCCAACAGGCTCGCTAGAATATCCGTTACCCGGCGTCCTTCTATAAAACTGAAAATAACTCCCCACATACATCCCAGTGAAAGGCCGTTGAGGAACATAGCAGCCACGTTGAACGGAGTGGAAAGCAATCCGAACAGGATCAGCGACGCTTCCGCCAGCAATACAGATGTCAGGATAAACCTGAACCGCTCTTCCGCTCTTAGTTCAGAGATCAGTTTGATACCGATAAACTTAGAGATCACATATCCCAATATCTGTGAGATCGTCACTACCACCTTATAATCCAGATCAAAAAATTCCGCATTCTCGAAAGAAGCAGCGGTGAACGGCTTGCGAAGTGCATACACCAATGAATAAGATAATAAAGCTGCACCTCCCGCCCAAAGGATAAAAAGGAAATCGGAAAAGCGTTTCCGGGTTGTTTCATTTATCTGCAAAAAGTGATTCATATCATGCTGTCATTTTGTTTTCGGTAGCAAAATTACCCCGGTGATATTACAGGAATATTACTGAACGCATGAATCTATATTATTAATATATAACGATATATCAATAAATTATAAAGAAACATTTATGTAACATTCATGTAACGGAAATGCAACAACCCGGCCGTTATTTTGTACCATATTTAAGAAGATATTACATGATGAACGATTTTCTGGAACTCTACAAAAGAATCGAATATTTAAGGAACAGCGGTATAAAAATGAAAGAGATAGCAGACTGGGTGGGAATGGCTCCCAGTGTGTTGTCATCGCTCTACACAACAGTTTTGCCTGCCTATTTTGAAGGAAGTAAAACGATGCCGCAGGAAGAGGCACTCGATCAGGCGTTGTCGCTGGTCAATAACGTATCCAAACGGCGGCTGCTTTCAGGACTGGAAGAGACTTTGCAACGGCTGGATGAACTGGAACCGGCAGAACGGCATACACAAAAAGGGATCCCCTTTGTCGAATCACTTATCGAGGAAATGTCTCTTTCCGCACGCCAGCTGCCTGATATCTGCGGAGTCTATGCCAGTTACAGCCTTTCTTCCTCTTCCGATTGTCTGAAATGCGAACCTTATCTGATCGCGTTATCCGACAATAAAGATCATATCCGTATCGGACGCCTGAATGCTTACGGAGAAGTACAATGGGGCATCGGTGTAAACGGGAATCCCCAGAATCTCTATTGCCTGTTCAGCGAAAGCCCGGTTCCGCCCCTTATCCTGGTTACACTTTACCTGCAAATCCCCATGTTCAAAAACCCCGGACAATTACGGGGATTGTACCTTGGACTGGATTACAACCGGAATCCGGTTGCCCGCCGGATCGTTCTCATAAAAGAATCGGAAAACACAGATACGGAAGAATTCCTGACAATGAAAAGCGGCCTGATCGCTAAAGAAGATTTCACCCCGGAACAGCAGGCTTATTACGATTATACCTGCCAGACCGGCGATTATATCAAAATGTGTACCGTCCCTTCTCTCCGCATGGATGAGAGCGACCTGATAAAAGAGAAGAAGATGCTGGCCTTATAAAGCCGGCATCTTCTTCCGTTATAATTTCAATTAGAAAACAGCACTATAAGCCATTTTGACCAAGTGCTGTTTTTATTCCTTATTCTTTCTGGAATTTACGGCTAACCTTGATCAGGTTTGCAGTAAATGATACGACATTTTGTGCTTCCTGCACCATATTCAGATAAACCATACTTACCTTAGTACTGCCGCTCTGTCCCTGGATACGTTTCAACTCACCTTTTTTCAGAGCAGTAAGCTGGTTAGTCAAAGCTACAGATTCTGCAATCACATCGTCGAGACGGTGATAATCGTTCTTTTCGATCATCGAGGCGCAACGTTTCAGGTAAGCCACAATACTTTCCGTCATTTTGCCAAAATCTTCTTTCTGGATATCGTTGAGCGGACTGAAGTTATTATCCACATGTTCCTTACTCGGCTCCGTCATACGGCGGATACTGAATATAATCTCACTGGCAAAATCATTCCCTTGATAATAATACAAGCCTTTTTCAACAGCTATATCATGATCCAGGTGGGTCACGCCAAGCGTTCCGACCCGCTTTACCTGTTTCAGGTGGATCTTCTTTTCTTCCACAGCGGCCAGGACTTTACGCAATTCACGCAAATTTTCATTCATAAATCCGTGAACCGATTTATCCAGCATATCGGCAGTGAATAACAAAACTGACTGCAATTCTTCACGGCTATGTTCACGGAACAAAGCAAGCGCTTCGTGCCCGTCGGTAGTTTCACGCAATTTGGCAACTGTTGTATTGACTTCTTCTTTCAATGCCTCTTTCTTCAATCTCTTTTTATAGGCAATCTGATTGCGAACCAACATATAAACGGCTACACCGACCATTGCAACCATAGCAGCAATGCCTCCGAAGTGTATCAACAAAGCAACCAGGAAACAAATTGTAAACGCGGCCCCAGCCGTAATAAACCATCCGCCGATCACCGACAATACACCGGTAATACGATAAACGGCACTTTCACGCCCCCAGGCACGGTCGGCCAACGAACTACCCATCGCCACCATAAATGCAACATAAGTAGTAGACAGGGGCAATTTCAGAGAAGTTCCTACCGCGATCAACAAGCCGGACAAAACGACATTGACCGAAGCCCTGACCAAATCGAAGCTGGCTTTATTTTCGAGTATTATTTCATCATTATTGAAACGACTGTCTATCCAATCCTTCACACGAGGTGGAACGACACTTAACAACGTACTGGCCGTATTGTTGCATGTTCTCACCAATACACGGGCAACCGGAGAGGTACCGAAACTTTCATTTCCTTCCGTCTGCCGGGATAAATCGAGCGATGTCTTGATCACGCTTTGTGCTTTTTTGGATGTAGCCAATGCAATCACCATCACCAACCCTGACCCCACCAGGAAATACCAGGGTGTTTGTGCCGGTTCAAGCAGAGAAGTCATCAAAAACGTATCGGTAGTCGTCGTTCCCCCCTGAGCCATCAGGTCTATGTAAGAAGAATATCCTGCCAAAGGAACACCGATAAAGTTAACCAGGTCATTACCAGCAAAAGCAAGAGCCAGAGCAAACGTACCCATCAGCACTACCACTTTAAATACATTTACTTTCAACCAATGAAGGATCTGCATCAGGACAGTGAAACCGATAAAGGCTCCCCAGACGATCGTATCCGTATTACTATAAACAACGTCTTTCAATTCGCCGGTCATAAAAGAACTTTCTTTCAGCCCTTTTATCAGCATGAAATATAAAATGGAAGTAGCAGCTAAGCCACCAAACAGAGCTATAAAATATTTTGTATGTTTCTTATAATTAAATGTAAAGATCAAACGGGAAATATACTGTACCACCGTTCCGAAGAAAAAGGCGATCGCCACGGAAAGGAAAATGGCCAGGATCACCGTAAAGGCTTTGTCTGTATTCAATAAATCTCCGAATTGCAAAGCCCCGTCCGAATGAGCAATCTTGACCAGGGCAATAGCTACCGTACCACCGAGTAATTCGAAAACCAGCGAAACCGTCGTCGAGGTAGGCATCCCCAGCGAATTAAAGATATCGAGCAACACGACATCCGTGAGCATAACAGCCAGCAGGATACACATGATCTCGGAGAAAAAGAAGTGTTGCGGCTGATAGATCCCGTGCCGGGCAATATCCATCATACCGTTTGACAAAGAAGCGCCGACAAAAATACCGATTGCGGCAATTACCATAATAACTTTAAACGATGCGGCCCTCGAACCGATTGCAGAATTCAGGAAGTTTACTGCGTCATTGCTAACTCCGACCGACAGATCGAACACCGCCAGCACAAAGAGGAAAATTACGAGGAACAGATAAAATGTTTCCATAAATGAGTGTTACATATTCGACGACAAAGGTCTGAAACAAATATTTCACATGTGTTACACGGATATTACAAACATATTACAATTGTTAAAAACGCCCTTATTATTAGAACAACACAGAGAAAACACTCGAAGCTCATATTGCTACCACCATAAAAAAATTACGCGAATCGCTCAAACAAGAAAAATAGGCAAGCCACGACTCATTCGGAAATACTCCGAATTCGAAACTATTACCACAACCTGGCATTTTTCCCAAAACTACCGGCAAAGGAAAACGCAATCTGTATCCGACATGAAACCAAAGACAAAGAAAAAGGATGAAATTTGCCTGCCCTTCAACTGAATTTGCTTGATTTATGAAACAAATCATTCTGACAAATGACATACATTTGTTATATAAAACTTATTGGGAAATAAGGGGGTCGGTTAAGTAAGAGAGGGAAAGAACTGGAGTCAAATCCGGACTTTCCCTTTCATTGTTTTTATATTTATCGGAACCAGAATATTTTTTGTTTATCAATAGGGGTATTATCTGAATTTTTGTCTTATTAGTAAAGATGCAAACTCGGTCTATAACCAATATCTTTACAATATCACTTCAATTTTTTCCATTTTTTTCGTTCCTTTACAGTTTCATACTGTAAAGGAACACTTTTTTCATGAAACAAATAACAACCTTATTTCTTATTCTACTTATTACTATTCCGATTTTCGCTGTGCCGGACTCTTCTCCCATTGACTGGAAAGTTTCCGGGCGTTTACTCCTGGACGGTGGCGCATATATTCATTCCCCGAAAACGTTACATGCCGGTACGCATATTTCCGATGTACGATTAGCGGCAAAAGTCCGTATCTATTCATACTGGTATACCAAAATAGATGTCGGCTTCGCAAACAATAAGGTAACACTGAAAGATGCCTTTACCGAATATGGAAAAGACGGGAATTATTTTCGTGCCGGTTATATGCTTGGTTATTATAGTATAGACCAATCGACCAGTACGAACGATCTCGTTTTCAACACAGCCTCTAATGTGTCAGAAACATTTTATCCGGACCGCCGGATCGGTGTATCCTACACCCGCTCCCTTCCTTCCTATTATTTATCTGCAGGTGCATTTTGCGGTGACGGACTCAGTTTCTCCGAAACGACCAGGCCCGGTTATAATTTCTCAGGGCGCGCGGTCTGGCGTCCGCTAAACACATCGGAAGTTTTGCTTCATATAGGAGCGGGAGCCTTATTCAAAGTTCCCGACAAAGATACGAAAACAGGCCTGCAACAAATCCGGTTAAAGAGTAAGGGAGTTACCTACATTCCTTCCCCACGACCGTTGGACCTGGCGTTCGACCACGTAAAAGATCAGATCCAATCGAATATCGAATGTCTCCTGTTCCGGAAAAAGTGGCTTCTGCAAACAGAGTTCCTCTATACAAAAATCCATCAGAAGGATATCCGCCCTTCTTACTCTGCTCATGGAGGATATATATTGGGAGGATTTCTGCTGAAGGGAAACAAATATGCTTATGATACACTGGATGCCGTACCGGTTATGCCACAGGAACCACATTCGATACTTTTGGCCTGTCGTTATAATTATACGAACCTGAATGATTTCAGTAGTCATATTACAGGAGGAAGCCAGCACGATCTATCTATCGGCATCAATTATTATTTCAATACATATATTTCCTCCCGCCTGAACTACGCCCATCTCTGGATGGATAAGTATTCATTATTAGGCAAATGCGGAATCAATATGATGCAGGTACGGTTGCAGGTACGATTTTAGCTATCCATGCAATGTTTTAGTGTAAAAAGAGCTTTTACACTAAAACATTACTTCTTTCATTTATCACTTGCAATAATTCAATACTTCCACATTCGTGATCGTACTCTTGAAATCACCGGCCTTCTCCAACGGGAAAACCAATGTACGGACATAACTCATAGAATCCTTACCTCCGTTAAAGAAACGTTTCTGAATTGTCAGATCTTCCTTCAACTGTCCGTTCACATACAAACGAGTCGATTTTTCGTCACCGCTGATAGCAATTGAAGCCATTTCATCGGGGTAAAACTGATAATTGAACGTATTCAGGTAGCCGTCACGGGCAAATCCGAGCTTTCCTGAAACAGGATCGGAAAGATAAAAAACAGCATCCGGCGAACGGAACAACTCGGTCCCTTTTGCTTCGGGAACAGACTTAATATCGAAAGAAACAGTATATTGATAGCCGATCTCTTTCAAACCGGTTTTCATTCCGGGCTGCAAAGCATCCTGAGTATAAACTGTACGCGGTTTGTTCCCGATCCGCCCGGCCACATTCACCCCCGGTGCTTCGCTTAATGCGACACGTGAAGTATTGAACGTTTCATAAGGCACCTTGCAGTCTTTGCCGGTCCACATCTTGACAGCCAGTGTCTGCATAGCCGGAAAGACACGGTAATGAATATCTTTCGTACTGATTCCGTTACCTGCATGGTCATTCCAAACGGCAAACATACCGCCTTTGATCTGTTTATGCTTTTCTGGGAAAACCTCTTTTCCGATATGTGCCGGTGTCCAGTCTTTATATAACTTCTCCGTATTCAGGTAGTCATAATAATAACCGGCAGCCGGAACGATATACAAATAACCGTCGGGAACGCTGACCAGATCGTATCCCTGTTTGATCATTTCCTTCGGATCTGCATAGCCGTTATACCAGGCATTCATCAATACGTTTTTAGACTTAACAGGAGTATCGCCGTTGGCATGAGTCAAGGCACCCCAAACACAGGCCTGCTTGCCGAAACCTTCAACAAAACGGATATAATGATCGGTGAATTCGCGGAATTTCTCTACAACATCTTTCTTTTTATTGGAATATTCGTCTGTCCCGATATGAACTCTTTTGCCCCTGAACACAGGATTCCGTCCTTCCAGATATTCACGGAACAAGCTGTCGACAAACTGATAAGTTTCCGGTTTAAACAAATCCAGATGATCCATTCCATATTCTTCGCTACCAATTTCCGGACGGTATTGCGTCAAAGCTAAAGAATGTGCCGGGACATCTATTTCCGGAATGATCTCGACACCCAGGCTATCCGCCAGCTCCTGTAAAGCAATAAATTCCTTTTTCGTATAATAACCGTCACGGGCAGTCAGGCCGGGATACGTTTCACACTCCAGACGGAAAGCGGAATAGGTCTTATTCCAGTCATGTTCATAATATTGTTTGAAGGCATTATCATTCAGGTGAACCTGGAATGTATTCATTTTATAATACGCCATCATCTTCACGTAGTCACGCAGAAAATCCATCGGAATGAACTTTCGTCCGCAATCCATCATAAAACCACGGATCGCATAATCCGGATAATCACGCACAGCACCTTTCGGCAATGCCTGATCACTGTTTTGTTCCGTCATCTGAAGGATTGTACGGGTCGCCCAGTATAAGCCCTTTGCTTTAGGAGCAGATATGCTTACACGGTCTGCAATTCTTACAGCATAACCTTCCTCACCCAACTGTCTGTCGCCGGACAATGAAAAAACAAAGTCACCGGCAGAGGCTCTCCCCTGTACAACAGTCAGTTTACGCCCGAACATAGTTTCGTAATCTTCAGCGAACTGATTAGCGACACGGGCAACAGCCGAATCTTTTCCCAACCAAACGATACGGGAAGTGGCAGAGGGTGTAAACATTCCCTGGGCACCTCTCCATTCCTGCAATTCAGGTATCACGAACGGTTTCTCATTATTGGCAGCAAAACTTTTTCCTAAAAAGAAAGTACATGCTGCAACCAGCATCAAATAGCGTCTTATCTTCATCGTATTTTAAATTTAAGCGCACAATATTACAGCTTTTTAATCACCCGGACAAGCCCAGAATAAAGGAATAGTTAAAAGATGACTAATAAAAAGGCGGTTTCTGATTGATTTATTACTTTTGTGCTCAAAAACATATTAATGAGTTACAATTGGAACACACGGACGGAACTTTTGCTGGGTGCCGAACGGATGGAGTACTTATCGCATTGTCATGTGCTGGTTGTAGGATTAGGAGGCGTCGGAGCTTATGCCGCCGAACAGATCTGCCGGGCCGGTATCGGACGCATGACCATTGTCGATGCCGATACGGTGAATGAGAGTAATATCAACAGACAATTGCCCGCTTTACATTCCACACAAGGGATGCAGAAAGCAGAAGTTGTCGGCCAACGTTTACTCGATATCAACCCCCGGTTAAAACTGACGGTACTCAATGAATTCCTGCGTGACGAGCGGACAGAAGAAGTTCTTTCTGCCACAAAGTACGATTTCATCGTGGATGCCATCGATTCACTCAGTCCGAAAGTGTACTTATTATATTATGCTCACAGGCATGAGATCCCAATTGTCTCCTCAATGGGAGCCGGTGCCAAACTCGATCCGTCGCAGGTGAAAATAGCCGATATTTCAAAGACCTGCAACTGTGCATTGGCTAAAGCCGTACGCAAACGTCTTCGGGGAATGGGACTGAACAAAGGAATCCCGGTTGTTTTTTCGACCGAGATAGCCAACCCGGAAGCAGTGGTAGAAGTGGAAAATGAACAATGTAAGCGGACAACTACCGGAACGGTTTCGTATATGCCGGCTATTTTCGGCTGTTATCTGGCTTCCTATGTAATAAGAAATATATAATCAAATGATACAGACGCAGGGCATTACCAAAAGTTTCGGGAATTTACAAGTGCTGAAAGGCATCGATCTCACAATTAATAAAAGCGAGATAGTAGCTATTGTCGGTCCAAGCGGCGCGGGAAAAACAACGCTGCTTCAGATCATCGGAACATTGGATACACCGGATAACGGACAATTGTTCATTAACGGGACCGAAACCGGCAAGTTATCCGAAAAAGAACTGGCCTCCTTCCGTAACAAAAATATCGGCTTTGTTTTTCAATTCCATCAGCTATTACCTGAGTTTACCGCACTGGAAAATGTCATGATCCCAGCCCTGATTGCGCAGGAAAAGGCAGCCAATGCCGAGAAAAAGGCCAAAGAGATTCTTGATTTCATGAAACTATCAGACCGTATGACCCACAAACCGGCAGAATTATCCGGAGGAGAAAAGCAACGGGTCGCCGTAGCACGGGCACTGATCAACAATCCGTCTGTGATCCTGGCAGACGAACCATCCGGGAGCCTGGATACCAAAAATAAAGAAGAATTACACAGCCTTTTCTTTGAGTTGCGTGACCAGATGCACCAGACATTCGTTATCGTAACCCATGATGAACAACTGGCTGCAAACACCGACCGCGTAATACATATCAAAGACGGGGTTGTTTTACAATAAACAGAAAGAGTATAAATTATTTATGGCAAATAAAGAGAGAGTAACTTTCGGCAGTAAAATCGGAGTAATATTAGCAACCGTCGGGTGCGCTGTAGGCTTGGGCAGCATCTGGCGTTTTCCCTATATGGTAGGATCGAATGGCGGTGGCGCCTTCCTGCTTGTTTTTATGATATGTACTGTTTTACTCGGACTTCCTATCATGATCACCGAATTTTTTATCGGCCGTCATTCGCGTAGAAATGCAGCAGGGGCTTTCAAAGAATTGGCTCCCGGAACACAATGGTCGCTGATCGGTTACAACGGGGTTTTAGCAGCTTTCCTGATATTGGGTTTTTATGCGGTTGTTTCCGGCTGGACATTGGAATATATATGGCAGGCGATGACCGGCTCGTTGTCCGGGAAAACAACGGCAGAATTCACTACAGACTTTGAAACATTTTCATCCAGTGCACTCCGCCCTATCGGATGGACCATCGTTTTTATCGCGTTGACCCATTTCATTATTGTCTCCGGTGTAGAGAAAGGGATTGAAAGGGCTTCCAAAATCATGATGCCCGCCTTATTTCTTATATTACTCATACTCTGTATCCGTTCGGTTACTCTGCCTGGGGTGGACGAAGGGTTGGCATTCCTGTTCAAACCCGATTTTGAAAAGATCACCTCTTCCGTCGTTTTAAGTGCGATGGGACAGACTTTCTTTTCACTAAGTATAGGTATGGGCTGCCTGATCACTTATTCTTCTTATTTCGGGAAAGATACCAACCTGCAGCTGACGGCCATACAGGTAACTGTTCTGAATACATTCGTAGCATTACTGGCCGGTATCATGGTTTTTCCGGCTGTATTCAGCTTCGGCATTGAACCGACAGCAGGTCCGGAGTTAGTATTTATTACTCTTCCTAATATTTTCGAGCAACTCCCGTTTGGAAATATCTGGTCATTCATCTTTTTCATTCTGCTGGCTCTGGCTGCACTGACCTCAACCATCTCTTTGCATGAAGTCGCTACAGCTTACGTCCACGAAGAATACCACATGACAAGAAAAAAAGCAGCCTGGATCGTATCTATAGGTGTCGCTATCATCGGTGCTCTTAGCTCATTATCTTTTGGTCTGCTTAAAGAATACACGATCGGCGGCCTGATCCTTTTCGACGCGTTAGATTATCTGACAGCCAAAATAATGATGCCTATCGGAGGTATGATGATCTGTATCTTTGTAGGACTCCGGATCGAGAAGAAAGTACTGAAAGAAGAATTGACAAACAAGGGAACAATTACTTTCTATTTCTTCAATACATACGCTTTCTTTATCAAATACATCGCCCCGGCAGCTATCGGACTTATTTTCCTGAACGAACTAGGCCTGATCAAGAAGATTACCGCTCTGTTTTGAAAAATAAACGCTATAAGTTACTTGTTTATTGGCAAGTAACTTATATCTTTGTAACAGAGTATTCATTTTATATAATACCTCAACTATGAACTGGCGAGATTTACTTTATTTTTCCAAAGGGGAACGTAGGGCCCTGACTCTCCTACTCTGTCTGATCTCTATATCCTGGATCATCTTATTTGTGACGGACAATAAACCGGACTATTTTGCCGATGAAAATAAAAAGGTTACAGAACCGGTTAAAACAACTTTAAATACAATTGCAAAAGGCGCTGATACAGGAAAATGGCAAATACCCTCATCCGGTAGTAAAAACAATTCCTCCCGGAAGAAAAAAGAATTTCATCCGAAAGAAACTAAAAATACACTCGGAAGGAAGCCTTTTCCTAAAACTGAAAAATATCCTGCCGGAACCATAGTCGAGCTAAATACAGCCGATACTACAATTCTAAAAAAAGTACCCGGAATCGGAAGTACATTCGCCCGCCGGATTATTAAGTACAGAGAGTTGTTAGGTGGCTTCTACTCTGTCTCCCAGCTTCACGAAGTATATGGGATCGACGAAGAACGATACAATACGATGAAATCGTGGTTTTCGGCAGATCTGTCATTAATCTGTCAATTAATTGTCAATAAAGTATCCATGAATGATTTGCAAAAACATCCTTACATCAACTACCGGCAGGCCCGCATCATCGGACAATTACGAAAGCAAAAAGGTAAACTGACCGGTTGGGAGAACTTTCAGCTCCTCGAAGAGTTCACCGATGCCGACAGGGAAAGGCTGACACCATATCTGTCGTTTGAATAAGCAAAGAAGTTTATATACATTTGTAAAAAAGAAAACTATGATTTACCTCAAACAAGTAAAACTGACCAATCCGGCAGAAGTAGAAGGACCGGTAGAAGATTTGAAATATCCCTTCCGTGCGGCAGCCGTACGCTATATCGAATCAATTATTTTCCGGCAACCGGTTACTTTTCTGGTCGGTGAAAACGGTGCAGGCAAATCGACCCTGCTGGAAGGCATCATGTTCAAATATGAAGAACGGGATGAAAACAAACAAGGCATGTTGTACGACGGGAAAGAAGCTTGGAAATCCTATTCAAACGTTTTGCCGCAATGCATCCGGCTGATTGAAGAACGGAAACCTTTCGACCATTTCTTCTTCCGTGCCGAGTCTTTTTTTGATCATGCCGCAGAAATCGATGCCAAATCGATGAAAGACATATTAGATTATGGGCGTGATTATTCTTTAGGAGCCTACGGAGGACGGCGCTTACTGGAACAATCGCACGGGGAAAGCTTTCTCAGCACTTTCCTGAACTATGCAGGAAGAAACACCCTCTTTATCCTCGATGAACCGGAGGCAGCCCTCTCGCCTCAACGACAGCTGGCACTATTGGTCAGGATCCATGAACTGGTGGCACAAGGTTGCCAATTGATCATCTCCACCCATTCGCCGATCATCATGGCTTATCCGGATGCAGATATTTATTCCATAGAAGAGGATGGAGCACATATTACTCCGTATGAGGAAACACAACATTATCAGTTAACGAAGTATTTTCTGACCCATACGGAGCAAATGCTCAGGGAACTCGGATTACGGTAAAATCACTTTTCCCAGGCATTCAATATTTCTGCCACATATACATTATGCAAATTGCCAGCCATCGCGCTGTACCATTTTTCATACAAAGCCGGATCGACAAAGCTATTCTTATCCATCTTTGTTACATAAAGCGTTTTGCATTCCAACGTCAGGCGGGATTCTTTAAAACAAGGATTTCCCAATTCTGTAAAATAAGGAGTCAAACCTGTCGCAGCGACCTTGTTTATATCGCGTCCGGATTTTGAACCACATATTTTATGCGCAGCTTTATGCTCTTCACCCAGAAAAGAGAGCGTAAAACATCCCTTTTCATCGACAAATTCACGGGTATAACGCTCCGGACGAATGAATACGAATACAACCGGTTTATTCCAAAGGAAACCTACACCGCCCCAACTGGCCGTCATCATGTTAAACTTGTCTTTGTCACCGGCACTTACCAGCATCCACTCTTTACCGATAATCTCAATAAAATTATCCTTTATCAAAGCGGGTTCAATTGCTTTCATACTTTCTTATCTTTAATTTTTTTCAAAGATACAAAGAATATCATTTACCCGTACTCATCACACCGGAGTCGTTATCGGCATTGTTCAAACGTTTCTGACCAGCCTTATAGGTACGACCAAATGAGAAATTATAGGTTAAAGAAACAACGAACAAACGTGAGCTTTCTTTGATATACATCGCTTTTTTATAAGATGCATACTGGTTCCAGTTTTCCGTCTTTACTTTATAGTTATCAGAGAACGGGTTAATTGCCCCTACTCCCAACGACAGATTCTTATGATTGTAACGCGCCATAAACATCTGAATATTTTCGCCACCTTCCAATGTCTCACCCCAGAACCAGTTCCAGTTCGTATTCATCTGATACATCAGCATGAACTTCTTCCAGGTCAGAGAGGCTTGTGCTTCACAATACCAGTTCGTATACCGATGAGAATAAGTATTCCCGTTACTGATATAATGATTCACACCGCCTGTAAATGAAAACTGCAGGATATCTTTGATCGGTCCGATACGGAACATAGCCGAACCTGTCAAACGCTGCCAGTTCTTTTGATTATCCCAGGTCTGAATGATCTTGTTCCCTTCCTGGTATTTTTCATCCATAATAGGATTAGGAAGATATTCATAGGCTCCGTCTAAATTAGTGTAAAAGATTCCTTTCTGATACTCATAAGTAAGAGCTAGGCGATAACGCATATAAGCTTCCAGTTGCGGGTTACCGCGTTGCAATTGCAAAGAATCGATCACCTGCTCGATTGCACTCAGATTTCCTAAAGAAGGAGAAGAATTACCGACATAACCTCTCAAACGGATAAACGATTGTCCGGGCAAAGCATATTGCAATGTAAATCGCGGATTGAAGGTATAATATTGATAAGAATCATCTGTTCCATCCTGTTTGTAATAGGAACGTGACACACCAACCCCCAGAGTATAATCCAGTTTCCGGGCCTTTCCTTTAAACTCGCCATAAAGAAAACTTTCCGACTGATTCATACGGGTATTATAATCATGTCCGTTACGATACTCATTATTAGAAAATGACTGCGTATGACGGATTCCGGTACTCAAACGGTTCCCATTCCCCAGCTTTTTCTCATAAATACCTTCACCGATCACTGAATATTTATTACCTGAAACCCGGTTATTAATATCCGTCAGCAAATCTTCACCGCGGCTTTCCTGATAAAAGCGATGAGAGGAAGTACGATTATAAGTTCCGACCACATTAAAGACCAATGTCTGATCGTTTTTCAGATTACGCTGATAATATAAATCTAACGCAGGAACCTGATTATCTGAACTATTCAGATCGACCATATCCACATAGTCTGATAGATTTTCCTGATTGGATAAAATACCACGGTAATCCCAATGCGGTTGATGATTGCTCCAGTAGCGGAAGGTGGCATTGAACAAATACTTCTCCTGATCCTGTACACTATAATTCAGATTCAGATTATGCATGAACATACGGCCATGAGCAGGTTCACCTTCTTCTTTCCGGTGTAAAACCGTTCCGTCACCCAAATGGAATATCTCCTCATTATCTCTGGAAAGACCGTAAAAGTCACGCGGACCGATCCGGTAAGAAGCACCGAATTCCGATTTCTTATGATTGATCTTTCCTGAAACCCGATGTTCTCCCCATAATGCATTCACACCCTGGCTCATATCCACACTAAAACTTCCCCCTGTCTCCGGACGGCGAACGATATAATCGAGCACAACTTCCGCATTGCCATAACGCAATCCGGGATTGTCGTGATATTCAAGACGGATAATATCGGAAGGGAGCAATGCCTTGACTTCATCGAGCTCCACTTTTACACCGTTAATACGAAGTTGAACTTCCCCATTTCCCGGTATCTTGATTTCATTCGACAGCGGATTCACCTGTATCTTCGGCAGCATCAATTGTTGCAACAGATCCATCCCGTTGGTAGAAGCCTTAACCTGCCGATCGGACGGGAAAACCAGTTTCCGGTCGGAACGACTACTCGTATTCGAAGCACTGACCGTAACACCGTCTAACGAAACCGATGCATTCTCCATCGGGATATCACCCAATGTCACACTTTTATTAAATCCTTTCAAAGAGACATACTGTGTCTCATATCCCAGACTGGAAACAGCCAGCAAATAATCGCCTGATTTCACCTTATCCAAAGCAAAATTGCCCTTTTCATCGGTAGTTGTTCCGGTAATAAACATTGAATCCATTGTTTGCAGCACAACATTGGCAAACTCTAATGGTTCTTTGTTCTGACTATCCCTGACCAAACCTTTTATTCCTAAATTTTGAGCAAAAGCTCCCTGTACCATGCAGCCCAGCAGCATGATCCCGAATATAATCCGTCTCATAAGTTTATTATTTTTTATCTATTGCAGGGTGGCCTTTCCTGCCTTTCGTTTGTTTCTATTCATAAGACGATGCAAATCGAAAAAAGGTTACAGAATAAAAAAGAAAAAGACGTATATTTGAAGCAAAACGAATAAAATCAATGGATATATTAAATACCTGGATAAATAGCATCAACGACATTTTATGGTCGTATATATTAATAATCATGCTCTTAGGTTGCGCTGTATGGTTCACGTTCAAAACACGTTTCGTACAGTTCCGCATGATAAAGGAGATGATAAAATTACTTGGAGACTCCGCCGGAAAATCTAAAAACGGTGAAAAACACATCTCCTCTTTCCAGGCATTTGCCGTATCGTTAGCCAGCCGTGTAGGGACCGGCAATCTGGCAGGAGTAGCAACAGCTATCGCCGTAGGAGGTCCGGGGGCAGTTTTCTGGATGTGGATCATCGCTTTACTGGGTGCATCCAGTGCCTTTGTCGAATCGACACTGGCACAGTTATATAAAAGAAAAGGGAAAGACTCATTCATCGGCGGACCTGCTTATTATATGGAACGCGGACTCGGATTACGCTGGATGGGCGTACTTTTTGCCGTACTGATCTCCATTACTTTCGGATTTGCATTTAATTCCGTGCAAAGCAATACGATCTGCGCCGCCTGGGAAGGAGCATTCGGATTCGACCACCGGATTCTTGGCGGTATATTAACCGTACTTACCATCCTGATTATCTTCGGTGGTATTCAACGGATCGCCAAGGTTAGCAGCGTTATCGTTCCGGTAATGGCACTCGGTTACGTGGCTTTGGCTTTAGGTATCGTAGTCTTCAATATAACAGAACTACCGGCCGTCATCAAACTAATTGTCAGCAGTGCATTCGGATGGGAACAGGCTATCGGTGGAACCATCGGGGCAGCTCTGATGCAGGGAATTAAACGGGGACTATTCAGTAATGAAGCAGGTATGGGCTCTGCACCGAACGTGGCTGCCACCGCCCAGGTCTCTCACCCCGTAAAACAAGGACTGATACAAACATTGGGTGTTTTCACCGACACATTGATCATCTGTACCTGTACGGCATTTATTATTCTTTTCAGCGGGGCACCGCTCGACGGGAGCGTCAACGGCGTGCAACTCACCCAGCAAGCTCTGACCAATGAGATAGGGAGTATAGGAAGTATCTTTGTAGCTGTTGCCATCCTGCTTTTTGCCTTCAGCAGCATCATCGGCAATTATTACTATGGAGAGGCAAACATACGGTTCATTACCCGGAAACGCAGCATCTTGCTTATATACCGCCTCCTGGTCGGTGGAATGGTCATGTTCGGAGCTTTAGCCAGTCTCGATCTGGCATGGAGCCTGGCAGATATCACGATGGGAACGATGACTATCTGCAACCTGATTGCCATATCCTTACTCAGCCGCCAGGCATTCCTTCTGCTGAAAGATTATGTCGCACAAAAACGGAAAGGAATAAAAAGTCCGGTATTCGATAAAAACAGTATCCCGGAATTAAAAGACAAAGCGGAATGCTGGTAACAGGATCATTGATAGATCAGACTGAATAAACGTTCCGGCGCAAAGACTTCATTTGCGACTTCCTGAATGTTTTCAACCGTAAGGTTTTCGACCCGGGCAAAGACCTCCGGCAACGTATCATACCGGTTGTAATGCAGGAAGCTTTTCCCCAATCCCAGGAAAAGCCCTTCCTTATTATCTCCGGAAACGCCCAACTGGCCGATCACCTGTTTCTTAGCTGCTGCCAGTTGTGTCGCAGACAATTTGTTGTCCCGTATTTTTTCCAGTTCTTTATATACCAGACGTAAAGCCTTTTCCATATTCTTGGGGTCCGTTCCGAAATAAATACTGGCTAACCCTGTATCCGTATAAGATGTGACATTCGATTCGACGTTATAAACCAGTCCGTGTTTTTCCCGAAGCGATACATTCAGACGGTTATTCATACCCGGTCCACCCAGCATATTGTTCAGGAGGAACAACGGGATCCGCTTTTCGTCATGCAGGCTATAGGCACGGCTGCCGATCAGCACATGTGCCTGATGCGTATCCTTACTGATTTTCTTCACACAAGGCGTTATGGCATCAGGAGCGATCCGGTTACGCGGAGCTACCGGAAAGGCAATATCCGACAAAAGTCCTTCGGCCATCTTCACGATTTTATTGAAATCAACCCGTCCCATCGAAAAGAATACCATATTTTCCGGTGCATAGAAACGGCGCATGAAGGAACGTCCGGATTCAGAGTTAAATGTCAACAGAGAGGCCTCGTCGCCCAATATATTATGTCCTAAAGCGTGTCCGTCATAAAGCAGGTTTTCAAATTCATCGAAGATAAGTTCCGATGGGCTATCCTCATAGGAGTTTATTTCATCCAGGATCACATCGACCTCTTTTTCAATCTCTTGCTGCGGAAACTGGGAATGAAAGATCAGGTCTGTCAACAATTCAAATGCCCGCTGATAATGTTCTTCCATGAAGATGGAATAAACGAATGTCTCTTCTTTCGTCGTATAGGCATTCAGCTCGCCACCAACATTTTCCATCCGGTTCAGAATATGCCATGCTTTGCGTTTTTCAGTACCTTTAAACATCATATGTTCCACGAAATGAGCCAGACCGAACTCATTCGCTTCTTCATCGCGAGTTCCGGCATTCACGGCAAATCCACAGTACGAAACCGGCGATTCCATCGGCAAGTGTACCATACGAAGACCATTGGATAAAATATGTGAGAAGTAATGCATTGTTTTCTTTTTGCTTTATTGACCTGCAAAAATACAACAAATAAAGAGATAGGGGAAGAATGAAGAAAAAATTCTACAATAATATCCTTATAAATTTCAGCTGATAGTAAATACAAAACCATCATAGCCTATGTGCACGTAATATTCATATCCTGTGCATAAAGAATGATGGAAATGTATTCCACTATCATAATAAAACTAAATAGAGGCAGATAATCTAATCAGCAGAATGCAATTTGCAACTAATTATAAAGAAATTATCTCATAATCTAATAAATCTCTTTTGTCTATATTTATTGTTGGTAATTTGTTAACAAAATCTTTCAAGCCATACAAATTAAGAGTTCTATCATAGTTATATATAGACAAACCACATTTTACTGCTTTAGGAAGAGAAATAGAAACTCCATTTTCATCAATGTCAATGTCTGATGACTGCCTTGCACTAGAATACATTTCTTTGATAAAATCTCTTCTTATTATCAATCCATTAGATTCTTTTGTTTTAATCCCATTATATAATAAATAAATTGTATTATTTTCTTTATCAAGGAATTTAGAAAATAGCCCTTCCTTATAAAATCCTAGTTGGAAACAATTATTAGGAGGTATTGGAATTGTATCATTTGCAAAAGATTTATTAACAATTTTCAAACCATAAACCTTACTTTTTTCATTTGCGATCTGTCGTATATATTCCTGTTTTTTTGATTCAGAAACAGGAGTTATATTCTTAAGATCAATCAATACTCTGTCCTCATTTTTTGTCACCAACGAAGTTATTAACAATGTAATTCCTTGTATATCCCGACGCAAGACTTCAATATAGGGTTCTTGCACTTTCATTGGCTGCTCAATAGATCGCCCATAAAGATAATCACTAATATGTTGTTCTATATTTTTTTCCAATACAAAATTAGATACTGGCATTAGACCTTCAGACTCTATATCTATCATTCTATACGAATCAGGTGAAGCCATAGAAGACATCCAACTACTTAAATCTATATTAATTTGCGTCAAACCCTGTGGAGTTGAAAAAGTTGGGAAAGACAAATTCCCCCCTATTGCTTTGACAGACAAAGTAAAACTAGTTATTTTTTTCGACATTTTTGTCTCATCATAATAATGAAGTCCAATTCCTAAGTTTGCACTACCACTGATATCTTTCTTCGGTCCGTATGAAGCATTTATATCATTCTCAATATTTTTCTCTTTAGTTTCTACTAAATCGTTTGATGTATATATTCCAGAATAGATAGCAGAAACTCGTCCTCCTGTATAAAAGTCTTTTAAAACTAAAGCCCCATACTCTTTTACAAACTCTGCCATAGTTATTGAATACAATTCATTCCTAAACGAAGGATTCAAATAACCCAATTTAATCATATTCAAAGCATTTGAACTTGTCTCTAAATTATATTTTTTACCGAGAACCTCTGCACTAAATTCACCATATACCCTATTTGTTTCATTAGCAACATCTTTTCCATATATATTTTCGATAGTTCCTTTATTTCCAATAGAAAATAATTTTAAATTTAGACTTACACCATGAGTTACTTTTTCAGAATCCTTTGATTTATGGGAATATCTATCAAAATTTGCATAAGAAAAGACATTTGATGTTTGAATTCCAAGATTTCTTTCTTTAACATAAAAATCATCATACTCTTCTTTTAATTTTTTTATATTAACAATAGGAATTCCTACGTTCTGAGCAGTTCCCAATGGAAAATATTGTAGCTTATATGTACAACCCAAGAAGTCCTCATTGGAGGACGTAGCAAATGGCATTACAGCACCTTTTGTTTTATTACGCAAAGGAAATTCTAATGGAAATTTAGGATCTCTTTCTTTCAAAACTACTTCTTCATAAGTAGTAACACTTTTTGATTTAATAGAATAACCTTTATCTATCTCATCCTCTATTGTACAAGAGAAAGCTAAAGCCCCTAAAAGGGAAAAAATAATTGTTATTTTCATAACTATATCAATTTAATTAGATTCAATGTATCACAATCCTGCTCACTATTTATATTCCTTTTCAATATTAATTTTTTTCCATCATTACTAACAACCCACCAATAACCTGTTAAAATATTATTATATCCACCTTCAATAAGTATTATTTTAGAATCAATTTTATATTTTAATGTTGTTTTATAGGAAAATGGAAGCTCCGGAATAAACTTATCTATATAATATTCTCCTGAATTTTCTGTTTCAAAAACTATGTTTATATTATATACTATCTCCTCTGGATTACTTAATGTTAACTCTCCTAACCAAGATGTTTGATTCAAGATTAGGTTGAACGACTCTTTATCATCTTCTGCACAAGAGACTAATGATAGACACAAAAAGAAAAGATAATAAATATTTTTCATAAATAAAAAATTTATAATATAACAAACTTACCATACAAACAAACACCAGTCGCATCAGTAAAATAAACCATGTATACTCCCGACTCTTCTCCGCTTAAGTCAATATCAACCGAAGAAGTTTGAGGAGAAATAACTTGTTGATGAACCTGTCTGCCATCCGAACTGACTACAGAGACATTGACATCTCGCAGTAAAAAGAGAAAATCAACATGGATTACATTATTGTTCAGATTAACCATGAGATGAGAAGGATCCAACAAAATAGAGCGAACCCCACCCTGACTTTTTGTTCTTCTTATAACCACCTGATCTGCTTTCACAAAAAAAGTCGTACTACAAATCATTACAATCGTTAACAATACACTAATCATTTTTCTTTTCATAACTTGCTATCTGTTTGATTCGATACAGCAAAGCTATCCACAGCAAACCTATATAAATCCTTTTTGAGGGTATATTTATCCTGGACTATTAATATTCAAATTTTATTACACCTTAATAATCAATGATTATACATGCACTCGTTTATAAAAAATCAATATACTATTTTCCACAGTTAATATTTGACAGACACACGATGATATATTAATAATTTTAACCCTTATTATTTACCCCTTCTTCCAAAATAATAATGATATCAGCTCCATCCGGAGCTTTCAATTTTTTTCGTATACAGGTTTTCCGAGTACGAACCGTATTGATACTTTGCTTCATTACACAAGCAATTTCCGTAGTATCCATATTCGTTTTTAACAAACAGCAAAGCTGAATCTCTTTCTCTAACAAAATTTTGCCATAATGTTTTCTCAGTTTACTAGCAAAATCATTATATAATAAATCAATAAGCAAATAAAGTTCACTCCAATCAATCTCAAGAGTATGCTGCTCTCCATAAAACAAACTATTAAATTTTTTAAGAAAAGATTGCTCTTTCTCCGATTTTTCATCCAGTTGGGACAAAACTTTCGTTATATTTAATTGCATAAGCAACGCTTTTTTTACCATCATACCCTTTTCATCATCAGAATAACCGGATAATGCAACTTTTTTACCAGCATCATTATTGCAGTTGCTTTTATTTACCTTTTCCATCTTTCGCAAAACATCTACCGTATCTTCCGCCTTCGATAAATCTTGTTTTTTCTTCCATTTCATCCCGCCAATAAGAAGAAAAACAACTAACAATAGGCTCAAAATAATCCAGCCAACTACAATAGCGCCATCTTGTACCGTATGCAATTTTTCATTCTCTTCCTGATACTTTAAATAATTATAGATTTGTTCAATCTCCGCTAACGAACCTTTACGTTGAAGCTGATAAACAGAATCGACACAAGCTACATATCGATTCTGGTAAAAAGATGCCGATTCATAGTTTTTACTTGCAGCTTCTGTTTTAGCTAAAGCTGAATAATAAATAGCCCGCAATTCTATATCATCCAATTCTTCCACAACAGATTTCATTCCATCCAATAAAAAGAATGCAGAATCAGTCTCATTCAAATATGCATGAATTTCAGCCAAAGTAATCTTTCGAGTTATCATCCAGCTGCTATCACTATCTAAAGATAAAGATTGTTGCAAATAACATTTCGATTTCAAATACAGGCTATCTTCTTTCAAATAAACCCCTATATCATTATATATAGCCGCCATTTCTATCGTATCTTTCTGTTCGCGGGCAATATCTAATGCCTTCTCTAAATAAAAATAAGCACTGTCCCGATTTCCGTTTATCCCATATTCAGAGCCTATCGAATGCAATAAGGTTCCAGTATATTTCTCGCCGGAAGTTTGATCGTAAATAGCATACGACTTTTTATAAGCCTCCAGCGATTTATCAAAAGCATACTGCTTATCGTGTAACTCTCCCAAATAATAATTTGCCATCATTCCTAACAGAGGGTCTGGTATCTCCCCCGCATATTCTGCAGCTTTCAGAAAGTATAATCCGGCTTCAAATAGCTTTCCGGCCTCTTCATAGACACGGCCCGCATAATAATTCGACCAGCCTTTTTGAGAAGCATTACCGTGTTTTTTGTAGTATACCAATGATTTCAAAATAAGAGTGGTATCACGGGATAAATCCATATAACATTTATCCTTCGCCTTCGTATACATCAACTGATAAGCGGCAAAGTCTGCCTGGTTCAATGTTTCCGGATGAGGGAAAGACGATAAAAGTTCCAAAGCACGATCCGGGTCATTCTCCATCAGAGAATCTGCCTGTTGTAATACTTTATCGAGTTGCCCTGAATGACAAGACAAAAGGCCAATCACAATAATAATAAGGTTAACTTGCTTAAACGGTTTCATATTCAGAGCATTTAGATCAACTATTCTCGTTATGTGGCAAATATAAGATTTTATATTACATTATATGTGGATAAAATCAATTTCTTTCGCGGAATTTCAAGGCTTCTCTCTCATCTATTAAAATAAACGCATAATAGTTTTGAAGAAAGCAAAATTTTCTTGCAACACAGTAGTTTTATCCTTATCTTCGCCTTTCAAAGTTATTACCTCATTACCAACCGTTTAGCCCATTCTATTCTTTGAAACAATCGTATCATTTCAGCGGCCGATAATTATCAGCCAATCGGTCGATAATTATGAGCCGATCGGTTGACAATTGTCGGCCAATCGGTTGATGGTTATCAACCATTGATTAGTCGCCGTAGTAATTCTATTTAGTACCTATAGTAAATTAAAAAACATCGGGTAGTATTTTATATTTGTTCGGGAACAACCAAACGGTTTCTTAACCCTCCCTATACACACCATACATCATTCCAATAAAATAATTCATATCTTTGCCGGAAAAGTTTACAAAACAAGTCGTATGGGAATAGGTAAATGGATTGGCGGTATTATCGGATTTATGGCTTTAGGTCCTCTAGGGGCTTTGGCCGGCATCGTATTCGGTTCTTTGTTTGATGAGGGAATCGATCAGGCAGGACAAGCATACGGCGGAAGGGGTTATGAAAATGAACCCTCACCGGAAGACAGATATATGGGTCAGCGGAACAGTTTCCTTTTCTCCATGCTCGTCATGGCATCGTACATCATCAAAGCTGACGGGCGGATCATGCACAGTGAAATGGAGTTCGTACGCCAGTTTCTCAGAAGAAATTTCGGAGAAACGGCCGTATCCCAAGGAGAAGATATTTTGCTGAAACTTTTTGAACAACAAAAACGTATGGACCATGAAAACCCGATGGCTTTCAAAAACACCATCCGGGAATGCGGGACACAGATTGCCTATAGCATGAGCTACGAAGAACGCCTTCAACTTCTGGCTTTTCTAGTCCAGATAGCTCAAAGCGACGGACATGTATGCACAAATGAGATAGAGGCCCTCAAAGAAGTGGCCTTATCCATGGGTTTGTCAGACAAAGAGGTCGAATCGATACTAAACCTGGAAACAAATACACTGGAAGACGCCTATAAGGTTCTTGAAATAACTCCGGAGGCAACCAATGAAGAGGTGCGTGCCGCTTACCGCCGACTTGCTTTAAAACACCATCCGGACAAAGTGGCTGCCTTAGGAGAAGATATCTACAGAGCAGCTAACGAGAAATTCCAACGTATCAACGACGCCAAAGCGAAAATTTATAAAACACGGGGGATGAATTGATTTTTTTAATCGTATTTTTGCAAACTGTTAGAGATAATTGTATAAATAATAAAGTAGCTATGTCACACGAAGCAATCGCGAGCATCCTGCAACAGGAAGCTGAAGCAGTCCTGAATATCCCGGTAACCGCCGGCTATGAAGATGCAGTAACTCTTATTGTTAAATATGTCCATGATCTTGGGGGGAAACTGATCACCAGCGGAATGGGGAAAGCCGGCCAGATCGCGATGAATATTGCTACCACATTCAGTTCAACCGGTACGCCAGCCTTCTTCCTGCATCCCAGCGAAGCACAACATGGCGATCTGGGTATCGTACGCGACAACGATATCATGCTTCTGATCTCCAATTCCGGAAAAACCCGCGAATTGCTGGAACTCGTCGACCTGACCCGCGGATTAGTGCCCGATATGAAATTTATCGTTATTACCAGTAACCCGGAAAGCTCACTTGCTAAGGATGCCGACGTATGCCTGCTTACCGGAGCACCGAGCGAAGTTTGTCCGTTGGGCCTTACACCGACCACATCGACAACAGTAATGACCGTTATCGGTGATATCCTCGTCGTAGGTACGATGAAAAGGATCAATTTCAACAATAAAGACTATGCCAAACGGCATCACGGCGGCTATCTCGGATCGAAAAGCCGTGAACAGAGCAAAAACGAATAGACTATAAACAAACCATTCTATATGAGAAAAGTTATTGGCATCGGAGAAACCATTCTCGACATTATCTTTAAGAGCGACCAGCCTCATACAGCCGTACCGGGCGGTTCGGTCTTCAACGGATTGGTGTCGCTGGGACGGCTGGACGTTCCGGTTTCTTTCATCAGCGAGGTAGGTAACGACCGCGTAGGCGATATCATCCGTAAATTTATGGAAGAAAATCATATCTCAACGGAACTGGTAGACCGTTTCCCTGATGGGAAAAGTCCTATATCGCTAGCTTTCCTCGACGAAGATAACAATGCCAATTACACCTTTTACAAAGATTACCCCAAACAACGGTTGGAAGTGCCGATGCCGGTCATCAATCAGGATGATATCCTTATATTCGGATCCTATTATTCTTTGAATCCGGCCCTGCGGGAACGGACGATCGAATTTCTGGAATACGCCAAAGAACGGAAAGCGATCATTTATTATGATCCGAATTTCCGGAAAGCACATGCGCACGAAGCGATATACCTCACTCCCACCATCCTCGAGAACCTGGAATATGCAGATATCGTACGAGGATCGGACGAGGATTTCTTCAACATCTTCGGAAAGACAGATGTTGACCGGGTCTATTCCGATCATATCAAATTCTATTGTGAACGGTTTATCTCCACGCACGGAGCGAACGGCGTCAACCTCTACACAGGCAAATTATCCGAACATTTCGATACAGATGCGATCAATCCGGTCAGCACCATCGGAGCAGGCGACAATTTCAATGCCGGTATCATCTACGGATTACTGAAATATAATATCGGATATCATGATCTTCCTAGCTTAAGCAAAGAAACATGGGAAAAGATTATCCGCTGCGGCATGGATCTCGCGTCTGAAGTATGCCAAAGCTATGATAATTACATTTCTAAAGAATTCGCGGCTTCATACCGCAAGTAGTCTTAAATATCATTAACTCCCGTACGATAAAGATCAGGATTTATTATCTTTGTGATGTATGTATGCTAGAAAAACAATGTTAGTAAAGATTTTTTCTCTGTTTGCTTGTGTCACTCTATTTATGGGTTGTTCCTCCAACAATCCTGAAATACGGGCGATATGCCTGCGCGATGATATAGGGAATTATATACTGAAATGGGAAACGGAACCGCAAATAGAAGGTATACTCAAGATGTATGTCTCCGACAATCCCGAAACATTCAACAGATCTCTCCCTGCAGGATACGCCAACATAAAAGACGGGGTTACTACCTATATCACGAACGACAACATGTCGCGTAAATATTTCCTGCTGTCTTTCAATGATAAATATTTTAAAACGATCGGTGCCCGTTCCGTTGCGATGGACAGCATACAGAACGTACGTGAGATAGGAGGCTATGGGACGAGCCATAACCATAAAACGACCCGTTGGGGGAAGGTTTTCCGTTCCGGACAACTCAGTTCGCTGAGCGAATGGGATTCGATCCGCCTGAACAATTTGCATATCAAAACGGTTATAGACCTGCGCGGGAATGATGAGCTGGCTGCCAGTCCGCTACGTTATTCAAAGGCAAACATAATACATATCCCTATTCCTATCAAGAATATGGACAATGTTACCGCCCGGATACAGGAAGACCGGATGCGTAAAGGTGACGGCCTGCTGTTCATGCAGGATACTTATCTGCAATACGTAACCGATTACAGCGATCAATTTGCCAAAGCGCTCGATGTTTTCCTGGAAGAGGATAATTATCCGATCCTGGTGAACTGTTCGATGGGAAAAGATCGTACAGGCTACCTGACAGCCATGTTACTTTTCGCCCTCGGCATACCGGAAGAGACTGTTGTAAGAGATTACATGGCTTCCAACGAAAATATCAATATCGGACACCTGGCCTATATGGCGCGCGATCTGAGCACGAATGCACAGGAAACGATCACCACGCTGGTCACTGTCAATGAAGGGTTGATCGATCTGGTTCTGAAACGGATCAGGAAAGATTACGGTTCGGTAGACAAATATCTGTCAAAAGGGTTAGGACTGACAGAAAAGAAACGGGACACGTTAAAAGATATTTTGTTATATTAATGTGAATCCGAATTATTTATCTACCTTTGTACCCTCTGAATTTATTATATATACATATATCACATTTTGAAAACATTTGAAGAATTAGGAGTTGCCGCCCCCATATTGAAGGCAATCCAGGAAATGGGTTACGAATCGCCCATGCCGGTACAGGAAGAAGTGATTCCTTTCTTGCTGGGAGAAGACAACGACGTAATTGCATTGGCACAAACAGGAACAGGAAAAACAGCCGCTTTCGGTCTGCCCATCCTGCAGAAGATCGATGTGACAAGATATCAGCCTCAAGCACTCATACTTTGTCCCACCAGGGAGCTTTGTCTGCAAATTGCCGACGACCTAAATGATTACTCCAAATACATCGACAACCTGAAGGTACTGCCGGTATATGGAGGTTCAAGCATTGAAAGTCAGATCAAGACACTGAAACGCGGTGTACACGTAGTTGTGGCTACACCGGGCCGTCTGCTCGACCTGATGAACCGTAAGACTGTCGATCTGGGTACGATCAAAAACGTCATTATGGACGAAGCAGACGAAATGCTGAACATGGGATTCACCGACAGTATCAACGCGATCCTGGCTGAAGTCCCGCCTGCACGTAACATGTTACTTTTCTCCGCTACCATGCCGCAGGGCATCGCCAGCATCATGAAGAAGTACATGAAGAACCCGAAAGAAATCGTTATCGGGAACAAGAACGAAGGAAACAAGAATATCAAGGATATTTATTATATGGTTCGTGCACAGGATAAATACCTGGCACTGAAACGTATTGCCGACTATTATCCGAACATCTACGGTATCGTCTTCTGCCGTACCCGTAAGGAAACACAGGAGATTGCCGACAAGCTGATACAAGACGGCTACAACGCAGACTCGCTGCACGGCGAACTGAGCCAGGCACAGCGTGACTACGTGATGCAGAAATTCCGTGTTAAAAATATCCAGCTGTTAGTTGCTACCGACGTTGCTGCCCGCGGACTGGACGTGGACGATCTGACACACGTAATCAACTACGGTTTGCCTGATGAAGTAGAATCGTATACACACCGCCGCGGACGTACGGGACGTGCCGGTAAGACAGGTATTTCTATTTCTATCTGCCACGTAAAGGAAAAAGGAAAAATCCGCCTGATCGAAAATATCATCAAGAAGAAATTTGAGAAAGGTGTAATGCCCAGCGGGCACGATATCTGTGAAAAGCAGCTTTTCAACCTCGTAGACCAGATCGAAAAAGTGAAGGTAGACGAAGAAGAGATTGCCACACTGATGCCGCAGATTTACCGTAAACTGGAATGGCTGGACAAAGAAGATATTATCAAACGTGTTGTTTCTCTGGAATTCAACCGTATGATCGACTACTACAAAGATGCTGACGAAATTCAGGAAGTAGACGAACGCTCAGCCCGCAGCGAACGTACAGAACGCGGAGAACGCCGTAGTCATACGGCAGAAGAAGGATTCTCCCGCTTCTTCCTCAATTTCGGTAAAACTGACGGTCTTTATCCGAACCAGCTGATCGAACTGGTCAACAAATGTGTTCCAGGCAAGGTGAGAATCGGAAAAATCGACCTGCGCGACAGCTTCTCATTCTTCGAAGTAGAGGAAGGCGAATCACAGCGTGTCATGGACAACATGAACGGTTTTGAGATAGACGGCAAACGAATCTCCGTAGAACCGGCCCAGGGTAAAGGCGAAGGCAGCAGAAGCAGTCGCGGCGGTTTCGGCCGTGGCGGAGGCAATTCGCGCGGTGGCGGCAATGGTGGTTCCAGAGGCGGTTACAAAGGAGGCGGAGGCTACAAAGGTAAACGCGAAGGCGGTTTCAGCGGTAGTACGAGCGACAGACGTAACAGTGAAAAACCCTGGAGACGCGATACTTCAGACCGTAATGCACGGAAGAAAAGATATTAACCTTCATACATAAAAGCAAAAGGGCGGAACCGTTATCGATTCCGCCCTTTTTTATTTCAGATCAACCATTCTGTAACACGTCTTCCTTTGCCGGAGCATCCGGTTCCGGGGTAGATGACGGATTGAACGGATTGAAGTAGTAAATACCCAATGTATTCAGATATTCCAGGAAATACGGCAACTTCTTCATGAACAAACTGCATTCCTTTTCTTTGGCAGGTGTCCATCCGTCTTCTGCCACAGCGACCAAACGCGGGAAAGTCATAAAGTCAAGACGTTTCGGATCTGCTACACGTTCTGTCCATAAAGAGAACTGCAACCCCATTACCTGATCCTCATAATCTTTTGTCAGATGGATAATAGGTTCGGGGAAACGGTAAATATCCTCGATCGTATTATAACCGTTCCACAAACGACCGACATTGTGTTCTCCGTATTGAACGAAATCCGCATAGAAAGGACGGCGCGGAGTCATTATCACCTGGTAGCCATTCTCCAGAGCCTTTACCAACTGGTGTTTACGGTCATGACGCCACCACATAACTACTGCTTTACCCGGAGAAACGCCGGCATCGATGATTTCGTCCCAACCGATCATTGTCTTTCCTTTGGAGGCTACGATATCAGCGGCACGATTTACGAAATAATGTTCCAGACCTGTTTCATTCTGTAACTTTTTATCTTTGATGAATTGCTGGATTTCCGGATCGGTAAACCAACTTTGATTTCCATAATGAACCTCATCTCCACCGATATGGATATAAGGAGAAGGGAATAAAGAGACGATTTCATCGAGCACATCACTGATGAACTGGTAAGTTGTTTCCTTACAGGGATGGAATGTGAAACCATCCCATTTGCCTTCTCCGCCACCGGATAATTCAGGATATGAACGGCTGACAGCTGTCGCATGTCCGGGCATATCGAATTCAGGAACCACCATAATATGACGTTCTGCCGCATAGGCAACGATCTCCCTGATCTCTTCCTGCGTATAGAATTTCGCGGGTGCATTCGGGTCATGCCAGTTACCGATAGCACCGACAGAAGTCAGTTTTGGATATTTCTTGATCTCGATACGCCAACCCGGCTCGTCGGTCAGGTGCCAGTGGAAGACATTCATACGGAGGGAAGCCATAATATCCAGATACTGTTTAACCTTTTCCTTCCCGAAGAAATGACGGCTTTCATCCAGCATAAAGCCTCTCCAGCCATAACGCGGCTGATCGACGATCTTACAGGATCTCACCGTTCCTTTGCCGAAACGGGCCAGTTGTTTCAATGCTTCTTTTGCATAAAACAAACCGGATTCGGAAGAGGCTTCCAATAAAACAGATTCGGGGGTGACAGTCAGTGTATAAGCCTCGTCTGCCATACGTAGTTTTTCGTCCAGAACCAACCGGATGGTTCCCTGCGAAGGAGTGCCCGACAGTTCGGATCCTTTCAGTTCGGACGGTAGTTTTTTAGCCAGTTGATCGGCATATCCGCCATTTCCGGTGATCTGGGATGCCGTACCGATCGTAAAAGAACCTTTCCCACCCGACACCTTGGCTGGAGTGGGAAACAAAGTGAGTTGAGCCAATGCCGGCAAGGTCAGAAATACCAGCAATACAGCAATAGAAAATAGTTTTCTCATGGGACTATAATTGTTATGTTATCGTACACACTTTAGATTTGGGCAAATATATAGATTTATTCCGATACAGTTTGTATCTTTAACCACTAAATCAAATGACAAACACATGAACAGATTGTTTATCCTTACTCTTACACTTATCTGCCACTGTTTCATTACGACTGCGCAGGAGATAGAATACGCTCGACCTGTCAACACACCGGAGAGCTGCACTAGTATTATGGTCGGTAAAAAGGCCTCGACAGACGGCTCGGTAATGACCAGCCACACATGCGACGGTAACTACCGCACCTGGATGGATATCGTTCCGGCTGCCACCTACGACCGCGACACGACAGTTGCCATCTACAACGGACGGATGCACACCGAATATCCGAACGACCAGACGAATGTGGAACTGAAAGGAACTATTCCCCAGGCACGTTCCACGTATCAGTTCCTGAACACCTCCTACCCTTGCCTGAACGAAAAACAACTGGGGATCGGGGAAACTACGATCTCCGGACGGAAAGAACTGGAGAACAAGAACGGCATGTTCATGATCGAAGAACTGGAAAAGATCGCCCTGCAACGTTGCTCGACCGCCCGTGATGCTATCCGCCTGATCGGAAAGCTGGTAAAAGAATTCGGTTACGGTGATTCCGGCGAATGTCTGACTATCGCCGATCCGAATGAGGTATGGATATTCGAAATATTCGGAGAAGGTCCGGATAAGATCGGCGGTGTATGGGCGGCAGTACGTATTCCGGATGACCATGTCAGTGTTTCGGCAAATATCTCCCGTATCTCTACACTCGATTTGAAGGATAAAGATAATTATATGGCCTCGGATAATGTGTTCGATGTAGCTAAGAAGATGAAGTTATGGGATGGAAAAGAGCCGTTCCGCTTCTGGAAGGCTTACAGCGGCGGAAATTATTTCGGCGAACTGAAATCTTTCAGCCTGCGCGAGTTTTTTATCCTGAACAGTCTTGCTCCTTCCCTGAAACTGGCTTACGATTCAGAAGAACTTCCGTTGAGCGTCAAACCGGATAAACAGGTTGCTGCTACCGATGTAATGGCGCTTTTACGTGCAACTTACGAAGGTACGGACTGGGATACGACAAAGAATCTGAAAATCCTCGCCAAGAAGAAGGACAGTGCTGAAAAAGATTCCGTGACGAGTCCGGCAGCTAATCCCTGGATGACGACGGATATGATCAATATGCTGAATGCTGTCAAAGGCGGCACAGTGGACCGCAACCGCCTGGTAGCCGTTCCTCAATGTTCTTATTCGCATGTGATCCAGTTACGCAACTGGCTACCCGATGCAGTCGGCGGTGTTGCCTGGTTATCTTTCGATAATCCGGGACAAAGCCCGCGTATCCCTATTTTCTCCGGTTCCACCGCACTCCCGCCCAGCTTCGGTATCTGCGGGCAGCACCGTCACCGGAAAGATGCAGCCATCTGGTCGTTCCGCGAAGCAAACAAATTAGCTACCGTACGTTGGGGACTGACCAAAGAGAAAATACAAACTGCCATCACTCATTTTGAAGAGAAAGGACAGCGGGAACTGCCTTTTGTCGAAAGCCAGTATAAAGAGATACAGCAGGCGAAAGGTAACGAAGCAGCTAACGCCTTTCTGACAGGATACACCTCAGATTTCGCCGGGGCAACCATGCAGCGCTGGCAGGAAATGGCAGACGAATTCTGGAAGATGTTCGCAAGAGGGTTTTAAGAACTGAATTATTATAACATAAACAACATATCATATGAAAGCATTATTTATCTCCTGTGCCTTGCTGCTTTCCGCATTCAGCACGTTTGCACAAGGTTATCAGTTTACCGAAGTGGTAACCGTTCCGGCTACCCCGGTAAAAAACCAGGCTGCCACCGGCACTTGCTGGTGTTTTGCAACCACCTCTTTTATGGAATCCGAACTATTACGCATGGGAAAAGGCGAATACGACCTTTCCGAAATGTTTATCGTGCGTCAGAAATATATGAACCAGTTACAAGATAACTATCTGCGCCGCGGAGAGGGTAATATCGGGCAAGGCAGCCTGTCCCATACCTTCAAGAACGCATACCGCCAGGTAGGAATCGTTCCCGAAGAGGTTTACAAAGGGATCAACTACGATTCCGAACGTCATAACCACAGTGAAATGGTTCAGTACATGGAGGCTATTGCTAATGTTGCAGTCAAGAATAAGAAACGCAGCCCGGAATACGACAAACTGATCCGGAACCTGTTCGACACCTATCTGGGAGAACTGCCTGCCAAATTCACTTACAAAGGGAAAGAATATACTCCCAAATCGTTCGCCGAATCTCTGGGATTAAATATGGATGACTACATCGAACTAACCAGTTTCATACATCATCCGTATTACGTAAAATTCGATGTGGAAGTACCTGACAACTGGGAACATCAACTCATGTACAACCTGCCTCTCGACGAAATGATCGAGACAGTCGATTATGCTTTAAACAACGGTTTCACCGTATGTTGGGACGGTGATGTCAGTGAAAAAGGCTTCTCTTTCAAAAATGGCGTAGCTATCAACCCGGAAGTGAAGAAGGTAGAAGACTTCTCCAATACCGACCGTGCCCGTTTCGAGAAGATGGATGAAAAGGAACGTCTGGAAGAAGTGTATAAATTCGAACAGCCATATCCGGAAGTCAAAGTAACTCCCGAAGTCCGTCAGCAGGGTTTCGAAGCATTCGTTACTACTGACGACCATCTGATGCACCTGACCGGTATTACCAAAGATCAGAACGGAACCAAATATTACATCACAAAGAATTCCTGGGGTACAGACCGTAATAAATTCGGCGGCTATCTGAATATGTCTGAAAGCTTCGTCCGTGCCAAAACCATTTATATCATGTTGCACAAGGACGCAATCCCGAAAGCGATCAAAGCAAAATTAAGTTTATAAGGAGATACATTCATAGGGTTTATATTCCTTATCTATCAAAAAAAGACAGGTGGATGCATTTATCAGATATGCATTCACCTGTCTTTTTAAAGGATTACATCGTTTTAAACCTATATTCTGTTATATGGCTATATTTATTTGAACTATCTATCAAAACAGAAGGGAAAGCGGGTTGATTCGGAGCATCCGGATACCCTTGTGTTTCGATAGCAATCCCAGCACTTGCATAATAGGGGATTCCATCTTTCCCTATATCCGTTCCATCCATAAAATAGCCGTTATACACCTGTACCGAGGGTTGATCAGTGTATATTTCAAGAATTCGACCGGAGGTTTCATCAGACAAACCGGCGGCGAAGTTCAATTCCTCCCCTTCCTTCCTATCCAAAGCATATGCCAGAGAGAAACCTTTCCCCTTTTGTATCTGCGAATGTTCCTCTGCCAAAGACGAGGCAATGGTTCGAGACGAACGGAAATCGAGCAGAGTGCCGTCTACAGGCAGCAAGCTTCCCGTAGGAATCAATTCCCCGTCACAAGCGATGATGGCAGATGCATTCAGGGTTAAATTATGGGATAAGATATTCTTCTTCACTGCAGGACCGGAGGATGATTGCAGGTTGAAAAAAGCATGATTTGTCAGGTTAACAGGAGTCAGACGATCGGTCGTTGCTTCGCATTCCATACGCAAACAGTTATTATTTTGCAATAGGTAAGTAACCTTTACTTGCAGGTTACCCGGATAACCCTCTTCCCCGCTTTGTGAATAAATGGAGAACTCGACAGCTTCCTCGCCGGCAGGAGTAAGAAATGAACGGGATTTCCAGAAACGATTGTGAAAAGCATCGATTCCACCGTGCAAATGATTACGGACAGGCTTGCCATAGGCATCGTTGGAAGCCAGCAGATACTCCTGATCCCCCAACCGGAAACAAGCATTGCTGATCCTTCCGCAAACACGGCCGACAATCGCTCCATGATACTGTTCACCTGCCATCCGGTAACCGTCGAGGGTATCGAAACCGAGTACAATATCCCCCATGTAACCGTTACGGTCAGGTACCCACATACTTACCCAACGGGCACCGTAATTCGTGAACTGGGCAACCAGTCCGTTACAGTTCCTTAATGTAATCAATTCAGCGGCAAGAGTCGATCCCCCACCGCTGAACGCTGATACAGATAGAATTTTCATATTAAGAAGCTAGCTTTATTATTGTTTCACAATTTTGAAGATACGGCTTTTAAAAGCTCCGTACAATGGGAACTCGACTCCTATATTCATCAAGTGGCGACCTTTATAAAGTCCTTCCATCCCGTCAATTCGATAGGATGCTTCCGGTTCCAAACCGCGCAATTTTACCTTTTTAGGACGTTTCGTCTCCGGGATTACATTATCAGGATACTCAGCCAGATTATAAACGAACAGGACAGATTCTGTCTTCGGCTTATTGACAAACTGTAGAACACTCCGGTTATTTTCATAAGGGGAAACCAAACGATAATGATCTCCTTTATGCACCGTTTCCCGTATCTCTTTATAAAGAGCTATCTTTTCACGGGCTGTTTCCTTCTCTTTATCGGTCCATTTCGTTATATCGTAACCGACTCCCAACACCCCGCACATAGATACGTCAAACTTAAATTCCAGCGGATGCTTCTGACCGTGCCAGTCCTCTTGTGTCACCCAACTGATCATTGAATTGGAAGGGAACGCATTCAGGAAAGAATACTGTATGAATGTACGTTCCACCGGATCGGTATTATCACTTGCCCAGCAGAAATCGGTACGTGCCATCATACCCAGGTCCACTCTTCCACCACCACCGGCACAGTTCTCAAACCATACTTCCGGAAATTCGGCACGCAGCGTTTCAAACAGACGGTACAGGTTCTCGATATATTTAATACGGACCGCCCGCTGCTCGTCGGTCGGTGCAGACAGGAAACCCGGCTCAGTCAGTCCGCGGTTCATATCCCATTTTATGAATTTGATATTGTTTTCACGCAGCAAGGTAGAGAAACAGGTATATAAATATTGATAGACATCTTCGCGTGCCAGATTAAGCATCAACTGGTTACGTGTTTCATGCCGGGTCCGGTTCGGGTAATGGAATACCCAGTCAGGATGTTGGCGGTAGAGGTCGCTGTTCGGGTTTACCATCTCCGGTTCTATCCAAATACCGAAATCCAATCCCATAGCATTGATCTTGTCGATCATCGGTTGCAGACCGTTAGGGAATTTATTCTTATCGACAGTCCAGTCACCTAAACCGCCTTTATCGTTCACACGACCTTTAAACCAGCCATCGTCGATTACAAAGACCTCTACACCCAGTTCTTTTGCAATTTTAGCCAAAGCCAGCTGATGTTCTTCATTTACATCAAAAGTCGTCGCATACCAGCTATTATACAAAACAGGACGAACCTGATCGCGATGAGAAGGATATAAGACCTTTTCGCGGGTAAAAGAAGCCAGGTTTTGTGAAACACCCTCCATTCCACGGTTGGTATATCCGACCATCAGCTTAGGGGTTGTATAACTTTTTCCCGGCTGAAGGACCAGGAGTTGGTCCCAGAAATTAATACCTCCGGTCACCTGAACCTCGCCGGGAGCATATTTCTCGAAATCCATCCGCCAGTTCCCACTATACTGCAAGGAGCCAAACCAAACTTCTCCACAAGTCTCCTCCTGCTCGCCTTCCGGCCTTATCGCAAAGAAAGAAGAACCGTATGAACGCAGGTCTTTCGTCTGAATCGTCTTCAGTCCCTGGGTCAGTTTCGTTACATTCATCTGGTACTCATATCCCCATCTGCCGGACAAGTGTGTCAGTTCATATGCATTTTTCGGTAGGAAAAAGGTGCCGGACTGAACATTTTCAATGTCGATACTCCCTTTCTTTCCCGTATTCTTTACCTCTATCCATTTTTCCAGCAGGTCATACTCCGGGAGAACACGAATATATTCTGTTACTGCCAGCGGATAATATTTATCTTTCTGATGAATAACCAAAGTGGTATATCCATCCTGTGTCAGGAGTTCCGCTCCGGTATAAATCAGTTCAATATCCCTCACCCGGTCTTTGAAGACCGCTTCCAGCATCGGAGTGGTTGCCGAATAGCCACCTCGCACCGTCACTTCTTCCCCTAACGGATAACGAAGCATTCCCGGATCCTGACTTTTATCTCCGAAATAAAACATTCCTACCACGCCTCCTTCCGAAACCGCTATCCTATAGATAGACGATTCCGTTTCCAACGTCCATGATTTTCCATCATTCCCGATACTGACAGAGTTTGTTTGAGCCTGTATAACTCCGGCTACAAAAAGAAACAACACAATAAAAGACTTTTTCATAAGCTTCATTCTAATCATTTAATAAAATGGGTAATATATCTGTTTTTACTCATAAAGCAAAGGAACCGGCTCCCTGATCATGCGGTTCATACATATCAAAGGCAGAACCGGTTCCATTTATAATTTATACACGAAGTAACAAGCTCAAAATGTTATTTATACAAACCCTTTATTGCTTCAACCGTCACCACTTGTGAAGGATTGAAAGCATCGCTCTTCATATAATGAAGCAGACTATTTGCCAGCTGCCGAGCTTCAGGCCGTTTCTCCATCTCTGTTGTCAGGTCGGCACTACACATCAACAACTTTCCTTTTCCTACTTTCATTTCTACGACCATACCAAAAGAACGGGCAGTAAACCAATCATCAATGATACGAACGATCGGTTTGATATCATCACCAAGTCTTTTCAACGGAATAGCCTGACAGTGCGACATAGCATCCTGCCACTGGTAATCGCTATGGTAAGCAGTCGGAAACAAAGACAAAGCCGGATGTGACGGATCACATAAAATACCCAATGTATGAGGAGCTTGCCCGTTCGTCCACAACGTATTCCAGAAGATGGAAGAGAAACCGACAACTACAGAGTCTTTTCCTTCATTTCTCAGGTTACCGAATTGGGGAGTCAACAAAACTTTGCCTCCTTTATCCAGTACATCTAAAGCCTCTTTATCCAATACCGTGGCTATTTTCACCTCTGCTGACTCCTCTCTGGTTTCCGGGTACACCCAAACATGCCAGTGATTTTTATAGTTTCCAACCGAAACTTCCAACAGATACTGAACGGGAACCTGCGTTTCCAACTTTTTATGAAGCTCACCCACTTTTGTCAATGTTCCGGTCGGAATTGTAGCAGTAAAGAAAGAGCCGGAATCAACGAGACCTCCATCCATAGAAGTCAGCTTCCAGGTCGTTTTAGCATTCGACAAATCATCTGCCGAATATTGAGCAATTTCGATTGAGGCTTCCAACGCCTCGCCACTATTCAATATGAAACGATCCATACGTGCCAAAGGTACAACTTCATTGCAAAATTCACTGAATTCCTGAGAAGTCACATAACCTTTCGAACGCCAAAAAGGATTAAGTACCCCAACCAGAGCCGTTCCTTGTCCTGGAAAATCGTGCAAATCAAGTAACTGGAAACCGCCAAAGCCCTTTGTCCGCAAAGCTGCTTCAATATCCGCCTTGTAACAAAGCGCCTGCAATTTACCGGAAGCAAATAAGAAGCTATCCGCCAATGGCAGCAAACCATTTTCACGTAAACGATCTTCAAATATATCAAAGTTTTTCGCTTTCAGAACTCCTGTATACTGACTCCGCTCTTTAAGATCCGGATATACACACCATTGACCTATTTCATGACTAATAACCGGATGTGTCGCGGATATTCTGGAAGTCCAATCATAATTACTTCCCGGCTTTGTTGCATTTATAATACTTCCGATCCCTTCTCCCCATGCCTGAATACGTGGAGCTGGACTAGAATAATAACAATGCCAGTCATTTTCCGGTATAGCCGGCCAACCGGCAGCTGTCGTACAGAGAAAACGTCTATCTTTCGCTTTCCAATGTTTAACAAAATCCGTCAGATATTTCTCATGTCCATCTCCCGATGGTTCATTCCCGTAAGAGAAAAGGCAAAAAGAAGGATGATTTGCATATTCCTGTACAATACGTTCACTCTCATCCATTACAAACCGGTCTATAGGTTTACCACTACCTACTTGAGCCCAGGCACCACATTCTACATAGAAATAGAAACCTAGCCGATCCGCAACATTAAAAGCGGCTTCAGGCGGGCACCAGGAATGGAAACGCAAATGGTTTAATCCATGCGCCCGACAAGTTTTCATAATCCGTTCCCATTCAGCCTCGTCTGTCGGAGGGAATCCGGTTTCCGGGAAAATACAGCACTCTAATGTACCCCTGAAAAAGACAGGGCGACCATTGATAGCAATCTGAGTTCCTTTAGTTGACAGTTCACGCATTCCAAATTGCTCCTCCATTTCGTCCTTGCCAGATTTTGTATCCAACTGAACATGGAGTGTATACAGATAAGGAGCAAACTCATCCCACAAACGTGGGTTATCCCCCATTGCATAAGAGACTTGAATTATATTCTTTCCTTTTCCCAGTTCACAGTTCTGACTAATAACAGGAAGGGTTTGAGAAGCGTCTGATCTAAGACAGGCCCGCAAATTAACTGCTCCTTTAAGAACCTTCTTATCCGCATTCTCGATCTGTATTTCTGCCAGTATTTTCTTTTCCTTTACCACAGGAACGATACGTACAGAAGAAATATAGGCTTTCGGTCTGGCTTCCAGCATAATTTCTCCAACCACCCCATTCCAGTTACTCTGCGTATTGTCGGATACACTATGAGCATCAGGTCCGGGATTAATATCTTTGATCCGGTTATCTACCCGGAGCGTAAAGGTATGTTCACCAGGTGTCAAAAAGGAAAGAACATACCGATGTGGAGTCGATAATGAGTTTTCCGAGCCGATTTGTTTGCCATCTACCCACAAAGTAGTCTCCCAATGACAACGTTCCATCGTAAACAGAATTTCTTTATGCTTCCAGTCAGCCGGAATCACTACTTTCTTTTGATACCATGCAGCCCCGGAATAATATTTATCCGGCGATAACCAAAACACAACTTTCGTATCTTCAGGATGACGATATTTAGCATACGACGGACTCTCATACCAGGTACGGTTCCACATCGAACCGACCCAGGGAGTATTAACAGTGACAGGATTTCCTTTACCATTAGTATTCATAGAGCCTGGAAGAGTTATCTTATCTTTCAGATCACTGTTGTACCACATCTCTGATATTCCTCTGTCGCCAGGATCTTCTTTAAACTGCCAGGTTCCACTTAGCGACAGACTTTCATTCTGAGCCAACAGGGTAGACAGGCTGAACGACAGTAATATAAATAAAAATAGTCTATTCTTCATTGTACATTATAATTTTACATCGATATTATCCTATGAATATATAATCTTCAGAAATTCACTTTACAAGTAAATTCTCTATCTGTTCAGGAGTAATCTCCTTCTGCGGATTAAAATGAGAAGATGCCATATATTCCAGGATGCTTTGTTTAAATTGAGCTGCTGATAATCTGTTATCCAAATCGGTATCCAGATCGATGCTGCAAACCATCAAATTACCTTTGCCTACTTTACCCTCAAAAAGTACACCGAGTTTCCTGTTTTTAAACCAGTCGTCGATGACATAGACCAAAGGTCTGAAATCATGAGGAAAATCATCCATTACCATAGCATTACAGCTTACAGCCAGATCTTTCCACTGAAAATCCGAATACCCGTCGTTAGGGAATGCCGCAAAAGCAGCATGAGCAGGATCACACAGGAACCCTAAAGTCTGTGGGGGAACATTGTAAGTCCATGCCGTATTCCAGAAAATAGGAGTAAATGCAACCCGTATATCACCCCCTTCTTTCGGAGCTATCTTTCCATAAGAAAGAAACAAAACATTTTCTCCCTGATTCAACTTATCAATCGCCGTTTTATCCAGTTTATAAGTGATATAAGGCATTTTTTGTATTTCTTTCTTCCTGGCAGGATATACCCATATATTCCAACTATTAGCAATCTCTGTATTTTCTACATTCACCTTCAGGGTTAATTGGGTAGGGTCGGTAAAAGTATTCAGAGGAAATTCAATGCTACCTGCCTCTATCAGATTTCCAATAGGAAGATCATGTCTGAAAGAGCCGGATTTTACTACATTACCCTCTTTTGTCTCTACATTCCACAAAATAGAGGCATCCTGTAAAGGTTTTTCTCCAAAATGAGCAAATTCTATATCCGCCTTAAATTGCTCGTTATTGTTCCATATGAGCTTAGGCATTCTTGCCAAAGGCACTGTTTGATTACAAAATTCGCTGTATTCTTTACCGTCTACATATCCTTTACTTTCCCAGAAAGGATTCAGCACTCCCACCAATGCCGTTCCCTGACCAGGGAAATCATGTAAATCCAAGAGTTGGAATCCGGCAAAACCCGGAGTACGTAAAGCGGCTTCTATATCCATTTTATAACACAATGTCTGCAAACGACCGGAAGCATACAGAAACTTATCCGCCATGTCTCCCAGACCTTTTTCATTCAAGGTTTCTTTAAATATCTCAAAGTTCTTGGCTTTCAGTACACCTGTATATTTATCTATCTCTTTAAAGTCAGGATATACACACCACTGGCCGACCTCATGGCTTACCACCGGCATATCCTCAAGAATACGTTCTCTGAAATCATAGTCGGTACGGGGAGTATAAACATTCAGGATATTATCTATACGTCCAATTCCTCCTATACGGGGTTTATCTGTATTATAATAATCTGCATCCGAAACCAAAGGCCAGCCACCGGCACTTGTATATAGTCTTCTGCCATCGTGTTGTTTCCAGTAAACAACCAAATCATTCAAATAATTGACTTGATTATTACCCGACGGTTCATTACCATAGGCAAGCAGACAGAAAGAAGGATGGTTACCATATTCATTCAGGATACGGATACTTTCTTCTTTAATCCACTGATCTTGCTTGTTCCCATCGCCTACAGAAGTCCATCCGCCGCACTCGACCTGAAGATATACCCCCATACTATCTGCAACATGAAATGCAGCAGCAGGCGGGCACCACGAATGGAAACGAACGTGATTCAGACCGTAACTCTTGCAGGTTGCATAAATCTTTGCCCAATACTCATTATCCATCGCCGGATAACCGGTTTTGGGGAAAACGCAACATTCCAATGTTCCGCGAAGGAAGATAGGACGACCATTAATATCAAAATGGGTACCATTCGCTTTGAGTTCGCGAAAACCGAAATTTACATCTTTTCTGTTAACCCCATCCCGGGAAGACAAAACAGCCTGTAAACGGTACACATTCGGCGTAAATTCTGACCATAATTTGACATTATCTTTCCATTCAATGGCTGTTTCCACACAATTTCCGGCATTGGCCTCGATATCTATTTCTTTTTCCAATATAGATTGGCCTTCGAAAAGAACATTCAATGCCAAACGGGAACCTGCAGGTTTTCCATCCATGTAAACCTTGACGGTAGCCTTCTTTGCCTTTGCATCCGGATACACTTGTATATGATCGATGGCTAAAGCAGGTAGAGCCTGCATTTTTATCTCACCTATAACTCCGTTCCAGTTTGTCTGAGTGTGGTCAGAGACACTGTGAGCATTGGAACCGACATCTATATGTACACGATTATCCACTCTCAAAGACAATAAATGCTTGCCGGGAGCCAAAGAATTTATCAAATATCTATGAGGTACCTGAAGTGCATCTTGATGGCTTATTTTATTCCCGTCGATATATAAGGAAGTTTCCCAGTGGGTACGCTCAAATTCCAATAAAATACGTTTGTCGCTCCATGATTCCGGTATCTCAATCTCTTTTTGATACCATGCAACGCCTACATAATATTTATCAGGATTCAACCAGAACGGAACTTTTATATTGCCTGGTTCACGGTATTTTGCATACTCATCGGCTGTATACCAGGATTTATCCACTACAGAACCAGTCCATTGAGTATGAATACTGACATCATCACCTTTCCCTTGTTCCTGTAAAGATCCCGGCAACTGAACTTTGTCCGAAAGTTCTTTCATCTGCCATTGTTCACTGACCCCGATATCATCGGGGTCAAGTGCGAACTTCCACTCTCCTGCCAGAGAAAGCTCTGAAGGAGAGTTATTACAAGAAACTAAAGCTAATAATGTAGATACCAGCAGATAAAATATAGATTTTATATTCTTCTTTTTCATATTACTTATTTAAGATTCGAATCAATATAACAACATTCCAACTACTTCAAACCTTACATTGTCGGACCCTGGTTAGGAACTAACGGCCAACCCGGGTTCTGATAAATAGGCGAATTTGAAATATCATCACCAGGAGAAGTGATCATAAAATGTTGTATGGCAATCGGTGCGAGATAATGAGCCATGCTCCACTTATAACCATTCAAAGCTAATGATTTTGAATTAATTTCGTAAGGACGGAGATAAGAACTTATAGAAGGTGCCGACACATTTGCAGTCGGATCGTCCAATCCGTAAACCAACAATGTTCCACCTTCCGGTTTGTCATACCATGCCTGCATGGGTCCCCACAGTCTAAAACCTTCAATATGATAGGGTGTCGTTACCAGCTGATCCATAGATCTCCAACGCTTCAAATCCATATAGCGAAAACCTTCGGCCATCAATTCACTACAACGCTCCCTGCGAATATTATATAAAACCGGATCTATCAACTGACCAGCAGAATAGGCTCCCCAATCAAATTTCGCCTCTTCACTCATATTGGTAGCTGCTATAGTTTTATTATAGTCTTCATCTACAAATGCACGGTTTCTAAGTTGTTTCCAATAGCCACTAGCCACATTATCGACCGTTCCTGTTTTCTCATAGCATGCCTCCATATAATTCAAATAAGCCTCCGCTGCCCGGAAAATGATACTGCCGGTATATCCTAAAAAGTTACCGCAATGTTTTCCATCATAATTCAGACCTTTCCTCAATGCATACCCTGTTGAGTATGACCAACCCGCGCTTCCGTTTGTAATATCCGGAACAGGCTCTTTTATTGTACCATGCGTATTTTCCGGTGAATCATAAAGTATATTTGTTTGTCCGGGTTCCTTCAAAAACAACCACAATCTACCGTCTCTATTCTCTCTGACCTGTGAAATTTCCTCATCACCGGCATACGTTGAAGATGCATTATAGATAGGTAAACCATTTTTCATCAAAAATGTATTTACCATTCCTCGTGTAGGTCCAACGCCATCATTTCCTCTCTGAGCCATTTGTACAACCCCATGTGTTACACCTAAGCCTTTACTATATTGCCGCCATAACAGCACTTCGCTAAAGCCGGACATATCTTCCGCACCGAACATATCGAAATAAGGATTCGTAGGATCCGCCAGCGTTTGCTGCAAAACACCATTATTATCAACCAACGGAATAGCATCGGCAACCTGTTTTGCAGATTCCATAGCCAATGAAAGAAAATAATCAATTTCTTTATCTATATCTCCCAGCGGATACAGATACCCTGTATTATAATCTTTATTTTTCCCGGGCCATCCTTCTCCATTAGGAACAAAGGCTGTATTTTTAAAATATTTCAACCAGGTACCTTCAAACAGAGCAACCCTCGATTTCACCAATAATGCACAATTTTTAGAAATACGATTTTTCTTATCATCCGGTTTATCTTTCAATAAAAAAATCGCAGAATCCAAATCTGAAATAATAGCCCGTGCCACTTCATTTCTGGGAGAACGTTTACTTGCCTCAGTCAACGCTTCTTTTTCATCAGGCAGAGTCGTTTTAATAATAGGAAAATCTCCGAACTCCTGAAGCTTTTTAAAATATTCAAAGGCTCTCAGGAAATACATTTCCCCTATATATTGCTTAATATTGGTCTCATCACCTTCCAATCCGCCTGCTTCCCACCGGGGAACCACATTCTGGATAAAATAGTTACAGCTATAAATCATATCAAAACTCCAGCTGCCTCCGGATTGAGCTACTTTCCATTGCCCCGGAACATATCTGTTATCATAGTTCTTATGCGCCATCTTATCCGTATGCATATCCATACCGTAAGTTCCATATCCTGAGCCGGAGTTGGAATGAGAGACCAAAATCGTGGAATACAGATTATTAGCGTATGAAGCTAATTGTGACTCTTCTGTTAAATAATTTTCGGGCGTCACCATGGTCAAAGGCTCTCTGTCAAGATAATCATTACACGCAAAGAATGTACCAACCATCAACACACCCGCTATCTTTTTCAATATACTTGTCGTTTTCATGCTATTCTATTTAAAAAGTAAGACTTAACCCAACTGATAATGTTTTAGAAAGGGGATAAACACTGCCATTCCATCCTCCATCAATAGTTTCGGGATCAAATGTCCCAAACATTTTAGTGCCAGTCCATAAATTTTCACCGGAAACATATACTCTTAACTTAGACACAAGGAATTTTTTTGTGATCAATTCCGGTAAAGTATATCCTAATTGTATATTTTTCAGGCGAATGTAAGCAGCATTCTGCAAGTAGCGGGATTGGGTTTGTTGATTCTTTGAAGTACTGAAATCAGGTCGTGGGAAATAAGAATCCAGATTCTGTCCCAATATATGATCAGGATTTTCTCTAAAATAATCCAGATGAGGAAGCATACAGGTCGATTCCCAAACAGAAGATGCAGCACCCCAGAAATAATAACTACTCTGAAAATAGTCTCTTTTCATCACTCCCTGGAAAAATGCACGAAAATCAAATCCTTTATAATCTAAATTCAAATCCAAACCGAATAAATACCGGGGAGTATTATTACCTATAACTTTCATATCTCCATGGTTCCCTTCCGTATTAGCTCCGTTATCGATTTTTCCATCTCCATTCAAGTCAGCATACATAATATCACCAGCTCCCCAGCGATTACCGATCGCATCCTGTCCTCCGTTAGGTAATGAAGCCAAATGGGCATCCATCTCTTCCTGAGTTTTTGCAATTCCTATCGTTTCATATCCCCATATTTCACCCAGCATCATACCTGCTCTGTATGTATCTTTATCCAAAGATCCTGTCTCATTCGGGTAACGTGTAATTTCTGTTTGAGAATCGGACAATAAGAATTTAACACCATAGCCAAGGCCGCATTTAAGCTGGTCATTCCAGCCAACGGATAATTCCCATCCGTATGTTCTTAAGTCTGTATTATTTGTCTGAGGAACCGCGGTTCCCAAAGTAACAGGTAATTCCGGCGCCGGTCCCACCATGTCGATTGTTTTTCTCGAATAAACATCCAACGAACCATTCAAGCGATTGTTTATCGCAGCAAAATCCAGACCGACATTCCATGTTTTTACACGCTCCCACGTCATAGTAGAGCTAACCAGTCCCGGAGCAGCTGATGTGTTTGGTTTTATTCCATTCATCAACCAATCGCCATTGGATGCCTTAACCGTCATTGCCTGATAAGTCGGATACCAACTATCCGTATTTTGGTTGCCTAATTCACCATATGACCCCCTAAATTTAAACGTACTTATATATTCCTCCAGGTTAGACCAAAACGCTTCTCTGGCAACATTCCATCCGACAGAAAAAGAAGGGAACCAACTCCAACGGTTATCTGCCCTAAAACGAGAAGTTCCATCGTAACGCAAATTGACTTCCAGTAAATATTTTTGTTGATAATCATAGTTAATACGTCCAAAAAAGCCTGCTGTCGCCCAATGATCAGAAGCTCCGTTCACAGATGGAGTAACTTCTGCTCCATAAACATCCAGGCCAGTCGTTAAATCAACCTCCGGCAAAGAAGGAATAATTATGCCTTCTCGTTGAAGTCCAAACACCTTCTTCTTCATTAATTCCGACTGAAATCCAATCATTCCTTTAAAATTATGTCCGGATTCCAACGACTTCGTATATTCCGTATATGCACTAAAATTTGTATAGTTTTCTTTTGCATGATCTTCATGTACATGCGAGTTATTATTGTATGGGTAAGGCTTACCTTCCACATCATGATTATAAGTCTTTTGGATTTCCCAATGGGTGTTCGCATTTTTGATCCTATAATTAAAATCCACAAAAGTTTTCCAACCTTTAATAGGTTCCAAGACTACTTGGGCCTGCTGGTACAAGTAGTCTGTCTGGTATATACCAGAGCCGCCGTCCCGTAAATTCAAAGCAGGAGATGGAGACGCATACAAATTACCATTGGGGTCATACAACGGAAGAGTCGGCCATCCCTGACGTCCTAAATCATGAAAGAGATCATCCCGGAGAAAAGAAGGACGCTTCAAATCTTCCCTGATAAAACGATTGCTATAATTCAACTGTGCCCAATCGGTTATTTTTACATTAATCTTAGCTGTTCCCGTATATCTGTCATAAGTATCCTGGCTCAACTTCATCATTCCGTTCTGATCCAGATAGTTCATAGACACATAATAATTAACAGACTCATTTCCGCCACTCAAACTCAAATTATGTTCCTGAGAAAATACCCAGTTACGATAAACAACATCATACCAATCTACATTATCATTTCCATAAAGATAGCCATCTCCCCACATCTTAGGATTACTCGGATTTACAGGCACAGAAGCAGTGAGTTTGCCACTCTGATAATCTTTAATCCGTTGCATCTGGTCATCTCCAAACTGTGGAGCAGCTCCACCATTGATACAAGCATCATTAAAATATGTAGCGAAAGTGTAGGAATCGGCCATCTGAGGCAATAAGACCGGATCACTCCATCGGAAACTATTATTATAATTTACTGTAGGCTTCCCACTTCTCCCCTTCTTAGTCGTTACTAAAATTACCCCAAAAGGTGCACGGGAACCATAAATCGAAGATGCCGCCGCATCTTTCAATACTGAAATATTTTCTATATCCTGAGGATTTATAGCATCAATATCCCCCTCCATTCCATCTATCAGAATAAGAGGACTACCACTCGATCCTTTACCGATTGTCGCAGTACCGCGAATATTCATACTTGCACGTTTTTCCAATCCTCCCATATTCTGAGATATCTGTAACCCCGGTACCAAACCTTGCAAAGCCTGGGCAGCTGTCATTACAGGACGTGATTCCAAAGCTTTTGCGTCAGCAATACCCACAGAACCTGTTAAGTTCACTTTTTTCTGGGTACCAAAACCTATTACAACAACTTCGTCAATCGACTCCGTATTTTCCTGCATGACTACGTTTATTTCTTTTTGGTTTGCAACATTTATTTCAACTGTTTGCATTCCTATATAAGAGAAAACCAAAACGCTGCCTCGTGGAACTTCCAGGCTAAATTTGCCATCCAAATCGGTAACAACTCCCTGTGTTGTTCCTTTTACCACTACAGAAACCCCTATTAAAGGCATTCCTGTCGCATCATGAACCACGCCACTCACATTTTCATCTTGATTCATTACACTAATCTTCAGATTGTTATCCCCAAAAGCACAAGGGATAAATGCACCACATTGTAGAGAGACTGCCAGTAACAGCCGGACAGTTTTATGTCCAAACAGGAAATAGAAATATTTCCTCTTCTCATTATTCTCACTAATTTTCATAATACTAAAACGATTTAATTAATACTAGTCTATGATAATCTAAACATTCTTTCACCTAAAATTCTAATTAAATCCGGACTTAAGGATACTGTAAAGTAACATGGTTAGCTTTAAGTAACAAATAGATAAAATAATTATATAATGGACTATATTATGATATAAATTAACACACATCTCATATACCGAGACTCACACAATAAAGTCCCGTATTGCACAAATATGCACAACATATTTAATATTCAATATACAAACAGAGTTTTTTAACAACACCTTTTAAACTATTCCATTTAATTCCAATATTTCATAAATGGACTATCCGCTTAAAAACGTTACTATTACCATATTACCTACTATAAATTCTGAAACATTGCCTGTTATCCTGTTTTAATCAGTAAATATCTTCCGGCTTTGCCTCATTCGAAGAAACTTTCCCCGTATGTAACCGATCCAAAACATCCGATTCCATCGTGTTCGACGGACTAAAAGAGTCGCTTTTCATATATTCAAGCAGGCTGAAATATAATTGCCGTGCTTCCGGACGCTGTTTCCAGTCAGACAACAGGTCCATAGAGCAGAAAAGCAATTTACCCGGCCCGACTTTCACCTCGAACAGATTCGATAAACGGCGGTTATTCGCAAAATTATCGATCACTTCTACCAAGGGGGTCACGGCAGGCAGACTATCTGTCACGATCGTTTTAGACTGTTTCAACAACGACCACCATTGCCAGTCGGTATAATTACCTGTCGGGAAATGGCCGAATGCCGGATGTGCCGCATCACATAAGATACCCATTGAACCCGCCTGTTTCGGAAAATGAACCGGACTCCAGAAAACCGGAACAAATTTGCCTTCCAGTCCTACCGTTTGCCTATAATCCGGATTATACAAGACTTTCTTCCCTCCTGCCAAAGCTCTTACGGCTTCATTCAGATCACGCGTAACGATGATCTCTCCTTTATCTAAATCCGGTTGGACCGGATATACCCAAATACTCCATTCATTTTTATAAGGAGTGCTATCCAATACAACGGACAGGGTTAACCGGGCAGCCCCTGGTTGATTTAACGGGCTGGTAATCGTTTCAGGCAGCTTATTCAATCCGATGGCAAGTGACGGACAAGTCATTGTCCCTTCATTCACCACTTTACCCTTGTCATCTTTCAAAGACCAGGAGACAGATTGATTTTTCAATTCTTTATCTGTAAAATTGGCAATCTCAACCGTAGCAGCAAAAGGCTCGTCATTGGTATAAACAGCTTTCGGAAAACGTACCAAAGGAGATACCGGAGAACTAGCCTGACGGAAAATCGCAGCATCGGTTACGCCTTTACTGTCCCAAAATGCGTCCAACAGACCTACCAAAGCAGTGCTTTGCCCCGGAAAATCATGCAAGTCGAGAAGCTGGAAACCGCTACATCCGGCCGTTTTCATCGCGCGTTCAATCTCTTCTTTATATAAAAGGGCAGCCAGATAACCGGAAGCTTTCAGGTAATCGTCGGCTTTATCCAACAAACCTTTCTTTTCCAGTTCCTGTTTTACTCCTTTAAAGTTCAGAGGGTCGAGTACACCGGTATATTTTTCGATCTCTTTCAGGTTCGGGTATACCGAATATTGTCCGACCTCATGCGTAATCAACGGAACTGTCATTCCTTCCACAGAAGCTGTATAATCTTTATCGAACGAAGGAGACTGGGTATCGAAGACTCCCTGACCGCGTACCCAACCTTTTTTAGTCCATTGCGTAATAAAGAAATCATCGTCCGGTTCAGGCCAGTCACCATGTCCACCTTCGAAGGTGAAAGAAGTGGTTGTATATAGATGACGCGGATCTTTAGCCTTTACATAACTCAGTAACCGGGAAAGGAAATTAAAGTCCGGTTGCAACTCATTCCCCAGACTCAGGAAACAAAAAGAGGGATGATTACCGTATTCAGACAGGATACGGTCAGCTTCAGCATACAAATATTCGTTTGTTTTCTGATCTTGTCCCACGCTTAACGACCAGAGAGGAAGCTCTACCTGTAGATAAAAACCTAAAGAGTCAGCAACCTGAAAAGCCGCTTCCGGCGGACACCAGGAATGGAAACGCAAATGGTTCAATCCCCATTCACGGGCAGTCAGAAAGACTTTCTTCCATCCCTCGGGTTCCATTGGAGGACGCCCGGTGAGCGGGAAAACACAACATTCGAGCGTTCCCCGCAAGAAAGCTTTATTTCCATTCAACAGCAGGTCCGATTGGTTATGCCGGAATTCGCGCATACCGAACTTCGTACTCCGCCCGGCTCTCACCGAACCGGCTTCGACCTTCAGATCCAATTGATACAATGTCGGAGTAAATTCATTCCATACCTGCATCGAGTCACCCATCGGGCAGGTGATGTCCAGCAACGATTCTCCCGATGGAAATTCCATATCACGCGTCACGGTTGTAATCGGGGTATTCTTCTGTTTTTGTACTACAGCCTGCAAAGAACCTTTTGTGGCCTCACCACGATTATTGATCCTACCTTTCACATGCACTTGTCGGCCGGAAACGTCCGGATACACTTGCAAATCTTCGATGGAAAGGGCATTTTTAGCCGTAAGAGATATTTCACCGATAATACCGTTCCACATGATCTGTGTTTCATTCGTATAGGCATGCGCCTTATCATCGATAGAAATATCATGTTGTTTCCGGTTATCGACACGGACTGTCAACTTATGTTTCCCCGGTGTCAGGTATTCCGTCAGATCAAAAATATGCGGACTGATCAGGCTCTCACAACGACCTGATACCGGCTTCCCATCTACCCACACCCTTGTCTGCCAGATAACACGCTCCAGCTTTAGTTCGATAGATTTCTCTTTCCACCCCGATGGAATCGTTACTTCACGAGAATACCAGGCCGGACCGACATAACTGTTTTTACGGGTAAGATGAAATATCTGTGGTTTACTGATAGAAGGCGGCAAAGTGTTCGGAACACCATATCCTGCTTCGTCGGTCGTTCCCGGCAATCGGATTTTATCGGCAAACGAACGGTCGAACCATTTCTCCGATACACCGACATCGGTACTATCCATCGCAAATTGCCATTCTCCGGCCAAAGAGATCACCGACGATGCCTCCTTGCAAGAGGTAAACATCATCAATACAAAACATATAGATAAAAAATTCTTCAACATATCTATTAATTATTGATGTGCAAATTAGCTGTTAAGAAACGAATATTGTTTGTTCATTGACTATGAACAACGTTATTCATACTATCTGAACAGTGCTGTTCATAGTATCCGAACCGTGTTGTTCAGACATCATGAACAGTACTGTTCAGATTATCGGAAAAATCAAATCATCTCCCGATGTATCTGTACTCCCTGATGGTTATTATCCATTTCGGCGGCAATATCGAAATACTTCATTGCCTTTTCGTTATTTCCTAATCCCAGGTGGCCTAATGCCATCAGGTAATTGCAATGAATACGGTTCTTTTTATTCATATCGTCTTCCCAAATCTGCAAATCAGGCAGGGAAACAGCGAAATAATCCATCTTGAAAACATCGTAAACATGCTTTTCACCATAAGAGATCAGGTTATTGAAACGCCCCCGTGCTTCATCTTCGCGCCCCAACTTACGCAATGCCAGCCCCTGATAAAAGATCTTATCCGGCTTTTGGTCGTTGTAATACATAGCAGCTGCAGGCTGGCTGTTCCCGACACTTGCCTGAAGGAACAGAGTTTCCGCTTCCTGATCTTTACCCAAACCTTGCAAAGCACATGCCTTATAATAATTGAAATCGTTCTCCTGTGCACCGTACAACTTTCCTTCACCCATATTATGCGGATAAGTGAAACATTCTTCGATCAGATTCAAAGCCTCCGGATATTTCCCTTCAGACAGCAACCTCTTTACCAACTCTACACGGGCAAGCTGATACTGTGCAGGAACCTTTCCTTCCCCCCCTTCCCAGGGATGGAACTGGCGGGCATCGATCATACGGATCGCTTCTTCATATCGTCCCAACTGGTTGAGCAAGGTTATATATTCCAGATACAGATCGTCACGCAGGAAAGCGACCTCTTTATGTTTGTCGAGGAATGCAAGCCGGTCGGCATGCGAACGGTTAAGACGCTTGTACAATTGATCGAGCTCCATCAGGATACGCGCATCTGTCGTATCGAGAGCAAAAGCCTTCTCCAACAAGACAACCGCCTCTTCTTGTTTACCCAGTTTATTGAAATAAGCCAATGAAAGGTTACGCAACACGGTCGGGAAAGTTTCATCCTGTTTTTTAGAAGCTTCCCAGCAAGCAATCGCTTCCGGATACTGGCGTTTGTCATACCACAGATTACCCAGGTAATAAAGAGCCTTCGGAGTCTCGGCTGCAAAATCGATAACAGCCTGAAGAGCTTGAATAGCTTCCAGCGTATTCGGGAAACAACAATCAGGCTGTTGTTTTTCCGCCTCACGTATTGCCGCCAAAGCCTTTTCTTTCCTGTCCAGACGGATCAGGAACCAACTCTTATAATAATGCAACATCGTCTGATCGGAAACAGGTTGTCCGATAGCCGTATCAGCCACCTTCAACGCCTCTTCCCAACAACCCGCCGATGCATAATCGAGCGCCAGTTCTTCATAATTATGTCCTTCCGGACGCATCAAAGAGATCAATGCTTTCAGATCGGAATCCTCTCCGGTTATCAGATACTTTTCAAAACCACAGCCAAAGTTGAAACGATCGATACGTAACGAATCATCAATCAGAGCGATTGCCTCATCGTTCCGTCCCAGATGACGAAGGATAGCCGCCTTCAGATGGCGTCCCCGCAAGTTATGCCAGTTACGGAGCAGAGATTTATCTACTTCAGAAAGCGCCTCTTCCCAATCTTCACGGGCAGCCGACAATTGAGCCAGTGAATAATAACCGGCATCCTGCCAGGCTGCATTCCAACAGGCTTTATAGAAATGATCATAAGCCTCTTCATTCTTTCCCTGATATTTCAGAGAGAGTCCCAGATTATACAGCGGTTCGCCGTCGTACGGATTCGGATTCCGTTCTGTCAATGTCTTTACCGCCTGACGCAGATAAGGTTCTGCTTTGGCAAACTGCCCTTTGCGGATCAACCACAGACCCATCGCATTATTATTACGTACATCGATCGGATCGCGGCGGATGGCTTCCTGATAATAATCCGTAGCCGAATAAGTGGCATGACGATACTGTTCCAGATGCAAACCGGTCAGATAGAGTTGTTCGGTTGTCCGTACATCTTCCGGGTCGAGCGCAGCTTTTGCAGGTTCGGGGACTTCTTTGATAACGTCCGGCTCCGGCTCCCACGTCAGTACCTGTTTTCCTTTCGCATTACAGATAGAAACCTTTACATCACATAAGCTATCGACAGGGACAAACTCCTCCAGTACGTTTTCCGGGGTTATATCGCGGGTTATATCAAGACAAATCTCCCCGGCTTTTTCGACGGTAATATGCAGACTTTTCTGTATTGATGTGGCAAAAATTTTTAATAAAGCCCCCTTTCCATCGGGTTCTATGTTCATCAAAAGATCGGAAGAAGCGTTCTTTACGACACCCAGTTCGCGATAAGGCATGAAATACTGGGTAAAAGTCTTCTCTTCATAAGGTTGCAACCAGGTGAAATCAGGTTGGTTGTCAGTATAAACACCTGTCATCAATTCGATATAAGGTCCGTCAGCATCCGTCAGGTTACGGTCCCACGCCTGTCCGAAATCACCGTTACCCCAGGTCCACTGCTTTTTTCCCGGTGAAATGTGATGGTTTGCCACATGCAGGACACCGGCACGGGTATCATTTTCATAACCGCCAACAAAGTTATATTTGGAACGGATCGCCATATAGGAAGTCGGGACAGGTATATTCTTATAACGGGAAATATCCACACCTGCGGAATAATCCATCTTATAATAAGTGCCCGTTGCAATCGGATAACGGGAAACATCCCGTTTGCCATGATCGAATACAGCATTCACATCGGCAGGAAACACAGATTGATAGGCATCATTCACAGCAACAGCCGGATTCGCCCACCAGAGAAAAGTCTGTGGGATGGGTGTCGGATTGTACAATTTTCCCTGAATTTCCAACACTGCACGTCCCGGACGCAAGGTAAAACCTGCCATTCCTTTCTGATGGAACATCCGTTCACGCTCGCTCACCCAAACAATAGCACTGCCGTCGGCACACCGTTCAATTGTATAGTCGATCGGCAGGAACGTACTCGGCCGGTGATGCTGCGGCCAGTTGAACTCGATACCGCCTGAGATCCACGGTCCGGTCAGTCCGACCAAAGCCGGTTTGATGACATGGTTATAATAGATGAAATGGCGGTTTTTGATCTTGTCGTATGCCATTTGTACCCGTCCTCCCAACTCAGGCAGGATCATCACCTTTATATATTCATTCTCCAGATAAACCGCATGATAACTTTTCTCCTCACAGGTATCTTCTATCTTTTCCACTACCGGATAAGGATAAACCACTCCGCTGCTTCCCTGGTAGACACGCTTCTCCAGGAACATCGGATTCTTTTCGGCTTTGCCAATACCGTAGGTAGGAAGAAGGATATCTTCTTCCCAAACTTTCACATTTTCAGTCATTTCAGTATATTTATTTTGTTAATTCTTTTTCCAGTTCTTCCAGAGTTTTTCCTTTCGTTTCAGGAAGTTTTGCACGGATAAACAGAAATCCGCCCAGACAGATAAGGCCATACAGCCAGAAAGTACCCGAAGCACCCACCACCTCATTCAGTATCGGGAAGGTATATGTCAGCAGGAAACAGGCCACCCAAAGGAAGAAAGTAGAGATCGCCATGGCCATTCCGCGTATCCTCACCGGGAATATTTCGGAAAGAACCACCCAAACAACCGGCGCCAGCGACATCGCATAGCAGGCTATCGCCATCACTACCAGCAGAAGCATCGGCCAACCGCTCATTTCCAGGAAGTAGCAGGTTCCCAATATGGCATAGATGATAGCCAGCCCCGCCGAACCGACAAACATCAGGGTACGTCTACCCCATTTATCCACAGTGTAAATGGCTACGAAAGTAAAGATCACATTGGTCACTCCTGTCACTACAATATTCATCAGCACATCGGAAACGGCATAACCGGCTTCCGAGAAGATCTCATGTGCATAGTTAAAGATCACATTAATACCACACCATTGCTGGAAGATCGCCAGAACGATCCCGATCACCAGCACATTACGGACACCCGGTTGCAACAGGGCACCCCAGTTCGCCTTTTCTTCTTTTTTACCGGTCAGTTGAGCCAGTTCATTCAGCGTCTGATCAGCATATTGCTCACCACCGATACGCGACAGGATGGTTCGTGCCTGCGCCGTCTTCTGTACGGTAGCCAGCCAGCGCGGACTCTCCGGAATAATAAACGAAAGGACAAAGAATAATCCTGCCGGAATCAATTCCGCCCAGAACATCCACCGCCATGCCCATTCGATACTATTATCTGTCAACGTTTCACCGCCCTGTGTAAAATATTCACCAATCTGCCAGTTTGCCAACTGCGCCATCAGGATACCTAAAACGATTGTCAGCTGATTCAGGGAAACGAATTTTCCCCGGACAGAAGCCGGAGCGACCTCTGCAATATATACCGGCGAAACATTCGAAGCAATCCCGATACCGAACCCGCCTATTATACGGTAAATGATAAACCAGGTAAAACTATCGACCGCTCCTGTCCCATAAGCAGACCATACAAAAAGAAAAGAAGCGATGATCAACATCTTTTTCCTTCCATACTTATCACTCCATTCACCGGACAGTAATGCTCCGGTCAGGCAACCGATCAAAGCACTGCTCATAGCCCACCCGCGAAGAGCAGCAGAGCCTTCCAATCCAAAGAACGGTTCATAGAATATCTTTGCGCCACCGATCACCACCCAGTCGTAACCGAACAGCAATCCTCCCATGGCTGAGACAAGACAGATAAGTAATAAATAAGCAGTTGTTCGCTTCATGACAATAGAATTAAAGTTATGGTGCAAAGAAACAGTCTTTCCGTAAATAGTGAAATAGATAAAACAGACTTAAAGATGGACAATTTTACGATTTAATTATATCTTTGCAACATTAATCTATCTGATACCATGATCAAACGAAAAGACGGTTTTAGCGGTGAACGGGCACTTGTGCTCCCTTTGTCAGTCGTACAGGAGATGGAAAAGGATGCACTTTCCTCGATCCTGCATATTACGGATATCGGTTATTATCCGAAAGCTCTGCACCATTTCCGGGAACGTACGGAGCCTATCAGTCAGTTTGTCTTTATCTATTGTATAGAGGGAGCCGGATGGTTCCGTGTCGGGGAACAGGAATATGCGGTAAAAGCCAATCAATATTTCATACTGCCTGCCGGAGCTCCGCACGCTTACGGTTCGGACGAAAACAATCCCTGGACAATTTACTGGATACATTTCAAAGGGAAACTGGCCTCCTACTTCGCCGGACAGGCTGCCCGCCCGATAGAAATTAAACCGAGTGTCCAGTCGCGTATCAGTAACCGGAACGATCTTTTCGAGGAGATATTCCGCACGCTGGAAATGGGATATAGCCATGAAAACCTTCTTTATGCTTGTTCTGCATTTCATTATTATCTGGGTTCTTTACGTTACCTGCAACAATATCGCGAAGCCGTCCGTACCGAATCCGACACAAACGATATCGTAACAGCCGCTATCCATTATATGAAAGAGAATCTGGAAAAGAAACTGACATTAGCAGATCTGGCAACCCATATCGGCTACTCCCCCTCTCATTTCTCCGTTCTGTTCAGTAAACGTACCGGTTATGCCCCGTTGACTTACTTCAACCAACTCAAGATACAGCAAGCCTGCCAGCTCCTGGACTTTACGGATATGAAGGTCAATCAGATATGCTATAAGATAGGAATAGAAGACACCTATTATTTCTCCCGGCTGTTCAGCAAGATAATGGGGATGTCGCCGAGGGATTACAAAAAGCAAAAGAAAGGATAATTACACAAAAAATCATCCGTATACCCTCAAAAAAAGGGAGCAACAAACATGCTGCTCCCTCTGAGTAAATGTGTTAATTGTTCAGTTAGTATTCTTCGTTAAAATACTTTCATGCTAAATTCACTCCATACAAAATAGTTAGCTCCAGTAGCATTTTTAGTGACAGTAAAGCGAACGATTTTAAAGGGTTTGCCAACCATTACCTGTGATTCATACGTTTCTTTGCCGCCTGTAGGCAAACCACTATCCAATGTTCCTATTTTACTGAAAGAAACACCATCCATACTTCCTTCTATTATGATTTCTGCAGGAGCTGCATTTCCATTAGACGAACGAGTCGTATAAGTAAAGCTAAGAGCGCTACTTTCGGCAGGCAATGCAACCTCAACATAATGATAGCCTTCTACAGCCACACTCCACGCCGAATGGAAGTAAGTTTCCACGTCTCCGTCCAAAAGATTTGCCAATGAACCTTCCGACGGTTCAACAGCATTGGAAGAAAGCATATTTACCGTCAAAGCCACATCTTTAAGTTTACTTTTATCCGGAACATACGAAATACCATACAAACAAGTATTTTTCTCCGCATCGATAACAAAGCCTTGTTGTGTACAACCGGTCAAACGCAAGGGTAAAACATAATTGCCATAAACCAATTTCGTACGGTCTACATTTATTTCCATATCTTTCAGGCTATATTCCGGGGTAAACGGAACGATGCCATCCCCACTCAAGGTATATGCATTTTCCGGCAATAAGGCATGATCCGTTTCATTTCCGGTATTATACTCATCCAACAGCGAAGGGTCAACTTCAACTGTACAATCGAATGTCCATTTATTTACCATCGGCATAGTGACAGGCAAAGTAAACCTGGCCTGCTCTTCTCCCTCATCCGTAAAAATATTGGAAACAAAACCTGTCTGATCAAAATAGATTGAAGGGATCATAACAGAAGGAATCAACAGCATACTATTCTTTTCTGCATTGATCGAATCTTTCGAGTCGGCCAAAGAAATCGGCAATACATAATCAACATCAGCCGACAAATCGTAAATAAGATCTGTCCGGAATACGATATTTACCATTTTATATTGATCTTTGGCATCAAAGTTCAGCCGGTCATCAAGGATCTGATAACAGTTAGCGGGTAACTTCACATACCGAGTACCAGATTGCGTATTATAAGCGGTTAATGCTTCGTCACTCCAAACTTCTATTCCGACCTCCGCGATACTCCCCAGGTCAGAACCGGCTTTATTTACCACCTGTTGATATTCGGTATCTTCTCCTGTCTTATAGAGCGTCAGAGGCACCTCGCCGCTATTCTTAAAATAAAGGACTGTACTATATTCGCTTAAATATTCACCTTTGTTGTCTTCACAAGCCGTGAACGAAAGTCCCAAAGCAAATAAAAGCGATATGATTAATCTATTTTTCATATGTAATTTCTTTTTGGATTCGTAAGATATTTCTATTACCAACCATAATTTTGAGTCAATAACTTATTTCTGTCCAATTCACGCTGTGAGAAAGGATAGAGATAATGATTATCTTCAAATACCCGTGTTTCAAAAGTAACTCTTTCCCAAAAACCATCGGGAGTATCATCTCCACTTCCGGGATATTGTGTATTCATGCCGAACATAGGACCGCCGTCCACTTCTTTAGCGATCATCCAGGTGCGCGTATCGAAATAACGATGATTTTCAAATGCAAGCTCAACCCGGCGTTCATTGCGGCAAAGTTTTATCAACTCTTCGGTCGAAGCATTCGGATAGACCTCCGTAACCGGAACCAAACCGGCGCGGTCGCGTAAATCGGCCCAAAGTTCCATTGCCTGTGTTTCATAACCGGCAGGTAAGTTCACATTACGTTTCTTACATTCAAGCACGGATTCAATAAAATTAAGATACATTTCAGCCAACCTGAATGTCGGAAAAACAATATTCCCCCATTGACCACTGGCAGAGTTGAGCGTATGATCGTAAAAACGATTGATCACATAACCGGATTTAGGATAATCATGCGACTTATTTCCGTTAGCACCTTTTGCAAAAGAAATCAACGTCATACCACTACCGTGATGCCATTTGTTTCCTCCGAAAAATACAGAAATATAAAAACGAGGCTCACGATCTTTATACATATTCGGAGCTGTTAAATCGTAGGCAGCAGCACCTCCCCACGCAGGATATTCCCATGTTGTTTTATCCAGTTCATTTTCACTATATCCCGATCGCTTATCGATCACAGGATTTGTTCCGTTATATCCGGTAATCGGATAACGCCCGTTATTCATAGCATATGCATCCACCTGTTGTTGTGTCGGACCTACACCACCATAAGCCGTTCCGGAAATTCCGGTCGGAACCGTGTGTACTCCCATTGTATATCGGCCCTTATATCCGGTTGACCAAATCAATTCCGAATTCCAATGTTCCTGAGTTATCCCATAATAATTTGCATATGGGTCAGAGCCGTCACCTGCACGATATAATTTATACAGCGGATCATCGATCAAAACTTTAGCCGCCTTAGCTGCTTCCAGCCATTTATTTGCATCATACTCCTGAGGGAACAAATGGACTCCCGATAATTCTGGGAATCTATCGGTTACCGGATTGACAACCGAACCGTACAATTTATTTCCATTAAACAGATCACGGGCCGAATAAAGCTTCAAGCGGGCAATAACAGCCTGACAAGCTCCTTTTGTAGCTAATCCTTTCTCCGCATCCGAATAATTTTCAGCCATTGCCGGATCGTTGATACATGCTTCCATTTCGCTTACTACATAGTTCACACACTCATCCCATGTATTACGCGGACGATAAAGATCTTCCGTCGATGCCGTGAAATCCAGCAATTCGTCCCCCAGTAAAAAGACAGGTCCATAAATGCGCATCATCATAAAATAATAATAGGCACGTGCAAACCGGCTTTGCACCTTCCATTGCGCCAGTTCTTCTTTTGTGACGATCGGGTCGGAACATCGGTCTACATTTTGCATAAAAATGTTACATTCACGTATTCCCTTATAATAGAAATCCATTTTGTAATAAGGTACGCTACTGGCATTCCAGGAACCGAAATTGATCCAACGTGTATCGCGGTCATAAGTCACCGAAGCTTCATCAGATGCGCCTAACCAGGGTGAATAATTAAAATCTTCAGCATCATTCGGTAAAAAACTCATTGAATTAAGCCAATAACTCCGGGTATTGCCACGGGTTTCCCAGATTTTATCAAACGTCAGTTTTTCGTCTTCCTGCCTATCCAGAAAATCATCACAAGATGAAAAAAAGGAAGACCCTATCAAAAGACAAATAATTTGAAAAGATTGTATTATCGATATTTTCATATTTATAATTTTTTAGAGGATTAAAAATTAGCATTGAAACCAATTGTTACGACTCGGTTCGGAGGATATCCCGAGCCATCTCCATTTCCTTTTTCAGGGTCCCACAACTTAAACTTACTAAACGTAAGCAAGTTATTTCCGGATAAATAGAAACGCAATGACTTGATAAAAGTCTTACTCATCAAACTTTTAGGCATCGTATATCCAACTTCAAAGTTTTTCAGACGCAGGAAACTGCCATCCCGCATCCACCAATCGGAAGTCTGTGCATTATTGGACGAACCCGATGATCCGCTCCAGCTCAGACGGGGATATATAACCCCTGCATTTTGTTCCGGCGTATTACCCGGTCTCCATACCTTATTATAAACATCCTCATTGATTGCTGCACGTTCCATATTTCCGGAGCCGAAAGGAGTTTTTATAGTCGATCCGCTTAAAAAGAAATTGACATGTCCGACCCCCTGGAAAAATACATTCACATCCCAATTCTTCCATTGTGCAGTGGCACCAAAACCATAGATCATTTCTGGAAGATTGGTATATCCCATCGCCACCTGGTCTTGCGAGTTGATCACTCCATCGCCATTGATATCCTGATATTTAATATCACCGATGCGATATTCACCAAATGTTTGTTTAGGACTATTATCTATTTCTTCCTGACTCTCAAACAGTCCCAGTGCAACCAATCCGAAGGGTTGCATAGCTCCACCCGAACCGAATGGTTTCCCTATCCTGTTCTGATACTTATATTCCCAATCCGGCTCATCATTATTAAGCAACTCATTTCTATTGTAGGTAAAATTGGCACGGCCAGTCAGAAAAATTTCACCAACCTTCTGTGAATATTCCACTGTTCCGTCAAACCCCTGATTCTTTGTTTCACCGATATTGGTATAAGGAATTACAGATAAACCGGTAATAGCTGGTAAACCGGCACGTTGCAGAAAAATACCGGTACGTTTTTCCGAAAAATAATCGGCCTGAATACGCAGCTTATTGAATAAAGAAAATTCGGCACCTACATTGAGCTTATGTGCCTCTTCCCATGATGCAGTTAAATTTTCTACATCACCGACACGGATACCTCCGCCACCATTACCACCGGCAGAGCCATAATTCCAGTTTCCTGCCCCGGCATCATTGCCGACAAGGATAGTCGATTCATACACCCAACGCCGTTGTCCTCCGATATCGTCATTCCCGACTATACCATACGAACCTTTCAACTTAAACATATCCACCACTTTAGTCAACGGTTGGAACCATTTCTCATTAGAAACCATCCACCCGATAGCACCTGCCGGAAAAAAGCCGAAACGATGTCCGCGTGCAAAGTTTTCCGAGCCGTTATAACCAATATTTACTTCTGCAAAATAAGTATCATTAAATGCATACGTCATACGTCCTGCAATACCCTGGTTTTTATATGGCAAAGATTTAAACTTATCTCCTTCCTGAGTACGGGTGTGAATTTTGTGATTATATAAGAAAAGGGCTCCCAAACGGTGTTTTTTATCAAATAGACGTTCATAATTAAGAGAGGCTTCCATATAAGTCGTCATTGTACCGTCACGACCGATAGCATACGACAATTCGCCACTACCGGTACGGATCGGAGTACCGAAGATGAGATTCCCTTCCTCATCTCTACCGGTAGCATGGTACTGAGTAGGCTCTTTACTACGACGCTGAATCGTTGTATTCCAGGCATCCCAGGAGAACTTAAAATTACCGGTCAAACCTTTCAATGGTTCCCAGATCGCTCCAAAATCCTGAGTCAATCCGACCAGCGACTGCGAAGAATTCCAGAATTGCTGGCGATAACCGGAATGTACAAGCATATTCCAGGGATTATAGCCTGAGTCACTTGAAGGAGCGGCAATTGTCCCGTCTGAATATTGAACGGGAAAAGCATTAGGAGAAACCAGATAAGTATATTGCCAAATCGTATCATCATTATCTCCAAACCCCGGACCAAAAGACTTTTCATATATATTCGCCAGGTTTAAATTCAGAGTGGTACTTTTAGTCAAAGATAAATCGACATTCGCCCTGAAATTAAACTTATTGTAATTAATAGACGAATTATAGTCATATATATCCCCTGCACTTTTAAAAATAGAGCTTTCATTATAGAATGACCCGGAGATATAGTATTTTACAATCTCCGTTCCACCCGTGATACTCAGGTTCACTCGTTGATTGGAAGCCAGATCATTATACAATGCATCGATCCAGTCTACATTCGGATAAAGATCCGGATCGGCTCCGCTACGATACATTTCCAGGACTTCCGGCGTATAATAGCCTGGTTGGATATCATTATACAAATCTGCCCACTGTGCAGAGTTCACCATTTTAGGCATCTTGGTCGGGCTGGTAATACCTGCTTCTGTCCGTACATTGATCGAAGGTTTCCCGATATTTCCTTTTTTAGTTGTGATAAGAATAACTCCGTTTGCTCCGCGTACGCCATACACAGCAGAGGCTGAAGCATCCTTAAGAATGGAAAAAGAGGCAATATCATCCGTATCGACCAAATCCAACTCACGTTCAATGCCATCGACCAATACCAAAGGGGTTGAATTCCCTTTAAAAGAAGAGACACCGCGAATATAAAAGTCTGCAGCACTGTTTTTACCGGGTTCACCCGACCGGCTCATCGCTACAACTCCAGCTAGTTGACCGGCCAGCACATTGGAAATAGAAGCTCCCGGAACTTTCAAATTTGAGACATCTACAGTAGAAATAGCTCCTACTACACTCTCCTTTTTCTGACGCCCGTAGCCAACAACAACAACCTCGTCCAACACTTCATCATCAGCTTCCAGCGTTACATTTATTATCGATTGATTACTGACAGCGATATCCACACTCTTCATTCCCATATAAGAAAAAGTAAGAACTCCTCCTATGCCTTCCACTTTAATCGCATATTTACCATTGATATCGGTTACAGCTCCGACAGAACTGTTTTTCAACCAAATATTTGCACCGATCAGAGGTTCTCCGGCCGCATCCACGACAACGCCTGTTACCGTAACACTCTTTTTTTGCGAAACAGAAGGCAAAGAAACCGGACCGGAAGTCGCTTTTCTTTTTACTACTACCTGATTTCCATTTACCTGATAAGTTAATCCCGTTTTTTCAAACAACGGATTAAGTATCTCTTGTATGGAACCCTTTACTACTTCAGTTTTTACTTTTCTATTCAATTCGCTTTTTATCTCATCGGAATAAAAAAATACATAACCGGTTTCGGTCTCTATGAATTTAAAAACGTCCAGCATAGTAGACTGTTTTTGCTCCAGGATTTGTTCTATCGAAATAGACGAATCATTATTTGCATAAGCATAAGTGATACTCATACTCAGCAGTAATACAATTATATGTCTGATTTTTTTCATACATTTGTATGTCTTTAGGTTTTTCATTTTTAATTGGAAAATTTAATCTCTGACAAGTCCGGATGATCTTGCCCATCGTCCGGACTTCTTTTTTATCGGTAATGTTCCTTCATAATCTTATCTCATAGGCATTCTGTTTTTAAGGTTATTATTCTATTATCAAAGTATCTGATTCAAAATGATATTGCGTATTATAAAGAATAGAGAAAGTTTCCATAACCTGATGGATATCGTCAAACAGAACGAGTTTTCCGGAGGACCTTCTATCTCCGATTCCGGATTTACATCGTATCGGAATATTATAATACCGGCTTAATCGCATTAAGATATTATCCATCGTCTCTCCCCGAAACTGAAGTAAACCGTCTTTCCAGGATATATAATCATAAACATCCACCTCATCTATCTCGTTTCTACCCTCCTGAATAGTTAATTTCCGGTTAGGAAGTAACTGAATTGTTTCGTTATTTGTAGTTTCAACCGCTACATGACCTTCCACCAGCACAACAGAGCTTTCCTGCTCCTCTTCATAAGCTGAAATATTAAATTTGGTTCCCAGCACATTAACAACAAAACCTTTTGTTTTCACATAAAAAGGAATTTCTTTCCTGGCTACTTCAATATAAATCTCTCCTTCCACTTCTATTGAGCGTTGAGATGGCTCAAAACTGGAAGGAAAATGCAATATGCTACCTGAATTCACCCAAACTTTCGATCCGTCTTCCAGCAAAAGCGAAGAACGGCGTCCTTTGGGGACGACCAATGTATTCATAACGATCTTTTCAGGATCATCCTCTGTGACCTTCTTTGCAATAGTCCGCTCTTTTTCTTTTGCTTTTACCGTAATTTCCGAATCATAAGCGATCAAAGCATTATCTTCTACCTGAACAGTTTCGCGGGTATCCAGAATCAATGTCACTTCAGTCCGGGTACTGTCAACTATCAGTCCGGTATCCGCTACCTGATTTTGGGAGAACCAACTTTCACCCCAAAATCCAAAACCGGTAATACCCAGCAATAACACAGCAACGCAAGCGGCAGCATAGCGTATCAATCTCACTCGTTTCCCGACATGTCTCTTCTGCATAGTAATCTGTAAACCAGCCCAAAGTTGTTCCGACTTATCTGCCGGAACAGAAAAATCATTCAAACGAACTGATTTCAAAATGGCACGTGCCTGGTCTGCAGCCAATTGTTCTTCCGGATGTTCCTCCAGCCAGGAAAACCAAATCGCATTCAACTCTTCGGTAGGAGTCAGACACCACATGATGAAACTCCGATCATGCACCAATCTATGTGTTATTTCTGATATTTTCTTATCGCTCATTTATGAACCTTTTATGCGTCATTTCTTATACATACGCATGAAAAGGCTAAATGACCCCATTAAAAATAAAAAAAGGCTTCAATAAAATAAATAAAATAATAATGGGAGATAATTTTCACGAATACGATTAATCGCACGATAAATCAATTTGCGGGAGCCTTTCGTTGTCAATCCAAGTAAAACCGCAATTTCATCATATTCCAATTCCTGCATATAACGTAAATAAATAGCTTCCCGCTGACGTCCTGTAAGGCATTGCAACATATTTTCTATTTGCTCGGTTAACTCTTTTCGTTCCTCTTCTTCTTCGATACGATCTAATCCGGAAACAGAAATCTGAAAAAAATAATCCTCTGTTTCTATTAGTTCCTCACAACCAACTTCTTTTCTTTTTTGAGAGATAAATCGATTTTTTAAGCAGCGCAAAAGATAATTCTTTTCATGTTCACCCTCCGATATTTCGTTCTGATGATCAAAAAAATGAAGAAAGACATCATGAATAAGATCATACAATGTATCCTCATCCACACCTAGTGCCCTACCGTATGAATACATTTGGTCAATGTATTTCTCATATAGCACTTTGTAATTGCTCTGTTTGTTTTTCAGCATCACTTCCTTGTTTTTATACGATAGATAGTGGATACTTAGTTCATACAGAACTATTATCTATGTGTAAAAAAAACAAGTATGATAAGTAAAAAAGTAGAGCTGAAATCATTAAAAAGCAGAACAACACCATGTTCCTACTGTATAAATTCACCTTCTGTAGGAATAATTCTCACTTATTAAAGAGAATAATAGGTTTTATTTCTATTTTTGTGATCATTTTGAACTTAGTTCTGTATGAACTAAGTAATTTAACCGGATTTTCAGCGAACATAACACGCTGTTTTACAGCAACGTTTCACTATTTCTTTATAGTTATTCACATTTAAGAATTCTTCTATAGAATAATAAATATCTGGTTGTATATACCCTTCCTCAAACAATGCCGAAGGCTCATAAAAAGTCTCCGTTGCCGGTATCTGGTACTGTATCTTTGAATTAGGCAAAGCACTTCGAATGACATTTCCGCAAATAGGATAATACTGTCCTGCCTCTTCTCCTACCAATACCGCAGCATGCGACTGTTTTATTGCCAGACAAAAATTAGCTCCTGCTGAATAGGTCTTATTTCCCATAATAACAAAAACATTTCCATCATAGCCAGATTTGTTGGCTGGTGTAGATTCTTCCATAAATGCGATACCCTTTTCCATTATAGGATTTCCAAATCTCTCCATCCAATAATTCTTTTCTGCTTCATTTTCACCAAAGAACTTTTTAACCAAATCTGATTTAAGATATTTCTCCACACCTGCTTTCTTTCCCGTCATCCTCACTTTGGTAATGCTCTCATCCGTTCTCAAATGGTTTATGATGACAGAATTATTACCATCCGATCCTCCGCCATTATGTGTTACATCGATAAACAAATATTTTATATGCTTGCTTTTCAATTCACTAAAAAAGGCATCCACAAATCCCCGGTATTGCTTCACATTATCCTCCCCATAGATCATGCAAGTATTATAATAAAGAACCGCAATAGAATCTTCCGGATGAAAAGCAGAAGCATACGGCTTGGAATACACAGAATCATTTATTATCCTGTGAGTATCAACGCAAATGGTCGTATCACGAGATCCGTTTGATGTTTTTACGACACCTGTATATGTCATTGTACTTTTGTTGGCAGGAGATAGTAATAAATTCAATAACAAATTCATATTTTCATTCCGAAACCTCGAAGGCTGATCCCACGGAATCATAGAATCTATATCCAAAGCCGTATAAGACGCAAAAGAGTCTCTTACAGCCAACAGAGTATCACTTCCCAACAACATCTGATCCCCCCGAAACTCAACAGCCGGGAAGCGATAACGCCCCAAATCGGAGAAAAACCCGAACACAGCGACATGTCCATCCAGAAATTTCCTGACCTTCATCAACCGCCACCCAAAATCTTCCCGTGCCATAGGCACAGAACACGATTCGATCATCTTTTTCTCTAACGTAACAAAAGTCATCGAATCATAACGTTGATACGGGTCCGGATGTATATCCCTGATCATATGAAAAAAGTACCGGATATCTTCTTTCATATCTCCCGGACTTAACCAATCTTTATCACTTCTGTCGGCACAACCAATAAAAAAGAATAATATTAAAATACCAGTTATTAAGTTTTTCATAATGACTTCGGATTACAACAAAGCACTTAATCTCCCCAAAGATATGGATATTTATCTCAATGACCTTCCTGAAACAAAAAATTACCTGTCTGATATGGTGCTTTACAATGGATATGCTGTATATTTGTACAAATCTTTTTTCCATCTCACAACTGGGGAATGAAAAGATTACAGTAATGATATTCAATACGGGATCGAGAAAATAACCTTTAATTTGAAATTATTATGGGAGCTAAATACACGTTATACGAAACCCTAATGCCCATAAGGAATGGGAATACTCTATTATATGTACCCGTAACAGAAAGGAAGAAATATGAGTAACTTTTCAGGAACAGAGAAAAATACATTCTCGAAAATATACTTAGTGTATTTCCCAAAACTCGTACGTTTTGCACGGGAATATGTCATTTCAACCGAAGATGCCGAAAACATCGTACAGGATATTTTCATGTATTTGTGGGAACACCGGGACATGCTGGATTCCCTGACAAACCTCAACGCCTTCCTGTTTACACTGGCTAAAAACAGATGTATCGACTTTTACCGCCACAAAACATTCATAGATAGTAAAAAAGAATCACTGGATAATCTGCAGGAAAGAGAATTAAAATTAAAAATGGAAGCGTTGATGCAATTCGATGAAAACATTTTTACAGAAAAAGAAATAGAAGATCTATTGGCTAAAGCCATAGAACACCTGCCGGAAAAATGCCGGCAGGTGTTCATTCTGAGCAGAATGAATGGATTAAAGCATGAGGAGATAGCCACACAACTGGATATATCCGTACATACCGTGCAAAACCATATTGTAACCGCTATCCGTAAATTGAAAGTAGAATTGAAAGACTACCTCCCCCTGTTCATTTTCATCATCTAAAATCTTTCTCAAAAAAAATTTATTTTTTTCTGTTTTCGACTAGTAGATGGTCGGAACTTATCCGTCATATTAATAGAACAAGCACTAAATAGCATGAATGAACAACTAGATAAATATTTCCTCGGAGAACTTTCTGACACAGAAAAGAAAGAACTTCTTGATCAGATAGAATCCGACTCTGGTCATAAAGCTGAATTCATCCGTATGCAAAATACAGTCACTATCTCAAAGCTGGGAGAACAAAAGGGAGACAATGAATGGGCCTCACAGAAAATGGAAGAGCTGGGGAACCGAATCAACCGCCGGCAAATTCGCAAACTTTATCTTAATCTGGCAAAATATGCAGCAGTCGTGGCTATTCTTTTCATCAATATCTGGCTGCTCGCCGATAAATTCATGCCGGAAGAGAAAGCCGTCCTTTATACTAAAATAGAAGTCCCTAAAGGGCAACGCATCTATATGACTTTCCAGGATGGGACGGAAGCATGGCTAAGTCCCCGGTCGGTTATCAAAATCCCGAATGAGTTCAGCAACGAAGAACGCTCTGTGGAACTGGACGGCGAAGGCTTTTTCTCAGTTACAAAAGACGCTGAACGTCCTTTTATTGTCAAAACCAGACAATATGATATAAAAGTACTTGGTACCAAATTCAATGTATTTGCCTATTCGGAAAGCAACCGGTTTGAAACCAACCTGGTAGAAGGCCGTGTGCAGGTTATCAATAATGACAGGCCACAGGAAAGCATCATCCTGAAGCCCAATGAAATGGTTTCTCTTTCCAATGGCAACCTGATAAAATCCATCGCTTCATTCGACAATGAAGAATACCTGAAAAGCGGAATATTTTACTTCAGTAATAAGAAATTCTCTGAAATACTGGATTATCTTACTTTGTGGTACAACGTAAAATTCACGATCAAAGAATCAGCCCGGATCGACCAGTACATATCCGGAAAATTCCGTCAGAGCGATGAAATAGAAAGGATATTGAAAGCCCTGCAAGGAGTGCATCATTTCCAATACAAAATAGTCAACAATGAAGAGATAGATATATTCTAATACATAAGTATTCACTTCTAAATATAATGCCTATGAAATAAAAAATCAAATCATTCTACAGGAATGGTATAAAAAGGGGCAAGTGTTACCAGCACCTACCCCTAAGTCAATACCTTCCTTTTTTCATGTATTCCACAAACATTTAAAAACAGTATTAACTTTTAAAGCTATGAGCAAAGTTATGAAAAAAAACTTATTGCTATTGTTCAATCGTGTCAATTATATTGAATTAAAGCATACAATTCGTATTATGAAAATAACGACAGTTCTCACATTAATTGCAATTTTCCAGCTAAGTGCCACTGCTTTGCATTCCCAAAATGCCAAAGTGAGCATCAGCAAGAATAATCTGCCACTCAAGGAATTTATCCATGAGATAGAGAAACAGACCGATTATCTTTTCATGTACAGCGAAAAAGAGATCGATCTGCAGGAACAGGTACAAGTCAAAGCAAAAAACAAACCTGTTTCAGTAGTACTGGAAGAGGCATTTGCCGACAGCCAAATCAAATATAACTTCAATGAAGGATATATTTCCCTGCGAAAAGCAGAAAAAGGATCTATTAATCAGGAAAAACGAAAAATATCCGGTATTGTTAAAGAAACAACCGGTACTCCTATTATCGGAGCTAATGTCGTAGTGAAAGGGACTACTATTGGTAGTGTCACAGATATAGACGGTCGTTTCACACTGGATGTTCCGGCAAACGCAACCCTTACTATTTCTTATATAGGCTATCTGGCACAGGAAATCGCGGTCGGAAACAAATCGGATTTCTCTATCCTGTTAAAAGAGGATAGCGAAACATTGGATGAAATTATCATTATCGGTTATGGTACCACTTCTGCTAAAAAAATAGTTTCTGCCGTCACATCCGTAAAAGGAGAAACATTACAGGACTTACCTTTTCCGAACGTCGCATCCACCCTGCAGGGACGGGCTTCCGGTGTAATCATCCAGAACCAAGGCGGGGAACCGGGTAGTGAACCTAAAATATCCATTCGTGGCGGTGGTGATCCATTATATGTTATCGATGGTATCATTACCACAGATTGGGAGTTCAAAACATTGAACTCAGAAGACATTGAAAGCATCTCCATCTTAAAAGATGCTGCATCACTGGCTGTTTACGGTTCACGCGCAGCAGACGGTATTGTTCTGGTTAAAACCAAAGAAGGTAGAAAAGGCAAACGGTCAATAGTCTACTCTTTCAATGCACAGTACAGCCAGCCAACTGTTTTACCAAAGAAACTGGATGCTTACACATATGCAGATGTTCAGAACCAGGCAGCAATAGCAGACGGATACGGAGAATATCATCAATTCAGTAAAGATGAAATGGATGTTATCAGAAACCAGTCCGATCCTTACCTGTATCCGAATACAGACTGGTACTCGTTAGGATTGAAAAACTTTGCTCCGGAATACAGACATTCTTTATCTATGACAGGAAATCAAAAGGATGTTAATTACTACCTCTCATTAGGTCTCTTCGACCAAGGTAGTTTGTATACCTCTGATGCCCTGAATTATTCAAGATACAATCTCCGCAGTAATGTGAATACAACCTTTGAAGAAATCGGACTGAAAGTTGCTTTCAACATTAATGCAGCCATGGAAAAGAAAAAATATCCTTCATTTGCCGCCAATGAGATCTGGGATCACCTGAATGCCAAATCTCCGTTAGACCTCGCCTACAATGAAGACGGAACTTTAAGTACAGTATCTGACAACCCATTGATGGAAATGGATGAACGTTCCGGATATGATAAGAACAACGGGATGTACCTGAACACACAATTTGTTGCAGACTGGGCAGTACCCTGGGTGAAAGGATTATCACTCGGTTCTATGTTTTATTACCGTGTAAATTCAAGCCACTTAAAAAAACTTTCGGCCCGTGCTCCCCAATACGGTAAAGATGGAACGCAGTTGGAAGTGACAAAACCATCACTAAAGGAAGAAGCTTATTTCGGTGAATCTTACCAATTCGAGCTAAGCGCAGCTTTCCAGCGTACCTTCGCCAGTGTACATTCAATCGATGCCAAAGCCGTATTTACAGTAGCAGAAAATACCGGACATAATTTCTGGGCTTCCCGCAGAGACTATCTATCAACCACCGTCGATCAGTTATTTGCCGGCTCCAGCACAACCATGCAAAATGCAGGAAACTCGGAAGAAGGCGGACGAATGGGATTGGTCGGACGTTTGAAATATGACTTCGCGAACCGTTATTATATAGAAGGAAGTTTCCGCTACGACGGTTCGGATAATTTCGCCCCGGGACACCGTTGGGGATTCTTCCCGTCGGTTGCTTTGGGATGGGATATTACGGAAGAACCTTTCTTCAAAAATCTTACCCCAAGAAATATCGACCTCTTAAAACTACGTGGTTCTTATGGACAAATGGGTACCGAAACAGGTGTGAACCGATTCGGTTATCTGTCGACTTACAATATGGTTGAAAACGCAATCTGTATCGGTGGACAATTAGTATCCGGATTTAACGAAGGAGGACTGACATCTCCAGAACTATTAAGCTGGTATACACGTAATTCTTTAAACTATGGTATCGATGCAGCCTTCTTCAACTATCGGTTAAAAGGTTCCGCCGATTATTTCTTTTATGTAACCAAGGGGGGATTGGTTAGTCCGGAAGACCGTTACACGACTCCGCTGGGAACCAAATTGCCACAGATCAAGTCGAACAATGAACACCGTCGTGAAGGCTTTGAGTTATCTATGAGATGGAATGATAATATCGGTTCGGATTTCCATTATGAGATCGGAACAAACATGACCTATTACAACAATTTGTATGTGGTAAAACAGGAAGAGGCGTTGTCCACACTGATGAATCCGTATAAACGCAGTACACATCAGACAGATTATTACAAAGTCATACTTATTGACAACGGTTTGTATCAGTCGCCGGAACAGATATTAGGTGTACCGCGCAGGTTAGCATCTTCCGAAACAAAATTAGGAGATATCGTTTATCAGGATCTCAACGGTGACGGAAAGATAGATGCTGAAGACCAGATCCGTTACGGTATGCCCACTGCTCCTCATTTTACCTATGGTGTAGATTTTGTATTCTCTTACAAAGGATTTTCTCTATCCGGCCTGCTCTACGGAACAGGTAAACGTAATATGGAATTCGGTGTCAATACCAAAAAAGACGAATCCGTCCATGTGAAAAACGAATATCAACTGGATTATTGGAGAGAAGATAACAGAGACGCACTTTTCCCGAGAAAGTCGTTATCTTCAGGTGTCAACGGAGGAAACAATCAGGTAGAATCGAGCTTCTGGGTGAAAAATGCTTCATTCCTTCGTTTGAAAAACTTGTCACTATCTTATGATTTCAAATACAAGCTGCTGAAGAATGCAAACTGGCTCAGCATGTGCAGGGTAAACCTGACAGGAAGTAACCTCTTTACTATTTCCGGAGTTTCAGACTATTTCGATCCGGAAACGACTTCCACAAACGGAGGTTATCCGGTACAGCGTGTTTATTCTGTCGGTGTAACAGTCGGATTTTAATAAAGGTATAACAATTGAATTTTAATAATATGAAAAATATGAATATTAAAACAATATCAGTGGCCTTACTAATAGGATGTACGGCTTGTAGTGACATTCTGGATAAAGGCCCATTAGATAAATTCTCGGAAAACGATGTATGGGAAAGTGCGGAATTGGCACAAGCCTTCTTGTACCCCTCACTAAATTATGCCACCGGACAGTTGGTATGGAATGATAAATGGACGGACAATGATGTCATCCAGGATGACGGAGACGCTTCGAACGTAAATAAAGAACAGATCGACCGCTATTACGATGCCGGTTGGAATCCAGGCGGGAATAAAGATAAAGCCGGGGATATTTATGCAAACATCCGCAAGTGTAATCTCATGCTCCAAAAAATGGAAGAAAACACGACCTTCCTGGAGCAAGATAAAAATCACCTGATTGCACAGGCTAAGATGCAACGTGCCATGATCTACTTCAGCCGTGCCCGTTTGTTCGGAAAACTGATGATCGTAGACCGCGTACTCGACCCGGAAGAAAAGATGGAACTGCCCAGAACGGAAACGATCAAGGATACGTATGACTTCATACTGAAAGATTTGCAGGATGCAGCTGCCGAACTGCCCGCCTCCATTAAAAGCTCCGAGACAGGCATACTTACCCGAGGTGCAGCCTATGCATTAATGGCGGAAGTAGCACTTCACGGCGCAGCCTATATCGAATCCGGTCAAGATGAATACTACAACATTGCAAAGAAAGCCAGCGAAGATCTTTTCGCCCTCGGACAGTATGATCTGGATACCGATTACGAAAAAATGTTCAACGAATTCGATTATGCACTAGGTTCGAAAGAAATTATTCTGGCCCAATTCAGACATGAGAATAACACAAAGTTTGCAGATACCTGGATGCAGACATTGGTTCCGAATGTTAACAACGACAAACTAAAAGAATTCGCCAACCCCAAACTGAACGACAGCTTTGAAGGCTGGATCGGAATGTTCCCTTCAGTCGACCTGGTAAACGAATACGAAGTCAGAGACACGGACGGAACAGCCAAGGACTGGAATCAAAGTAGTTTCTACAAAAGCTGGCAACAAAATGGCGGATATGTTTCGGACGCTATTTATAAGAACCGGGACAATCGTTTCTATGCAACTGTCGTACAAGACTCAAGCCGTTTTTTCAACAGCCTCGTAACGATGCGTGCAAAAGGTAACATGCATTGGGACAGTAAAGCCGGAGGTGATTGGGGAATGGCTCTGAACGGATATGTTTATCGCAAAGGCATATATACGGCAAAACCGTTATTGAATTCGGACCCGACTTACTACCATTATGTAGTTCTGCGATTGGGACGCTCTTATCTGAACTATGCGGAGGTAATGTTACGCCAGGGCAACATCTCTACGGCAATTGAATATATTAACAAAACCCGTACAGTACATGGCGCAATGCCGGAACTACCTCTGAACTTATCTTCAGAACTTGCCTGGAAAGCCTATAAACGTGAACGACGCATCGAGTTGGTACATGAAGGTGACAGATATTGGAGTCTATTGCGATGGGGAAAAGCCGATAAAAAAGATAAAGTGGAAGAATTGACAAAAGTTCATCACGCTATCAGTATTTCCGAAGATGGAAAGAATTTTGAAATTATCCCTTTACCCTATCAAACCTCTTTCAACGAACGTGTCTTTACAAAGAAAAGATATTTGTTCCCGGTTCCTGAAGGTGAAAGAGTAAACAACCCGTCTCTCGATCAAAACGAAGGATGGTAACCAATTATAAACATCTTATAAAACAACAAGAAAAATGAAAGCACTGTATAATTATTTAGTTCTACTTTTATTGATCGTCATAAACACATCTTGTCTGAAGGCCGGTTTGGACGACCTGGAAACGTACAATCAGAATGATATTACAAATATTCGTTTTGAATACAGATGGTGGGATGAGAGTGGTAAAAGACTCCGGGTGATAGAAATGGGTACGGAGAAGACAATCGACAATAATGCAAAAGAAATAGTCTGTTCGATCAAAGTACCTGATGCCACACAAACTTTTACAACCGAAATCAGAAATCAGGTTTCATTAAGTACCTTGGCAATCAATGTAGATGCATCCTCCTCTGCCCGTATCAGCCCGGTTGGTGGCGCCCCGGCCATGGGAACATTCCCCTCCGACTTTTCAGCAAAAGAATTTGTATATAAAGTTACAGCCGGAAACGGGGATAATGCAAACTGGACAATCAGGATTACGAATTTCGTAAAATAAGGAAATTTCGTAAAACATACTCTTTTAACTTTTTTCTGAAAGTTGGGTTAAGGAGGAGAAAAACACTTCCTTAACCCAGCCTCTTAACTAAATTCAATATTATCGGGAATGAATAAAATACGCTTATTATCCGCATTTTCTCTTATCGTGGGAGTAATCTCCGCCCAACATACAATAGACTTGAGTAAAGTCTCCCCTCCTGCCGTCAACTACCTGCAAATGGGGCACTCCGGTCCTGCCGGAAAAGAGATTCGTATAAACAATCTATACATGGAAGAAAGCGGTATCCCGCAACTTCCCGTCATGGGGGAAATTCATTACAACCGGATGGATCAAAGGTATTGGCGCGATGCTTTATTAAAAATGAAAGCATCAGGCATCGACATTGTAGCAACTTACTGCATCTGGTCTTTACACGAAGAATTCGAAGGTGAACTTTCTTGGGAAGGACACCTCAACCTCCGGCGTTTTGTCGAATTATGCAAAGAATTGGATCTGAAAGTGCATCTACGTTTCGGACCTTACTGCAATGCCGAAATAAAAAACGGAGGATTACCTGATTGGATTGTAGAAAATAAAAATCTTAAAACCCGCTCGAACGATCCGTTGTATCTGGAATATACACGCCGGTGGTACCAAGCTGTATATGATCAGGTAAAAGGTTTATTATGGAAAGATGGAGGTCCTATCGTGGCTCTCCAGTTAGAGAACGAATATGTAAAAGAAGGAATGATCGTTTCACATTTACTCAATCTAAAAAAGATGGCTGTACAAATAGGATTTGACGTTCCTATTTATTCCATGACCCACTGGATGGACAGCGAATATCCGAAAGGAGAAATCGTTCCTTACGCCGGTTTCTATATTGAAGCTCCGTGGACAGCTTCGGGAAAGAATGAAATACCAACTTCCAATTTCGAATTTTTCACCTACAACCGTCTGTCGGATAATATAGGTACCGATATCATAAAAATAGAAGGAGAAGTAGAGTCTCTAAGCGGAGAAAATAACGACTCCCCTTTCTTCACATGTGAAATAGGTGTAGGAACGACCGCATTCTATCATCGCCGTGCTGTCGTTCCCGAAGATATGGCTGGTGAAAATATTAACCTGCGTTTGGGATGCGGAGCCAATATGATGGGATATTATATGTATACCGGAGGCACTAACCCGGTCGGGAAATCGAGTACATACCAATCATCCGGCCCTCGTGTCAGCTATGACTATCAGGCCCCCATTCGCGAATTTGGCACTTTGGGGACGGTCATGCAGGAGACAAAGAAATATAATTATTTCATGAACGATTTCGGTACGGCACTCGCTCCGGCTGTGGCTTATCTTCCTACCAGCAATCAGGACAGGAATAATTTGCAATGGGCCGTACGTCTGAATGAATCGGCTGGATACCTGTTTTGCTCCAATTATCTATATAAACGCACCCGGAAGGATTATAAAAATGTTCAGTTTACCGTAAAACTGAAAAATGAGACCCTTCGTATACCGCGCAAAAAAGTAACCGTCAAAGGCGGAACTTATTTCCTGTGGCCATTCAACCAATCATTAAGCGGTGTATTGTTGAAATACTCAACAACACAGCCGATCTGTTCCCTGGCAGAAGGAAACAACAATACTTATTTCTTCTTTGAAGACGACCTCATTCCAGGTGAATATTTTATTGACAACAAAGACATTCAGGATCTTAAAGTAAAGAACGGTACATTCAGAAAAGAAAAGAACGGCTATTTTATTGATCAACTGACACCGGGAAAAGAATGTACCATAGAAGTTACAAAAAACAACGGTGCAATAGTTCGTTTCGTCACTTTGACAGAAGAAGAGTCGGATCATATCTGGAAAGGTACGATAAAAGGAAAAGAGTTTGTAGTTATCAGCAACTCTTCATTGATATATGATAATGACAAGATCACGCTAATCGACGAGCGACCGTCGACAGAAGCCTGGATATATAAAAACGGAAACTTCAAGTGGCAAACAAACCGGGCCACTCCACGGAATTTACAGGCTACAGTTCATCAGGTAGCCCCTATGGAAAAAAGCCAGTGGATCCGTCCGGCGAAAGGGAATGCGGTAACACGTTTATTCTCGCTGAAAACATTTTCAACGATAGAACGCGCTTATCTACGTTACGCTTCTATCAACCCGGTTCGTTGCAGGCTCAACAGCAAAGATGCGGAATCCACAAAAATGAAGGATTATTCCCGCGCAGACATAACAGATCTGCTCCAAAAAGAAAATAATACGGTTGAATTTATTTTACCTGACGGCGAAGATGTAATCGCAGAGGTCGAAATCTTACTGAAGAATGGAGAGCGTATTGTTTGGAATACCGATGCGACCTGGTTATCTTCGGAAAATAACCAACCGGTTATAACTGTTTCAGGTGGGAACACTCCTTCGGCTTTTGCTCCGGAAGAACACTTGGCGGTATATGAGGTAAAAGCCCCGACGGCAGTTTGCGGTGAAGAAGAAACACGCATGTACATTTCCTACAAAGGAGATGTTGCCAACGCATACCTGAACGGACATCTGACGGGCGACTCTTTCTACGACGGAACCGACTGGATCCTTAGCTTGAGCCGTCTCAAAGAATCTATCGAAATCAACCCGATGGTTATCCGCATTGACGGTCTGAAATCGGCTGATGCCCCGATCTACTTTGAAAAAAATGTCGTACCGGCAGATTGTGTAATTCCGACAATTTCCGATATTCGGATTAAACAAGAATACCGTTTCGATTTGAAAGATGAATAACGACCGGAAATTACTAATTTAACAAATTATCAATGAACCCTTACTCTCTGTGTCTTATATGCGAGAGTAAGGGTTCTTACAAAAACTAAATCCAGCATTACACAAACCTTTGCATAGCTTTTTTCCCATTGAAATCAGGGACAAACGATATATTTCACTATTTTTGAAAATTAAAAAGGATTTAAAGGTAATAGAATCGACATTCAAATAATTCTATAATAAAACACTATGACAACACTCAAAACTCTTTTGCTTCTCTTGTGCATAAGCTTTTCGTTACAGGCACATGCACAGGAAAAAGTAACTACCCGGGAAGTCCTGTCGCTCGATAAAGGATGGAGTTTCCACAAGGGAGACATCCCCTATCCGGTCATCAAAGGCCATAACGCAACTTACCGGAACGCCAAAGCCGGCTATGTGAGCGGAGCAGCATCTCCCAATTATGACGATTCTTCCTGGCGCGTACTCGATTTACCCCATGACTGGGCTATCGAAGGAACCGTAAATCCGGACGCCAATTTATCCCAAGGATACCGTGACCGTGGTTTTGGCTGGTATCGACGGAAATTCAAACTCGATCCCGAAGATAACGGGAAACATCTCGAAATACAGTTCGACGGTATTTCAACCCATGCTACGATCTGGGTAAACGGAACCGTTCTGCACCGGAACTGGTGCGGGTATACTTCCATGTATATCGATATAACTCCCTATGCTACTTACGGTGATAACATCAATACGATCGCCGTACGCGTGGATGCAGAAGCACAGGAAGGCTGGTGGTATGAAGGGGCAGGAATCTACCGTCATACCTGGCTGGTTAAACGTTCGCCGCTGCATATCATTACCGACGGTGTATTTGCTCATCCGGTAAAGAAGAACGACAACCAATGGGAAATACCCGTGGAAGTTTCTTTGTATAACTCGGGAAAGTTATCGGCTGACGGAGAAGTCGAAGTCACCCTGTTCGCTCCTGATGGCAAGCAAATAACAACACAGTCAAAAGCAGTCTCCGTCACAGCATTAAGAGAAGGCATTGCCAATCTCCCACTGACCGTGTCAGACCCGCAACTTTGGTCGCCCGACAGTCCTGCCCTCTATAAGGTAAAGACTACGGTGAAACAAAACGGTACCGTAACCGACGAGGTCGAAACCAAATGTGGTTTCCGTACAATCCGTTTCGATAACAATACTGGTTTTTGGCTGAATGGAGAGAACATCAAGATAAAAGGTGTTTGTAACCACCAGGATCATGCCGGAGTCGGTGTTGCCGTTCCCGATGCGCTTTGGGAATTCCGCCTCCGCAAACTGAAAGAGATGGGAGTCAATGCCTATCGTGTAGCTCATAATCCGGTTGCCAAAGAGTTTATGGCCGCTTGCGACAGCATGGGTATCATGATTTTAGATGAAAACAGATTATTCAACACTTCACCCGAATATGTTCGCCAACTGGAGTGGCAAGTACGCCGCGACCGTAACTGTCCGAGCGTAATCCTTTGGTCTGTTTTCAACGAAGAACCGATGCAGGGTACGGAAAACGGGGTTGAAATGGTTCGTCGTATGTATGATGTCGTTAAAAAGATGGATCCGACGCGCCCCATAACAGCAGCTATGAACGGAGGATTCTTCTCTAAACACAACGTATCGCAAGCCGTGGATGTCGGCGGATTCAATTACCAGATCGAAAGTTACGACCGTTTCCATGAAGAAAATCCGGAACTGCCTTTAACCAGCTCGGAAGATGGCTCGGCATTTATGACAAGAGGTGAATACGTAACAGACCGGTCAAGGAACCTGATGGATTCATATGATACACAATGTGCCGACTGGGGTGCCACTCACCGCAGAGCGTGGAAAGCCGTGGCTGAACGTCCCTGGATGGCCGGTTGCTTCTACTGGACCGGATTCGATTATCATGGTGAACCGACTCCGCATCGCTGGCCTACAGTCAGTTCCTTCTTCGGTATCATGGACTTATGCGGCTTCCCTAAAATGGCTTATTACCTGCATCAGGCACAATGGGTAAAAGACAAACCGGTCCTTGAACTGGTACCGCATTGGAACTGGCCTGCCGATTCTATCGGGAAACCGATCAAAGTTATGGCTTTAAGCAATGCAGACAAAGTCAAACTGTTACTGAACAGCAAAGAAATATCCGAACAACAGGTAGACCCGTACGAAATGAATACCTGGTCCGTCCCTTATAAACCGGGCAAACTGGAAGCTATCGGTTATAAAAACGGAAAGATCGTTTCACGAACCAAAGTGGAGACAACCAAAGAACCTGTCCAGGTCCGCCTGATTCCGGACCGTAACAGTCTGGCCGGTGACGGAAGGGATGCTATGCCCGTAACCGTAGAAGTCGTCGATTCCAAAGGCCGTCATGTACCGACAGCCAATAATATGATCGAATTCACCGTAACAGGTCCTGCTGAAATCATCGGTGTAGGAAATGGTGATCCGAACTGTCACGAACCGGAGAAAGGAAATAAACGCAGCCTGTTCTATGGTCTTGCACAGGTGATCATCCAAAGTAAAGAAGGGGCAGGAACAATCACATTAACCGCTACTACTCCGGGATTAAAACCGGCAACAATCACAATCGATGCCAATCAGGTTGCTCCTGTCCCATTCATCGCTGCAGAATTTCCGCCGATGTTGCTGAATAAATGGGTAGCCTCTCCCCTTTCCAGCGACAAACCTGATGCAACCCGCCAGATAGCTGATAACGATATGAATAGCTGGCAACCTGTATCAGACGGTGATCTGATCAAACTGGAGAATGCCAACTTCGTTATTTTACGTGCGACATTCAATCCTTTCCAGGCTCACCGGGAAGAAGGTGGAAGTATCCTCTTTAAACAATTGGCAGGAAAAGCTGAAATCTGGTTGAACGGACAACTGATAGGTTCCAAAACGACAGATAAGGAAGAAGATTTCACTGTTGAATTTCCTGCCGTAAAAGAAAGATGCGACCTGCGGGTACTGTTAAATGGTACGGCAGGAGAAGCTGTAGGTTTAAAAGGAAATGTAACAGTCCGTACTAAACGGGATATAAAATAAAATCACTGTTTAATAGTAAAAATAATGTTGCAAAAGTATTATCGTACACAGTCAAATAGAAAACATCCGTCATCTGTGTCCCATCTAATACTTTTGCAACATCTTATTTTTCATTCCATCAATAATATACCAATCTCTTTATTTCACCCTGTTAATAATAACCGGAAGACCATCGGCCGGTAACAACCCCGGTAAATTTATTTTCATGGCAGACTGGAATGAATCAGCAGTAACCTGTCCTATTTCAAAAGTAATATTTACCGGTAACTCCATCAAAGTAGAAGAAAGTGTCAGAGTTTGTCCGGAAACGCTCCATGTCCCTTCCAGTGTCTTGATTTCCAACTCGGGAGTAACATATTTGTTTATAACTGCAACTGCGCTCTTATCGTCCTTCAATTCAAGTGTCAACCCTTCCATTACATCAAAAGCCGGTTCATTACTGGTCTGGTCGTCCAATATCCATTTACCTTTCAGTAGCGACTCAAGAGAAGCCGGATCCTGTTTAACCGTTATCACCTTTTCCAAGGTAGATGATTTAACCGTTACCGTGGTCGATCTTTCCTTCATATCAGGATTTGTTGTAGCCTTAATTGTCAACTTCCCGTCATTGGAGCCCGAAGCCGGACTTACCGTACACCAATCGGTAGCTGCCGAAACAGCACTCCATGCTACATTCGATTTTACATCGATGGTTGTCTCAGCGTTTTCCGCCTCTAATATAACCTCACCGGTCGAGACATTCAATGCTGGTGTCGGATCATCATCATCACTTCCACATGCGGTTAACAATGCCAGCAATACTCCTAAAAATAATACTTTTTTCATATACTTCTTAAATTTATAATGTGAAACATTCGATTAGTTAATCTGGGGTCGAAGATATGAAATAGAGAGATTCAGGGCTGGTTTCAGGGGTAGATACAACTATTCTGGTATAAACGGGCAATCGCTTATTTGCGGACAAGCAACTCTTTGACAGTTTCTACATAACCGCGTGAAATGGGGATAGGAACATTGTTACCTTCCATGTTAATTTCGTAGGACCGGCCGTTCTTTTTTATAGAAGAAACGTTCAACAAGTTTATTATATAGGAACGGTGACAACGGATGCAATTGTACTTTTGCATATCCTGTTCAATATTTTTCAACGAATTTCTTACCAGCTCTTTCTTTATCCGGTTATCCTTATGATAGTAAACAACAATATAATTATCGGACGATTCGAAATAGAGCAAATCTTTAGGTTTGATAGAAAGACGGAGCTGATCGTTTTCATCGCATATATTAATACATTCATATTGAATAACAGGCATGTTCTCCTGTATAACAGGAATCACATTCTTCTCTTTCGATACATTATACAGAGTCAATACGGTCAGACTGATAAGATACCACAAAGCGAGGGATAAGAATATGATCCGGAACGACTCTAAAAATTCCCCGATAAAGAAATCGGATGGAGTAGTATATAATGATCCCAGGATCAATGTGCCCAGCAAAACATCAAAACCAAAGCCAACCAAAAGATGGTAAACTTTCATTTCACGGTTTTTGAAGTACCTGTATTGAAGATATTGGGAAACCCCGATCAAGATAGCACAGACCAATACGAAACCGATCAGCGACAATCTTTTTAACGGTGATAAGTTGATTAAATACCCCAGCCAATTGTAGATATTGAACGGATTAAAAAGGATAAGGAAAAGATTAAGATAAACGAACATCCCGACAGCGAAAAAAACTCTGTCTTTAAATGTCTTCAGATAAACAAAAGGAGTGGTGAGAGACTGTTTTATTTTTGTATATGCTTGCTCCATAAAAGAAATGCTGATCAAATGACAGGCAAATATACTAAAAATGACAGAAACAAAGACGATGGTGTCGCAATTGTTCTTAACGGACACGGGCGACACCATCGTTTTTTCAAATCATTCAGCAACCGGAAGAATTAATTGTCTTTCTCCTCCTGCCGGCTGTATTTCCATATATCCTGCGTTGCTCTTGCCTATCGGAATAATCGAATAAGACGACGAAGGGTTCAATACTATTTTTTTCGTATCCCCGAGTATCGATATATCAGGAATATAAATACGTGTAAGCGCCTTTTTATCCATCTCAACCCATTGATAAGTGAATCTGTTTTTCTGATAATCGTTATAATAACCCAATGACTTTCCATTGGTAACCATCGGATAATAACGACTTAAAGCATATTGAAAATAATCTTGCGTATCGATTCCTTCCCAAAATGCCCAGTAGGTTTGTCCGGCATCGTTTTTTTCGATCAGATTAATAATATGGGTGGCAGGTTCTTTATATTTTCCGCCCATATAAAAGGCCCCCCATTCGCCAACGAGTGTGGGAATGCCCAATTCGCGACCTCTTTCAAACATACTATGGAATAAGAAGTCCAGACGCCCGTACCCCTGTGACATAGAGGCCTTGGAGTCGGTCACCAGATCATACCCATGAGGAGCATAAGCACACAGCAAATCGTTGTGGCCGTCTTTATCCTTTGGAATGCTAAAACTACTGGAAACACCCATATTGCAAAAGAAATTATGTTCGAGGAAAAGAATGTGTTTTGTGTTCACCTCTCTGATCGCATCTCGTACCCTCTGATAAAAATCACTCAATGCTCCTTGCTCGAATTCATTAACAATAGGCGTAATCTTGCCAACCACGTATGAAAAAATTTCCCCATCATTCAGTAATCCATAGGCCTCCAAACGGGAATCTTCCGTATTCCACATTGACATGACAGCTTCTTCGGTCAATATTTCACCGGTTACCGAGGCATGGACTTCTGCAAATCCTTTCAGTAACTCCTGGAATATTACCAATCCGGAAGAACCCATAAACGGCTCATTCATGATGTCGAATCCGACAACCGAAGGCGCATTGGCATACCGTCCGGCAACAGTTTTCCAGGCATTGATATAATGGTCCTGTAGTCCTATACCGTCTTCTGCCGGCTTATTACTCCAGAAATTATCAAACGATCTCTGTACGGCCGGACTCATGATATAGGCATCACTCCAAACATCTCCTTTTACATGCGGAAGACCTTCGTCAAGTGTTGCCCAAAGCGGAGCACCATTCCCAAATTTTCTCCCATACAAATCCTGATGCATATCGAGTATCAGCCAAAGATTATTTTCTTCCGCCCATTTCACACGCTTATCGATCTCTTTCAGATAAGCTTCATTAATTTTCCCCGGTTCCGGCTCCAGAACATCCCAATAAAGCCCATACCGTATACAATTAAATCCCCATTCTTTAAACTGGCGGAATAATTCTTTATCTCCGTCATACAGAAAATTATTTTCCGGAACTTTGGTCACATGGTTCAAACCGTTTAAAACCACGGTTCTTCCCTGATTATCGATAAAGCTCGTACCATCGGTCGATAAAAAACCGATCTTTTCCGGTTTATTTATCTGGCAACCTGTGATAAGCACAAGAATAACCAATAAGAAGATTTGCTTCTGTTTACTGTTCATATACATTTTTACTCTTTAAGTGATTAAAATAAGTTGCTGAAATTATTTATTCCACCAGACAGCCGTTGTCATTTTATCTTCTCCCTGGTTATTTACAGCTTCCGTCACGTTATCCAGGTTTATACTATATTCTTCCGTCGGATACTTGAACCGGAGCGGTATTTTTCCCTTATTCGGACTGCTCTGGTAGTTTGTAGGCGTTAACCTGGGATAACCTGTACGTCTCCAGTTGGCATAACTTTCATAGCCGTTCAGGAAAGTGGCAATCCAGAACTCGGTCCCGATCACATTCAGTTTATCACTGGCAGTGACTGCCTCGTCGAATAACCCTTGTGAAAGATAATCTTCCATCTGTTGCCCCGAAATGCCCCCTGCATTACCGTAAATAGCCTGTTGTTGCATGGACGAACGGACTGCATTTTCATAATGCGCTTTCGCATCACCTGAAATATACCCTTTCACGATCGCTTCAGCCTGTAGTAATTCAACCTCGGCATGTGTCATATAAATAGTAGGCGCATCCAGTAAAAGAAGCGTTGCCGGATTAAATGTGGAATAATTTGCCAAAGAGGTATAAGTCGGATCGCCCGTACGTATGGTAAGAGCATCATATCCGTTGGGTAACCCTTTTTGCATGTCCCGATCCGTATTGCCATCCGGCAGTGCACAATAGACCTGCATCCGGGGATCGTTGGTAGCCTTCAACCGGTCCATAAATGTCTTGCTTATTTTTATAGCTCCGCTCACCAGTAGACTATGACTCTTAAATACATAACCCAGTTGATTTTCCGTCGAGGCTTTACCTTCTACATGCTGAACCATACAGATATCATCCGCCGATTGCATCACTCCACCCTGAATCGCTTTTGCAATCAGCGCTCTGGCCTGAGCCGGGTCCGCTTTCTCCATACGCATACCCAGGCGAAGCAACAGCGAATTGCCGAAACGTTTCCACTTATTTATGTCACCGCCATATAAAATATCACCCTCGATAGGCTCCTTTGTCTCATTAAGTAAGGAAAGGCCCTTTTCAATATCACTGACCATCCCTGCGTAAATATCGCTTTGCCTGTCATAGCTCGGATAGAAGTTCTGTGTACGGTATCCATTACCCGCTTCCGAATAGGGAACATCACCATACAGATCGGTAATCCGGTGGAAAAGATAGGATTTCCATATCAGTGCAACAGCGTATGTATTCACATTCGTCCCGTCATCTTCGGTAAGATTGATGAGTTCCTCAATATTCTTAATTACTGTGGCATACATCGTGGTGAAGAAGATTCCCAATGTCTCTGTTTCCAGGTATTTGTCTCCCGCCATCTCATTGAGGTCGAGGGAAGCGGTCTGCTGTACCATCATCATGCAATAACCGACCTGCGTCCTTTTAGCGAGTCCTTCATTGCTTGTGTTCAACTGTGTATAAGTAAGTAATGGCCCCGGCTCGATCGTCGGACTGTTATTGGGATCGATGTTCTTCTCTTCAAAATCACACGAAGTAATGAATGCCAACGCAGACAACAGTGCCGTTATTTTTAATATATATCGTCTCATAACCTTGATTCCTTTTTAAAATTGAATATTTACATTAAATCCCCAGCTACGGGTTGCCGGAAGTCCGAATTGTTCCAGGCCCTGTGCATTCCCGCTCGTATAACTCGATTCCGGGTCTACCAAAGGCACTTTACTATATAGTGTCCAGAGATTTCTTCCTACCAGCGAGATCATTACATTCGAGAAACCGGCATTTCTGATCAGTTTTTTAGGGAGTGAATATCCAACGGATATTTCGCGCAGCTTTACAAACGAAGCATCGTATACAAACTCCTCCGTAATGTTATTTGCCAGATGCATATAATAATCCATCGCCGGTACTGCTTTGTCGTTGACAGAACCGTCCCTTTTTACGCCTTTTCCGACAACTCCGCCTTCGCGTCCATCCAAAGTCATTTTACTTGTTCCCAGATAACAGGTCATATTGTTTGTCCCGGAGAAAACACTTCCACCGAATTTACCATCGATCAAAACGTTCAGATTGAAATCACGATAGTTGAACCGGTTGCTGAATCCCAGAGTATACGGATGAATACTTTCGCCCAGTTTCTTTATCTCTCCCCGCTGTGGAAGCCCTGCCGAATCATAAATGATATTGTTGTTCTCGTCTCTCTGATACGAGTATCCTTTTATTATACCGTAAGGTTCACCGACCTCCTGATAGATGAATGCCGGACTTCCCTGGTCTCCGGCTGCACCTGCCCGGGCAGTGGCCATGATGAAGCTGTTCACATTATCCGTAATCTTCTTTATTTCACTCTTATTGTATGAGAAATTGAAAGAACTGTTCCACTCGAAATTTTTGGTTCTGACGGGTGTTCCTGTAAGCAACAGTTCGATACCCTGGTTATTGATCTTTCCGGCATTGATCAATACATTATTATATCCGGAACCGGAAGATATTTGCGCCGTGACAATATCGTCACTGGTGTTTCGTATATAATAAGTCAGATCGAGTCCCAGACGATTTTCAAAGAAACGAACATCGACTCCTGCCTCATAAGCCGTAGAAGTCAGTGGTTTCAGATCCAGATTCGGAATGGTAGATGTATTGATCGAACCTGTTGGATACCCATTAATCGCTTCGCCATAACTATAAGTTAAAGCCAGATTATAGGGCGAAACCGCCCCACCCGACTGCGCCCACGATCCTCTCGCTTTCAGAAACGAAAACCAGGATGGAAGAGTTACCATTTCGCTTACGATAAGTCCTGCTCCTACGGATGGATAAAAAATATTATTCGGTGTCGATTTATCCCGTAACGATAAAGCAGAAAACCAGTCGTTCCTTCCCGACAAAGTAAGAAAAAGCAAGTTTTTATAAGAAACCTCTGCCTGCCCCATAATGGAATTGATATAGTTTTCCCACCTGTTTTTCCCTCCGCTCGTGACTTCGGTATTGCCGATTACATTGAAATTGGGTTGGATAAAGCGTGAGCCGTAAGCACTGACTGTTTCGCTCCAGGCAATCATGCTGTTCCATCCGGCAAAAGCACTTACTGTCCATGCTTCAGAAAAACGATTGGTATATCCAAGGATAGCTTCCGCATTAAATTCTCCGTTATAGGTGGAACTGGCACTGATATTTCCCTCTTTCAGGTAGCCTGTCCCCATTGGAGTAGTGCTCTCCGCACGGCGATAGATCATATCTCCCCCTGCTTTTCCCCGTATATACCAGTTGTCGGTGATATTATACTGAAGCTGCAAAGAACCGAGCATCCTGTCTTTAGCATCCTGTTGGGCCCTCTTATTGGCAATAAAATAAGGATTTGCGAAATATACATACATATCGGATAGTAGCAGTTCATCTCCGTTCTCTTTTACGGCCGGTGATAAACTACGAATATCTATATTGGGAGGTAATGTCCAGAGCAATACATTTCCGTTACTGGAATAATCATTTACATTTTGTCTGTTCTTTACCCGTTCGCGCATATACATCACGCTAGCTTGAAGGGTAATACGTTTGGTTATATCCGTTGTAAGATTTAAAGAGACGTTATTGCGGTTCAGTTTGGAATTCGGGAAAAGATCATGATAACGCTGGTCACCCACAGAAAGACGATATTGTGTAGATTCCGAACCGCCGGAAAGCGATAGATTGTTATTCAACGACCAGGCATTGTCGTAAAAGTTAGAGAAATTCTTTTTGCCGACTGCCGAATAAGGGCGTGCCACACCATCAAACTGAAGGACATCCGAACCGTCGAGCTTGGTTCCCCAACTCGCCGGACCGCTCAGCAATGCCATTTCCTGGCTGTTGGGAGCTACTCCTGAAATACCCTGCCCGTATTCATACTGGAAATCACTGGTATTTACGATCGGCTTGTCCAGAGTGAACGAACTGTTCAACTCTACTTTCACTTTGCCCTTCTGCCCTTTTTTCGTAGTAATGACAATAGCCCCGTTTGCCGCTCTCGAACCGTATAAAGCGGCTGCAGTCCCACCTTTCAGCACGGTCATGCTCTCGATATCATCACTACTGATAGAAGAGATACCGTCGCCGTTATCTGTTCCGCCCCACAAGCCGGGTTGTCCATAGTCACTGTTGTCGAGCGGTATGCCATCGACAACATAAAGCGGTTGGTTCGATCCGAAAGATCCGTTTCCACGTATAGTGATCCTGCTCGACCCCATAGCACCTGTTGCAGGCTTTACAACATTGACTCCGGCTACTTTTCCGGCAAGTCCGGCAGCCAGATTCGAATCCTTCACCCGGAAAGCATCATCTTTCAGCTCGGTGACCGAATAGGCCAATGCCTTCTTTTCCCTCTTAATACCTAAAGCCGTAACCACGACTTCATCGACCATCTGCGTATTTTCTTTCAATACAATACGCATCGGTTCGGCGGTCGCTTTAACCTCGACGGTTTCATATCCGATAAAAGAGAACTGGATAACGGCATCTATGGGTGTCTGGAGCGTAAATCCGCCATCCATATCCGTAATAGTTCCGGTCGAACTGTTCCTGATACTGACACTGGCTCCGATAACAGGTTCTTGTTGTTCATCAACTACCTGCCCCGAAATAGTGAGGTGTTGTGCCTTTGCATATAAAGAAAACAACAGCAATAAAAATATCATGTATACATGATTCCAATAATGCCTCTTCATAATTTATTGTTTAAGATTTGAGGCAAATATATGGCAAAATGTATACTACGATATTTTAAAACCGGCGAAAGGGGTAAATGCAACTTATTTGGTATGAATGGTCAAAAAAACCGGGCAGGCACCATTCTACCCCGTTTATCCCATAAACCATTTAGCCTTCTGGCCGAACAACCGGTACATTAACCAGGTAAATCCCCAGGAGACTGAAAATATCAATATCGCCATAATAGGCACCTGCAAAGGAATGGGCAGATCAAACAGCCCGATCAGCAAAAAGGCTGGTCCGACCCAGAAATAGTGTACAATATAAATACCGAAGCCATATTTGGTCACATTTGCCAGCAACCGGATCACAGCCGGATGATGAACACGGACCTTCTGTAACAGGAGGAATACAGCAATCGTCATTATGGCGACATTCGGGCTACAAAAAGTAAAAAATAACTCCATATCCGTTTCCGTCGCCGTCGGATTCGCCGCAGCGGCACTGAAGCCACTATAAGTAATGGCATAGCCTACAGCAAACAGCGTCATACAAATTACCAACGTTTTTCCTATACTCCAGTCATTTCCCTGCTTCAAATAATGTCCCAACAACAGATAACCGTTAAATCCGGCGAAATAATAAAATAATCCGAATTGATTCCATGTCGCTTCACCATACAAATAATGGCTTATGTAAGCAGACATATAAGGCAGGAAGAGAGAAATGAACCATATTCCCAGAAAAACCTGCTCGGTAGAACGTTTAGCCTTCTCTACCCAGGCGGAGAAGAAAGGCATATACAGGTACAGGCCTATTAACAGATAAATATACCACATGTGGTTTTCCTTGAAACTGAAATTAAAAGGGATCATCGCCACATCTTTCAAGGCATCCGACAAGGCTTGCGACTCATTCCCCTGTACATAACAGAAGAAATCGCCGATGATCTCCTTAGGCAAACCCAATACTCCGGTAAACCACGGGAACATATTATACAATACGGACCATATCAGGAAAGGGAAAAGAACCCGGAATATCCTCTTCTTATAAAATACTCCCAAAGACTGTTCACGGACAGGCAGCAATAAAAGTCCCGTCATCATGACAAAGATAGGGACGGACGGGCGGAACAAAGAACCATACACAGATGCCCAGAATTTATATTCCGGAATAGCACCGAGAGTCGGTGATATATAAAACGGATCGATACAATGTACTCCGATAACCATCAACATGGCTACCGTACGAACAACATCAAGCCATACGATATGGGTCTGTTTGCCGATCGGATTACTCACAGGAAATGTCGCAGATGAAATTTTTGTTTTACACATGATCTAATAGAACGAAATAATAATTTAAAATCAGGAAGGCAAAAGTATGCAATTCGATAGAACTAAAATTTGCTTTATAGCAAAATGGCGCAAATCACTCGATGATGATTTGCGCCATTTTGCTGTTTTTCCGCTTTTCTATCAGCAGACCTTAAATAATGTTATCTAACCAACTGCAATTCCTTGATCAGACGCGGGCATTTACCCCATTTGTCGATCATATACAGGACATAGCGGATATCCACTGCGATACAACGTTGCAGATCCGGTTCGAAGGCGATATCGCCACTCATAGCCTCCCAGTTACCGTCGAAAGCAAGACCGATCAGACGGGCATTCTTATCGAATACAGGGCTCCCCGAGTTTCCGCCGGTAATATCGTTGTTCGTTAAGAAACAAAGCTGTAGCTGTCCGTTCTCATTGGCATACTGGCCAAAGTCTTTACTGCGGATCAGATCCAGAATTTCCGGTTGAACCCAGAACTCGTCATCTTCCGGATTTTCTTTTTCAAGAATACCTTTTTCAGTTGAATAATAATCATACCAGGCAGCATCATACGGACGGTAACCGCCGATAGAACCGTAGCTCAAACGCATGGTAAAGTTGGCATCCGAAGAAAGAGGCTTTTCCGGATACATCTCTTTCAGACCGGCAAAATACAAACGTTCGCCTTTAGCTATTTCGAAATGAGCATCACCCATAAACTGCTGTAATTCAAACAACGAGATCAAAGTAGACAAGCTCAGTTCAGCTGCCGGATCTTTTTTCAGCTTCGCATACAATTTAGGATCCTTCAGCATCTTTTCGATCTTGTCGTATGACAATAAAGAAGTCTTTTTAAAGACATCCGCCGCATATTTGGTATAATCGCCTTTATACTTTTTATCTACCTTCTGATAGATATCCGGCAGATACTGGGCGGGAACACGTTCTTTTACCACCTTCATCATAGCAGCCAGCACTTTCTGGTCGAGTGTCGCATCGTAATCCTTAAAGAACGGCTGTATCTTATCCTGCAGGATGGTGTCTATCTCTTCCGGAGTAGAACCGTTTATATCCACACCCTGAACCATACGCGCCAGACGAACTATTTCAGTACCGCTCACGAATGCTTCGGACAGGTAAGTAGAAACTTTTCTATACTCATCTGTGGATGTATAGCCTTTTTCCAGTAATTGCAACACTTCACCATACTTGGCTTTGCGTTCCGGCGTCTGATCGACCCAGGCTGCAAAAGCGGCTTCTTCTTCCTTTTTACGTTCTATCACGTTCAGGTTAGCCAGACCACGGTTCATACCGATGGAATTTTTCCAGTAGTTGGAACTGCCTGCATATTTGGAAGCATATTTGATACGGACTTCATCGCTTGCCTGCATCGCCTCTTTCCAGATAGCCTGTTTAACGCCACGTACTTCGATACGGGGTTTATTGCTGTCTTCAATACGCTGTTTCACGCCCCATGAACACAAATAACGGTCTGTGCTACCCGGGAAACCGATCGTCATCGCATAGTCTTTATCCCGATAGCCCTGCAGGGATACTTCTGCTACATATTTAGGGCTGTAAGGCTTGTTGTCTTTGCTGTATTCCGCCGGTTTGTTATCGGCTCCGGCATATACGCGGAATACGGAAAAGTCACCCGTATGACGCGGCCACATCCAGTTGTCCGTGTCGCCACCGAACTTTCCGACAGAACTGGGCGGAGCAAATACCATACGGACATCGTTGAATACATCGTAAACAACCAGGAAATACTTGTTATTATTATAGAAAGGGATCACATCTGCTGCCTGGAATTCCGTATTACCGATGGAATCGCAGATAACCTGTCCGATAGAATCGGCAGCGGCCAAACGCAGGTATTCTTCCCCGATATTGGCGATTTCACCGTTGATACGGTCACTTACGTCGACTGTCTCACGCAGGTAACGTACACTCAAACCCGGAACAGGTAACTCTTCTTCCTTACTCTGGGATACAAAACCATCCTTCAGATAATCATGTTCAACGCTACTCAACTGCTGGATCGAACCGAAACCGCAATGGTGATTGGTAAAAACCAATCCTTCTTCCGATACGGTAATACCGGTACATCCGCCACCAAAAATCACAACAGCATTGGCCACACACGGGTCAGTTTCACTGTAGAGCTGCTTGTAGGACGGAACAAATCCGAGTTCCTTGATCCTCGCCAGATTCTGTTTGTTTAATTCCTTCAGAACCCACATACCTTCATCGGCATATACCTGGCCTGCAGCAATCAGAAGCAGTAAAACTGCCCACACCTTCTTCATAAAATTCATTCTCTTATTTATTCAATTAGTAATTTGATATTCTTTTCGTTTACGCGAGCCTCCAACCATTCACGGATCTTTTGTTGCTCTTTTTCATTGATACGCTCTTTACTTTTCAGGTAAACCAACATGACGGTATCCTGTTTCATACTGTCGGTAGTCATAATATAGGTATTTGAACAGGATGCCTCGAGAACTGCCGGGAACAATACTTTCATTTCCGGAATCAATTCGGATGTAATACGTGAAGCACTTTTATAACGATCGACCGTCCGTTTCAACGAATCGATCTGTATGGATTGCACACGGAGAACCTCTTCGCTATTCTTATACAAATCCTGCATCAGCATGCTCTTCAGCTGATTAATATCTGTAGCCTCCTGACCAAAACCTTGCTGGACAACCAGCGAAACGTCTTTCAATCCATATTTACGGAGTCTGCTCCGTGCTATTTCAATCATCGGATCCGGTATATTCTCTCCGATCAATACGACCTTCACCTCTTGCATTTCACTGGTATTCGTTACCGTCTTGCTCAATATCTGCGTATTCGGAAACGTCAGTTCTTCCGACACAAAATTGGCAACCCGGTCATTGAAGTAACTGGAACGGATCAGGTTATAACTCAGGAAAAGGCTGGGAACGATCGTGAAAAATACGATCACACCGACATAGCGCGTCACCACTTTCTCACGTTGCTTATCCAGAAAGACCTTTTTAGGATATTTCAAAACCCGGACAACCATGAAAGTAGCCAGACTGATAAATACCGTATTGATGAAATAAAGATAAAAAGCACCGAAGAAATAATACAGATTGCCACTCGCCAACCCGAAACCAGCCGTACAAAGCGGAGGCATCAAAGCCGTTGCAATAGCCACACCCGGAATTACATTTCCCTTACTTTTCGTCGAACTGGCAACGATTCCCGCCAATCCACCGAAGAATGCAATCAGAACATCATAGACGGTCGGTTGCGTACGCGCTAACAATTCACTTTGTGCTTCACTGATAGGCGAGATGAGAAAGAACAAGGTCGAAGTGATCACACTGAAGATAGTAGCCGTCAAAAAATTACGGAAAGAACGTTTGATCAGATCAAAATCATAGATCCCCAATCCGAGACCGAACCCCATAATAGGCCCCATCAGCGGAGAGATCAACATCGCACCGATAATCACCGCTGTAGAGTTTGTATTCAAACCCAATGAAGCGACAAATGTTGCAAAGATTAAAACCCAAAGATTAGTACCTTTAAATTCAATACCTTTCTTTATAGACTCAACCGTTTCAAGTTCATCTTCCTTCTCTTGGCGGACGTCAAAATTACGAACAAAGAAGTCTCGTATTTGCTTGTGTAACACTCCTTTTTCCATCCCACTAACTTGTATTGATAAATACTCCGACTAATAGCCTCACCTTAATCGTGCAAAGATAGAAATTGTATATCGAAATAAAAAATAAGAAGTGTGAACAAGAATAAGTTGTTTAAAATTAAAAGAATTGTTGATTTTCAATTAACTTTGCGAGAAAACAATAGAATCCGCAACAGGAATCCACCTAAATGTTCAAATAAATAATGAAACGCTGTTTAATTCTTATATATCTGTTCGGTTATGTTTTGTTTGCAGTAGCCAACAATCCCGCTACCAAAGAAGTCTTAAGTGCTGGCTTAAAATCAGCGACTTCCGGCAGGGAAAAGTTGGAGATACTGACAAACCTCATGGATATTTCCCGCCAGCAGGAGCAGGTCGATTATGCAAAAGAACTTTATAAAGAAGCCATTGCCGAAAATAACGATTATTATAAGGAAGCAGCCCTCACCGAAATCCTCCGTTTCTATGTCAACAACGATATCAAAGACAGTACCGATGTCTACATGGGCGAGGCGAAACGTGAACTGACAGGAAAAGCCCGCGATTTTCTGATCACTTATATGCAAACGATCATCGATGTACGGGTGGTATTTTATACGGAAGGAGAAGACAGGAAGAAACTGATAGAACAGTATCAGCTTAAACTGGAAACCGATAAAGACCTGTCGCCACTGGAGAAAATGTCCATCAATTACCTGTTAGGTATGGCTTACAGCAACCGTGTCGAACCGGGAAACGAAGAAAATCAGCATAACGATATCTGTGCACGCTTTAAAGAAGTAATCAGCCTGTCTGAAAATATACCGCTGCAATACTCGTATCTGTTCCGCCTGAATTCGTTCAATATCCTGACACTCTATTCGCTCGATCAGGCAGACCAGGCCAAATATGCTCTCCGCTATCTGAATATGCAAAAGGAATATGCAGAGACAAAAGAGATGAAGAAACGTCCTTATGTAACCAAACGGCATCTACTCAACGCCTATTCCAGCCTGGCTTGCTCCGCCAGAACATTCGGAAGAGATATGGCGACGTCCTATTACCAGCATTTTACGGAATTGAATATGAAGTATCCCGAAGATGCCGCTTTTTCTGCTGAATACGACCGTCTCTTCACTTCTCTCAATTATTACCGGACAACAGACAGGCTCCTGAAAGCCACGGAGTATTGCGATTCCGTCATGCATTATTTCCGCACGGCCGACTTTAAAATCGATTTATCCGATCACATCATATCGACACTGAAAGATAAAATAGATATGCTCGATAGCCTCCATCTTTATAAAGATGCTTACGAGGCTCAAAAGGAGTATACCGTATTGCTGGATTCCACGCGGCTCAAGAATATGAACGAAAAGCTGGAAGATCTGGAAATCAAAAAACGGGTAGATGAATTAGTCATCGAAAAGAAAGCATTGGAGGTCGATTTGCAAAAGAGCCGGAATCAGTTGTATATGTTCCTGTCTTTATTCATTCTGGCAGTCAGTTCAGCTATTTTTGTCGCTTTCCGTTTATGGAAGATCAACGCTTTATATATAAAACTACAGGAATCTAACCACCAGGTGATCCTTGCCAGTGAAAAAGCACAGGAAAGCGAACGTATGAAAAATGCCTTCATTAAAAACATGTGCCATGAAGTCCGTACACCTTTGAATGCGATCAACGGATTTGCCGACCTGATCACGGAAGAAGATATTACAGCCGAAGAAAAACAGGAATTCAGCAAGATTATTTTCGAGAATTGCAATCACATCACTTCCATGATGAACAGCGTACTCGAAATCGCCCAGCTGGATAGCAACAAAGAAGAGCTATCATTATCGCCGGTCAATATCCACCTGCTGTGCTCCTGCGAAATGGAACAATTGAAAAGGCTCAACGGGAAAGCGGATATCGAATACCGGATCGAAGGCGACCGGGAAAAAGACATCGCCTACACGAATGCGAACCATTTCAGCCTCATCCTGTCCCATCTGTTGAATAATGCGAACAAATTCACTAAAAAGGGGAATATTATCCTCTCTTACAAAGCAGAAGAGGAACAAAACCAAATGGTTATCCATATCACAGACACCGGTTGCGGTATCTCTTCCGACAAGCGTGAATGGATATTCGAACGGTTCACCAAAGCAGACGATTTCGTTCCGGGTTCCGGATTGGGCTTATACCTCTGCCGGCAGATAGCACACCGCATGAAAGGAAAGATTTACGTCGATCCGGATTATTCAGCCGGTTTACGCATTGTCCTGACACTTCCTCTCAAACCGGAATAAGCGACCGGGATTATTTCTTTTTAGCAAAATAACGCCCTACGTAAGGCAATTCCTGCAATGGTAAATCGCGTCTTATTACGATGCCGACAAACAGGCAAAGCAGCAAAGTACGGTATCCCAAACGCAAAAGTTCCGATTCGATCGTCGGCAACATGCCTGCCAGATAGAAAACGGCCGCTAAAACGGAGTAGATAACTGCAGATTTAAGATCGTATTGTATCGGGAATTTCTTCTGCCCGATAAGATATGAAAGAAGCATCATTATCAGATTGCTCGCAAAAGAAGCCCATGCACAAGCCATATATCCGTATACAGGAGCAAAGAATACAATGATCAGAATTGTAGCGGCACATCCGATCGTCGAGAAATAAGCTCCCCACCGTGTCTGATCGATCAATTTGTACCAGAATGAAAGATTAAAATAAATTCCGAAGAACAATTCACCCAACATAACGATAGGCACAACACGTAATCCGGGATAATAGGAAACAGGGACGATATGTTTAAATATATCGATATAAAACATCACAGCCAGAAAAATAAGCAGAGCGAATATAATAAAATACTTCATCGCCTCCGAATATGACTTTTTACTGTCATCATCCTTATTCTTTGCAAAAATAAATGGCTCGTAAGCATACCGAAACGCCTGTGTAAACATAACCAATACAACTGCTATTTTAAAACAGGCACCATATATTCCCAATTGGGTATTGGCCATCTCCTTATCTTCGAATAAGAAAGGAAATAATATTTTATCCGCTGTCTGATTAAAAATACCAGCAATTCCCAAAATCAGGATCGGAAAAGAATAAGCAAGCATCCGTTTGAGTAAAACGAAACTCGCTTTTTCCCGTAAACCCGGGATCATATCGGGAAACAACAGCACAAGTGTGACAAGAGACGTTATTACATTCGCAACAAAAATATATCCCACCTGATAATCCGGAATATAAAACCAATCAACCAATACAGGGGCATGAGTATAAAGCCATGGACAAGCTATCAGGAAGAAAAGTACTAAAACAATATTCAGAAAAATATTAAACAATTTGATAGAAGCAAAGCGAACCGCTTTTCCCTGATACCGGAGAAAAGCAAACGGTATGCAACAAAAAGCATCGACTGCCACAATCCCCGACATCATTCCGACAAATTCCGGATTCGCACCATACCCCAAAGAATTACTGATCGGAGTCAACGCACTGAATATCAAAACAACAAACAGCACAGAAGTAAAAGCGATACTGAATAATGTAGTAGCGTAAACCCGCATTGGAAGCGTAATTTCTTTCTTATTCATAAAACGGAAAAATCCCGTTTCCATTCCATAAGTAAGAATAACCATCAGCAATGCTGTCCAAGCATACAAATTGGTTACGATTCCATAATCACTTTCCGTTGCCAGCACACGCGTATACATCGGCACGAGCATCCAATTCAGGAATTTCCCTACAATACTACTAACACCATAAATCGCAGTCTCTCCTGCGAGCCGCTTCATTCCTCCAGCCATAATCCATATTTATTTATAAAACAAGCCCTAATCTATCGAATAATTCTTCCTCATTCGAAAAAATTTCTGGCCCTTTCAATATTCAATACATAAAAATAAGCCAACTACTTAAAATCAAGCCATTTATTAAACCACTTTATACAAGAAAAAAGCTGAGAATCCATTTTTCTGGCCCTTTTCTGGCCCTTTTCTGGCCCTTTCAAATTATTATCTTTTTGAAGACGGAGTTTTCTTTATCATTTCATTTAACCCGATATTCATCGCTTTCTGCAGAATCTTAACATTCTCCTCATATGCCGGACTAAGTATGTAATAAGCTCCCTTAGCTTTACCCTCGGCTTTTAACAATCTACGTTCCAACAATTTATCCACTATTTTACGGGTCTGTTTTCTTGTTAGTCTCCCTTCAAACAAACAAACTATATCTCCCATCTTTATCTTTCCATATTTTTCCAAATAAGATCTGACAACGTTAAACGCCTGATCCTCATCCCAATCTGTAAGCTTTACATATTCAGCCTGCTGGTCAGTAAACACGTAATATTCTTTGGATAAAAGATAGTAAATACCACTTGTACGTCCTTTCTTCTCTATAAGTTTTCGCTGGAGTAACGATTGTACGGACTGAGTATCCAGTCTTTTTTTATCGACTCCACGCCTTATTTGTTCAAGTGTTACAATTTCAAAAACCGAGAGTTTCTTATCATCAGACAAAGTAGATTGAACAGATTCAATAAATAAAGCAAAAGCTTGATCTTCAACAACAGATGAAATACTTAAATAAACATTGAAATAATCTGTTTTTGAATAATCAGGAATCGTTTTCCCTTCAGCAAGTGTATTATAAAATATTTTATCGATACCTTGTCCCGATCGTTCGACAATCCCTGTTTTTTGTAATACTTCTGCTAATAAACGATTTCTAGGTGTACTCGGCACTGTCAATAAATTATCAATGGTTACCCCTAGTGGAAAGCTCCCCGGATTAACAATATCCAACCGTTTAGGATATTGTTTTATTATAATTTCTCCATTTCTCCTATAATCACGATGAGCTATCGCATTATTTACAGATTCACGAATAACTTCTTCATTGAAAAAAGGAATATTAAAAATGTAGGCACCTTCCTGAATTGGTACACTTCCATTTCTCAAATCGATTATTTGCCATAGTTCATCGATCAAAAGGAAAAAAGCTTTACGAAAAGAATAACGATTATCAAAATGAATTTGTGACTCTGTATTACGATACTCCAACATAATGGCGCATTGAGGTAAATAGTTTTTAATAGCCTCTTCCTTCCCCAATAAGATAAGAGCTGCATTTGTTAACTTTCCATCTCTCAATAGCTCCAAATCAACCAAAATTTGCCGATCAGAAAGTGTACGAAATCGAGAATTCTTCTGTTTCAACGCATATTTCTCCTTCATTACCTCCAAAGCCTTCAAATCCAAATCTGAGAAAGTAAGTTTTTCACATATTTGTTGAGAGAAATCCGGTTCCTGTTCTTGCAAAATTTTTAAAAGGACCTCATCCGACATCGGTTTAAGTTCTTCTCCGACACGCATTAACGTGACATCTTCAAACTTAAAAACTCTCCCGGCCGGTCTCGCAGGGACATCTATGACCAAAACTCGCTTACCTTCCTCATGACGTTCGTACACTGTCGTACGAATAGATGTATCACGATAAATTTTTGCTTCCAAATCTCCCAGTTCACCCTCGCACTGTTTAGTCCCGATTACCTTATGCGGGTATTTATCATGCATTCCTATCACTAAGGACCCGCCTCCTTCATTACATAAAGCCGTGACATAGCCTAAAATACAACGCCGCCGTTCTGAAGGTATTGTTCTACTACCGCCATTATAAGCAATATTTCCCCCTTCACCCTTTTTAAACTCAACGTGATCTTCAGACTCTTTTAATTGTTTCAGTTGCTCTATTGTAAACATGACTCAGTCAAATAAAAACCCTTGTTCTTCGCCCCTTTTACGTCCCAGGTGGGTATAAGCCAGTTCCGTTACTTCACGGCCCCGCGGTGTACGTTTGATAAATCCTTCTTTGATCAGGAAAGGTTCATATACTTCTTCCAGTGTTCCGGGATCTTCGCCTAAAGCCGTAGCGATAGTGGTCAGGCCGACCGGACCTCCGTTGAATTTATCTATAATTGTTGTCAGTAACTTATTATCGATCTGATCCAGGCCATAACGGTCGATATTTAATGCCTCCAACGCATAACAGGATATAGCCTTGTCTATTTCGCCGGAACCTTTCACCTGTGCAAAGTCACGTACACGGCGTAACAACGCATTGGCAATACGGGGAGTACCACGACTGCGTGAAGCGATCTCACGCGCTGCGCTCAGTTCACATTTCACATTCAGGATATCTGCACTACGAAGTATGATCTTCGTCAATGTCTCCATCTCATAATATTCCAGGTGCATATTGATCCCGAAACGGGCACGCAACGGACTGGTCAGCAAACCGCTACGGGTGGTTGCACCGACCAGCGTAAAAGGAGCCAGGTCTATCTGGATAGAACGGGCGCTCGGCCCTTTATCAATCATAATATCGATCCGGTAATCCTCCATAGCCGAATACAGATATTCTTCCACGATCGGACTCAGACGGTGAATCTCATCTATAAAAAGGACATCATCCTTTTCCAGTGAGGTCAGCACACCTGCCAAATCGCCGGGTTTATCCAACACCGGACCGGAAGTCACTTTAAAACCGACTCCCAGCTCATTGGCTATAATATTCGACAACGTAGTTTTACCAAGTCCGGGAGGGCCATGCAGCAACACATGATCCAATGCTTCTTTGCGCATACGGGCCGCCATCACAAAAATCTTCAGGTTCTCGACCACCTTGGCCTGTCCGCTGAAATCGTGAAAAGAAAGTGGCCGGAGTGCATTTTCGTACTCCCGTTCACTTTCCGGCACACGTGTATCTCTTATATCAAAATCGTCTTCCATATCTTTGCTCATTGCCTTGCAAAGATAATAAATATATTTGCTTTACACTGTCCGGCTCCTGTTCATAACGCACAACAGTCTATCTTCAGAAAGAGCTATCAACTTCAAAGACTTGGTAACATAGAGAAACATTTTTCCTGACCAAACAAGAATAGAGCATAAGGTTATTACGACAGCTATTTCCGATTTTCAAATTAGTTATTCCAAATCAAAACGAACTAAATAAAAACCTTTCTCCTGAGAAATGGCTATTGCATATAATCTATTGGTGTCGGTATCAGATGCACAAAGATTAAAAACAAGACAATCTGTCTGATATTTAGCAATTTCATTTCCTTTCCAATCAAAAGAACAAATCTTATTAAACTGATTCGGATCCTTATCGGCGATTAACACACTATATAATAAATCATCTGTTGCACACAAAGCTGAAAATCCATATACAGTTTGATCTGTAGGGAGCAATGAACCACCACTAAAATTAACCTCAAGAGGATAGAAATAACGTGTGGAAGAAATATTTATATCATCGGATAATTGAAAAAACTCCAATATACCACCAAATAAAGTTCCAACAGCCATTTTTCTCTTATCTGGTGAAAGTGAAGCTGAAGCCGTTATAAAAACCGGATTCTTTTCAGTTTCTGAAACAGGGAAACGGTTATATTCTGACAAAATATCCCCTTTTGAAAAAAGCTGAAATCGCTTCAACCCTACAGTATCCTTACCTAATTGTCCATCAATGAGATATGCTTCTTTCTCCAAAGGCCACGCCCGACGAACAACACCTTTATAGTCACTAAAAGATTTACTGTCTACAAATAAAAAAGATTGCTTCTCCCTGTCAAAACGATACGTATTCATTCGCATCTGACTTTGGTCATAGACATTAAATAAATGACTTTCCCTATCAAAATAAAAAGAAATTCCCATTACCACCTCACCTGGTCCTTGTCCTTGCCTTACGCCGCTTCCAGCCAACATCCCTGTCTGTTTGTCATAAGCCTGTATCCAATTATTATCCACTAAAGAAAGTATATAGATATTTTGATCATCTACACACATCCCATACGAATAAGCAATTAATGCACTATCAGTAATAATATGAGATGTCAACCTTTTTTCAATTGGAAAATCAGGTGCCTCATATATTTCTCTCTTATTCTGACATGATAAGAAAGAAACCACCATAATAATGGTGGTAACTTTTATTAATAGTAAAGTGCTCCGCATTTGCATTCTCCTTTCATTTTACCAGAAAGCCCATATCCTCCTATTGCAGTCCAAACAGTCCCGCAAGATAAACATGTTTTTTGACATCTGATAGCCATACTTGAATTATCACATTCTATTACTATTTCCCCACCGGCCAATGCCTCAACATTAGCCAAAGCCAACTCCGAAACGAAAACTTCATTCTGACTTTTGTTGATATTCCAACCAGCCAAAGCAATTACAGCTACAGCAATAAATCCTATAATCAATTTTGTTCTCATCTTTCCTTAAAATCTAAGTTAACAAATAATTTAATTCTTACCTTTACCGAAAACATTTCAGCAAATATTTTGTTTAAAGCCTGATTACACTAAATTTTCATACACACCTCTCTTTCTTTTTTAGGAGGGAGCTCCGGAGTTTACCTTTACTTGCTTGACCGGCCGGTGGGTAAACTCCTTTTTTTCCAACCGAATTAATATTCTTTTTTTATCATCATTGCACAAATACAATTTGCTTTTAAATAGTTAGAGTCATTTTGTATTTAGTGATCATCTCAAATACTCTACAAACTCCACCTTCGTTCCATCCGGGCAAGGCAGGCTACCCTCACCATAACAAAAAACAGTAGTACTATCTTCTCCACCAGCCAATGCCTCTATATTCTCTAACATCAAATCGGATATCTGTTCTCCCTGACTCGAAGTTACTCCAGATAAACCTAATATAACCATTACGATTCCAGCAATTGCTATCAGCAACATTTTCCAAGTATTCTTTTTCATATATCACTTTGTTTCGTTTACTTTGCAAATGAAATAAATCATTTTTGAATACATGCTGACATTCGCTGACATTTAAAATAAAGGCACTGACAAACAATGACATTTATGAAGAACACTAACAAAAAACACCTTTTCACCGCAATTACAATATCTAGCATTATTTATGCGATTCCTATTGCTTTGCTAATTCTTATCCTTTTGCATATCTCTTCGTTCCATCAAATTGAAGAAGGACATATCCAGGAAAAGTCCGTTATGTTGTTTAAAGAAACAGTCAAAGAAGACTTTCAAAACAGATCGCAAATACTAACTGAAAAAGTGACTGCCGTAACTATGCCATCGGCTAAAACATATTCAGATAGCTGCATCTTCAAGTCGGAAACGATAGAAATAAAAACACCCAGACAACAGGACTTGTCATTAGACGAAAAAATGACTGATTTCCTCCAATCCGTTTTGGCCGTCAAAAATCCCATTAACGTCTACCGACTGGATACTCTCTTTCAACAAAAACTAAGCGAGGAAAATATACACATAGCTACAGCCATTTGTCTGACCGATACAATCAATAAAAAGAACAATACCTGTACTCATTACAATACAGCCTCTTTTATTCCATTATTTACAGAACCCTATTTGGTTAGCTCCATAGGTATAAGTTTGAGAGCTTATATAAAAATACCCCGAGTGACATTAATCAGACGCATACCGATTTTATACTGGATTGCATTATTGGGCTGGTTCCTATTCACATTATCCATAGGATGCGCCTGGTACAATCTCAGAAAAAAAATGCCGGTTCTTGTCGAGGGCTACGTCAAAAGAGAAAAGACGCTACAAGAAGAATTAACTCAAAAGAAAAATGAATTAGCAATATTCAAACAACTAGAAGCGTACAAAAAAGATTCAGACATTCACATAATCTCACCCAATCTTGTTTTTGAGAAAGATACAAAAACGTTACGATACCGAGAAAAAATCGTAAAATTAACCCTCCAGCAGCAACAATTGTTAGCTGCTTTTTGCAATGCTCCGGAAAACACTTGCTCAATAAATGACTTATGCAACCTGGTCTGGAAAGATTGTAAGGTAGAAGAGAATACAATCCATCAAGCTATATCACGTTTAAATAACACATTAAAAAACCAGGAGCTACATATCCAATACGAATTTAAGGATAGCTACAAACTTATCTTTAAGGGAAACGGACTGCCTGCTCCCTGCCAATCATAATTTTCCACCTGATGCATTTGCCGTTACTACCCGTACTAATTCAAATTTCCCCGGCGGGAAATCAGCGGTTGATAACCATCAACCGATTGGCCGACAATTGTCAACCGTTCGGCTGATAATTATGAACCATACGGCTGATAATTATCGGCCGCTAAAATTTACCGTATATTTAATAGAAAAGACAGGAATGAGTATTGATAATAAAAGGGATCTTTTGGTGAGCGAAAGATAGGGATAATGCCCGGGGAATACAACAATCAATGAATAAAATTCCCTACATTTGCCGGGAACGTTAATTGAACATTTATGAACAGCGCATTCCTACGTTTCCGTCTCCGGCAGTCGGGAAAGTTTATTCGTGAAATTCCGGTTATCTATCTGGTCGTGATGGTAGGACTCTTGCTTATACCCGGAATTGCACTGTATCAATTTACGAAGGATTTAAAAGGGAGCCTGATCATAGCAGCCATCCTGCTGGCACTTCTGTCTTTACTCCAGCTGCGAAGGAAAGACTATAGATTCATCTTTCTTACGGAAGAGAATGGCTGGAAAGTATTCAGCATGGATTATTTCTTATTATCCTTACCGATCCTTATTATCCTGCTGGTAAATTCATTCTGGTATATATCGCTGGCAATCATAGCCGGATGCATAGGAATCAGTTTCATAAAACAGCCTTTTCACCGGACAAAAAAGGGAATGGAAGCTCCTGGATGGATACCGGCAGAAGCCTTCGAATTACGGGCCGGGATCCGGCAATACGGCGGCTTATTACTGATTCTCTATCTGAGTGCCTGGATCGGCCTGTTACTGCCTTTTGCCTCTCTGGCATCACTCTGGTTCTTCACGGTCGTATTGTCCGATATTTTCAGATTCTCAGAGCCGGTACAGATACTTTGCGCGCAGGAACGACCTGCCAACAAGTTTCTGCACAGGAAACTACTCCTCTATCTGAAATTATCCATATACGCGATAATTCCGGTTTGTGCGATATACATGCTTTTATATCCGCAGCATTGGTGGCTTATCCTTACCTTTCTGGTAGGAGTATCCCTGAATATAGCGTTATTCATTGTAAACAAATATGCCCATTATCTGCCGAATACAAAGATTACGGGAGGGCAAGTTCCCATTACAACAGCTGTAATAAGCATTTTCCTTCCGGTTTTTTCGCCGGTAGTTCTGTTTTTTCTGATCAAATACTATCTGGCCGCCTGCCGGAATCTAACAACTTATTTATATGCTTACAATCCGGAATCTGCAAGTAGAATATAAAAAAGGATCTCCCATACTGAAAGGGATCGACCTATCGATGGAATCGGGGAAAATACACGGCCTGGTCGGTCTGAACGGCGCCGGGAAGACAACCTTGCTGAATACGCTGTATGCTTTCATCCGCCCTTCCGAAGGTTCGATCTGCTACAATGAAAGAACTCTGAAAAGACGGGATATTGCCTACCTGGAAGCCGAGAATTACTTTTACCCTTATATGACAGGACGGGAATACCTGAATCTTTTCCCGGCAGGAAAGAACGGTTTTGAAACAGATAGCTGGCAACAACTTTTTCATCTTCCGTTAGACGATATTACGGAAAACTATTCGACCGGGATGAGAAAGAAACTAGCCTTGCTGGGCGTTCTTAAGCCAGATAAACCGATCGTAGTCCTGGATGAACCGTTCAACGGCCTGGATCTGGAAAGTGCCCATATCCTCACCCTTATCCTGCAACAACTCCGGGAAGGAGGTAAAACGGTATTGGTTACTTCACATGTTTTCGAGACATTGACATCCAGTTGCGATCAGATCCATCATATCGATCACGGGATAATTGGCCACAGTTACTCCAGAGAACAGTTCGGAATGCTCCAAAAACTCCTCTATTCAACTATAGAGGACCAGGCTTCCGATCAAATAAAGAAGCTTATCTGATCCTTTATTCACGTACTGATACAAATCAGCCCGGATTTAAGTAAACCCGGGCCGATCGCAATAGAAAACACTTGATCTTTTATTATTCAGTAGTGACTGTCAATTGTTTCCCCTGTTTCAACAGGGCATGCGGGATAAACCAGCCATCGATTTTCTGACCGTCATAAGAAATATCCGTAATCTTCCGCCCGTTGCCTTTCTTTACGATCGTGAACTGAGTATTATCGCCTAAGGTGAATTTTACCTGGTCGAACAAAGGTACGGTCACGATATATTCCGGGTCAGCCGGAGAATAGGTATATAAGCCAATGGCATTGAATACATACCAGGAAGACATCTCACCAGCATCATCCATTCCGGAATAAGCCAGTTTGTCCTTACCCATATCATAATAATGATTCATGATACTATCCAGCATACACTGTGCCTTTTCCTGTTTATCGATGAAATAATAAGTATAAGGAATGCTGTGTCCGGGTTGGTTGCCGTGGCAATAATTTCCGATGAAACCGGTTAAATTGTGAGCTTCATAATTTCTCCACGGTTCTGTAAACAGTGAATCCAGTTTCTGTTCGACAGCTTTTTCACTGGGATAAAGGGCAATCATACCTTTCGGATCGTGGGGAGCAAAAAACAGTGACTGCCAGGCATTGGCTTCACGATACATATAAGCATAATAAGGATAATAAGGATCGAAATCCTTGATCCAGCTGCCATCGGCAATCTTTCCGCGCCAGAAACCTGTACCCGGATCGAACAGGTTCTTATAATTACCGGAGCGTTCCATCAACGTTTTATAAGTACTTTCATCTCCCAACTCCTTAGCCAACAAAGCAGTCGCATAATCATCGTATGCATACTCGACAGTCTTTGTTACCGCTGCTTTATATTCATCCCAGGTCGGAACATTCGTCGTATCCTTTTCTGCAATCCATCCCTGTTCGATGTATTCATCCAGATACGGCCTGCCGCCTTTTCCCGGAACAGTTGCGTTATTCACCAACAGTTTATAGGCCCGGTTCAGATCGAAATCCTTCAATCCGCGTAAATAGTTACCGGCAACAAATACAGAGGCATGGTCTCCGTGGAAGAAGGTCGGCATATAGCCATTCCGCTTTTCACCTTTATCTGTAATGGATTTGATCACGTCTGTCGTTACATCCGGCGAGATCATTCCCAATAAAATCAACTTATTACGATAATCATCCCAGAATGACGGATCGGTATAATAACGGAAACCATTATTTACCACATTGCCTTTAGCATCCGTATATTCCCCGTTCACGTCGCTTCGCAAAACGGGCCATAAGAACGAACGATACAGACAGGAATAGAAAATGCCTTTCTCACGTTCCGTTCCGCCGGTCACTTCTATTTTGGATAACAAATTCTCCCAGGTCTTGTCTGCTTCCTTCCGAACCTGTGCAAAGCTTTTCTCTTTCATTTCCTGTTCCAGGTTCATCTTTGCGTTGTCGATACTTACGAAAGAAAAACCGATCTTCAACTCCAGCGGTTCGCTTCCTTTACTATCGGCAAAACTAACAACCGAAACTTCATGTTCACCGTCTTTCACCTGTTTGATATCCTGGATCTTATAATTGGAAACAGCATAGAAACGTATATTACCCTCGGCATCCTGATTACCGGAAAAAGTATGATCGTCGACCTTCTGAATGCTCCAGTCTCTTACTCCATTGTTTGTCCGCGTGATATCCACCAAGACTTTCTTATCGTCGTCCGGTCGGAAAGTATATTTATGATAAGCACAACGAAGTGTGGAAGTCAGCTCGGCATTGACCCCGTATCTTTCCAGGAATACCTGGTAATAGCCCGGATGAGCCGATTCGTTCGTATGGCTGTATTTTGAGGCATAATCATCGGAAGATACATTCCCTGTTACCGGAAGGATAGGAAGATGCAGCAGGTTCCAATGTCCTTTATTGGTATGCGAGAAGCCGTAAATAACCGTATCTTCATACTGGTAACCGGCTCCGCTCCGGAATTGGGTCACCGGACTCAACTGGACCATCGCATTCGGAACAGAAGAACCGGGAAAGACTTCAGCCCCCCAGGTCCTTGTCTTCAAATGACGTTCATACCCCAGGTCTTTCGTTTCCCACAACGTTGCTGTCCCTAAAAAAGGATTCACATAATTCGTGAGCTGCTGCTTACCCGGTTGGCAACTTATCATCAAGGTCAATGATAATAAGCCTACAAAAAAAGAGTTTTTCATACTAAATTAATTATTAGAATATGATAATGATCAAGAATTAAAAACTATATCTGTCTGAGATTAAAAAACACTTATAATATATCCAGATCCTCCAGTAACGCAGCCGCTTCGATCAACATACAACCACTCAGTTGCTCGGTTAATCCTGTAGACGCTCCCGGGGCAGTCCGCCAGTAAGTACCGAATAATACATTTGATTTATTGGTCCCCTGCGTCCATAATGTTTCTGCATTTGTTTTCAGGAATTGTGTATAACGCCGTTTAGCACCTGCATCCAGGCGGTCCTGCTGGATAAGATCTGTGAAATAACGAATAAAAATACCTTTGAACAATCCTCCGTCACCTGTTCCTTCATCTTTCAGAATAGAATTGCTCACCAGTGTACTGATCGTATAATCAGCAGCCAAAACGGCATCGTTCAGATAGGCTTTTTCTCCCAATATCTTATATAATTCAACGGCCGATCCGATAAATGTTCCTTCATTGTAAGTAAATATCCAACTTTTCTGTATTTCTCCGGTATTGCTGTTTATATTATCGTACACCATTCCGTTGTTGCTATTGAATAATGTACTTTTTTCCCAGTTATATATCTTGAGTGCCCATTCCTTATACGTTTCATCCCCGAATTCACGGTACAGACGGGCTGCCAGGATGCAAGCCGGACCGTTTGAACAGGCATTTTTACTATACTCCTGCCCTTTTACCCAACTGATACCTCCACCTGCATTCTCATTCCAACCTACTTTGATATAATCCCAGATTTGCAATGCGGCATCTTTATATTTTTGTTCTTTGGTTGCCTGGTATGCACGAAGAATAGCCAGCGCATTCCACTCCATATCATCGTAATAGTCATTCCGGAACGAATTACCGTTCTTGATCTTCACGCCTTCAAACCATTGGTCGAAATAGGTTTTATATTTCGCATCTTGCGTACGCAAATAGGCGTCTGTCAGCACATCCAGTGCATGTGCCTGGGGCCAATACTGGAATGTCATATTTCCATTGTTATCGGTATTAAAATACTTCTCTCCCGCATTCCAGAATGAATTTATCAATGCCGTCGTACTGCTATCGGCAGCGGCATACCAATTAATACTATCATTTTCATCCGGTACGTTCGGAGTATTATCATCATCGCCACAAGCTCCAAGTAAAAAAGGGAGTAACAGGAAAAGGAATATATTCTTCATGACATTATTTTTAGCTGTTAAAAAAAGAAGAACCCGGAATCAGGTCAAATTTTCCGAAATATACAATTCCGGGTTCTTCTTACCAAATCTTATAGTAAACTATTTAACAATCGTATGCGTATAAGGCTGATCGGCTGTCAGATACAGTGTATAAGTAGCCGGAACACCGTCAAAGTCTCCCATCAACTTCCACTTGTTATCCCACTGGGATACTTCGGTAAACAATTGCAGGTAATAATAAGACTCCGGACTGCTTGCCGTCGGACGAGCGTCTGTCTGGTTCAATGTACCCCATTCGACTTCTTTCTCCGCATCGGCTCCGCCATTTTCCTGGATAGTCATTCTGAACTTATAACGTTCGTCCTTACCCCAGCTTTCTTCTTTGAAAGTAACTGTTTCCTTAGCCTGGAATACACCATAGCCTGCGTAAGGCAGTTCGAACAGAGATTCACCATCCGGACAGAAATAGAAGCTGACTTTGTTTACCAGTGTATAAGTGCAGGCACCGGTATTAAAGTCTAATGTAATACGGTAAATACCGTCTTTGGCAACCGTTGCCGTACCGTTCTCTTTCACCATTCCGTCAGTTGTATAGAACTCTCTCGGAGTGCCGGTCTTTGCGTCTGTGAAATAGAAAGGTTTACCTGCTGTCAGTTTTGTATACACTTCAAATTCACCACTGGCAATTGCTTTCATTTTATGTGCTTTTGCCAGGTCAGCGCCACCTTCAGAGGCCTCTCCGGTCACATATACATCGATCGGAACATCTTCGAAACCGGCCAGGCGGGTCACCGTGATCTTATTTTCAACTCCGGCTTTCATGCTATGCAAACCTTTTGAAGAAAGTACGGTCCACTTGAATGTACCCGTATCGGACGGTTTTATACCGACCTTGCCCGCAATCTGGTTCAATTGCTTATGCGTAACGGAAACATAATTGCCAAATCCGTTATTATTGGAATACATCACATATACCGGTTGTGAAAAATTACCGTCTGCCTTATCAAAAGCAATCTGATAAAGAGCAGTACCTGTTTCTTCCACACTCGGTGTCTGCCATTCAAAATAAACACTGGCTGATGCAGAGGGTTCCAAAACAACGGATTTTCCATCTGCCGGTTCAAGCAATGTGCTTACACTTGCCAAACGGTTATCCGTCTCCCCCATATTATCATTACATCCCATAAAGGCCAGCACCGCAGAGGTAACGAACATCAGTTTTATAAATATCGCTTTCATAATTCTTCCTTTTTATTTGATTACTAAATTATGAGTATATTCACCTTGCGTATTCAAAGAGAATGTAACATCATACGCCTTATCACTCCAACCATCGGTAGCCGGACTCTTCCAGACTTCGTTGTTTGTCCACTGTTCTACATTCGTCTTTTCAGCCATGTAGTAATACTCATCGTTACCGGTCGGCTTACTATCATTGTTGATGGCAGCTCTCCATTCGGTTTCTCCTTCGGAGCTTTCCATTCTGAACTTATAACGGTCGTCCGAATTATCGCTATCCGTCAGGCCTGTTACTGTATAGTTACTGATAGCCCAGACACCCAGACCCTGGTAATCCAGTTCTATCTCTTTCTGTGACCAGTTCAGGAACCATTTCACTTTAGTCACTTCTTTCGAAGTAAACGATCCGGCATTAAAATCAATATAATATTTATAGATACCGGTCTTGGTTGCTGTTGTACTACCGCCTTCTACCAGTTTTTCACCATTCAGCGAGTATTCAGCCGGAGTACCGGTATTGGCACTGACAAACTTAAAGGACTTGCCTTCCGTTAGTTTCATGAAAATCTCAAATTCACCGTCAGCCACCTTTTTCATTATCATGGCATTCTCCAGGTCAGCCCCTACTTCTGTTGCTTCACCGGTGATATACAACTGGCTCGGGACTTCTGCGAATCCTGCCAAACGGGTAAGCGTCAGCGTACGTTCTTCTTCTGCCTTGACCGGATTAATACCTTTGGAGGCATATACCGTCCATTTCAGAGTTCCTTCTTCAGCCGATCCGATCCCTGCCGAAGCAGCGATCTGGTTCAACTGTTTATGTGTAATCGTTGCATGATTAGTTCCGCCATTATTATCAGCTGTAACTATAGACACGGGATCGGAAAAATCACCATCCGCCTTATCGAAAACAACTTCATACAACACGGCACCACCATCTTCCGCCAACGACGGTTCCCATTCAAAATACAATGAAGCCGAAGCTGATGCTTGCAGGACAACGGCTTTCCCATTATCCGGTTCATATAACGCTTTAACGGCAGTCACGCCCAAATGCCTCACTTCCCCGTCACTGCTACATGCCGCAAAGACCAGAGCAAAAGCGAACAGCATAATATATTTGATAGATACAATTTTCATATCTCTAGATTTTTTGGAATTAAAACTTTTGATCAATATCCGGGATTCTGAGTCAGATTCTTGTTGATATCCCGTTGTGACTGCGGAATAGCGAACAGATAATCTCTATCTTTATTGAAAGATCTCTTATCCAACTGGATATACTGTGTATTGCCTGCTGCAAATTTAGCTCCGTGAGGATTACCGTTCAGTGCGGTTTCGATCGTTTTCCAACGACGGATATCGTATAGTCTCGTACCCTCGATAGCCAATTCACAACGACGTTCGCGGCGTACAATAGTCTGCATATCGCCCGAAGCCGGGTAATTCAAAGCAGAAGCATCTGTGAAACCGGCACGTTCGCGAATCGGACGGATCGTCTTGTTCCAAACAGTTTCATTCATTTCACCCAGTTCTGTTTTTGCTTCGGCATACATCAATAGAACGTCCGCATAACGCATCAGGATCAGGTTTAAACCGGAAGCCAAACCAGCCGGAGCTGTCGGATCGAACCATTTACGAAGATAATATCCTGTTGCTGTCGAGTTCTGTCCCGGACCGATATATTCATCCAGGTTAGCGGCTCCCGCATCTTCAGAAGAACCCGGTTTGATATAAATCGTAGACGTTTTACCGTTACCATCCGTCCATTGGTAGCCATGGTAAACGATAGTAGCCTGTAATCTCGGATCCCGGTTTGTATAGGGATCGTCTTCTTTATAACCGGAACCACTTTCATTGATCGACCGTCCATTTTTCATGATATAATCGTCAACCAGCTCCTGAGTCGGTGCGAAACCGTTTACACGTCCGCCCACCGACAGGGGAATCCCATCGTACATTTCGCTCCAGGTTCTCAGATTCAACAGATAACCCATATCCAGAATCACTTCGCTGTTATATTCGTTTTCCGGCAGGAATAAACCTCCATAGCTTGAGAATAAAGCATATTCACCGTATTCGCCATTTATTATTTTCTCACAAATAGACGATACATTTTGCCAGTCGTTTTCATATAAATAGGTACGTGCCAGTAAAGTCATAGCAGCGCCTTTAGTGATTCGGCCATTATCGTTTGCAGCATATTCCTGCTTCGTCGGTAATGTGCCGACAATGTCATTCAGTTCGTCACGGACAAACTTGATAACATCTGCTTTCGGCGAACGGGCGATCGTATTGGCCTCCTCGATCGTCAATGTATAGTCGAACAGGGGAACATCGCCATAGTTATTGGCCAGACGGAAGAACAACATCGCACGAATAAAACGCGATTCTGCCTTCATTCTGTTTTTCAATGTCTCATCCATGTTGGGGACACGGTCTACGTTCTCCAGGAATGTATGGCAAGTTTTGATACCTTCATAACATTTTTTCCAGTCCTCAGAGAAACGTCCCAAAGCGGCATTTGCCTGACCGGAAGTGATCAGTTTTTCATCCGTGCTACCACGTCCTTCGTATAAGTTATCTGATAAACGTTCATCTGCAAAGAAATAACCGGAACTCATCATTTGGCTGTAAGCCATGCTCAGCACCGAAGAAGCCTTTGCTTCGGAAGTCCAATAGTTCAAATCCGTAAACTTATTGGTAGGAGCCAGATCCAAATCATTACAAGATACAAATGATGCAAGTATGGCGCATGCCATACTTGGCCAATATTTTAAAATATTCATTTTCATAACAAAGTCTATGTCTTAAAATTCTATATCCAAACCAAATCCATAATAAGTCAGTGTCGGGTAGTTACGTCCGCTGTTCGCTCCGATACCGCCGATACCACCCATATCGCTACCGAATTCAGAAGATTCCGGATCGATGAATGAGTTCTTGGTAAATGTCAGCGGATTTTCAGTATTTACACTGACACGTAATTTCTGCACCCCAAACTTCTGAGTCAATGCCTTCGGTAAAGTATATCCGATCTGGATGTTCTTTACACGCAAGTAGGCAGCATTCAACAAATAAATATCAGAACCGGCCATACCCCAGTTGTTCGTAGAAGAGGAAGAACCCGGGGCAACCAGACGAGGCCATCGAGCATCCGGATTTGTCGGAGTCCAGAAGTCCAACTGATGTTCGTAAATACAATATGAATAGTTTGAATGGAATGGTTCTATCAACTCACCGCGCAAATACATAGAACGTTTACCCACACCTTGCAGCATCACGTTCAGGTCGAATCCCTTCCATGTCATGTTGTAAGTAAAACCGAATGTATAACGAGGGAATGCATTACCCAATATTACACGGTCTTTTTCGTCGATAACGCCATCTTCATTCTGGTCAACGTATTTCACATCACCAGGTTGTACGGAAGCTCCTACCGGCAGTGAGCTATTTGCAATCTCGTCATAACTCTGGAACAATCCATCTGTTTTGTAACCGAAATATGAACCTAAAGGCTCGCCTTCACGGATCAGTTTATACAACTGGTCGTTCTGGTCGATACGTTCTTTTCCACCGAAATCTGTTACTTTATTCTTTGAGTCGGAAATGTTGAAATTGAAGTTATGATGGAAATCGCCTGAATTCAATTTATAATTGATCGTTACTTCCCAACCTCTGTTCTTCATTTCTCCGGCATTCTCTTTAGCAGCAGAACCGCCATAGATAGAGGATACTTCAGGAGTTAACAATATATTAGAGGTTTTCTTATCAAAATAATCTACAGATAAGAATAAATTACCATTCAGGAAAGTTGCATCGGCACCAATATTGAAGTTGGCCGATTTTTCCCATGTCAGGAATGCATTACCGTCTGTATAGCTGGTTCCCGGAACAGATATGCCATTGAATACATAACCGTTGTTGTTCATCTGGTAAACAGTCTGGTAAGAATAATTGTCTACATTCTGATTACCCAGCACACCATAAGATGCTCTCAGTTTCAAATCACCGATATTACTCTTATAAGTATCCATAAAGGCCTCTTCAGAAAGACGCCAACCGGCAGAGAATGAAGGGAAGAAACCCCAGCGCTGATCTTTGGCAAATTTTGAAGAACCGTCATAACGGAAAGATACGTCTCCGTAATATCTGTCCATATAATTATAACCTACACGACCGAATATGGAAGTAATACTTGTCTGGTCCGTATCGTTATTCGAGTTCTTGTTATCTTTATTCTGAACGGATTCGTCTGTTGTCGGTAAACCCAGGTCTTCATCCGTATATTCCCAGGCGATGCGGCTTGCCTGTTTTGTATAAGATTCGTTTGATACACCGAACAAGGCGTTTACATTATGAACACTGTTAAACGTACGGTTGAAATCCAATAAGAACTGTGTACTTAACGTATAACGTTTTTCGTTATAATCTTCAGTCATTGTATTGGAGTGCATATACAGTACCGGATTTTCCAGGTCGGCAGAAGAATACAACGGCACTTTCTTGTCACGGCGATAACGGTGATGCTGAGTCAGGTCCAGACCAACCAAACCGGTAGCTTTCAAGCCGTCGATGATCTTGAAGTCAAGGTTCATACTTCCGATGAAGTTGTCTTCGTCTTTCTTTTCATAACCACCGTCCTGCAGTAATGCCAGTGGATTATCGTCGCCGACTATATCATTAACCAGATATTTGTCACCTTCCATAAACTTATAATAATAGTAAGAAGGAACACGAGACGAGTTGATGATCGTATTTCCTGTACCACCGGCTACCGTTCTGTCTTTACGACGGTTGTAAGCCATCAATGACGTCAGTTTAAAACGGCCATACTCGGTACTCAGGTTACTACGGAAGTTATAACGTTCCATTCCGAAGCTACCCTGGAAGTTACTCTCCTGGTTATAGTAGCTGGCTGATACCATATAAGTGGTATTCTCACTACCTCCGGATACATTGATGTTATAGTTTTGCTGAAGGCCGGATTTAACGATTTGGTCATATAGCCATTCTTCTTCATTACGATGATCATACAGATCACGGATCTGGGTAGGTGTGAACTGAGGTGCACTGCCCACATTCATATTTGCCTGGTTTCTCAACATGGCATTCTGCCAGCCTTCAACCGGAGAGAATAAAATATGCGGGTCCTGAATGCCGACCTGTCCATTAAACGCGACAACGGGTTTGCTGCCTTTGGAGCCTTTTTTAGTCGTTACCAGGATAACGCCATTTGCAGAACGGGAACCATAGATAGCTGCACTACCTGCATCTTTCAGGACGGATACGTTATCGATATCGTTCGGGTTCAGGTTGTTCAGAGTCGATGAGCTCGATACCAATCCGTCGATAACGATCAGCGGGTCATTGTTACCCATCGTACTGACACCACGGATGTTGATGTTCATACTGTTGTCGTTCGGATTCGCATTCTTGCTCTGAATGATAAGGTTAGCAGAAGCACCCTGTAAAGCCTGGGTAGCATTGGTTACAGGACGATTCTCAAAGATCTCGCTGTTTACCTGGTCTACAGAACCGGTGATACTTTTACGGGAACGGGTACCATAACCGACAACTACCACCTCATCCAGTTTCTGGGTATCTTCCTTCAACGTAATACGGAAATCACTTTTCCCTTTCAGGGATATCGATTGAGTCAGATAACCGATGAAAGAAATATCCAGTGTGCCGTTTTCAGGAACTTCCAATGTAAAATTACCGTTAAAATCAGTAACCGTACCATTTGTTGTTCCCGCAACAACGACGTTTGCGCCGATAACAGGTTCGCCCGTTTCATCGACAATAACACCTTTTACATTCTTTACCTTCTGATTAACCGCATTCTGGGAAGGAGAGGTAATAACCAGATAGTCACCTTTTACCGAATAAGTATAGCCTGTACCAGCCAGCACCTGGCTCAATACATCCAATACTTCCACATTGTTTTGATTAAGCTCGACTTTTTTGTTTACATCCAACTGGGTGCCATTATAGGCAATTTTGTACTTGGATGAAGCTTCAATCTTCTGGAATGCTTCTTTTAAAGAAACAGTACCTTCATTAAAGGACACCTTCTGCGCATTGATTTGCAGGCAACCTGCAATCAAAAAACTCAGACAATAGGTTCCAATTCGTCTGGATTTGTGTTTGTTCTTCATATGTAATTAAAATAGTTAAACAATTGCACCGATTTGAGTGCGAACTCATCTATAATGACAGATGAAAAAAACGTTGCACCCAATCAATCGTAAAACTTTTTCAAATTACATGTGATTTTTTTTTAATGAACTTATCTCAGATAAATATTTTTCCCGTCAATTTTATACTCCAAGCCCGGGATAAGCTCTTTCAGAAGCATAAATATATTTTCGACAGACTCATTCTTATTAAAATGAACCGTCAGCAGATTCTCATTATAAGCCGATGTCTGCAAATGTATATTCAACCCGTATGTACGCTGCAGGATACGGATAATATCTTTAAAAGAATAGTTATCAAACAGCAGACCTCCTTCACGCCAATCGGAATAATCGGCAGAAACAACCTTTTTCACATCTACATCTCCGGATTCAATATAATATAAGAGTTGTTCATCAGGCACCAGATGATATGTTTTTTCCTCTTCATCCTGTAAACGCACCTGTACAGATCCTTCTTCAAGAGTAGTTGCTATCCGGTCGATTTCCGGATAAGCGAAAAGATTGAACCGGGTACCCAATACTTCGACATTCAGTGTCCGGGCTTTAACAATAAAAGGCTGTTCCACATTCTTCTCTACCTCGAAATAACCTTCACCCGACAGATAAACCTCACGTCTCTCTCCCACAAAAGTAGAAGGATATATCAATACACTACCGGAATTCAGCCAAACACGGCTACTGTCGGGAAGGACAACCTGCTCACGTTTCCCTGCAGGTACAAAATGTTCTATCAGTGAAACATTCGCCAAGGCATCTTTCACATGGGTCGCTTCCCAATAAAGATATAGAGATGTGGAAAGCATGATTAATGGTAAAAGCCATATAGCCGCCAGTTTTACCCAGAACGGCATGATCCGCAAAGCTTTACCTACCGGTTTCTTTTGATCTGTAAAACCTAAATTTCTGCTCAACTGTGAAAAGGCCTGTTTGGGATAAGTCTCATCCATTTCCGGAAATCCTATAGTATCCCAAACCGACTGTAACGCACTATCTACTTCCGGTCTATCCTCTTTTTTAATCAGCCGTCGATGTACTTTCCAGGTCATCTCTTCCGAGAGGTCGTGATGAAAGAAATAATCAACTATTTTTTTTATATAACTCATTCTATTTCTACGATTATATTATATAGACTGCTTTTAGGCTATCCACCCCTAATTTTTTAACACAAATAAAGTATCAATAGGTATAATAAAATTTTTCTCAACTCTTTTAACGCTAGATTCAAATGATTCTCTACCGTCTTCTTACTCAATTCCAATTTCTCCGCGATCTCTGCATTCGATAATCCCGCTTCACGGCTCAACTGATAGATCAGTTTACGCTGGGGAGGCATATTCTCAACCACCATATCTATCAGGAGTTGCAGATCTTTAGCTATCAGATCTTCATCCGGTGAATCATAAGTTTCTTCCTCAAAAGGTTTTTCATTCAACCTTTCTATACGTATTTGCTGAGATTCCAAAAAATTGAAAGTAGTATTCTTAGATAGAATAAACAGATATGCTCCAAAATTCCTGACATCGGCAAACATATTCCTGTTTACCCACACTTTTGAAAAAACTTCCTGGGTAATATCTTCTGCGTCTTGTTGCGATTTAACCAGGCCGTATACAAAATTGCGGACTTTAGGATAATAGCGCATGAATATCACCTGAAAAGCATCTTGGCTTCCCTGGACCAGTTCCTTCACTAATAGTTCCTCGTTGATAGATTTTGTTAGCATAACGGCAAATATACGAAGCTAATATTTAAATCAAAACGAACATTGGCAATTTGTTTTTATAATAAGTAGTATTTTCTGCTTTGAACAATTCATCTTTGCAAAATCCAATCTATTTCCCCCAATATAAAAAATAATTAGGGAAATGTTATGTTTTTATAACAGGGAAGGAGTATTTTCAAAGATAAACAACAGAGTCCTTAGAAGACTATGGCATAATATTCAGATCTATCTATATTCGTCAGCATACAGCATAGAAGTCATACAAAGTATCAAAAAGGTAGAAATGTCTCCTGGAAAATAAGCTTAGCAACCAAATCCATTCATTAAAAACTACTATAATCAGTCTTTAATTTTACATAACTGAAAGATATAGCCCAAAGCCTTTTCCTAATTTATTATTGTCTACTTTTCTTTTTTATATATTTAACTTCAATATTTAATTACAGTGCAAATATAAATAAATATATTTAATAATAAAAGTATATCAAATCAAATTTATCAATATTTATTTTGATAAAAATAAAACTATTCTGCTTAGATTGTTTTTCTATAAGAGGAGTATATAAAAAATCAAAGGAAGCAATTATTCATTACTCCCTTTGATTTACAAAATTACCTTTTGGCAATAAATAAAATAAAGGTCCATAAATCTTATATCGGCAAGATTTATAAATACCGTATTGTTAATAAAAATATTGATTAATAATGAATCATCCCCAACACTTTACTTCTTGAAAGCAGGCATGCCCCCAAGGCACCAGCACGTTCCCCTAATCGGGAGACTTTGATTTCTGTATCCTGAGATACCAAATTAAGAGAATATTTCCGTATAGCACTCTTTATAGGCAGACTGATATATTCACTTGTAAGCGACAAAGTACCTCCGAGTACGACTAATTCAGGATTAAAGATATTCATAAGACCGGCAATTCCACGTCCCAACTTCTCTCCCATTTCCTCCAGTATTTCAATGCATAACACATCTTCTTTCTGGATCGCTTCAATCATATCGGCCATGGTTATCTTTTCTTTCTTCTCTATTTTGCCTGCTAAAATAGTACTACTACCTTCACGATAACGCTCTAACAGCTTGCGATGCAAGGCAGATCCGGATGCTTCAGTCTCAATGCATCCCTTTTTACCGCAATGACAAAGGATTTCGTTATCAAAAAAGCAAAAATGTCCGAACTCACCGGAGAAACCGGATTTTCCATAGTAAAGCTCGCCGTTTATGAAGATAGAAAGTCCTAAGCCCCATCCCATATTAATAAATAATATATTTTTTTCACCCTTAACCACGCCTTGCATGTATTCGCCATAGATCATGGCTCGGGTATCATTTTCGATATATATTTTAATCTTGATCCGCTCTTCCAGGATTTGGGATAAGGGTTTTTCTTCAAAATAGAAAATGCTATAACTATATCCGGAAACCGGATTTACACGTCCTGAAATATTTACTCCTACCGCCAGTACTTTGTCACGCGATACACTCAACCGATCGATAAAATCATTGATTAGATAACACAAACTCTCCAGGGCTTCCGGAGTATTTTCCAGGGTATAGGGAATACTCTCTTCAACACGCAATTTTTCTCCTTTGAAATCGACAGCTGCAATATTGATCTTACTCCGGTACACATCAACTCCGACAAAATAACCGGAAGTAGGGTTCAGACCGTAAATATTCGGTTTACGCCCTCCGCTTGTCTCCTGTTTTCCAAAGTCCAGAATATAACCATCATCCAATAATTCCCCGACCAGTTTGGTTACAGTAGGAATACTCAAATCCATTTCCTTGCACAATTCCGCGATTGTGGCATCACCATTGGCTATATAATAATGTATAATCTTCTTTTTAAGAAGAGCACTACGATTGCTATCTGCTGTAATAAGGAATTTTGTATTCATGGTATTATTTTTTACTGCGATATTTTGAACAAACAAAAGTAGATAAATATTTTTCAAATATAGTTCTGAGTAAATAAAAAAAATCCGAAACAACTCCTTCTGTGAAACTTACATCGGTGGTCCACAGGAATCCTCCCATTCAAAAACAAGCTTTCCCTTTTCTAAAAAAAGTTCAAAATATCATAGTCTTCTAAGAACTCAGATACGAAAAAAAGAAGGATTTCAACAACTAAAAATCAGGACTCTCCGGCTTCCTGTCAACAGCCGGAACATTATAACATTATTGTATCACCTAATAAAATCTATGCGAATGAAAATTTCATGAATCACAAGTAAAACAAGATCACACAAAAAGATGCAACGTTCTCACGGCACACTATATGCCGGTCTGCACCAGGTATGACTTTTCAACATACCGGGAAATCAAATTAAACGTAAACAAACTGATTATTATATGGTAGATCCATATCTAAATGTCCAATTAATAAAACAAGTATCATGAAGAAAAAAACCTTCATTTTTATGCTCATTTTCTTATTACCGGCAATTGCATGGGCACAGGAGAAAATGAGTATCCAGGGAGTCGTTTACGACGATCTGAATACAACCATTCCGGGTGCATCCGTTATTGAAAAAGGCACAACCAATGGAACCGTCACTGATATTGACGGGAAATTCACTATACAGGTTACCAGAGGAGCTACACTTGAAATCTCCTATATCGGATACAAGACCCAGGAAGTCAGGGTAACAAACGCACAGCCATTTAAAATTATCCTGAAAGAAGATGCACAAACTCTCGACGAGGTCGTTATCACAGGTTATTCGGGGAAACAACTCCGATCGAAATCGACTAACTCGATTGCCAAAGTAGCCAACGAAAAACTGACGACCGGTTCTTACACCAACCCGGCACAGGCCCTGTCGGGAGCCGTTTCCGGATTACGTGTCATCCAGGCATCAGGAAGTCCGGCCGCTACTCCGACAATCATTCTCCGTGGTGGTACCAATCTCGATGGTACAGGTTCACCGCTGATCATCGTCGACGGACAGGTACGTGGTAGTTTAAGCGATATCAATCCGGAAGACATTGAAGACCTGCAGGTCATGAAAGATGCAGGTGCCACTGCTATCTACGGTGCCCGTGCAAACGACGGAGTTATCCTGGTTACGACGAAAAAGGGAAAATCAGGGAAATCCGAAATCAATTTCAAAGCGAAACTCGGCTTGAACTTCCTGAACAATCCGTATGAATTCTGTAATGCTGAAGATTATATTTATTGGATGCGTACTGCATATTCCCGCTCTTCGAACATGTGGCAGAGAGCTGATGGCAGCGGAGTTGGTTATGTATCATCCGCTACATTGGGATCTGCTTCGCCCCACGGAACAGGAAACAAATATTTTGCAGCAGACGGTGTAACTCCTCTGACAAATGATATGGCAGCCGTTTACAGCACGATGTACCTGGATGATACCAACAGGTTCCTGCTGGGTAAAGGCTGGAACAGCATGATCGATCCTGTTACCGGCAAAGAGCTGATCTTTAAAGATACAAATGTCAGAGATTACAATTTCAACACACCTGCCCTGACTCAGGATTACAATATCAATATGTCGGGTGGTAACGACAGGGGACATTATTATGCAGGTCTGGGATATAACTATTCGGAAGGACTCCCTATCAACACATTCTATGAAAGATATTCTTTTGTATTCAACGGAGATTATAAGATCAAACCGTGGTTAACCTCCTATTCCAGTTTAAACTTCACGCGGGCTAACTGGGAAAATCTTCCGGGTTCCGCCGTTTCCGAATATAATTATTTCGGACGTATCTTATCGACGCCTCCTACGGTTCGCTATGAAGACGAAGAAGGGAACCTCCTATTGGGACAGCACTATCAGGACGGTAATCAACAATATCAGCCGGAGAAATTCATTCGTGACAACCAGAGTGATAAATTCACAATGAACCAAAGTTTCAATATCGATTTTATGAAAGGACTTTCTTTAAAAGTTTCGGGTAACTGGTACTACGAAGAACAGCTTGCCGAATCATTCAATAAAGATTTCTACCAGACTCCGACCGTTATTAATACAACACGTTCTACTTCTTCTAACTGGAGACGTAAATTCGACCAGACATACAACGCCGTATTGAACTACAGCAACCAGATCACTCAGGATCATTATCTGGACGCCATGATCGGTACCGAATATTATGATTCTTACACCCGTTATTTGAGCGCATCCGGTTCCGGTGCTGCAACCGACGACTTCGGGGATCTGGAACTGACAGATAAAGGAGAGAACAAACGTAACATCGATACATATCATAACAAAGAAAGAATCATGTCTTACTTCGGTCGTGCCAACTACGATTTCCGGAGCAAATATCTCCTTTCCCTGGTAATGCGTTCCGACGGATATTCACGCCTGGTAGACAATCGCTGGGGCGTTTTCCCCGGAGTATCCGCAGGATGGGTATTCTCCAAAGAAAAATTCATGCAGAAATATTCCGATATCCTTTCTTTTGGTAAACTGCGTGCGAGTTTCGGTTTGAACGGCAAAGTCGACACAAACCAGATCGGATATTATACCTTGCAAGGTTCTTACAGCACATCTTCCAAATACGACGGAAATACAAGTTATGTGATCGGAAGCATACCGAACCCCGGATTGAGATGGGAAAAATCAAGAACTATTGAAGCAGGTTTAGACCTGAGTTTCCTGGAAAACCGCTTAAATGCAAACTTTACTTACTATAACCGTCTGACTTCCGACAAATATGCAAATATTAGTCTGCCTTCTTCTTCCGGTATCAGTTCCGTTCTGACTAATAACGGAAAAATCCGGAATAAAGGTATTGAAATAGACCTGAATGCCAAGATCATCCAGACCAAGGACTGGAACTGGACAGTAGGAGCAAACATTGCTTACAACAAAAATATCATCGTTTCATTACCCAACAACGGACTGGACAAGAATCGTCAGGATGCCTTCCAGGTATATTCAGGAAACGGCGATGAGAAAATATGGGTAGGCGGTTACCAGGAAGGTCAGGAACCAGGCATGATGTATGCATTCCAGGCAGACGGTATCTATAAAAATTGGGATGAAATCCCTGATTACCTGGAAGACAGAGGAGGTGGAGCTTCCGCCTGCGTACTTTATGGTAAAAAATCATGGGATGAACTGCCCGACAGTGATAAAGGGACCGGCGAAGAAGGGGCTTCCAAAGTGAAAAAATTACCGATCCAACCGGGTGATGTGAAATGGAAAGATGTAAACGGCGATGGCGTGATCGATCAATATGATATGGTAAAAGTAGGCAACACGAAACCACGTTATACGGGAGGTTTCAATACAAATCTCAGCTGGAAGAACCTACGCCTTTATGCAGCATTCGACTTTGGGTTGGATTACAAAATCTATGACCAGACAAGTAACTGGTTCCTGGGATGTATGCAGGGATCATACAACATGACCACAGATGTGAAAAACACCTGGTCGGAAACAAATCCGAACGGAACGTTACCTAAATATTACTGGGCAGATCAGCTAGGTAAATCCAACTATTACAGAAGATCAACTATGTTCTGCTATGACGGTAGTTATCTGGCTATCCGTGAAATATCCCTGGCATACACATTACCAAAGAACTGGGTACAGAAAGTGATGTTACAAAATGTAGAAGTATCTGTTACCGGACAGAATTTAGGATACATCACGCAATGTGCGTTGGTGGCAACTCCTGAAACGATGGCAGGTATAGCCGGTTCCGGATATGCTTTACCACGTACCCTTTTATTCGGGATCAGCGTTACTTTATAAACAATTAAACAGTCTAAATTCGGTTAATTATGAACTTAAAGAAAACAATTATAAATACATGTATAGCTGCCAGCGCAGTACTTTATACATCATGTGATCTGGACCTGGTTCCTCTCGATTACTACGGAAGCGGGAGTTACTGGAAAACCGTATCCCAGGTGGAATCTTATATGAACGGGATACATGTCGACCTGCGGGCTAGTAATTTCAACAGACAGTTCTTGCTGGGCGAAGCACGCGGAGGGACAAACAAATCCGGTACTTCCTCATTGATCACCTCTATCAACTACGACCGTATCAAAGAGAACAACCTGGATGCAGACAACACTGGTATTTCAAACTGGAACGGGACATACGGCTATATCTTCGATTGCAACCTGCTGATACAGGAAGTGGAAGGAACTGCCTTGCAGGAAGAGAATGCTTCCACTATCAATTATCTGCTGGCACAAGCTTATGGGATCCGTGCATTACATTACTTCACACTTTACAGAACCTTTGGCGGCGTACCATTGATCGAACGAGTGAAAGTTCTGGACGGACAAGTAGACGTCGAAACGCTTTACACACCACGTTCATCGGCTAAAACGATCATGGATTTTATCAAATCGGACCTGGCAAAGTCGCTGGAATATTTCGGATCGGACGAAACCATCAAAAGCAATAAAGCTTATTGGTCGAAAGCAGCTACAACCATGTTGGCGGCAGAGGTCTACCTGTGGAGTGCAAAAGTATCATTGGATGATCAGACTCCCGCCTCCGACGACTTATCGAAAGCCAAAGGCTATCTGAACACGATCCTGAACGACTCCCGTTTCGGCTTGTGCGATAACTTCAAGGAGATCTGGGATGTAACCAATAAAGGTAACAAAGAGATGATCATGGTAGCCCGGTTCGCAGACGGTGAAGCAACCAACCAGGCAAGCGAATTTGTTTATGCGCAACCTAACTTCGTAAATACGGTCTACGGACGCGACGGAAACCTTATTACAGGAGATACACTCGAACTAAAAGGCAGCGGTTGGCAGAGAAACGAATACGAACTGGGCTTATGGCGCATTTTTGACGCGGAAGACACCCGCCGTGATGCTACATTCCTGGAATATTATCTGGCAGACGGCTCTTTAATGGGTACGGTTCTGAAAAAGAACCTGGGTTATGTCAATTCAAATAACACCCGCGTTTTCTGCGGTGACGAGGCAATCTACCGCTATGCAGATGCCCTCTTGCTAATGGCGGAAGTTGCCAATATGGAAGATGGGGATGTAGCCTTTTACCTGAACCAGGTTCGTAAGCGTGCCTACGGTTCCAACTGGAATGAAGCAAAATACGGCTATACCAATTCAGACTTCAAGACAAACGAACTGGCTATCCTCGCAGAAAAAGACAAAGAGTTTGTAAATGAAGGCAAACGCTGGTTTGATATCTGCCGCATGAAAGACGGAAAGAATGGAAAAGCATTGGCGTTTTGCGCTGAATCAGGTTATAAAGGAAACGGAGCCGTTCTAAAAGAAAGCGAAAGCCATAAACTCCTTTGGCCGATCGATGTAACCACTTTGAACGCAGACGATACGTTGGAACAAACTCCGGGTTATTGATATTTTTCAACATAATTGATAGTTAAAATTTAACTGACTCCTATTCCAAAGGTCGCTATATTCAATATAAATATAGCCTCCTTTGGAATTCTTCTTACCTAAGTCTAAAGATAAATCCTGGGTAATAAGAGACACTAATATCACACAAAAACAAAGAATTAAGAAAATAATTCTCAATTCACACTCTAATTAATAAAATATTTTATTTATATTTGTCAAGTTTTTAAACAGCAACACACATAAAGAATAAACACTATACACCATGGAAAGAATTAAAGGACTTATCGATGCCCCGTTTACTCCGTTTTATGAAAATGGAGAAGTGAATTACGAACCCATTGAAGCTTATGCCAGACTTCTTGTCAACAACGGATTAAAAGGTGTTTTCATCAACGGTTCATCCGGTGAAGGTTACATGCTTACGGAAGAAGAGCGTATCAAACTCGCTGAACGCTGGATGGAAGTAGCACCCGAAGGATTCAAAGTAATCGTACATGTAGGCAGTACCTGTGTAAAAACCAGCCGCAACCTGGCTGCCCACGCACAAAAGATCGGAGCATGGGGTATCGGAGCCATGGCTTCTCCGTTCCCGAAAGTAAACCGCATCGAGGAATTGGTAAAATACTGCGAAGAGATTGCTTGCGGGGCACCGGAACTGCCTTTCTATTATTATCATATCCCTGCATTCAACGGCGCTTTCCTCCCGATGGTAGATTTCCTGAAAACCGTAGACGGCCGCATTCCTAATTTCGCCGGGATTAAATATACATACGAAAGTCTTTACGAATATAATCAATGCAGGTTATACAAAGACGGAAAATTCGACATGCTTCACGGGCAGGACGAAACGATTTTGCCTTGCCTCGCAATGGGCGGTGCACAGGGTGGAATCGGCGGAACAACCAATTATAACGGAAAAGAACTGGTCGGCATCATCGAAGCATGGAAAGACGGCGACTTGGAAACAGCCCGCGAAAAGCAAAACTTCTCACAGGAAGTGATCAACGTGATCTGCCATTATCGTGGAAACATCGTAGGAGGTAAGCGTATCATGAAACTGATCGGCCTGGATCTCGGAAAGAACCGCACACCGTTCCAAAATATGACCGATGCGGAAGAAGCGGCTATGAAAGCTGAACTCGAAGCTATCAATTTCTTTGAAAGATGTAACAAATTCTAATCATTATGGATGCAAAAACAAATATTGCCCAGCCTGCCGAATATATCGGTTACTGGGGCGACATTTACAAAAGCGACTTACTGAACGATGTCATGCCATTCTGGTTGAAATATGGCATCGACAAAGAGAACGGCGGCTATTTCACCTGCCTGAACAGGGATGGTTCCTTAATGGATTCCAATAAATCCGTATGGTTCCAGGGGCGGTTCGCCTTCATACTGGCTTACGCTTACAACAATATCGAAAAAAAGCCCGAATGGCTGGAAGCCTGTAAAAACGGTATCGATTTCATCGAGAAATATTGCTTCGATACGGATGGACGTATGTTTTATGAAGTGACGGCAACCGGTATCCCTGTGCGCAAAAGAAGATATGTTTTCTCCGAAACTTTTGCGGCCATTGCCATGGCGCAATATTCTATTGCATCCGGAGATAAAAGCTATGCCGATAAAGCTGTAAAATTATTCAAGCAGATCCTTCATTATAAAAATACACCGGGATTACTGGAACCGAAATTCCGTGAAGGATTCGTTGCGAAGGGACATTCTTTCTGTATGATCCTGATCGATACGGCAGCCCGTATCCGTGAAGCCGTCAACGACGAGATCCTTACAAAGCAAATAGACGAATCCATCGCCGAATTACGCCGTGACTTTATGAAGCCGGAATTCAAAACGATTCTCGAAACAGTCGGTCCGAACGGCGAATTCATCGACTCGATACCGGGCCGTACGATCAATCCGGGCCATTCCATCGAAACAGCCTGGTTCATTCTGGAAGAGGCCAAATACCGGAACTGGGATCCCGAACTGAAAGAAATGGGATTAACCATCCTCGACTGGGCCTGGGAATGGGGCTGGGACAAAACATACGGTGGAATCAGCTATTTCAAAGACTGCAAAAACCTTCCTCAACAGGAATACTGGCATGATATGAAATTCTGGTGGCCCCAATGTGAAGCCATCATTGCCACACTCTATGCCTATGAGGCCACCGGTGATGCAAAATATCTGGAAATGCACCGGATGATCAATGAATATACATATGCCCGTTTCCCGGACAGGGAATATGGCGAATGGTACGGTTATTTCCACTATGACGGTACATTGTCACAGTCGGCCAAAGGAAATATGTACAAAGGCCCGTTCCACATCCCCCGGATGCTTCTGAAATGCAATCTGCTTTGCAAAGAAATCCTTTCAAAATAACATAAACAGAAAGAAAATGCTGTCAAAAGTTCATTTGCCGTCTGCTTTAGCTGACGGTTTACAAGTTGTTTTCCTCTTTAGGCTTTAGCCACATTTCTCTTAACAAAAGGAGATTGTTTAAAATGGGACTAAAGTCCAAAGAAATAGATCATTTACTGCTCCGTCAGCTAAAGCAGACGGCAAATGAACTTCAGATGGCTTATCTTCACCAAACTTTGTTTTCGCCTCTAAAATATAACGAAATGAATAATAAAAAAATATACCCCTGGGTAGTTGTCGGTCTGTTATGGGGAGTAGCCCTGTTGAACTATATGGACCGGCAGATGCTCTCGACCATGAAAGATGCGATGATGATCGACATCACCGAACTGGAATCGGCAGCCAATTTCGGCCGACTGATGGCCGTATTCCTCTGGATATACGGATTCATGAGTCCCGTGGCAGGAATGATAGCCGACAGGGTAAACCGCAAATGGCTGATCGTCGGCAGTCTGTTCGTCTGGTCGTTTGTCACACTTATGATGGGCTATTGCACCACGTTCAACCAGATTTATTTCCTGCGGGCCCTGATGGGGGTAAGTGAAGCCTTATATATCCCGGCTGGATTATCTCTGATCACCGACTATCACCAGGGGAAAACCCGTTCACTGGCAGTTGGTATTCACATGACCGGGCTTTACACCGGACAGGCTCTGGGAGGTTTCGGAGCAACAGTTGCAAGCGCTTTCACCTGGGAAACGACTTTCCACTGGTTCGGGATTGTCGGTATTGCATACAGTGTTGTTCTGATCCTGTTCCTGAAAGATAAAAAAGATCATATCATTCATAAGATAAAAGAAGTAGGCACCGCAGTCGAGAATCCGGTCAAAGGAGCTCTCAAGGGAATGGGAATGTTGTTTACCAACATTTCCTTCTGGATCATCCTGCTTTATTTTGCCACCCCGAGCTTACCCGGCTGGGCAACGAAAAACTGGCTTCCTACGTTATTCTCCGAAAATCTGTCCATAGATATGTCGGAAGCCGGACCGTTATCGACCATCACGATCGCCTTATCTTCGTTTATCGGTGTAATTGTCGGCGGGATCATGTCGGACAGATGGATACAAACAAACGTACGCGGCCGTGTCTATACCGGCGCTATCGGACTGGCTTTGACCATTCCATCGTTACTTTTGCTCGGTTTCGGTCATAACTTCCTGATGATCGTAGGCGGCGGACTTTGTTTCGGTATCGGTTTCGGAATCTTCGATGCAAACAATATGCCGATCCTTTGCCAGTTCATCTCACCTCGTTACCGTGCGACCGCTTATGGCATTATGAATATGACAGGGGTATTTGCCGGAGCTGCCATCACAGACCTGCTGGGAAGATCGACGGATGCCGGAAACCTGGGACATGACTTTGCCATGCTGGCAGGCCTTGTTGCCATCGCCCTGCTGATACAGATATGCTTCCTTCGTCCGAAAGTGGCAAATATGACGGATTAACAATAAAAATATCAATAAAAAGTCCCAGAGGTAACGGCAGGCATACCATGAAATCGTTACCTTTGGAACTACATTTACTAATTCATAGAACAATTATCATGAAAAAAAGCATCTTTTATCTCTGTCTTCTATTCATCGTGCAAACCGCTATTGCTGCAGACAGCCTGTACGTCAGGGAGCAGCAAATCCCGATTCTGATCGATCGTACGGACAATGTGCTGCTGGAAATGCGTATTCCTGCACAGAAAGGGGATGTATTAAATAAACTGACTCTTCAATTCGGCAATGAAACAAACGTATCCGATATAAAGGCTGTCCGGTTGTTCTATAGCGGGACGGAAGCACCTGCAAGGGAAGGAACTCATTTTAATCCGGTGACTTATGTAACAAGTTTCACTCCGGGAAAAACACGTACCGCCAACCTTTCCTACTCGGTTAAACAGGATGAAATAACAACTCCGGGAAACACCATTACACTGACCTCCAAACAGCCGATGGTAAAAGGCCCGAATTATTACTGGGTCAGTATTGAAATGAAACCGGAAACATCTCTGCTATCGAGAGTTTCCTTTACCATACCGGAAGCAATCATCAATAACAAACCGATGGAAATCACCTGGAACGGTAAAGCGGAAGCTCCCCGCCGTGTAGGGGTAGGCGTACGCCAGGCCGGAGACGACGGCTCCGCCGCATTCCGTATCCCGGGGCTGGTGACAACGAATAACGGAACTCTTCTGGGGGTTTATGATATCCGTTACAACAGCAGCGTAGACTTACAAGAAATGGTCGACATAGGTGTCAGCCGCAGTACCGACAAAGGGCAGACCTGGGAACCGATGCGTGTAGCCATGACATTCGGTGAAACCGGTGGTTTGCCCCATGCACAGAACGGTGTGGGCGACCCATCCATTCTGGTCGATGAGAAGACAAATACGATCTGGATCGTTGCCGCCTGGACACACGGTATGGGGAACGGACGTGCATGGTGGAACTCCATGCCGGGAATGACTCCCGACGAAACAGCCCAATTGATGTTGGTAAAAAGCGAAGATGACGGTAAGACCTGGAGCGAACCGATCAATATCACTTCACAGGTAAAAGATCCCTCCTGGTATTTCCTATTGCAAGGTCCGGGACGTGGTATCACGATGCAGGACGGTACACTGGTGTTCCCTATCCAGTTCATCGACGCTACACGTGTTCCGAATGCGGGTGTTATGTACAGCAAAGACCGTGGTAAAACATGGCATCTGCATAACCTGGCACGTACCAATACGACCGAAGCACAGGTGGCAGAAGTCGAACCGGGAGTATTGATGCTGAATATGCGTGACAACCGTGGCGGTAGCCGGGCAGTTGCGACAACCAAAGACCTGGGTAAAACCTGGACGGAACATCCTTCCAGCCGGAGTGCACTCCAGGAACCGGTATGTATGGCAAGCCTCATCAAAGTAGATGCAAAAGACAACATCACCGGAAAGAAACTGTTACTGTTCTCCAACCCGAATACAACTAAAGGACGTAACCATATCACGATCAAAGCCAGTCTCGACGGCGGTCTGACATGGCCTGCCGAACATCAGGTATTACTGGACGAAGCAGAGGGATGGGGATACAGTTGCCTGTCTATGATCGACAAGGAAACCGTAGGAATCTTCTATGAGTCAAGCGTAGCGCACATGACTTTCCAGGCTATCAAAATAGCTGACCTTATCAAATAAAACGGATGAAGCAAAAACTGTTCGTAACACTTATACTATGTTTATGGTTACCGGTGGCATATGCTGCCAGTAACCTGAACTTACTTCCCTGGCCACAGCAAGTGGACTGGACGAAGCAGACGTTCTCAGGCAAAGATATTTCACTTTCACTGGCTGGAAATACCGGACAAATGGTTACCGGCTGGCTGCAGGAAAGCAATATCAACATAAATCCTGCCAGTAAAAAAGTTTTCCGGGTAACGCTTGTCGAAAACCTGCCGGAAGCAACAATAAATCAGGACGAAGCCTACAAACTACAGGTATCATCGCAAGAGATCGCTATCGAGGCAACCACAGAACAGGGCGTTTATCGGGCCATACAAACCCTCCGCCAGTTGACGGAAAAGAAAGGCGGCAGATCCTTCGTCACCGGATGTAAAATAATCGACTGGCCTGCTTTCCGTATCCGTGGATTTATGCAGGACGTAGGACGTACCTACATCCCGATGGAAGAACTGAAACGGGAAATAGCCAAACTGGCACAATACAAAATCAACGTATTTCACTGGCACCTCACGGAAAACCAATCCTGGCGACTGGAGAGCAAGATCTTCCCAATGCTCAACGACAGCATCCATACAACTCGTATGCCGGGTAAATATTATACACTGGAAGAGGCCAAAGAACTGGTTGAATTTTGTAAACGGCACCAGGTATTGCTAATCCCGGAATTCGACATGCCGGGACACAGTGCCGCCTTCGTAAGTACGTTCCGCCACGATATGCAAAGTCCGGAAGGTATGAAAATACTGAAACTGCTGATCGAGGAAGTATGTGAGACATTCGATGTGCCGTACCTTCACATCGGAACGGACGAGGTACAGTTCACCAACCCGCAATTTGTGCCCGAAATGGTCGCTTTTGTACGATCAAAAGGTAAAAAAGTAATTTCCTGGAATCCGGGATGGCATTATCAGCCGGGAGAGATCGACATGATACATATGTGGAGTTACCGGGGAAAACTTCAGGAAGGAATACCGACAATAGATTCCCGTTTCCACTACCTGAACCATTTCGATACCTTTGCCGATCTGCGCGGATTATTTATGAGTAATATCTACCGCCATACCGAAGGCAGCAACGATATGGCGGGTGTCATCCTCGCTATCTGGAACGACCGTTGGGTGCAACCGGAAGAAAAGATCATCAACGAGAATATCTTTTATCCGAACATGCTGACTATCGCCGAACGTTCCTGGCGGGGAGGAGGATATGAGTATTTCGATAAATACGGAACGAATATGCCTCCCCGGAACAGTGAGGAATATAAAGCATTTACAGAGTTCGAACAACGCCTGCTCTGGCATAAGGAACATAATTTCCGGGGATATCCTTTCCCCTATGTAAAACAGACAGACATCAAATGGCGTATCACCGATGCATTCCCGAATAACGGAGATATGGGCAGCGTATTTCCTCCGGAAACCGAGCTGCAAGACAGTTACACATATGAAGGAAAAACATACGGAACGAACGATAGTGAAGGAGCCGGAATCTATTTACGCCACGTATGGGGAAATACTATTCCCTGTTTCTATAAGGACCCGCAGGAAGACCATACCGCTTATGCCTGGACCTGGGTTCATTCACCCAAAGATCAGGAAGTCGGAGCCTGGATCGAATTCCAGAACTACGGCCGGTCGGAAATGGACCTTGCACCGCCACAGGGACAATGGGATTATAAAGGAAGTCGTGTATGGCTGAACGACGAAGAAATACTGCCTCCTGTATGGACAGCCACGCACAAGGAAAAATCGAATGAAGTCCTGCTGGGAAATGAAAATTGCGTGGGACGTGAACCGACAAAAGTCCATTTGCAGAAAGGATGGAACAAGGTATTCATGAAACTGCCGGTCGGCAAGTTCCGTCTGCCGGAAGTACGGCTTGTCAAATGGATGTTCACATTCGTATTTGTTACACCCGACGGTGAAAAGGCGGTAGACGGACTGATCTACTCGCCGGATAAGAAAAGATAAACAGATCATCATACAATGAAAAAAACGCTTTTATTACTATGCTTGTTACTCTGCACGACTGCCTATGCTCAGAAAAAGATCAAGGTGGCCTGTGTAGGTAACAGTGTAACCTATGGTGCAGGCATAGAAAACCGGGAAGTAAATTCGTATCCGGCACAGCTGCAGCGGATGCTGGGAGAGGACTACGAAGTAATGAATTTTGGGAAAAGCGGCGCCACTTTACTGAACAAAGGACACCGTCCGTACAGCGAACAGGAGGAATACCGGGCAGCTCTCGATTTTGCAGGCGACCTGGTTGTTATCCATCTCGGACTCAACGACACCGATCCGCGCAACTGGCCGAACTATCGGGATAACTTCGTCTCGGACTATCTCTCCCTGATCGAATCTTTCCGGAAAGTAAATCCGGAATGTAAAATATGGATTTGCCGGATGACACCGATTGCCCATCGCCATCCTCGTTTCAAATCGGGTACACGCGACTGGTACTGGCAGGAACAGGCTACCATCGAAGAAATCGCGCAATTGGGTAATACGGGATTGATCGACCTGCAAGCCGGACTCTATAACCGCCCGGATCTCTTGCCCGATGCTCTTCACCCGAATACAGAGGGGGCAGGTATCCTGGCAAAAACAATCTGTCAGGAGCTGACGGGAAATTACGGTGGCCTGCAGATGCCGGTCACTTACTCGGACAATATGGTTTTACAGCGTGAAAAGTCGTTACCTATAACAGGTATCGCCAATGCCGGTCAAAAGATAACCGTACAGATTGCCGGTCAGAAAAAGGAAACCGTTACGGCTCCGAACGGAAAATGGTCCGTCACCCTCGAGCCGCTTCAGGCAGGAGGCCCTTACGAGCTGACAGTAGAGGCAGTTTCCGGAAAAACCGACAAAAAGGGGAAAAAGAAAACAGCCGATTCTCAAAAGATCGTTTACCGGAATGTATTGATTGGTGAAGTATGGCTCTGTTCCGGCCAGTCTAACATGGCCTTTCGCGTAAATGAACTAGCGGACTCACAGCATAAAGAACTGACAGCGTATGCGAAGAAAGAACCGCAAATCCGGCTCTTCAATATGGTACCCCGCTGGTTCACGAATGCGGAGGAATGGGATGAAGCGGTAATGGATTCACTCAACCGACTGCAATATTACCATGACGCACAATGGACGGCATGCAACGAACAGACAGCCGATAGATTCTCGGCCGTAGCTTTCTCCTTCGGACAGATGCTTTCGGATAGTCTGCAAGTTCCGGTCGGACTCATATTGAATGCCGTCGGAGGTTCCGGTACAGAAGCCTGGATAGACCGGAAAACATTGGAGTTCGACTTTACCGACATCCTGTACGACTGGATGCAAAACGACTTCATCCAGGATTGGGTACGCGGACGTGCAGCCCTCAACATAAAAAAATCGACCAACAAGCTACAACGACACCCGTATGAACCTTGTTACCTGTATGAAACTGGCATCAGGCCGTTACAGCAATATCCGATCAAAGGAGTGATCTGGTATCAGGGAGAATCAAATGCACAGAATATAGAGACACATGAGCGTCTGTTCCCTTTATTAGTAAACAGCTGGCGAAAAAACTGGGGAGAAGAGTTCCCGTTCTACTACGTGCAGTTATCCAGTATCGACCGTCCGAGCTGGACATGGTTCCGTAACAGCCAACGCCGGATGATGAAGGAAATCCCGAACTGCGGCATGGCTGTAAGCAGCGACCGGGGAGATTCGTTGAATGTGCATCCAAGATACAAGCGTGAAATAGGGGAGCGCCTGGCCCGCTGGGCTTTAAACCAGACATACGGACATCGGATCACACCGTCCGGCCCGCTTTTCAGTTCGGTTGAATTCAAAGATGGTGCCGCCTATCTCTCTTTTGAGTATGCAGATGGTTTGCATACTTCCGACGGAGAGCCGTTACGTACCTTCGAGATAGCAGAACACGACGGTCTGTTTGTTCCGGCACAAGCAAAAATTGTCGATGGAAAGGTCAAAATCTGGAATGAAAAGATCACCCATCCTCAACTGGTCCGTTACGGCTGGCAGCCATTCACCCGTGCAAACCTGGTAAACGGGGATGAACTTCCGGCATCCACATTCAGGTCAAAGGAATAATAAGGCACAGGTATATGAATTATTCGTCATATAGAAGTACAACAACATTATGTATAACAAATCAATAGTAAACGGATGGTTGATCCTGCTGGTCATATTGCTGACAGGATGCAATCGTCCTACCTCTAAACCGAACAATATCATGATCAATTGGAGCAAATTACCCGACCTGCCCGGAATGGCAGATACGGCATCACTGGGAGTATCGGCCCCCTTCACCGGTATCAGCAACGGCAAACTGGTGGTAGCCGGTGGTTGCAACTTTCCCGATAAACCCGTCACCGAAGGGGGAGTCAAGAAATATTACAGCGATATATTCACCCTCGACCTTTCAGACAAAAACGCCCAATGGAAAAAAGCAGGCAATCTTCCTTTGCCGGTTGCTTACGGAGCCTCCGTCACGACACCGGAAGGCGTCGTTTGTATCGGGGGTAACAACAGCACCGATTTCTTTGCAGATGTCCACCTGCTGTCCACTTCGGACAACGATGGAAGCGTGCATATCTGCCGATTGGCATCCCTTCCTGTCCCAATGGATAACCTCTCAGCTACCTATGCCGACCATACGGTTTATACAGCCGGAGGCAATGAAAATAAAAGGCCGGGGAACAGCTTCTTTGCCATGAAACTGGATAAGAACCTGGATGGGGATTGGGAAAAGCTACCTGACATCCCCTGTCCGGCTCGTGTCCAGCCTGTCTTAGCCGCTCAAAAGTCTGCAGACGGAATACGCATCTACCTGGCAGGCGGTTTTCAGCCTCTTTCCGGGGATACGGATGCTATTGTACCATCAGATATGCTCTCATTCCATCCGGGCACAAAAGAGTGGATTACAGAGACGGAATTGCCCTTATTTGACAACGGAGCACGGCGGACCTTCACCGGCGGTTGTGCTGTTGCCTATAAAGACAGTTCGATCTTATTCATGGGCGGCGTCAATTACGACCGTTTCCTGGCTGCTGTCAACCGCCCGAAGCTGATCGAAAAAGCCGAAGCAGACGGCGACACTGCCCTGGTCGGCACATTACAGGAAGAGGGGAAATCTTACATGTTTCATCCGGTGGAATGGTACAAATTCAATACTGCTTTGTTGCAATACAATACCTTCACCCAAGAATGGACCAACCTCGGTGAATACGAACAACTGGCCCGTGCCGGAGCAGGTGCCATACTGAAAGGCGACAGCCTTATCATCGTCAACGGTGAATTGAAACCGGGCATCCGCACTCCCCAGGTCAACCTGGCTATTATAGAATAAACGCTTCTACATAAACAGAAAAGTATTTGTTATTTGTCATACACAGGCATTCAATGGATAAAGGCATGACAAAAAACGACCTACAACGTCGTTTTCCTATTTATATCATAACCAAATAAAGCAAAATCGCCCAGACAGGGATCATCGGGAAAAACTTCTTTCAAGGCTTCGGTTATCTCGACAGCTGTTTTCAGGGTGGCATTCTTTTGGTTGGTCAGCCCCAGTTCCAAAGAGATTTGATGGACATGCGTATCCAAAGGAATGATCAGTTCATGCGGCCGTATCGATGTTCCCCAAATGCCGAAATCGACAATACCGTCTTTCCGGACCATCCAGCGGAGGAACATGGCCAGGCGTTTGCAGGCGGAAGTACCCGTCAGCACCGGAATCCCTTCGATCCCCCGAAACACATCCTGTATCTTTGTGACCGGATTGGAATACGGACTGGCAGCCAAAGCATCCTCCAGCGAATCATATTTGCCGTAGATACCTCTCATCCGTTCACACAACTGCCGCAGATGGGAGTAGGTATAAAAACGGTAAAAAGTATCCCTTTTACCCGATTCCACCGTGTTTCCCGACAATTCCTTATATCCTTCATCCATGATCCAGCGATACGGACTGGATCCCATTGCGGCATGCAATTCGTTTGCTTTTCGCAAGATCAGTTCCCGGCGCCCGTAAGAAATCCAGGAGGTAAGGAAAGCGGATATTTCTATATCTTTCTTCTCGGTGTACCGGTGTGGAAACTGTACCGGATCGTCCGGGATAAATGCATCCACATTATATTCTTTTGCCCACTGGCGGAGCTTTTCTTTTATCTGTTCGTCCATCTGTTATTTCTTCTTCAGGAAATATTGACGCTGATCCTCCGGATAATGTTCGATGGCATACCGGAGCGCCGTACGGGGGAGACGGGTGGCATATTCTTCCAGGAACGCAGACAAAGTCTCCCGGTCTTTCTTTCCGACTTCACGGAGCATCCAACCCACAGCCTTGTGCATCAGATCATGTTTATGCGACATCAGTTTTTCTGCTAACGCCAGCGTATCGGTATATTCACGGTTACGGATAAACGTCACCGTCGAAACCATCGCGATGCGTTGTTCCCACAGGCAATCGCTCTCCGCCAGTTCATACAACCGGGAGCGGTCTTTATCCAAGAGGTAAAGCCCCACGAGATGCGGACAGGTAACGTCCACCAGATCCCAGTTGTTGATACGGCGGGCATTGCCCAGATAGAAATCGTACAGCTTCTTCCGGTCGGCTTCCGAAGCCTTTTTGAATTGCTCGACGGCGATCAGCAGGGCACAAAGGCGTGCTTCATGATATTCGCTATCCATCAGTTTCTGCAATTCGGGCAAAGGAGTTTGTTTGTTCGCCTTTGCGATACTGCGGGTGAGGGGAGCGACCAGTCCCAGGAATACATCGCCTTCAGCATACTGTCCCGGCCCCGTTTTAAAGAAACGTTGCAGGAAAGCAGCCTTCTCCGGATTCGCCATCGAGAGAAGTTCGCTCAATATAAACTCTGCCGTCATGGACGCATGACACGTGATACAGGACGGTCGCCTTCCAAAAATCCGATGACGTTATTACAAACCGTACGGGCCATGACGATACGCACATCCAGTGTCTGTGTTCCGATATGGGGAGTCAGTACGACATTATCCATCTCCAGTAATTCCGGCAGCGGATAATCACCGAATTCAAATACATCCAGACCGGCACCATGAATCGTTCCGTCCTGCAAAGCCTTCACGAGTGCCTGTTCGTCCACCAGCGGACCACGGGCCGTATTGATCAGGATAGCAGACGGTTTCATTTGCTTCAATTCTTCCTCGCCGATGATATGATAGGTGTCAGGCGTATAAGGTGCATTCAGGGAGACAAAATCGGACTTTGCCAACAACTCTTCCATAGAGGCATACGTTACATTCAGTTTCGTTTCTTCATCTACGTACAATTGGCGGCGGTTATGATAGATCACTTCCATGCCACAGGCATTCGCACGTTTGGCAAGTGCTTTTCCGATACGTCCCATACCGATAATCCCCAACGTCTGTCCGGTAATATTCACACCCAGATTTTCGAGTACGCCTATTTTCATATCCTTGCCTAAAGTGCGCAATTTACGGTCGCATTCGGTAATGCGGCGGGCGGTATCGATCATCAGGCCGAGTGCCAGGTTTGCCGTAGGAGCGGTCACCGGGTCCGGGGTATTGGCCACGGTAATACCTTTTTCCAGGCAATAAGCCACATCGATATTATTGTAACCTACCGCATAATTGGCTACCATCTTTAAATCCGGTGCATGGTCGATCAGTTCTTTATTCACCGGGAAATCGAACATGGAGCACAATACATCATACTCCGGGATCATTTCGAATACTTCCTCATAAGTAAAATCTCTTCCGTCGGGAAAAGTCACATCATACTTGCTTTCCAGCTCCGTGAAGCCCTCGCGGAACATGTCGTAGGTTACTAATATCTTTGTCATAAGTCATTACGATTATTATTCGGGCAAAAATACAAATCTATCGTTAATAAATTCCTATTTTTGCAGGTATAATATCAAAAAGCTGTGGATGTGATTAGTTATATTCATGTATAGAAAAATGTGAAACATTTTTCAGTTGACAGATGACAGTTGACAAGTGACAGTTGGGCTTCGCGTTCGGTAAATAAATCGGCTGAAAGCCGACATAACTGTCAACTGTCACTTGTCAACTGTCAACTTTTGAAATGGCTCACTTTTGATAATTATTGAAACATTCAAACATGACAAGAAATAAACTAACAAAATCAACCCTGCTTTTTAGCTTATGATAAATTATAACAACTAACATATGGTTCTGAACTACATCTGGATAGCTTTCTTTCTAATCGCTTTCGTCGTCGCGCTGGGCAAACTTATCTTTGCCGGAGACACGGTTGTCTTCACAGAGATTATTAATTCCTCTTTTGCGTCTGCCAAAACCGGATTCGAGATATCGCTCGGACTGACCGGTATCTTGTCGCTCTGGCTGGGAATTATGAAGATTGGCGAAAGGGGGGGAGTCATCCAATCGTTTGCCCGATTCGCAGCTCCGGTTTTCAGTAAGTTATTCCCGGGAATACCGAAAGACCATCCGGTAACGGGTTCGATCTTTATGAATATTTCGGCCAACCTGCTGGGACTCGATAATGCGGCCACACCGATGGGACTGAAAACCATGCAACAATTGCAGGAACTGAATACCGAAAAAGAATCGGCCAGCAATCCGATGATCATGTTCCTTTGTATCAATGCTTCGGGATTGACACTTATCCCGATCACCATTATGATGTACCGGGCACAACTGGGGGCGGCTAATCCGTCGGATGTATTCCTGCCGATCATGCTGGCGACATTTTCATCCACATTAGTAGCCATACTGGCTGTCTGTATCAAACAGCGGATCAATCTGCTCCAAAAAAATCTGGTTCTGTTCTTCGGCGGATTAGCAGCTTTTATCGGCGGACTGGTCTGGCTGTTCAACTCATTGGAACAGGAACAGGTTTCCCTTTATTCGACCTTATTTGCAAACACTTTATTGTTTACGATCATCTGCGGATTCATCGTCAGCGGTATCCGCAAAAAGATCAATGTATACGACACATTCATCGAAGGGGCTAAAGAGGGGTTCAAGACGGCGGTCACGATCATACCGTACCTGGTTGCCATTTTGGTCGGAATCGGCGTATTCCGGGCTTCAGGGGCAATGGATTTTATCATTGAAGGTATCCGTATGGGGGTAGGTGCTTTAGGCGTAAATACGGATTTTGTGGGTGGCCTGCCGACTATTTTAATGAAGCCGTTAAGCGGAAGCGGAGCACGGGGGATGATGTTGGATGCGATGAACACATACGGAGCCGATTCGTTCGTCGGACGATTGGCATCCATCGTACAGGGTTCGACGGATACGACATTCTACGTAGTCGCACTTTACTACGGCAGCATAGGCATACGCAATACACGTTATACTATTCAATGTTCTCTGCTGGCAGACCTGGTAGGGGCGATTGCTGCAATTACTCTGACATACATCTTCTTTGCCTGAGAGATCAGACCGGATTATCAAAATGTCATTATCATACCGGGTAAATCGGATTAATATGGCGGGTAATTGAAATTAGTACTGCGAGTAATATTTTTTAACGTATTATTCTGATAGATAAACAAGATAAATAATAGCATTATGACAATATCATTTCACGCGGAAGACATCGAACTTCCGGCTATCAAAAAAGAGGCTGTCAGCAACTGGATCAAAGCGGTGACAGAAACATACGGAAAAAAGACAGGGGATATCACCTATATCTTTTGTTCCGACGAAAAGATCCTGGAGGTAAACCGCCAGTATCTGCAACACGATTATTACACCGATATCATCACGTTCGATTATACCAGCGGCAACAAAATATCGGGCGACCTTTTTATCAGCCTGGATACGGTAAAAACAAATTCGGAAAAGTTCGAAACACCTTACAACGAAGAACTGCATCGCACGATCATCCACGGAATTCTTCATCTATGCGGCATCAACGATAAAGGACCGGGGGAGAGGGAGATCATGGAAGAGAATGAAAATAAAGCGTTGGCTATTTTACCAGAAGAATGCCGGGAGAGTTAATCCCGGCATTTTTATAGTAAAAAATTTTATTTGAAGCAGATTACTTAATTTGCAATACTACAATTTTCAAAGAGAAATCAATTGATTCAACAATCTGATCAAAACGATCCAATATTCTCTTTTTATTAAACATAAATGCCTTCTTTCAGAATATTATTTTTTAATGCCGGACGCAATGAATCCCTTAATCGCACTAAATCAACCTTACAATTACATAAAGACTCTAGCAACTCCCTAAGGTCGAAAATGATAAATGGCTCGACTTTTTCCAATGAAACAAATATATCAAGATCGCTTTCTTTTGTATACTCTCCTCTAGCTACAGAACCAAAAATACCTAGTTCTTTAATACCGAACTGCGGTCCAAACTCTTTTTTAAATTCGGATAATATCTTCTTATATTCTGCAACAGACTTCATAAATATATCGTTTCTACAAAGTTAGAAATAAAATCATTATTTACAATGGCTCTAAATCTTCATTTCTTCAACTATCAATGAGCAACTCTTATATGAATTTTCCCTCTTTATAATTTTTGTTTCTCCATTTTTTCCTACCTTTGTAAAGGACTCCTCAGCAGAAAGCCCCAGGGTGGGTGCTGGGGAGAGTGGTTTATTTATAAAGAAGACGTTTATTAGCGTTTGTCTTTCGTATTTCAGAACTTCGCAACTTTTGACCTGTCGAAATGATAAATAGCAACAAAGACGTCCTCCTGATATGTTTATACAAGCATCTGTGTATTTCTTACCCAAGAAATATATGGTTTGTAGTACATATCGGCGTGGGCTTTCTGCGTTGCTCGTTCTCGACAGGTGGGCAATGCGAAGGCCCTGAAATACAGGACGGGCGAAGGTAAGATTCCCACGCCTTCTTGTATATAGACTTTCTTTTACAGAAACGTAACCACCTAAGGGAGTCGGGTACAAGCTAGGAATTAACCATGATTCATATTGGACGGCTTATTGAGCATAAGCTTCATGACCAGGGACGTACAGTTACTTGGTTTGCAACACAATTGTGTTGTACCCGTCCGAATGTATATAAAATTTTCAGCAAGGAAAGTATCGATACCTACCAACTTTGGCGCATCTCCTGCATTCTAGGATACAATTTCTTTCAGGATCTTTCCGAGGCTACAAAAACCGACCTGATTACCTCTTAAATCACCTTCGTGTGTTCACATAGGAAACATAAATGTAAACTATTTGGAACCACTCATTTACCTATTCACACCTCTATTTATCCATATCTTTGCGTTACAAAAAATTAATTTAAAAATACTGCAATTACAGGTTTATCTAATAATGTATTTGTGGCTGAATATTCGTATTAAATAACTGAGTTTGTAAACAAAAACGGGTAAATGATGAAAGTAAAATTCTTATTATTAACATTATTCTTCTGTACAGTCCTGTCCGTGACAGCTCAAACCGTAACAGACAGGATTCATATCGGAGTAAAAGGAGGAATAAATATGTCACGTGCCGACTATTCGTCACTGAAAAATCGTAGTCCTAAATTTATACCGAACGCCCTAGGCGGTATTTTCATGGAATTTGAGTTTGGCGAAAACCACCTATTCTCTATCAGGCCGGAAGTCAATTTCTTAGGGAGAGGTACGAAGATCAGCGAAAATGACCTCGATTACAAGTTGAATGCCAAATACACAGACGTTCGTCTTCCTCTCATTTTCAATTTCGGCAATCCCGACAAAATTCGTCCGTACATATATGTTGCTCCTATTGCAGGATTTGTACGGGGAGGTAAGATAAGCCTAAAAGATGCAACTGGCAGCTATAAGATAAATGTCTCAAGCGCCAACATGGCTGATACTTATTTTGCTGGAGCACTGGGCATAGGCTTCAAACTTCCGATTTATTTATCAGAAAATAAACGAATGCACTTTTCACTGGAGGCGAATTACCAAATGGGCTTCACCGATACCTACGGCAAAATGGAAAAAGACGGGGACGCCTTTGCTGTAAACCGTCCAGCTTATTATCTGAGGGGAGAGCGTAAACTGCATGGATTTGAAGTGGCAGCCACCCTTTCTGTACCGCTGAGTATATTTAAACGTGCCCCGAAGAAAAAAGCCGAGCCTGTTTATATTCCACAACCAATCCAGATTGTGCAAGACACTCCTGTAGTCAGGGAAGAAGTGAAACCATGTTACTCTCTTGAAGAAATCCTCGATTTGATAGCAAAAGACAAATCCGTAGTAGGCAAGACAATCTGTGCAATCGATATGATACACTTTGAGTTTGATAAAAGTGTAATAAAAGAAGATTCTTATCCTTATCTGAACAAAATAACCGACCTAATAAAAAAGACTTCCATGCACATAACGATCAAGGGACATACGGACGGTATCGGTAAAGCCGATTACAACATGGAATTGTCTAAAAAACGGGCTCAATCCGTTTACAATTACCTGGTAGGAAAAGGAGTCGATCCATCCTGTTTAAAATATGAATATTACGGCCTGACACGTCCTATCGCTCCGAATGCAACAGAAGAGGGACGCTTAATGAATCGGCGTGTAGAATTTGAAATCACAGAATAAACCCAATAGAAGAATATAAATCATGAGAACTATCTATAAAAAAATAACATTCTTATTACTGGTGGTATTGGCGTGCGCCTGTAATAAAGACGAAGATACGACAATCGTTCTTGAAGACGGCCAACCGAAAGCGGCCACTTTAATAGTAGGAAAATGGAAACCATCTAAAAAACAACTTATAGATAAACTGACAGGTAAAGTCATAAAGGATGAGCCGTTGGATGAAGAAGAATCGTCCTTTTGGGAATTTTTCGAAGACGGCACATTCGGAAAAGCTGGAAGTACAGGAGATCGTTTCAACTGGAATGTGGACGAAGATGATTATACGGTCAGTTTCGAAGATAAGAAATGGTCGATCGGTGCATTAACAAAGGCAAAAATGATACTTTACCTACTAGGTAAAAAAGGCAACGAAGAGGAAGATAAAAACAATTTACTTGCTTATTTCTTCGACCGATTCGGAGAATATGAAGAGGAAGACGACAATACGGAAGAACCGGCATCCGGTTCAAAAATAGCTAAAATCACAGCAACGACAACGTATTTACATTCTTCCAATAAAAGGGTAGAAACCTATACATTCACCTATGACAAGAAAGGACGCATTGATGAATATTTAGTTGGGGCATCCCAGGCCCCTTTTATATATAGTTATGAAAAGGATATGGTCTCCGTCGATGGTCCCGAATCGTACCGAGGATTACTGAATAATAAAGATCATATCGAGACATTACAATATCTCGATGCAGACAAAAAAACTGCAGCCACTGCTTCTTATAACGGTCTGGGGTATTTAATTACCATCAACAATACGAGCTTGAAATACGACAAGGAAAATAATCTATCGGCAGTCGGATATTTTGAATATAAATACACAAAAGAGAAAAACGATTCGAATCTCGATCTGAATTGTCTCATATCGAATTGTAGTACAGCTTATGAATATGATTACAGCCATTATTCCTTATTTGCTCCTTTTGGTTTTTACGGGAAGTTCTCTACAAACATGATTGTCGAAGAACATGGATATAACTGGGACTATTATTCTGTCTACAATTATGAACGGGATAAAGAAAGCCGTATCATTAAAATTGTTCGTAAAGCCATCAACAATTTCAATCACGACGAAACACTCAACACTACAACATTCGATATTATTTATCAAGATTAAATACAAAAGAATATGAAAAACTTAAATTCCCTGCGATTGCTGAGTTTATTAATATGTGTGGTAATAGGACTATCGGGCTGCTCTGATAATGAGAAAAAGGAAGGTTCCGAGCTGCCAATAACAGAACAGAGTCTGGTTGGAACCTGGGAATTAATGTACTATGAAGGCTGGAATCAATACAACGACGAAAGAGAAACTTTCTCCGAAGATGATAATACATATCGTATTCAGTTTAAAAACAATGGGACGGCACAATCATGGACATATGAGAATCGTTGGATCGAAGATGATTTCACCATTACAGACTGGTATATAAAAGATGATGTTTTATATACACACGATTCGGAAGGAGATGACGAAATAGCGACAATAGTTAAACTGACCGAATCCCGCCTGATCGTTGAAAGCTATTCCGAAGACAGGACACAATATTATAAAGAGACTTATAGACGACTTGATTAAATACAAAATTGGAATCGTATGAGAAAACAAATTCTAATCGCCCTGCTAGCACTCGGATGTACGAGCGGAGCATACGCTCAAAGAGACAAGGTAAAGATACAGGACACTCAGGCACGTTTGCTGGATGTAACCTCCAATGCCTATGTGAAACCGTTGACTGTAGAACTGAAAGTAGATAAGTCAAAAGGACGTATCAGGGATGAATGGACATTGACCAGAGAACAGGCAGAAGCCGAAATGAAAGGGGATATCGTAAATATCCGCAGTTATGCAGTTTACATGTCTTCACAAAAACATAATGCCGATGTTATCGTTGCTGCTACGTTCAATTTCAGAACAAATGACGAGGGTACAGGATATCTGATCACAGTTGTGGGTTATCCGGCGACTTTCGAGAACTGGAAAACGGCCGATACTACCGATTATGAATGGATTCGAATGGAAAAAACACTAACTACTGCCGACAGGGAGAAGATTTCGGCTGTGGTAAAATAAACAAATATCAGTAGTATTAATTTTAAAACGATTACACGATGAAAAAGATTTTACTTCTATTCGTAATGGGACTTTTCGTATGCTCCGGCATGCATGCACAAATTGTTTCATCCCGCAGTGTCGGAATCGAGTCAACCCTTCAACGCCCGTCAGAAACTATGTGGTACTTACGCGGAGGTCTTAATATGGCAGGATTTGCCGGTGACGGGGCCGAAGATATGGACAGGAAAGCTGCCTACAACTTTGCAGTAGGATTCCAGAAACCCATATCAACTATCGGCGCCTATTGGGGAATGGATTTCGGCCTGGGTTCACGGGGATGGAAAGTCGAAGAATTAAAAATGATGACCAACAATATTCAAGTATCTCCGTTTACATTCGGCTGGAAATACGGAATAACAGATAACTTCTACATCGACGGACATGTTGGGGCATTCGTTAGTTTCGATTATCTCGGTAAAATGAAATACGATGGTGAAAGCATAAGCATGGGAGACTGGGAAGATGATCTTGGACTGGAATGGAACCGGTTTGATGCTGGTATGAATATCGGTTTCGGCATATGGTATGATCGTTTGAATCTGGACTTCACATTCCAACGCGGATTTGTGGAAGCTGCAACCGACAGCGAAGCATATACCAGCAATATCATGCTTCGGTTAGGGGTTGCTTTTTGACAACCTTCAAAAATAAAACGTCCATGTCTCCAATGCCGGGAACGTGGACGTTTCTTGTCCAATTAAAAATATAAAAACATATGTTACGAGTTTCAATCTTGTTCTTATTCCTATTCCGCATATTCATGCTGGCATCCCAGACATTTGTGGAAACCGGGAACATGTATCCGTTAAGTGTAGACGGGAATAAATATGTCGTCAGTGGGTTCATGACCTTTGAAAACCTAAAAGATGAGGAAATATATGCAAACGCCTTATTATGGACGGTTGAAAATGTCTGTCCTAAACAGCAGGAAGGAATCACCAAGAGAGACATTAAAAACAAAAGTTTCAGTTGTAACCTCATATTAGGCTCACTGGCCGACTCAGGATTGGATAATACATATTATTGCCGGGCTATTTTCCGGGTGGCAGACAAGAAACTGGTTTATTATCTTTCAGATGTATTGATAGAATCGGCTGCTTTCGTAATGAAAAAAGTAACGCCGTTTGAAAAACTGACACCAGAAAAGAAGACGTCACACAAACAGATAATGGACGATTTTGTAGGGGTAGAGTCTTCCATACTCAACAAAATGTTTGACTTCATAACGAATAACAAATTACCGGAGATCACTCACTGGGATGAAATCTGCATCCGCAAACCCGTGAAAGGCATGAACGAAGACGAATGCAGGCTGGCTTTCGGCAAACCGCAAACGATTCTGGAAACCAACGGTGAAGTCCAATGGATGTATAACAGTTCCTTTTATTTATTCTTCAAAAACGGACAGGTTCAGACTATCATAAAATAAATCATATCAGTTAGATATATCCCCGGAAAACACCTGGGTATAACATTTGCAACAAAGAATGAAAACAAGCCTATTATTGTTTATTCTTCTCTTTGTACCGGGTGCTCTATGCGCCAATGGAAGGGAAGTTAAAGACACTCTCTCAAACACTTATTGCGACAAAACGATACAATTCCGGGCACAGCAACTCATACTCCCGGCATCTCTTATACTGGTGGGATCATGGGGTGTTTCTAACGGTTTCCTGCAATCGCTCAACCATTCGGTAAAAGACCAGATGACTGACCTGCGAAAAAACCGTTTCTTTCATGCGGACGATTATATACAATACCTGCCGGTCATATCTTATGCCGGTTTAGGTTTAATCGAAGAGGAGTCCAAACATTCGTTCAAAGAAAGGCTTATCATTACAGCCACCTCTTATCTGGCAATGGGAATAATGGTGAACGGAACAAAACTAGCCATAGACGAGAAACGACCGGATTCCTCTGCCGAAAATTCTTTTCCTTCGGGACATACCGCCACAGCCTTTATGGGTGCCGAATTGGTCCGTATAGAATACGGTCTGGGATATGGAATCAGTGCGTACCTCATAGCCAGCAGCGTGGCAGCTTTACGTCTTTACAACAATAGGCATTGGCTGAATGATGTACTGGCAGGGGCAGGCATCGGTATTCTGAGTGCCCGTATAGGCTATTGGCTCTTACCTGTCAACAAAAGGCTATTCAGATTAAATAGAAAAGAGACCGCAATGATAATAACATCTCCTTTTTATGATCACGAAAACCAGGCTTTCGGAGCAGCTTTATCCATACGGTTTTAATCTAGAAATGCCATCCGACATTCAATTGGATAACTCCATCATGTTCTTTTCCTTTAAACAGACTGAAACCACCATCGTGGCTACCACTACATCTTTGTGAACATCTATTCCACAACCCCGGAGGATGACTTGTTCGAAATCTACTGTATTCATAGCATTCTGTCTTTTGGCAAATGCTTCTTACTAAGTAAAGAACGACCAAATTACATACTCTTGGACGAAATTTATTTCATGGGTATTTCATATTCAGATATTATTAAACTTACTTTACAAAACAATAAAACCAATTGCTCGTGCGTTTAAATTACTTAAACACATCTAATTATGTATTATTATGAACACTCTAGTATTAAAAGAAACAGGACTAAGAGTTTTTAAGAATTTACCGGAAATCTGGTATATTATTCTTTTATCAATATCCACTTATAAAATGGTAAGTTTTTTGATTGCTAAAGGAGGGGAAGGGAATAACATAACATTTACCCTATCTGCGATTTTTCCGATTCTTATAGGCATACTAATCAAACAACTGTTCTCGAAAAATAAATGGATTTCTCGGTTAACAGGTTTCATTTTCTCAGTTATTTCCTCATATATGCTTATTGCTTTTTTACACGAATATAGGGAAATAGCTAATACTTTAGAGTTAATGATAACAGGAATATTGATCGGGATATCGTTGTTACTGGGTTTCAAAATGTGGAATGCATCTTTATTGATAAAACAATATCTATCAGCGAATTATACAACAAAGACTTCTGCTGGAAAATCAATAACTAAAGAATGATATGTCAAAAAATCAGTATTTACCGGACGCAGACGAGCGCAGATATCATTAGTTATCAATAACAAATCTGTGTCCAGTTATCTGATTCAACATACCTTCATACAGTAAAAGAGACATTAGAAACGCCATCCGACATTAAACTGGATAACTCCATTATGTTCTTTCCCTTTGAACAGGCAGACACTACCGGGAGCACATTGTGAGTCACGGTAAAGATAAGTACATCCTAAATTGTAATTTGCAGAAAGAACCAATCCCATATCAAAAGCATAACCGGCTCCCATGGAGAAAGACAAATCACAATTTCGGACGTCGTCTTTTATATCTCCCGAAAAAGTTCTTGTATCGGAAGGCTTATAATTCAATTCGTATTGAAAATCCGTAGCTTTAGCTTTTACATTAATTCCCAGTTGTGGCCCGGCAAACATATGAAATCCTTTATACAAATAAAACTTTACATGAAGAGGTATATTTAAATAATCAATATTCAATTTAGATGTTTCTCCTTTATATTTATACCGATGTCCTTGCATGGAATAATAAATACCTGGTTCCAGTGCAAACAATTTGGAAAAACGAATTTCCCCGGCAACTCCGACATTGACTCCCGGACGCATATCAGCAAAGCTTTCCGGATAGGTATTAGCCAGGTTAAACCCGACACGGGGAATAAAATGAAACTCTTGTGCGGATATCTGGATGGAGATAAGAGCAACAAATAAAAGGAGTACCAACTTTTTCATAACATATTTAATAACATTGTTAAATATATAGATGCCAGATATTATCAATATGTTGCATGAGAACTTAGTTTTTAATACATGAAGTCATAAAAGCAATAAAATCGGTGAATACTTCGTTTATTAAACAGTACTCACTCAAAAACATATTATTATGAGCACATTAGCATCAAACCCACGAATCAGTAAAATGCTTCATTCAATTTCAGAAATTTGGTTTATCATTATTTTGTCCATTCCTGCATGGAGCATGATTCGTTATCTGATCATAAAAGAGTTTGATAACTTTACTTTTGTTCTTACTTTGTTTTTTACGATTGCTATAGACTTACTGATCAAACAAATTTTTCAAAAAACAGGATGGATAAGTCTATTAGTTGGTTTTCTTCTTTCGTTCGCTTCCCTGTATATGATTGGGGCATTGCTTTCCGAATATAATGAATTTTCTACAGGGAGAGAGCCAAATGCCATATTGATGCTCACTGTAGGAGGAACTCTTTTTGGAATATCCCTAATTCTGGCACTAAAAATGTGTTATCAAGGGGTACTTAATATGCTTGCCAGTTAAAAGCTGTTATGCTTCGTCTACAGATTTACATTTTGTGATTATCTCTGTATGATGTCTCCATGGTATTTCTGCCACAAGTTGTGGCAGTTTCTGTTGTTGAAATTCTGCACCAAGTTGGTGCAGTTTTATTTCATTACCAGAATAAAATAAAAACCACTTTTTCATGTACCACAGATTACGAGCTGAAAAACCTTTCATCTCAGGAAAAGCGATACGCAAGTCAGCGCTTAGTTGTTCAATAACGCTATCACCCCAATTGGAAATGGATTGTTTACGAACAATATCAGAGCCAATGCTCCAATACAATTCAAGAAGTTCTGTATTTACTCTTAAAGCCGCTTTGATCTGGCTTTGTCTGATACGCTGTTTGAGTTCTATCAGCCATTGCTGATACTCTTTGTCTGTCTTAATTAAATTGTTCATAGTCTCGGAATTGTTAAAATAAACTTCAATGTTGCAAACATACAACAAAACCTCTAATGAAACAAAGGATAAGCAAAATATCCTTGGTGACAGATTCTCACCCAAACCCGCCATTCACTCATTTTTCAACCAGGTGAAAGCCTTTCGCCTATACTTTTGAACTGTAATCGGATTTTTCATTTAAATTTACAGTTATGAAAGCGAGACTCTTATTTTTATTCCTATTCCTATGCCTGACATGGAGCGGATGGGCGGAATCATTTACTCCTTACAGTCGCGATTCTCTAAAAAAAGGGGATTGGTTCACTTTTGAGTGTGTTAATTATTATCCTTATGTGGCACCGGGAATCAAAGAAGAGATTCCTTGGAGAGCGGAAAATATCCGAAGGGTTATTATCCGGGCAACAGTGACGGACAGAACGGATAAGTCTATTTCTATTGACTATACGCTGGATAATCTGTATGATTGTCATAATGACCAAAAGAAACAAGGCTTTTATTATTTCGACAGCCGTTACCAGCAAGATTTTGCCTTTAAAGATAGTGTGTCAGGTAAACAGATTTTACATGCTACATACGATCGGAAAAGTGGAAAAGCACTCATATCCGACAAAGTGAACTCACTCTACTCCTATTCAAAAGCATATATCCCTTTTGGAGTAAGACAGGAAGGATTATCTACCTATACAGAAGTATCAGTCCATGATTCTTTAGATCTGGAAAAGCTGGTTATTCCAACAGCCGACAATCTCCTGACCGGATGGAAAAAAGATGTACCTAACTTCCCTGTACCGAATACACGGATTATCGAAGCCTCCTTCCCTCTTCCGCCGAATACTGAATTTACCTGCTGTGATTTCGATATCGACGCATCCGGAGATTCGACTATTCATAAAAAAATATTTATCCCCTACCCGACAGAATACAAAGTCGGAAAACGAGTGACTTTACTGCTCACTCCGGGTGATTCCATTGTCCAGGATAAAGAAGTTTATGCCAATACACATACCTTCCATTACGAAGGACGAGGAAATGAACAAAACAACCTTCAATATAACTTCATGCGATTCTCTTACTACAATTCTGAATTTTACAGTACCTCTCCCGCCGATCAGAAAAAAGCATTTCAGTCCCGCGATTCTCTTTTTCAAACGGCCTTTGAGAAAGATTTCAAGAAGATGGACCCCTATTGGCGAAGAGTATTTGAACTCTCGGAAGAGTATTTTAAAGGTAGTGAAATCCTACGGCGTTGCATGTTTACCACTGACAAAGATGTCTGGCGCAAAAGCGGCTTACCCGACTGGCAAGCTCCCTACTTTACATCTGTTAGTCCACTCATCGATTACGCATATAGTCTAAAAAAACAGGGTGCAGCAAATTATAATTATTTTTTGTATGTCTATACTATTTATAAAAAACAGGAACTCAAGTCGGATAATCTATATCTGAACAAGCAGAAAGGATTAACCCAACAGGAAGACTATCTATTAACTAAACAAATCCTTTCCGGTTATCCAAAATATCAAGTAAACAAAGTTAATCTAAAGGCTTTAATGGGTGAAAAAATGCTATCCGAATTAGAAGCGGATTACAAGGATTTTATCAGTTCCTGCCCAGATACCAGCCTGACAAACGATCTAAAAAATACATACAATAAGCTGTTACCTTTTGAAGCCGGAAAGAATATTAAAGAAACCGGTCTGAGCATAGCCGATAGCCTGCACCTGGCAAAAGGAAACAACCGGAAATACATCCTGTTACAACTATTGCCATGGGATGGTCTTCCCGCCAATAATCTCCAAAACGCACTCGACTTGAAACAGCGTATTGAAGCGGAAGGACTAACTTCCACCATACAACTCGAACTATACTCAAAGTTTTCCTCTCATAATGCTGAGAAGGTAAAGCCATACAAAGTTATACCCAACCAGCAAGTACAAGATTTAAAGTCTAAGGGTATCTACCCACTCACCATTCTGATGCGCGAAGACGGAACTATTCTCTATCGGAGACTCTGGGATTTTGACATAGATACAATCATCGATTTAGTTAAAAAAGACCTGAATAGAGAGGATAAGTCCTTCAACGATTTCATAAAAGGATTCAAAGAAGGTGTTATAGGTGCACTTTTACTCGCAGCGATTATCGGTCTTATTTACTATTTCCGAACCAAAAACAAACAAAAGCAGGAGCTTAACCGCCGTCGTATCCGCGAACTCGAGTTGCGTGCGATCCGTTCCCAGATGAACCCGCATTTCATCTTTAACGCACTCAGTTCGATCCAGAATCTGATCAATCGTTCAGCCAATCAGGAGGCGAATAAATATCTGATCGACTTCTCCCGCCTACTGCGAAAGGTACTGGCTACGTCCGAAAAGAAACTGGTCACCCTCTCCGACGAGATCGAACAACTACAGTTGTATCTGAAACTGGAACAGCTGCGTTTCCCCTTCTCCTACTCCCTGACAGTAGACGAAAATATCCAGCCGGATACGATCGAAATACCGGGAATGCTGATACAACCCTTCGTCGAAAATGCAGTTAAACACGGAATCGCTCCGCGCGGTACCGGAGAGATTATAATTCGATTATCTTTGCAAAACCAGTTATTGATAATCGACATCACTGACGATGGTCCCGGACTGGATACAGACGCAAATGGAGGCTTCGGCATCCGTGCCGTCACCAATGAATTTGAAATATTGAAAACATTATACAATACGGAAATCGGTGTTACGATCGAAAACAGACAGGAGAAAGATGCTGTTTCCGGTTGCCATATCCGGTTATCCATTCCTTTATAAGACAAAATATGGATACGAAAATAACCGCAGCAATTGTAGATGACGAGCAGGGGAACCGCGAGAACCTGCTCCGCATGATCGGGACTTATTGCCCGCAGATCAGTATATCGGCCATCTGCAGTTCCGTTACGGAAGCTCGTACCGTCCTACCCGAAGTAAAACCGGATATCCTTTTTCTGGATATCCGGCTGGGTGACGATACCGGTTTTTCCCTCCTCGAAAATCTTCCGGATATTCCTTTCGAGGTGATTTTTGTAACCGCTTACGACAGCTATGCGATCCAGGCAATCCGTTTCAGTGCACTCGACTATTTACTGAAGCCTATCGACCCGGAAGAACTGACACATGCCGTAGACAAAGCAGTCCTGGTCGTCTTACGAAAACAGGAAAACAAACGGATGCAGAACCTTCTGCAAAACACGCGGGCAGTAGATAAACAAAAGAAAATAGCGCTGTCGGTCGCCGACAAAATAGAATTCGTAGAGATCGGCTCCATCATCCGCTGCGAATCGGAAAGCAATTATACGACCTTCTATTTAAAGACAGGAGAGAAACTGATTGTCTCCAAAACATTGAAAGACTTCGACGAATTGCTGACGCCCTATCATTTCCTGCGCGTACACCAATCGCATCTGATCAACCTGGATGAGATCAAAAGTTTCATCAAAAGCGACGGAGGATATATCCGTATGAAAGACGGTTCGTCCATCAGCATTTCACGGCAACGGCGCAACTATGTGATGGAAGTTTTAAAACAGCTATAACCCCCTCGCCCAAATTCATTCACTCCTTATATTTCAGGTCGAAACGCCCCTTTGTCATACGCCCTCCTTCGAAAGTTCCGCTAAATATTCCGTCAGACATACGGGTAATGTGTACTTTCCCATCCTCTATATTTTGATTATCAAAAGACACATTTGTATACGGGAGTGTTTCACCCTGTTTGGGGTTGGCTATCGTAAAACGGAGAAACGAGTCGAAACCGACCTGTGCCGAAATCGTCATACTGGTACTATCTTGCAGTTTTGCATATTCGGCAGCCGGCAAACTCCACCGGCCACTGACATACACCCAGCCATCTATCAGGCAACCTAACGTATTCTCCCCGGTCGTAGTCGTCTCGGGCATGAGCGTCGGATCGACCGATTTATTTTCTTCACAGGCTATGCAAAAAAACAACAAACAGATAAATAATATATGTCTCATAACAGTCTCTGATTAAAAGTGAAAATTCATACCGAACAACAAGGATAATTGGGAGAAGCAGCCCCCGCCTCCATTCAATTCAGGCGATTCGACCTGCCATTTCTGACCGTGATATTTGACGGAATAACTTTCAGAGGACGTGACAATCCAGTTCAGTTTTGCAGAAATACCCACATGAGATGAGAGAAGATATTCACCACCGGCTGAAAGGTTATATGCCAACTTATTCATAGACACATCCCGGGGCTTATCGTACACGAAGCTTTTATCTTTATAATACTGATACCCCACGCCGGTCGACAAAGAGAGATTATATTTTTGCTTCACCATAAATAAAGCAATCTGAGGCGCGATATAATGCATCAGAATCTTGTCAGAACCTTCGTCATGAGTTCCCTTATACCGGCCACCCTGATAAATGAGCCCCGGAGAGAGTTTAAACGAATTGAAGATATATTTATCTCCTAAAAAATAGTAATTGACATCCCAGGCTACCCCATTCCTCAGATCATTACGATAGGTGTCGGAATTGTTCGTGATCCCGATCATTTTTCCCAGATACCAGGAAGGTCCTGCATGGATGGAAAACATCGATTTTCCGATCGACGCCTCCTGGGCACAAAGCGACACAGTCTGTATCAACAGCCCTAATAAAAGTACATACTTTTTCATAACGTTTTTTTTAGACTTACAGTAAATAAGATGTATTTAAACCGTTAAATGCTGCATAACCTCCTAAGAGTTTTATCTTATATAAAAAACATGATAATCCGGTTAGAGTCATCATAAAAGCCAAAGACAGCCGATGCCGGGATCTATCCTGTCGGGTTTGCCTAATCTTTAACGAAACAAAGCATAAGCAAAATATTCTTTGGGATGATGACTAAAAGGCGGAGTATGACTATCTTTGCAAAAGAAACAAAGATAATTACGACAATGACTTTCAATTACGATGTGATCGTGGTAGGTGCCGGTCATGCAGGCTGTGAAGCCGCAGCAGCTGCCGCCAACCTGGGTTCAAAAACGCTTCTTATCACAATGGACATGAACAAGATTGCACAAATGAGTTGCAATCCGGCTGTAGGCGGTATCGCCAAAGGGCAGATTGTTCGTGAGATCGATGCGCTGGGAGGGTATATGGGTATTGTTACAGACAAAACAGCCATCCAGTTCCGCATGTTGAACCGGAGTAAAGGTCCTGCCATGTGGAGCCCGCGCTCGCAAAGCGACCGTGCCCGCTTCATCGATTGCTGGCGGGGAATACTGGAAAATCTTCCGAATTTATATATCTGGCAGGATACAGTCCGGGAAATCATATTGGACGGAGACACTGTTTGCGGTGTTAAAACCAATATGAATGTAGAATTTCGTGCGAAGAGCGTGGTTCTGACCAACGGTACTTTCCTGAACGGATTGATGCATATCGGCCGGACACAAATACGCGGCGGACGTATCTCCGAACCGGCTGCTACCGGATTGACGGAACAGTTGGTTTCTTTAGGCATCAAATCGGAACGGATGAAAACCGGAACCCCGGTCCGTATCGACGGACGGAGCGTACACTTTGATGAAATGGGTGAACAACCGGGAGAGAACGATTTCCATAAATTCTCCTATCTCGATTTCCAACCGCGCCCGTTAAAACAACTCAGTTGCTGGACCACCTTCACCAACGAAGCCTGTCATGAGATTTTGCGCGAAGGACTCCCCGACTCTCCGTTATACAACGGACAAATTCAGAGCATCGGACCGCGTTACTGCCCAAGTATCGAAACGAAGATCGTCACTTTTGCCGATAAGAACCAGCATCAGCTATTCTTAGAACCGGAAGGTGAAACGACACAGGAATATTACCTGAACGGTTTCTCTTCTTCTCTCCCACTCGATATCCAGTTACGAGCCCTGCAAGCGATACCGGCATTCAGAGATATCCGTATTTATCGTCCTGGGTATGCTATCGAGTACGACTTTTTCGACCCGACACAGTTACATCATAACCTGGAGACAAAACAAATCCGCAACCTGTTCTTTGCCGGACAGATCAACGGGACTACCGGATATGAAGAAGCAGGCGGACAAGGACTCATGGCTGGTATCAACGCCCACATCAATTGTCACGGCGGTGAGCCTTTCATCCTGGGCCGGGACGAGGCCTACATCGGCGTATTGATCGACGACCTCGTCACAAAAGGGGTAGACGAACCTTACCGTATGTTTACCTCCCGTGCCGAATACCGCATCCTGCTCCGGCAAGACGATGCCGATATGCGACTGACAGAAAAGTCCTATCAAATAGGATTGGCAAAACAGGATCGTTACGACCTGCTCACGGAGAAAAGAGAGCAACGGGATGCAATCATCAGCTTTGCAGAAAACTATTCCGTAAAGCCCCAATACATAAATTCGGGATTGGAGAATCTGGGAACTACCCCACTCTCTCACGGCTGTAAACTGATCGACCTGATCCCTCGCCCGCAAGTAACACTGGAGAACATTGCCGAGCTTGTTCCTGCATTCCGTGCAGAGCTGGACAAAGTATCTGCTGCCCGCAAAGAAGAGATCATCGAAGCGGCAGAAATCCTGATTAAATACAGCGGTTATATCCGCCGCGAACAGATCATCGCAGACAAGATAAACCGCCTGGAAAATATTCATATCAAAGGCAAGTTCGATTACAATTCGATCCAGTCTTTATCGACGGAAGCGCGGCAAAAACTAACACGGATAGACCCGGACACGATTGCCCAGGCAAGCCGTATCCCGGGCATTTCCCCGAGCGACATCAACATACTGCTGGTACTGCTCGGAAGATAAAACACGAATTGTTCCACGTGAAACATTTACTTCAGATAAAAGAAGGTAAAACACTGGGAATAGGACAGAAAGAGTAAAACAAAATGAGTGCGGAAACTGAGAAACATATCAAAATGATCCTTTCGATCCTGCCGGACAAGCCTGGTTGCTACCAGTACTTCGACGAGAAAGGAACCATCATTTATGTAGGCAAGGCGAAGAACCTGAAGCGCCGTGTATCCTCCTATTTCAACAAGGAACACGACAGCAACAAGACACGTGTATTGGTTAAGCAAATCCGCGACATCAAATACATTGTTGTAGATACCGAAGAAGATGCCCTCCTACTCGAAAACAATCTGATCAAACAGTACCGTCCACGCTATAATGTTTTGCTGAAGGATGACAAAACCTATCCTTCCATTACCGTCAAAAACGAATATTACCCACGCGTCTTCCAGACCCGGAATATCGTCAAAGACGGTTCGCAATATTATGGTCCCTACCCATCTGTATATACAGCCAAAGTCATGCTGCAGATGTTGAAAGAACTTTATCCGCTGCGTACCTGCAAATACCCGTTGACACCCGAATCGATTGCTGCCGGGAAGTACGATGTTTGTCTGGAATACCACATCAAACGTTGCAAAGGACCTTGCATCGGACTGCAATCGCACGAAGAATACCAAAAGAATATTTCCGAAATAAAGGAAATACTTCGTGGAAATATTTCCCAGATCAGTAAACATCTGTATGAGGAGATGCAGGCACTGGCTGCCGAACTAAAGTTTGAAGAGGCTCAAAAGATAAAAGAGAAATACGAAGTGATCGAGAATTACCGTTCAAAGTCGACGGTGGTTACGCCAATGCTTCACAATATAGATGTATTCTCTTTCGCAGAGAACGAGAAGTCCGCCTATATCAATTTCATGCATATCGGAAACGGGGCAATTGTACAGGCCTATACGTTTGAATACAAGAAACGCCTGGATGAAACGAAAGAAGAACTGTTAAGCCTGGGTATCGTAGAAATGCGCGACAGGTTTAAAAGTACGGCACGCGAGATCATCATCCCTTTTGAAGTGGAGATGGAGCTGGGAAACGTTTCCTTCATTGTTCCGCAACGCGGGGATAAAAGGAAATTGCTGGAACTTTCGGAAATGAACGTAAAGCAGTTCAAGGTAGACCGTTTGAAGCAGGCAGAAAAACTCAACCCGGAACAACGGAGCACACGTATCCTGAAAGAAGTACAGGACGCTTTGCACCTCCCCAAACTGCCTATCCATATCGAATGTTTCGATAACTCGAATATACAAGGCAGCGATGCTGTTGCAGCCTGCGTCGTCTTCAAAATGGCGAAGCCATCGAAGAAAGACTATCGCAAATACATCATTAAAACAGTTGTCGGGCCCGATGATTATGCCTCCATGAAAGAGGTGGTACGCCGCCGTTACCAGCGTGCGATCAACGAAGGTTCTCCCCTGCCCGACCTGATCCTTACCGACGGTGGAAAGGGACAAATGGAAGTCGTCCGCGAAGTAATCCAGGACGAACTCCACCTGGACATACCGATAGCCGGTCTGGCAAAAGACGGAAAACACCGGACTTCGGAATTGCTTTTCGGCTTCCCTCCCATAACTGTAGGTATGCCGATACAAAGCCAGATGTTCCGGTTCTTCACCCAGATACAGGACGAGGTGCACCGCTTTGCCATCACGTTCCATAAGGACAAGCGAAGCAAAAGCCAGACACGCTCCGAACTGGACACCATCAAAGGGATCGGCGAGAAAACAAAAGTACTGCTCCTGCGTCATTACAAGAGCGTAAAAAGAATCCGCGAAGCCAGCTTCGATGAATTGAAAGAATTGATCGGTGAAGCAAAAACAAAAGCATTAATAAATGGTTTAAAGTAAACATATAGAATGAGAACAGTTATACAACGTGTACAGCATTGTTCCGTAACAATCGACGGAGAACTCAGGTCCCGGATAGGGAACGGAATGCTGGTATTGGTCGGTATTGAAGACCGCGATACACAGGAAGACATCGAATGGTTATGCAAGAAGATTGCCAATCTGCGTATTTTCGACGATGAAAACGGCGTTATGAACCGTTCTGTGATCGAATCGGGAGGCGAGGTAATGGTGGTTAGCCAGTTTACCCTCCATGCCTCTACAAAGAAAGGAAACCGCCCCTCTTACATCAAGGCTTCCAAACCGGAGTTTGCCATCCCGATGTACGAATCGTTCTGTGCCGAGATGGGGTTGCAGATCGGTAAGCCCGTTTCCACCGGAGAATTTGGGGCTGATATGAAAATAGAATTGTTGAACGATGGGCCGGTCACCATCCTGATCGACTCGCAAAACAAAGAATAAGATGGCTGATATTACCCTGCAGGAAGCCCAGGAAAAAGTGGACCAATGGATCAAGACATACGGTGTCCGCTATTTCAACGAGCTTACCAATATGACGATCCTGACCGAGGAAGTAGGCGAACTGGCCCGGATCATGGCACGTACCTACGGTGAACAATCGTTCAAGGAAAGCGATAAAAACCGTGATCTGGGCGATGAAATGGCAGATGTACTATGGGTACTGATCTGCCTGGCAAATCAGACCGGCGTAGACCTGACCGCTGCATTCGAGAAGAACCTGCAGAAGAAGACAAGCCGGGATAAAGAAAGACATATAAACAATAAAAAATTAGATGTATGACACACGAACACAATTGCAGTTGCGGTCACGACCATGATCATGAACACCATCACGACCATGAACACGAGCACATGGATAAATACCATGAAGCGTTCAGTAAATTCGATCCGGCCGGAACGGAAGAGATAGTAGGGAAACACGTCGTTTCAATCCTGGACAAACATGAAAAAGAGAACTTCACCCCCGAAGTACTGAAACAAATCCACGGATTCATCGACCTGACCTCTCTGACCAGCATCGATACAAAAGAAAGTATATGGAAGCTGGTGGACCGGGTAAACGATTTTGAGGGAACCCGCCCCGACGTACCGAATGTCGCTGCAATCTGCACCTATCCCCTCTTTGTGGAAACGGTTAAACAGGCACTGGCGGCACAGGAAGTAAAGATCGCTTCGGTAGCCGGAGGCTTCCCCTCTTCGCAGACATTTACAGAAGTAAAAATCGCGGAAACAGCCATGGCTATCATGTCGGGAGCCGACGAAATAGATGTGGTAATGAACCTCGGATATTTTATGGAAGAGAACTATGAAGAGCTGACCGAAGAGATACAGGAGATCAAAGACAGTTGCCGCGAAGGCAAATTAAAAGTCATTCTGGAAACCGGTGCCTTGCTCACTCCGGAAAATATTCAGAAAGCGGCCGTTTTAGCCCTCTATTCCGGCGCAGATTTCATCAAGACATCGACAGGAAAGGGTTATCCCGGCGCAACCCCGGAAGCCGTCTACACAATGTGCAAAGTACTCAAAAAGTACCATTCCATCACAGGAAAACAGATCGGTATTAAAGTATCCGGTGGTGTTCGTACCGCAGAAGATGCCGTTAAATACTACACGATCGTCAAGGAGGTGCTGGGCAGCGAATGGCTGAACAAAGATTTGTTCCGTATCGGAGCCAGCAGCCTGGTGGAAGATATCGAACACCGGCTGGGTAAATAACGGTAAAGGTGCTATAACCTAAAAAAGGGGACGCAGACGACGCAGAAAACGCAGATGGACGCAGATTTTTGAATAATTTCTATCTGCGTCCATCTGCGTTTTCTGCGCAATCTGCGTTCCTTTTCTAAATGTAGAATAACAGTATCTTGTTATTTCTGTCGTTCCATAATATAATCAGCCAAAGCAAGCAACCCCTCGCGGGCTTCCGATTCCGGCAGTTGCATAAGCACTTCAACAGCCTTATCGTGATATTCCTTCATCCGTAATTCGGCATATTCGATTCCCCCGTTCGCTTTGGCAAACTCGATCAAAGCATCGATATTGTCGGCAGAGAAGTCCTTTTCATTGATCACTTTCAGGAAAGATTCCACCTCTTCTCTCCTACCGCTTTCAAGGGCATGCAACAACGGTAATGTTACCTTTCCCTCACGTATATCATTTCCGGTAGGTTTACCGATATTCATTTCTTTAAAATAGTCGAAGATATCATCCTTGATCTGGAAACAATACCCCAGGTATTCACCGAACTGACGGCATTTACGCACCAGTTCCGGCGAAGCATCTGCCGATATAGCCCCGATCTCCGTACAGGAAGAAAGCAGCGTAGCCGTCTTTTTCTTGATCACCTGCATGTAACAAGCCTCGTCGAGAATAGCTTTCTCGGCCGTCTCCAACTGCTTGATCTCACCTTCCGACAAGTCGCGCCCCAGGTTAGATACGATATTTATGATTTGCAGATTACCGGTCTGAATCGAACGGATCAATGCAGTAGAAAGGACATAATCTCCCACCAGTACGGAAATACGATTATCGAAAACAGCATTCAGGGAGGGAACTCCCCGGCGTTCTTTCGTCTCATCTATTACATCGTCGTGTATCAGGGTGGCAGTATGCAACAATTCGAGAAAAACAGCCGAATTGATCGTATGATCTGTTACCTTTCCACAAGCTTTTGCCGTAAGCAATACCAATAACGGACGAACATGTTTACCGCTGGCATGCAAGATCTGGTCGATAGCCGCTTGCAGTCTATGCGTCTCGCTACGAAGCGAATCCGCAAACTCATCATTAAAGCGTTTAAACTCTTCCGCAACCGGTTGTTCTATTTTCTTTCTATCTTTCATAATCTATTCAAAGATTCGCAAAAGTAACAAAAAGTATTGAGTAAGCGAGTTTTTTCGTACATTTACCGTCTATTGTCACCCTAAAACGTGTTAAAAGAGATGAAGCTATTCCTTATAGACGCGTATGCACTGATCTATCGGTCGTACTACGCATTTCTTAAAAATCCGCGGATCAACTCGAAAGGCATGAACACTTCTGCCATTTTCGGGTTTATCAACAGTCTGGAAGATGTGTTGAAACGTGAGAATCCAACGCATATTGCCGTTGCTTTCGACCCGAAAGGCCCGACATTCCGTCACGAAGCATACGAATTATATAAGGCACAGCGGGAAGAAACCCCGGAAGTGATCCGGCAGTCCGTCCCTATTATCAAGGATATTATCGAAGCATACAATATCCCCATACTGGAAGTCCCCCGCTACGAAGCCGACGATGTAATCGGTACCGTTTCCAAGCAGGCGGAGAAAGAAGGGTTCGAAGTCTATATGATGACACCGGACAAAGATTACGGACAACTGGTGTCCGAACATATATTTATGTACCGTCCTAAATTCGGAGGCGACTACGAAGTGATGGGCGTACAGGAAGTATTGAATAAATATTCGCTGACTTCGGTCGACCAGGTGATCGACCTTCTTGGACTGATGGGCGACAGCTCCGATAACATTCCGGGTTGTCCGGGTGTCGGAGAAAAGACAGCACAGAAATTACTCGATGAATTCGGTTCTATCGAAAACCTGCTGGAGAATACCGACAAGCTGAAAGGCTCCCTCCAGAAAAAGGTATCGGAGAATGCCGAACAGATTCGTTTCTCAAAATTCCTGGCTACGATCAAGACAGATGTTCCCATCCAGTTCGATGCCGTTAAATGTGTCCGGGAAAAACCCAACGAAGCTCGTCTGACTGAGATTTACACGGAATTAGAATTCAGAACATTTATTAACAAAATGGCTGCAGAGGAGAAAAAGCCCGCTCCTGCCCCCAAAGCGACAAAAGGGCCTGTTCAAGGCAATCTCTTTGACTTATTTGCGACCGAGGTTCCGAGTGTTCCAAAATATTCGACTCTCGCGAGCTTAAAAACGACCCCTCACAATTACATAACCGTTGATTCTGAGGAAGAAAGAGCCAAATTAGGCCGATTTTTACTGGATCAGGATTTTTTTGCTTTTGACACGGAAACCGATGGCATCGACCCATTGACAGCCGGATTGGTCGGAATGTCGTTCTCCGTAAAGGAAAACGAAGCCTGGTATGTCCCGGTTCCTGCCGATAAGGAAGAAGCGGCAAAAATTGTTGCTCACTTCTCCCCTGCCCTGCAAAACCCGAAATCGCAAAAAATAGGACAGAATATAAAATTCGATATAATGGTCCTTCGCAAATACGATGTCCGGGTAGCCGGTCCGTTGTTCGACACCATGATCGCTCATTACCTGCTCAACCCCGAGTTGCGTCATGGGATGGACTACCTCGCGGAGACCTATCTCAAATATAAACCGGTCCCCATCTCGGAGCTTATCGGTCCGAAGGGAAAGAACCAGCTATGCATGCGCGATGTCCCGCTCAGTAAAATAGCCGAGTATGCCGCCGAAGATGCCGATGTCACATTAAAGCTCAAACATTTCTTTGCGCCCGAACTGAAGAAAACAGGGATCGAATCTTTATTCTTCGACATCGAGATGCCATTGATATATGTATTGGCAGAAATGGAGTTGACAGGTGTCAAGCTCGACACGGTCGCCTTAAAACAGTCATCGGAAGAACTGACCGGGGCATTACTCAAACTGGAAAAGGAGATCTATGAACTGGCAGGTACCAAATTCAACATCAACTCCAGCAAGCAGGTCGGCGAGATCCTTTTCGAACGGCTGAAGATAGAGGAAAAAGCAAAAAAGACAAAAACAGGCAGTTACAGTACCAGCGAAGATGTGCTGGAAAAACTACGATCGAAACATCCGGTCGTAGACAAACTGCTCGAATACCGGGGACTGAAAAAACTGTTGAGTACCTATATCGATGCACTGCCCGAACTGATCAGTCCGGTAACAGGCAAGGTACATACTTCCTATAACCAGACGGTGACCGCCACCGGACGCCTGAGTTCGACCAATCCGAACCTCCAGAATATCCCTATCCGGGATGAACTGGGACGCGAAATCCGTAAAGCGTTCATTCCCGATAACGCAGATTGTACCTTCTTCTCTGCCGACTATTCGCAGATCGAATTACGTATCATGGCTCATCTCAGCAACGATGAGCATATGATCGAAGCATTCCGCAGCGGAGCCGATATCCATGCTGCCACAGCCGCAAAAATATACGGTATTCCGGTCGAGGAAGTAAGCAGCGATATGCGGCGTAAGGCAAAAACGGCCAATTTCGGGATCATCTACGGCATTTCTATATTCGGCCTTGCCGAACGGTTGAACATTCCTCGGGCGGAATCCAAAGAACTGATAGAAGGTTATTTCAAAAGCTATCCGGGTATCCGCGATTATATGGATGAAAGTATCCGTATTGCCAAAGAAAAAGGATATGTCGAAACAATCTTCAAACGCAAACGTTACCTGCCGGATATCAATTCACATAATGCCATCGTCCGCGGTTATGCCGAACGAAATGCGATCAACGCCCCTATCCAGGGAAGTGCCGCCGACATTATCAAGGTAGCTATGGTACGTATCTTCAACCGTTTCGAAGCAGAGGGGTTGAAGAGCAAAATGATCCTCCAGGTACACGATGAATTGAACTTCAATGTCTGCAATGACGAGCTGGAAAAAGTAAAACAGATCGTCCTGGAAGAAATGGAAGGTGCCATCAAGCTACAGGTTCCGCTGATCGCCGATTGCGGCGAAGGTGTAAACTGGCTGGAAGCACATTGACAAGAAAAACAAGTTCCTTTATAACACACCAGGATATGAAATACCTCATTCTTGCTCTAACCTTATCGTTCGTTTGCTCATGTAAGCAGACGAACGATAAAAATATACGACTGGTCACAGTCGATGTTGCAAAAGACTATCAACCGAAAGAAGTCTGGCTGCAAGATATTGCGGATATAGAATACATTCCTTTGGCAACATCCGATTCAATGCTCGTCAACTCCACACCTTCCGTCGTGTCAGATAAGGGAATAGCAATAAGAGGCGGAAAAATCGGAGAAATCCTACTGTTCGACAAACAAGGACAAAAGCTGCAAGGCCGTATATGCCGCAGAGGAGAAGGACCGGAAGAATACACCGCAGTTATTTTCAACATTGTCGACTGGCAGCGGAAAGAAGTATTTATTGCCGACTTCACCAGCCTGAAAGTGTATGACTTCTCCGGAAAATATCTCCGCACGCTGAGCCGTCAAAGCATAATGGACCTGAATATCATCGACCTGAACACAGATTACCTCTTATGCAGCATTTATAAAGAAGGGGAAGAAAACCCGTATGCCCCTTATTTTCTTCTCTCTAAAGAAGACGGAAAAATAGATACGTTATCAATAGAAATTCCTCGTTGTATAGCCAGCAACCGCAAAATCCTATGGGATGACGGACACACCAGCAGTGCCTACGGAATCTTACCTCAATTATACAATTGCACAGACAAGATCTGGTTAACAGACGTCGCATTAGACACCATCTTCGTAATGCATCCGGACCAGCATCTCGAACCGGTCATGGTACCTCTCCACGCTCCCACCGCAGACCAGGAAGCTCCCCTCCTGTTTTTCCGGGGAATGAACGACCGGTATGCCTGGGTAAGCAGGATACCCCGGCAGGTAACAGTCAAAATGAGCGATATGGCCGCCAACCGCGAGAAAAGGGAAAAGCTGTACATGTATGACCGTCATACCGACGAATGGTTCGAACCAATCTATCGTAACCGGGCCATAAACAATCGTGAAACGGACCCTAAATATATTGATATAACTTCTGTCCCCTACGGTTACGGTTTAGTTCAACTGAATGCCATGGACCTGGTGGAAGCCTACAGCAAGAACCAGATCACAGACGAGAAGCTGAAAGCAATCGCATCCCAATTGCACGAAGAAGATAATCCTGTACTGATGGTACTGAAGTTCAAGATGTAAGACTAGAGTTCCACAGCTCCCGATAGTATCTGTTTATACGCAGCCTTACAGATATTTACCCGAAACAAGCAATCTGATTTGATGAAAACAATAGTAAATAGCCGGTGAGATGCCTGTCTCACCCCCTTTTACACCCCCATCTCAACGATCCTCACACCCGGGTGTCAAGGGTACTGACACCCGGGTCTCAGCAGACATTACAAGTTATCTTTCTGATATTAAACTATATACTTTCAAAAAAAAGATATAAGTCCACACCTCCCGGATGATAGGTATGATAGTTGATATGATAGTTATTACAAGCGACTATCATAGAGTAAATATCTATTTTACAAATAGTTAAACACGAATATGATAGTATGATAGTTACTTTACAAAACATTTATTGGAACCAGTGCCTACGAGAAAAGACAGTATATTCCCTGTTCATGAATAATATACAAGAAAGATTGGTTATCTTTGCAAGCTGAAAAAGCTGCCGGGCGGTAGCTTCTACAAAGAAATATTGCAAATAGATAATAAAACAATATATATTTTATGGCATTACAATGTGGCATAGTAGGTCTTCCGAATGTAGGGAAATCTACTCTTTTCAACTGCTTATCGAATGCAAAAGCACAGTCTGCAAACTTCCCGTTCTGTACGATCGAACCGAACGTAGGTGTAATTACCGTTCCTGACGAACGCCTGACCAAGCTGGCAGAACTGATCAACCCGAAACAAATTGTTCCTACCACAGTAGAGATCGTCGACATTGCAGGCCTGGTAAAAGGTGCCAGCAAGGGGGAAGGATTAGGGAATAAGTTCCTGGCCAATATCCGCGAAACAGATGCTATCCTGCACGTACTGCGTTGCTTCGACGACGAAAATATCGTGCATGTAGACGGTAAAGTAGACCCTGTACGCGATAAGGAGATCATCGACGCAGAACTTCAGATCAAAGACCTGGAAACGATCGAAAGCCGTATTGCCAAGGTACAGAAACAAGCCCAGACAGGCGGCGACAAACAAGCTAAACAAGCCTACGAGGTGCTGGTAAAATATAAGGAAGCCCTGGAACAGGGGAAAAGTGCCCGTACGGTTACTTTCGAGACGAAAGACGAACAGAAAATCGCTCACGAACTCTTTCTGTTGACCAGTAAACCCGTTATGTACGTTTGTAACGTAGATGAAGCAAGTGCCGTAAACGGTAATAAATATGTCGATGCCGTACGTGAAGCAGTGAAAGACGAAAGCGCGGAAATCCTGGTCGTAGCAGCCAAGATCGAAAGCGAAATAGCCGAGTTCGAAACCTATGACGAACGCCAGATGTTTTTGGGCGAAATCGGTCTGGAAGAATCGGGTGTAAGCCGTCTGATCAAGTCTGCTTATAACCTGCTGAACCTACAGACTTACCTGACTGCCGGCGTACAGGAAGTACGTGCCTGGACATTTGAAAAAGGCTGGAAAGCACCGCAATGTGCCGGAGTGATCCATACCGACTTCGAAAAAGGATTTATCCGTGCCGAAGTGATCAAATACGACGATTATATCAAGTACGGTTCGGAAGCTGCCGTGAAGGAAGCCGGAAAGATGAGCGTGGAAGGAAAAGAATATGTCGTACAGGATGGCGACATCATGCATTTCCGCTTCAACGTATAAAAAGACGATATTTACCGGACGCAGATTACGCAGAAGACGCAGAGTAACGCAGACTTATTTTATTGATAATTAATTTATCTGCGTTACTCTGCGCCTTCTGCGATATCTGCGTCCGGTTTATTGGTTTTGACACACTTCCTTTTATTTTTCGAGTTCCTGTACTGCAACGGAGTGACTCCGAAATACTCCTTAAAACATTTCCCCATATAGCCCGGACTGGAGAACCCCGCTTTCCAGGTTATTTCGGAAATAGTCAAATCGCTGTTTTCCAGAAAATAGGCACATCGCCTCAACTTGATCTGCAGGATGAAGTCATTCAAGGTCAGCCCGGTAATACTTTTTATTTTAGCTCCCAGACGTGTACGCCCCACAGCGATCTCACGGCACCACATATCGATATTAAACTCTTTGTTCTCCATATTCTCTTCAATGATCCGGACGGAATCTTCCAGAAGCTGTTGATCCAGGCGGTTCGTCGCCAACTCTGCCGGGGTTGCTTCTGCCTCCGTACGGAAACGGGTCTGCTGCCGTTTCAAGGTGGCGATGATGTTATTACATTTCAATAATAGCAACTCCATGTTAAAAGGTTTCATTATATAGTCGCTTGCCCCGCATTTGAGTCCTTCCAGGGCACTTTCCAGATCAATACGCGCCGTCAGTAAGATGATCGGAATATGGGAAGTTTCCAGCTTCCGCTTCAGCCGCTGGCACATGGCCGTGCCGTTTATCACCGGCATCATCACATCGCTGATGATAAGATCGGGCTGCATCTCCTCCGCCATACGGATACCTTCTTCTCCATCACCGGCTTTATATACTTTATATTTGATCGAGAAAGCCTCTTCGAGTACCTGAAGTAAATCCTCATTATCTTCCACAAGCAAAACGGAAAGCAATTTTTCCGCTTTTCCCTTATCCGTTATCTTGTCAACAGGAACGACCTCCGGCGAGCCATACATTGCAATAGCTTCTTCCGGCTTCGCCTCTTGTACGGGCAGCATATCGACCGGTTGTGGTTCCGCCGATTTCTGTTCGGAAGCAAGATGCTCATCCCCGAGTGGCAAAGTGACTGTAAAGGTCGTACCCTCTCCCAGTTCGCTCTTCACCCCGATATGTCCTTTATGCTGCATGATGATCTCCTGGGTAAGTGCCAGGCCGATACCGCTTCCGGAAAGGGAAAGTCCGGTTGCATTGTCCGCCTGGTAAAACCGCTCAAATATATGGGCTTGTTGGCTCTGAGGAATCCCAGAGCCTGTGTCGGAGATCCGGATCTCCGCAAATTCCTTTTTACGGAGTACACTCACGGTTATATTCCCCTCTTTCGGAGTAAACTTAAATGCGTTTGAAAGCAGATTATTAAACACTTTACGTATCTGTACCGGGTCGAACCAAACGGGTATATCTTCATCCACCGTTTCAAACCGGTATTGAATCCGGTTCATAACAGCATAATCCTTAAATGAATCGAATATCTGGCGCATAAAAGCGACCAGATTCTGCTGACTTGCACGAAAAGGCATTTTCCCTTGTTCAAGCCGGCGGAAGTCAAGTACTTCCGTAATAAGCTGCTGCATCTGCGCCGTATATTGCCGTACTTTCAGCAATTTATTCCGGAGCGTCCCTCCCAGGTCATAGTTCTGCAGGACCAGGTCGACCTGGCTGATCATCAGGGTGAGCGGAGTACGCAGTTCATGCGATATATTGATATAGAATTTCAGCTTCATCTGGTTCAGTTTCTCTATACGCAATTTCTCCCGCTGTTCGAGTTCCAGGGAAGCTTTCAGGAAAGCACGGCTGCGGTTAAAGCGGATCAGCCAGACCAGAAACGAAAGAACCAGTAAACCATACAGGGTAAAAGCATATACCGAAGCATAAAAAGGAGGACGGACACGGATAGACATCACTATTTGTTTACCTTCCCCTGCCTCCCGCAGCAACAGATTATAATTTCCCGGAGGAATGGAAGTATAAACGATCTGCTGATGCCGCGTGCGTGTCCATTGTTTATCCAATCCTTCCAGTTTATATTCAAATAAATTCTTATCGGCATAACGGTAATTGGTAGAAGTGAATCCCAGCGTTATGTTATTCCGGTCGTAAGGTAAAGTCAGCCGGGAGGTATACGAAACAGCCTCCTGTAAGATATTCGATGATGCAGACGGGTAGACAGGCGCATTATTTACCGACAGACTATTGAACGATATGGTATAAGGAACCGCGACGGTCGACAATCCGGATTCTTTCGTTGCGATCATACCTTCCACCCCACCGATAAATATCATACTGTCTTTGGGAGACAGATACACCCCGCAGTTAGAATTCAGCCGGTGCAACGGAGAGGAAGTACCCAGCAACGTATGCGTACTCTTCCCTGTTTTCATATCCAGCAAAGTTATGCCACGGATAGAAGTGACCAGCAATCTGCCCAAAGGAGTGACCAAAGCCCGGAAAGGTTCGTTTGTCAGCAACTGGCCTTGTTCCTGATTATAGCATGCCCAGAAATCATTCATCAGATCATAGCATAAGACCCCCACTCCAGTAACGACAAAATAGAGATGTCCCCTGCTGTCACCGGTAATATTCTGTACCGGCTTCTTTCCGATCATGCTCCTTACTGAAGGCATTTTCTCTGCTGTCCGGGTATCCATCCGGACACAAACTATTTCTTTATTGGCAGGGGCAAGCCACAGCCTGTTTTCGTTATCCAGCCAGACGGAACGAATCGTACCATCGGTCTGGTTGCGAAGGTCGGGATCGGAGAACAAAGGAGCCAGTTGTTGTGTAGTCAAATCCAACAAGTATAACCCAGCCTGGGAAATAACGATCAGATTACCTTGCCAGGGTATCAGGTCTGTAATGATTTGCTGGCTATCATCCAGCAATACATCGGTCCCCAGCTGTTTCAAATGGCCGGAAGATGAATAACAATATAAGCCGTGGCGGAAAGTACCGATATACAACCGGTCGTTTTCAGCGTCATACCAGACGGATTTAGTCGTACGGAAAGGGATATGCGAAAGGGCAGAATCGAAACGTTTGACCTTCTGCGTCGTACGGTCCAGACAGTTCAGCCGCCCGTGTTCAGTAGCTATATACAGATTACCTTTCGTATCCTCCGTCATCTTGCCGAACAGGAAACCATTCAGACTCTCCGGATCGTCGGGAGAAATACCGTAGAATGTATAATCTTCGGTATTCGGATTGAAGTAGCTCAACCCGCCATAATAAGTACCGACCCACATGCCCCCTTGTCTGTCCCTGAAGATTGCATACACCGATGAATGTTTCAACGACCAGGAAACCTGCTCTTTATGCGACAGATGATAACCATCCCGAAGAGATGCGTTTACTACAGTAATACCGGCATAGGTACCGATCCAGATATTCCCCTTGATATCCTGATCGATAGTACGAACCTGATTATTGATAAGCGGATGGGCAGCATCGTTCTCCTTCAAAGAAATCCACTCTCCCTCACTGAACACTTTGGCTCCATTGGATAATGTTCCTACCCACAATCTCCTCCAATTATCTATAAACAAAGAAGTGATCGATTCATCCTCCAGTAAATTCTGAAAAGTTCCGCCCGAATAGTTATACAGTCCTTTCGTTGTAGCCAGCAGCCAGCCATCGTTCATAAAATGCAAATCCCGGATGATCAGTGTCGAATCAGGCAAAGTACAGATTTTCTCCGAGACACCATTGGATTTATAACGATACAATTCGTTCCTGTTAGCATAGAACAAGGTTCCATGATGGTATTCCAGGGCATGTGCCTGCACGGTTGTCAGCCGGAATTCTTCCGTCCGCATATTGAAAAGGACCAGTCGCCTGTTGGCCAGCATATAAATACATGAATCCCCGTCTCCGCAAATTCCGTGAATGTTATTATCCTCGACCTCTTCCAGATAGTTAGAGAGGCGGAAAGAGCGGACGATTCTTCCGTCATACACATTAAAGTTATCATTCCCGAACCAGATAGCCCCCTTTGTATCCTGATAAATAGAAATAGCCGAAGGTTGTGTAAAACCGTCGTTCAAATCGACATGCTTGAAATAAAGTTCTTTCGCCGACAGTGGTAATAACACATATAAACAGAGTAGTAGATATAAGTATTTACGCCCCATAAACATAGATATTTAATGCAAATTTAACCCATTTTTAGTGGTAAACAACAATAACAGTGCTCGTTAACTAAAAGCGAAATAGTAATATCCGTCAAAAAAATAGCAATATCCGTCACTAACGGCATTTACCATTCTATCAACGGATTCTGATATATCTTTCTTTCAACACCTTATAGCTTTGCAACACTGAAAATAAATTTTCTTGAATCTAATTAAAGATTTGTTTATGAAAAAAGTATTGAGACCTATCGGACTTATTTTACTGTCCGGCGCTCTCTGCTCTACCGGACAGGTATTTGCAGCAGACGGCACACCGGAAACTGTCGCCAACATCGCTCAACAAAAGAAGCAAGTAACAGGTACAGTTACCGACGCATTCGGCCCTGTAGCCGGAGCTTCCGTTTCCGTAAAAGGAACCAGTGAAGGAACTATTACAGACATGGACGGAAATTTCTCCATTTCCGTAGCACCAGGAAACACACTCTCTATCTCTTTTATCGGTTATGTTACACATGAAATCAAGTACACGGGACAGACATCCCTGAACGTAACATTAAAGGAAGATACCCAGACTATCGACGAGGTGGTAGTAACTGCTATGGGTATCAAGAAAGAAAAAAGAGCGCTCCCTTACGCCATGAGCGAACTGAAAGCAGAGCAGATTCAGACTGTTCCCGTACAGAACGTAGCCACCTCTTTATATGGTAAGGCTGCCGGTGTACAGATCCAGCAGACAGCCATGGGACCTACGGGAGGTACCAAAATCCAGATCCGTGGTATCAACTCGGTGGAAGGCAACACCCGTCCGCTGATCGTTGTCGACGGTATACCTATCAACGACACAGACTCCAACTGGGCCGGTCGCGAACGTAGCGAGACACAACAAGGTTCTGCCCTTAACGACATCAACCCGGACGATATCGAATCGATGTCTATCCTGAAAGGTGCAAACGCAGCTGCCCTATACGGTTCACGTGCAACCAACGGTGTGATCGTAATCACGACTAAACGTGGCGGTGAAAGCAGAGGATTGGGTATTCAGGTAGGTACTTCCTATACATATGATCAACGCGCTTTTATGCCGGAACTCCAGAACGTATTCGGCGGTGGCGACAAGCCTTATTTCACGACGAACGAGGATGGACAGAACATTTATAAAGGCGATAACTACCGTAGTTTCGGTCCGCGTATGGACGGTACGGAAGTGATTTGGTGGGATGGCGTGAAACGTCCGTATTCTCCGCAGCCGAACAACTACCGGGATGTATTTAAAGACGGTTTCAGCAACAACAACAGTATCTCTATTACCAACGGTACCGATAAGAACAGTATCCGTCTGGCCTATACAAATATGAACTATGGCGGTTATCTGGAAAACTTCAAGCAGAACAAGCATAACTTCAGCTTCTCCGGTAACTTCAAAGTACACGAACGTCTTACTTTCGATGCTTCCGTATCATTCAATATCTCGGAAACAAAGAATCCGCCTACACGTATCGACCGTGTATCCAATTATCCGATGCCTCGTAACGAAATCACTCAGTTATGGAAAGACCACTACAAGAATGATGAAGGTTATTTCCTGACAGACCAGATATCGAACATCAGCTCCGGAAACCGCGACAACATCATCAAATACCTGATGTGGCAGCAGAATGAGAATGAATATACACAGAACCGCGAACGCCTGATCGCTTCGTTATCTGCCAACCTCAAGATATTCGACTTCCTGACTTTCCGTCTACGGGGAGGTACGGACCGTTACCGTGACGATAAGGAAAACAAAGAATACTTCACCAAATATTCAGACCCTTCAGATATGAACAGCCTGGAAGGCAGCTACCGCAAGGAAGATGCACACTACCAGAAAAACTATGTGGAAGGTTTGTTGATGTTCAACAAGACGATCAATGAAGATTTCGATGTATCTGCCAACCTGGGTATCTCCGGTGAAGATATCGCGGAATCGAAAGTGATCTGGGAATCTCACGGATTGAAATACAACGGCATGTTCTCTTCCAACAACAACAAGAGAGACCCGAAGGGTGCCAGCAGAGATAAAGTCGTTAACCAGGGTGAGTTTCTGGGAGCTGTCTTCGCTTCTGCACAGGTCGCTTACAAACGCTTCCTGTATCTGGATCTGACTGCCCGTAATGACTGGTCTTCCCGTCTGACAGCCGGTAACCGCAGCTTCTTCTATCCTTCTGCGGGTCTGAGCTTCGTGTTCACGGAAGCATTGGATCTGCCGGATTGGTACAACTATGGTAAGCTCAGAGCATCATACGCTATCGTGGGTAATACGACACCGTCTATCTACTTTACTAACTCAGAATACCAGTACGGATCATTCAACAGTTCGATCATTACGAATGAGTTCAAGGCAGACGTTCCTCCTACCAATATCGTTCCGGAAAAGACCTATTCATGGGAAATCGGTCTGGAAAGCCGCGTACTGAACGGCCGCTTAGGATTAGATCTCGCTTTCTATACCAACAAAACCAAGAACCAGATTATCACCGTTCCGGTGGCTCCTTCCACTGGTGCTACAGGTATGAGAATGAATGCCGGTGAAATCGGCAACCGTGGTGTGGAACTTCAGGTTACCGGAACTCCGGTCGAAACCAAGAATTTCAGCTGGGAAGGTGTTCTTAACTTTGCTTATACACACAATGAACTGCTTTCTTTGATCGACGGTATGGAAGACCGCCAGATCAGTAACCCGTGGAGTGCTGCGATCTTCAAAGCTGTTCCGGGATATGCTACACCCAGTGTATTTATCCGTAAATGGATACGTGACGACCAGGGAAGAATCGTTGTGGATAAGAACGGTAACTATCAGCAGGAATCAGAATTTACCTATGCAGGTAGCGCAGCACCGAAGTTCACTGCCGGTTTCACAAATACATTCCGCTACAGAGACTTCTCTTTAAGCGTACATATCGACGGTTCGTTCGGCGGTAAGTTGCTTTCATTCACCAACAACTACCTGAAAGCATCGGGAGCCGGCAAGGAATCCTTGTGGGGACGCGACGAAGAATATGGTGGCTTACCTTATTATATCGACAAAAACAGCAACCAAAAGATCCGCCTGGACAACCACGGTGTTTCTGCTCCGGCAAATGCCCTCGACGGACGTGTACGCCACGACGGTATCATTGTGGACGGTGTAAATGAGAAAGGAGACAAGAACGACATCATCGTATCGGCAGCCGACTACTATAACTCACGTTATAATCGTGCAGGTTCGGAAGATAATCTGTATGATAATACCTATATCAAAATGCGTGAGTTAAAACTGTCTTACCGCGTTCCGAACAACATCATATCCAAGATCGGTCTGCAAAACCTGAACGTTTCACTGGTAGGCAGCAACCTGTTCTTCATCTATAAGAATGTTCCTAACGTGAACCCGGAAGCGACATTGGGTACGGGTGGTACGAATCCGTATGTGGAATATACTTCTTACCCGTCAGCCAGAAGCTTTGGTTTTGCTATCAACACCAGTTTCTAAACCAAGTAACTTATTCATAATAAAACAGTAAATTTTATGAAACACATATTATATAGCCTGCTTTTAGGCACCGCCGTAGCCTTCTCTTCCTGCGAAAGCAAACTGGATGACAAGCACAATAATCCGGATGGATTTACCTCGGCAGAGATCGAATACCTTTTTACTAAAGGGGCTTTGAAAACGATCGAAAACGATTATGCCGATACCTGGAATTATAACTTCCGCCTGATCGGGAACTATATCCAGACAACTGCCCGCCAGGCAGGAAAAGACCGTGTCAACCTGTACCAGAATATTCAGGATGACAAAGCTCGCTGGGAAAACTATTACGTAACCCGCATGAGCACCCTGACCGAGATAGACAAGATGTACGCCACCCTGTCACCGGATGAACAGAGCAAATATCAAATCTTTGTCGAAGCAGGCAAGGTGCTGAAGGCATACAACACGGCTATCGCTACCGACTTTTTCGGCAATATGCCTTACACGGAAGCCTTCACTGCACGTAACGTAGTCTATGGCGGAAGCGTGATCTTCAAACCGAAATACGATACACAGAAAGATATTTATTATTCTATTCTGGAAGATCTGAAATCAGCAGCCGCTTATTTCAAGACAGCAGCGGCCAGCAATACATTCAAGCAGCAGGATATTATCTACAAAGGTAATTGCGACGGCTGGTACAAGTTTGCCAACTCACTGCGCCTGCGTTACGCTATGCGTATTTCAAATGTCGATCCCGATAAAGCCAAACAGGTATTGGGAGAACTTTCACTGGATCAACTGATCACCAAAAACGCTGATAATACATATATCATGGTTGACAACCAGAGTACTGCTCCCGACGGTATCTGGCGTGCTATGAGAGAGAGTCATTCGAAAGCTCACAGCTACTATATGTATCCACCGGAATTCACCGTCAACTTATTGAAAGAAGCCACCGACCCACGTTTGGTGGTATTCTATCAGCCGGCAACGGATGATGAAGGCGATGTTTACGAAGATAGCAAAGAGATCATCGGTTATCCTTCGTCTGCCGATAAAGCTGTCGCGTTGGTGAACGGTCCGAACGGAACAGAGCTTTTCAAGATCTACGGATGTCTGAATACGGTTACTTTCCGTAAGAACTATCAGTTGCCGGTAGGTATCGGCATGACGGCTGCCGAAGTTTATTTCTGCCTGGCAGAAGCTGCACAACGCGGTTTATTCAGCGGAAACGCCGAAGAGTTCTATAACAAGGGGGTTATCTTATCTATCCAGAACTATTACGAATATTATAAGAACAGCGATGCAGACAAAGGCAAAGATATGAATATTGCCAACAGAGACGTATCCGACGCTACTTTGGGCAGTTGGCTGGCTACTTCGACTTTCAAATTCAACCCGGCAAAGGCTTTAGAACAGATCGCTACCCAGAAATGGCTGCACCTCGGCTTCCTGCAGATCTACGAAAACTGGGCTGAATACCGCCGTACGGATTTCCCGATTCTGGATGACGACCGTGAGAACGGCGCACTGCTGAATAAGGAGAATGCACCTGTACGTTTCTTGTATCCTTCGAAAGAAGCTTCTATGAACACAGAAAACTATAATGCACAGTCGGCAAACAACAAGATCGACGCCCGTTTGTGGTGGGATGTAAAATAAGTCTCACTCCCTGAACATTAGGCATTGACCGTATGGTTGATAATTGTTACCTTTGCGCTAATAATTACCGGCCATACGGTTTTGTATTATGGATATAGTCAATAACGAATATTATAATCCCCGAAGAAAAACATGAATTTAAAGTATTTATTACTAGCCGCCGCCTGTCTGGGGACGGGAGCCGTACAAGCCAAAGACTCGATCTACAAAAAAGGGTGGATAGATCTCAACAAGAACGGCGTGAAAGACGTCTATGAAGATCCCGAAGCTCCCATCGAAGCACGTGTACAGGATCTCCTGAACCAGATGACATTAGAAGAAAAAAGCTGCCAGATGGCCACTCTTTACGGTTTCGGACGTGTCCTGAAAGATTCTCTTCCCACTGAAGGATGGAAGAACGAGATATGGAAAGACGGTATTGCCAACATCGACGAACAGTTGAACGGCGTAGGAAGTGCCCGCCGCAGGACACCGGAAATGATCTATCCGTTCAGCAACCATGCCGAAGCGATCAACAAAACGCAACGCTGGTTTATCGAAGAAACACGCCTGGGTATCCCCGTCGACTTCTCCAACGAAGGAATCCACGGATTAAATCATACCAAAGCGACTCCCCTGCCCGCTCCTATCAGCATCGGCAGTACCTGGAACCGCGACCTGGTGCATCAGGCCGGAGATATAGCCGGTAAAGAGGCAAAAGCTTTAGGATATAACAATGTGTACGCACCAATCCTTGACGTAGCCCGCGATCCGCGTTGGGGACGGGTATTGGAGACTTACGGAGAAGACCCTTATCTGGTAGGTGAACTGGGCGTACAGATGGTAAAGGGAATCCAGCAGAACGGTGTCGCTTCCACTTTGAAGCACTTTGCCGTTTACAGTATCCCTAAAGGCGGACGCGATGCAGCCGTTCGTACCGACCCGCATGTGGCTCCCCGCGAATTGCATGAAATACATCTTTATCCTTTCAAGAAGGTCATCCAGAAAGCGCATCCGAAAGGCGTAATGAGTAGCTATAACGACTGGGACGGCGTGCCTGTAACAGCCAGTTATTACTTCCTCACCGAGTTGCTACGCCAGGAATACGGTTTCAGAGGATACGTGGTCAGCGACAGTGAAGCTGTAGAGTTCGTACAGACCAAACACCATGTAGCCGATTCGTATGAAGAAGCCGTACGCCAGGTGGTAGAAGCCGGATTGAATGTCCGCACCAACTTTACCCACCCGAAAGACTATATCCTTCCGGTACGTCAACTGGTTAAGGAGGGTAAATTGTCCATGAAGTCAGTCGACCGCATGGTTGCCGATGTCTTACGCGTTAAATTCGAACTCGGATTATTCGATTCTCCTTATGTAAAAGACCCGAAAGCTGCCGATAAGATCGTCGGTGCTGACAAACACCGTGACTTCGTACTGGATATGCAGAAACAATCACTCGTTCTGTTGAAGAATGAAAACAACCTGCTGCCACTGGATAAGAACCAGACAAAGAAAGTGCTTATTGCCGGTCCGCTTGCAAAGGAAACAAACTATATGATCAGCCGTTACGGTCCGCAGGGATTGGACAATATCACGGTTTACGACGGCATTAAGGATTATCTGGGCAATCAGACCGAAGTTGTCTACGCTAAAGGTTGTGAAATAAAAGATGCCAACTGGCCTGACAGTGAGATCGTCCCCACCGCTCTGACGGATGAAGAAAAGAAAAGCATCGCCGAAGCAACGAGTGCTGCTGCCGATTGTGATGTGATCATCGCTGTATTGGGAGAAGACGAATCCTGCACGGGCGAAAGTAAATCACGCACCGGACTCGACCTTCCGGGCCGTCAGCAACAATTGTTGGAGGCACTGCATGCAACCGGCAAACCGGTCGTGCTTATCCTGATCAACGGCCAGCCGCTGACCATCAACTGGGCAGACCGTAACATTCCTTCTATCCTCGAAGCCTGGTTCCCCGGCCAGTTGGGCGGAGAAGCGATCGCACAAACATTATTCGGCGAGTATAACCCGGGCGGACGTTTGTCTGTCACCTTTCCGAAATCGATCGGACAGATCGAGTTCAATTTCCCGTTCAAACCGGGTTCACAGGACGGACAATACTTTGCTGGTCCCAACGGCTCAGGAAATACCCGTGTAAACGGTGCCCTCTACCCGTTCGGCCACGGATTAAGTTACACTACCTTTGCGTACTCGAACCTCGCAATCAGGCAGGAAACACCGTATTCGCAAAGTCCGGTAACCGTCACCGTAGATGTCACCAATACAGGCAAACGTACCGGCGACGATGTAGTACAGTTGTACATCCGCGATAAAGTCAGCAGCGTCATCGCTTACGAATCCGTCTTACGCGGTTTCGAACGTATCTCCCTGCAACCGGGTGAAACGAAAACCGTCACATTCGTCCTTCTTCCCGAAGATCTCCAAATCCTCGACAGACACATGGAATGGACCGTCGAACCGGGTGAGTTTGAAGTCAGGATCGGCGCTTCTTCCACTGATATTAAATTAAAGGATATTTTTGTTGTAAAGTAAAAGAAAGGTAATCATAGCCTATCCGCATATTTTATTCCCTCTTGCTTTCGAAACAATCCACAGATTTCGTAAAGTAAGAGGGAATATTTTAATTTTCGCATTTATGGCAGAATATAAAAATATATAACAAGGTGAATTTCAATAAATATATTAATGAAATTGATTTTTCAGAGGTTAGAAAGCTCTTCTTAAATAAAGGGGAATCAATTGATATTAAGAAAAAGGATTATTTTGTTCGGCAAAATGAGCCATGTAAGTATGTAGGACTGATTCAAAACGGCATTTTTAGATACACTTGTATCGACAATGAGGGGAACGAACATATTGTTGGTTATAGTTTTGCCAAAGATTTTGTTTGCGACTATCCTTCCTTGATTAAAAATTCAAACTCGTTAACAAATACTCAATCCGTTACAGATAGCACTGTATATATATTATCTATAAAAGAGTTGAACGATTATTGGGAGACCAATATGGATACACAACGCTTTGGTAAATTAGTGGCAGAAGAGTTGTTAATAGAGATGTATCAACGGTTACTTGGCTTTTATTGCGAAACAGCAGAACAGCGTTACATTGCCTTGCTGCAACGTTGTCCCGACTTACCTCTGTATATTACTCTAAAAGAGATAGCATCGTTTCTTGGTGTAACTCCTGAAACTGTTAGTCATATACGAAGAAAATTACGGCAAAAATGAAAGTCTTGAAATACTTCAAGGTTTTTCTCTCCAACTTTGTAGAACTTTGCTTCGGTATAATTAGGCTATACTACAAAGATTGAAATGATTTAAACTATAAATATATGAGAATAAAAAGTCTATTTGGAACGCTTTTGTTCCTATTCACATTAGGTTTTACATGTTGTAGTGAAGATGATAAACAGGAATATTATTTGGAGCTTTCTCAAAACTCGTGCGAAGTAATACAAGGATACAGTATTTCCATTGACCTGACTGCCCATGAAAACACTACGTTGAATGTTAAAAACCCGGAATTTATTGATGCCGTTTATACTTGGGGAATTGATGGTTATAAGGCTAAAATAGAGATTAAAGGTAAACAGAAAGGTGAAACAGACCTTGTCGTCACCGACCATGAAACGGGAGAATCAGCCATGATAAAGGTGAAAGTGACAGAATACCCGATGCCTCGTCTTGCCGTAAAACAACCGAAAGGGAATATTTTCGATACGATAAATTTTTATCTCTATAATGAAGATTCAAAGTCAATTAATTCCAATAATCTTTCTGTTGTATGCGATTCTATTGTTTGGACAGTAGATGAGATAAACGGCAGTTTTAAAGTGTTTGAACACGAAGGGGTAGGTAACCATCTGACTTTGGAATGGGGGCACTGTTTCAAATATCCCGGTGAATATAAAACTAACCTGACCACATGGAAAGACAACAAGGTTATCTTTCGTCATCAACTCACCGTCACCGTTACTGATGAGAAGGATTTTCTGGAATATAACTGGAAGGACATTACCAAAACCTCACAAGCATGGTATACTTATGCAGATGTGCTTAAAAGTAGTCCTAATTTGATGACCACATACGGTCTTTGCGGCACTGTCCCATATACCGAAGTGAGGGTTTTTAACAGCAACATGACTCAAAGCTACCAACTTTACGACTATTTCTGCAATCTCTATTCAGTCCCCACGTATGAAGACAATAGAGATAAGATGTGGCAACTGTATGACGAACTATTCTCCGAACAGAAAATATATCCTAGTACTTACCCTGTTGCCATTTGGGTGACAGAACGTGTTAATATTGTTTTATTACTACTGGATGATTATACAGAATCTCCTAAATATGTGGCTTATGCGGAACCAAACAGACAATGACACCTATAGCTTTGAAGCGTAAATTGAAAAAAGGTCTTATTCTTTTATACTTTATTAAAAAGAATAAGACCTCTATTCCCTCCGATTTGAATATCTTAGCAGAAAATCAGTTATCCTCTTAAACCGATCGATTATGGATAGCCTGCAAAGATGGAAAACACAATACCGGTTTTACCGGACATTCTTCCTCAGTACATTAAAATTCAGTGTCCTGGTCAGCTTTCTCTTTGCGTCTATGGGCGGCATTACTTCCTTTATTCTATATAATGGCAGCATTATGGATTCTGTCAAACTCTGGTTTCGCCTTATTCCCACGGTCGGACTGGGATTCGATTATATTTATAAAGAACTGACACACAAAGAAGAATACTTTTTCTATTACAATCAGGGCATCAGCAAATATCAACTCTGGATCGTTACATTTATCGTCATGTTCATTTGCTGTAATCTACTCAATCAAATTATCCAGCTATGCATACAGGCCTTGAAATAGACAGCGTACTTAAGTCGTTCGGCGAACGGACGATACTGGCAGATGTTTACCTGAAATGTTGCCAAGGAGACATTATTGCCCTTTTCGGACGGAACGGAACCGGCAAATCCACCTTACTGAATATCATCTTCGGTACGTTGAAAGCCGACCGGAGTTTTATCCGGATCGACGGAAAAGTCATGAACGGACCTGCTTTCCGCTCCCGTTTGCTTGCCTATCTGCCCCAGCATCCTTCCTTGCCATCCCATCTGAAAGTATCACAGATTGCAGACTTGTGTATCGCCCCGGAAGACAGAAAACGTTTCCTGGCAGATAAAATACTATTCCGTATCCGCACTTCCCGCATTTGTGAAATATCAACGGGAGAACAGCGGTATCTGGAAATCAAAACGACCCTATTCAGTCCGGCTCCCTATATATTGCTGGACGAACCTTTCAGCGGTGTCTCTCCTGTAGTGGCAGAACAGATACGCGAGCTTATGTCCGAAAGCGCCCGGGAACACGGGATCATCCTGACAGACCATAATTTCCGCGAAGTACATAAAATAGCGAATCGCCTGACGCTACTTAACGAATGTTACCTGAAAGAGGTCAAAAACATCGAAGAACTGATACCTTACGGGTATTATCAACCATAAAAAAGGGATACCCTCACGGATACCCCTTAACACTGAAAAGATTTGTTTTTTATTCTAATCCATACTTTTGTATTGCATATTCACCCAGAACTTCCAGGTAATGCAAACACTTACTAACTACTTTTTTCATAGCGCTCCTCTTATTATTTAAAACGATCTGTAAGTAAAACATGTTGTTGAAATATGTTTTACAGCACAAAAGTAGTAGTAATATAGATACGTTATACCGACCTTTTCCGGTTTTAACATCATTTGCACAAAACCGGGACCTACTATCCGAGAGCCTTTATCCGATAATGTATTTCGAATAAGGCAGTTTACTCAATAAATAAGTAAACATCCAGGATGCAGCCAACGTAAAGATTGCCGATACGGGAACAATAGCCGGTACGGGAACACCCAACCACAGTGTCAGCAGATAAGACGGTCCTATGAAAAAATAATGTACACAGTAAACTCCGAAGCCTAACTTCGTAAGGTTTGCCAAAGCCCCGCAAATAAAGGGAGATGAGATACGGACTTTCTTGACTAACAAGAAAATAGCTGCCGTCATCAGCATGGCATTCGGAGAACAGTAAGTGAAAAACAACTCCATGCCTTCCTCACTCACATGCGGATCGGAAGTCATATAACGGAAACCTGTAAAAGTGACCAGATAGCCTATCAGAAACAAAGGAATGGTGACTGCCAACGTTTTACCGGTCGACCAGTCATTCCCTTTTCCTAAATAATGACCCAACAGCAAATAACCGTTGAAGCCGGCAAAATAATAGAACAACCCATAAGCATTCCATGAGCAGGTCCCGAACAAATAATGGGAAACAAACTCCATCAAATAAGGGATGAACAGGGATACTCCCCAAATACCAAGGAACCAGCGTTTCCCTTTGTCAGAAGCTTTCTCCACCCAGGCAGAAAAGACAGGCATATAAAGATATAGTCCGATCAATGTATAGATATACCACATGGGGGTCGCATAAACAGTAAATGTAACCGGAATCATCGCAATTTCTTTCAACGCATCTGTCAGGGAAGCAGAAGGATCAGGCGCATAGGGAAAGAAATCGGTCACCAGTTCAGCACTTCCTCCCGCCCACTGGATAAACCAGGGTGCCAGGTTGAACAGTACCGACCAGATCAGAAAAGGAAAAAATACACGTGGAATACGTTTTTTATAAAAAACAGAAGCCTCCTGTTTTACCGGCAACAGCAAAAAACCCGTCATCATTACAAATAAAGGGACACAAGCCCTCAACATTGATCCGTAAGCCGATCCCCAGAAATTGAAATCAGAATTAGCACGCGACTCCGGAGAGGCGTTGAACGGGTCCGTACAATGGCAGGCAATTACCATCAGGATAGCAACGAAACGAAGAACATCCAGCCAAACTATATGCGGACGTGTAGCAGTAGTAGTGTTATTCATGATAAGATTATTTCTTCAAACTGGACGTAAAAATAAATAATCTTATCAGATAATACAAGGCTGACTTTATCCGCGCTTATATTCAGAAGGAATAATCCCCGTATGTTTTGTAAAAGCACGGCGGAAAGTACTGATCGAATGAAAACCGGAACGTTCGACTATTTCCTGGATACTTGCCAGCGGCTCGGCATCCATCAGACGTTTGCTTTCTTCAATGCGGAACTGGTTCACATAATCAGAAAAAGACATCCCCAGCTCCTTATTGAATAATTGTGAGAGATAGGAACGACTGATAGGGAACACACGTTGCAGATCGGTCAGTCACAAGTCATCGTTCAGATAAGGTTTTTCACGTTCGAACCAGGTATTCACCTCTTCCGCATAGCGTTTGAAAAGAGCACCACGCTGCTCCTCGTCATCATCATCTTCCTCTTCGTCATCGTTCGAGGGAAGATCCCATCCGTTCCTAAAAGTATGTTCGATCCGTATATTCTTAAGAAATAAAGCCTTATAGAAAAAGTAAAACCAAACAATCAGCATGATAGCCTTTATAACGACGTAGAGGATCGTCCGGTCGGTCAATAACAGGACTGCATAAAGGAAATAAAGGATAGATAAGACGAGCATTGTCCGCTTCAACCATCGCAAGTCATAGTTTTCAGGATCCGAAACATTCTCGCTCAAATAAGCGGTATATTCATCGGCATACTTTACAACAAGATATATCGGCAGGATCATATAAAAAAGAGTAAGTGCAAGCACCAATAACCGCAGGAATACGTCCATATTGAAATACGTAAACACATCTTTTAGCGAATAAAAAATATGTATTTCCCCGCCCGATAAACGATAAGTAAGATAAGATAAACCGCCTATCACAACGGGCGAAAGAAAAACGGCAAATCGCCTGAAAGTAAGAAAACCGGGGCGCAGCTTTTCAATCACATAACTGGCAAGACAAGCGGTCACAAAACAGCTTGCAATAAGTACATCGGGATGGAAGGCTTCCTTTACTTCATCCACGTAAGAATTAACAGAAATTCGGATTACGGCCATCAAGGCCCACATAATCATACTCCATGCCAAAATAAGTCGTGCCCTGTTACCAAATGACCTCAATAGCATCATAATGCCTCCTAATACGCACAGGCCTATTATTTGCATACTCAATAAAAACTGTATTTTGTCCAGCATATGTTACCGCCTCGTTTTAGTATAAACAATTTGAATCCTCAAATGGTTGATTTGCACCCTATTTAGACAATTTGACGCCTCTGGATTATTTGCACCATGCGTTTTTATACCATTTCATCGTGGTTTTATACCGTATGATCCCTCTTTCTCCTCAAACTGCCGGATATTTGCAATATGAAATTTGATACAAAAATAGCATAAAAGTATGAGAAATTTATTACTATTTATTACACTGATTTCCTGTTTGGCCGGTTGTTCTCACGAGAGCAATTTCGCAGCCATTGAGAGTATTAGCGCGAAAGAGAAACCATTAAAAATTATTACACGTATTTTAACTACTAAATCTGCGAATTTCGTACAGGAATTCAAGGAAGGATCGGAAATAGGACTACTGATCACACGCGAAAACGACGGTGGTCTTTATGATGAGGATAGTGATTATATAAATGTAAAAGCGCAAGCAAATTTAATTAGTAATAAAATCTCCTGGCAACAAACGCCGGAAGTCACCCTTAACTTCGACCCGGCCATCGTGTATGCCTATTATCCATATCAGTCGCAAATGAGACTGAGCACGGCAAGTATCCCTGTAAAGATCTCGCCGGACGCCACTCAGACACGCGACTATATGTACGGCACACACGCTTTGGGCCAAAAAGCATTGAACAGCATATCCCCTATGGTCTTGCTGAATATGGAACATGCTTTATCGCTCATCTCCTTCCAGATAAACCTGGAAAAAACAGAAGAAGGAAGTTATGAGTTGGACGCCGTCCAGCTGGGAAATAAAGCCGGAGGAACAGCATTGATATGTAAAGGGATGATGGACATCAGAACCGGACAAATCACCGGAACGGCCTGTTGCAGTGTCGCCACCCGGCTCAATCTGGAGGAACCTGTTACATTGACAAAAGAGTTCTGTGATCCGCAACAGATCATGGTGATCCCGACAAGATCAGCACTTATGGCTGAAGGTGACATCGAGGCACTCTTTACGATCAACGGAACTTCGTACAAATATAAAATTCCCGCAAAGACCGTATGGGAAAAAGGACATAAATACCTCTACAAATTAACTCTCAGCGGAGAGGCTCTTACATTGAAAGAGGTATCCGTTACCGACTGGATGCAGGGTAACGGTGAAGATGCTACAAGCAGCATTATGTAAGTTTTATTTTATGTTTTGGTTATGGTTTAGAATCTCTGGGTAATCGTATTTTGTTGGGATGCCGATGATCTGCTGACCGGATGTACGGACAACAAGCCTGATTGGACAGACAGTCCGGCATCGCAAGAAGAAATACGGTTACCGCAAAGAAGGAAATAAAGCCTCGTTCCCTACCACGACATCCGGTAGCAGGGCTGAAGAACATCCTTCCGACAGGATTCTATAAGTGTAAACGCCGTGGCAAGCAGTCCCATTCTTCTTGCCACCGGCCACTACACCGATCCGAACATCCGGGAGCTGACAGCGGTCAGTCCTTTGAAAAAGAATTAACGAACTAACTCGTGAGAGTTACGTATACATTTAATTAATACTAAAATAGTAGTAATGAAGCCGGCCCCGAATACCGCGTCCTGCACTCAACTGGACGCATATTCCCTCTCAACTTATCGCCGACAACACTCTTTTATTTGACTATAAACCTTGCCGGGGCCGGTTTTCATTATACTACTATTACAATTTCACAGGAAATAGATAGGAAAATTAAAAATCCTATTTACATTTGCAAATAAACGTATATCTAAAGACGTTCAATAAATGGCGAATCCGGATGCAAATAACTTCAACTCATTATATACAAAGTATTACAGAAAGGCCTTTCTGTTCACAAAATCCTATGTACATGATGAAGCTGTTGCAGAAGATATCGTATCCGAATCGTTCATCAAATTGTGGGAAAAACTAAAACAAGAAGAGATCGACTATAGCGACTATCTTTTACTATCTATCTTGAAAAACAAAGCTTTAAATTATCTGAAACATGAAGCTATCAAGGCTGAAACCATTCATTCTTTGACTGATATCAACCAGAGAGAACTGGAAATCCGCATATCCACCCTACAAGCTTGCGTCCCCGAAGACATCTTTTCAAAAGATGTCGAAGAGATTATCACAAAAACACTAAAGATATTACCCAGCCAGACACGCCGCATCTTCGTTCTGAGCCGGTTCCAGCACAAAGGGAACAAAGAGATCGCCCAGATTTTGAATCTGAGTGAAAAAAGTATTGAATATCATATATCCAAAACATTGAAAGCATTGCGTATTAATTTAAAAGACTATCTCCCCCTATTTTATTTTTTATTTTTTTGATCGTCAATTTAGGGATGAAGGTTTCTGAGTTGTTTTAAAGATAGAGGGCAACCTAGAAACATTCATACTGACAGATCAATGGAGCAGAAATTATTACATAAATATATTGCCGGTGATGCCAATCCACAGGAGAAGGAAACAGTAATTCGCTGGATAGAAGCAGATAAAAAAAACATGGAAGAATTTTTATCTGCCCGAAAATTATATGATCTTACTGTTTGGCAGAATGATCTGGTAACAGAAACTTATGCACCAGCCGGTAGACTTCGTAAAATCTGCATCGAATTTGCTAAAATTGCAGCCATCTTTATCGGTTCCATTATTCTCGTCACAATTTTCTATCCGGCAAATGAAACCGTACCAGAGGAAACCGGCATACAAAAACTATATGTGCCGGCCGGTCAGAGAGCAGAACTAACTTTATCCGATGGCACAAAAGTCTGGTTAAATGCCAAAACGACTTTTTCATTTCCGGACCATTTTGATGATCACCAAAGAAATGTGACACTGGACGGAGAAGCATATTTTGATGTCGCACACAATGAAAAGTCCCCTTTCGTCATCCAAACGGAAAAATACAATGTCAAAGTACTAGGTACGGAATTTAATGTCCGTGCCTATAAGGAAGATGAGATTTATGCCTTCGAAACAGCCTTGATCAACGGCTCCGTTGAAATTGAAACAGCAGACCACGCCGTGAAAAAGCAATTACAACCCAAAGAAAAAGCCTATGCGGAAAACGGACAATTAGAAATAAAACCGATCACAGAATTCGATCAATACCTGTGGAAAGAAGGGTTAATCTGTTTTGACGACAACAATCTGGCAGAGATATTCAAAAAATTGGATTTCTATTATAATATTCCTGTCAAAATCGAAAATACGAAAATATTAGACAAGCGGTATACAGGGAAGTTCAGGTCCAGCGACGGCATCGAGCATATCCTGAAAACTTTACAACTAAAAACAAAGTTCCGCTATGAAAGAAAAGAATATCCGGATAATATAATTGTAATCAAATAAAATATTCACTTTAAATCTACATGCCTATGAAATATCAATAAAAGCAATTTGAAAAATCCGGAATGTGCTGTAACACACTCCGGATGAAGTCAATACCAGAGAACTTTCAAAAATCTAATAGTATTAACTAAGCATACAAAAGTATGAAAAATAAATTGTATTGGGATTATTGTATCCTATTAATACCGAATAAACACATTTTAAACATTATGAAAATAGCCTTTATATGCCTTTTTATTTTCATAAGTGGTATGTTTGCAACTGAAGCGGAATCTCAAAACGCAAGAATTTCTTTAAAACAGACAACCAGTGTACTGGATCTGATCAATATTATTGAAAATCAGACGGATTACCTCTTTGTCTATGACAAGAAAGACATTGATCTGAATCGTCAAATATCCGTCAAGGCACAGAATAAAACAGTTGCAGAGATCCTTCTGACAATATTTAAGAATACCGACATTGTATATGCAATGCAGGGAAACAATATTGTTCTGATGAAAAAGAGTTCCGAATCCATACCGGTCGTCCAACAACGGACGGTACGGGTAACAGGTATCGTAACAGATGAAAAAGGGGATCCGCTGGCAGGTGTCAACGTTTCGGCAAAAGGGACAACTAACGGAACGATAACAGACATAGACGGACGCTTTTCCATCATGGCAGAACCTGAAACCATCCTGCAATTTTCCTATATAGGTTATATGAATCAGTTCATTAAAGTAGGAAACAGTACTTCTGTCACGATCTCCATGAAAGAAGATACCCAGGCATTGGACGAGGTTGTGGTCGTCGGTTTCGGTACACAGAAAAAAGTAAATTTATCCGGATCGGTATCTTCGGTCGATATGAGTACATTGACAGAGAGCCGCCCTATAACAAACATTTCAAATGCTTTGGCAGGATTAGCTGCCGGTTTACAGGTGACATCATCCAATAACCGCCCCGGAGACGATAATGCCAGTATACTTATCCGTGGTAAAGGAACACTAAATAACTCCTCCCCCTTAGTAATCATCGACGGAATGGAAGGAGAAATGAATAGTTTAAACGTACATGATATTGAAAATATATCTGTATTAAAAGATGCCTCCTCCGCAGCGATCTACGGTTCACGGGCTGCAAACGGCGTTATTCTTATCACGACTAAGACCGGAAAGGAAGGAAAGCTCAAAGTTTCATATAACGGATATGTCGCTTTCCAGAGCATTCGTCCCGGTGTATTGGATCCTGTCAGTAATTACGCCGATTATATGGAATACATCAACAGCGGTTATAACAACAGTAACCAGGCACTGCCTTATTCTCAAACCTCTATCTCTGCATGGAGAGGCGATAACGGGCAAAACCCTCTAAAATATCCGAATACAAACTGGATAGAAGATACCTTTTCCACCGGAGTAGGAACAAATCACACATTGTCTATGAGCGGAGGAACTGAAAAGATCCAGTTCTACGGAGCATTCGGTTACTTTGACAATCCGGGAGTGCTCGAAAATGCAGGATACCGGAAATATAATGCCCGGACAAATATCAACGCACAGTTGACATCCTGGTTGAAAATGGGAATGAATGTAAGTGGCTTCGTGGGAAAAGCAGAGCCAGGTAATGCCGGACAATCCGCTACTGAAGCCGGAGAACAAGCCAGTGTCGGTGCATTCACATGGGGATGGGCGACAAGTCCTGCCATGATTCTGAGACATGACGGCAGATACGGAGGTATCCAGAATGTCGAGGATGACGTATCGGAATCCGGGAATAATGTATTAAAGGTCTTAAATTCCACAAAAGGAGAAAATACGACCAGAAATATAAAATCCCGTTTCCATATCACCCTGCAACCAATTAAGGATTTATCCGTCACAGGTTCATACTCGTATGAATACACCGAACAAGGAATCAAAACAATACCAGTATTCAACGACGTATGGGACTTTGGTAAAGATCAGATAATTTTCAAAGGAGAAGGCGAATCTTATATTACCGAAAAAGAGTATAAGCGGGAACGCAATTATATGGATATTGTTGCCAACTACAATCACCGTTTCCTGGACGACCGACTGGGACTGACGGCCATGGTTGGTGCCAGCCAGGAGCAATATAAATACGAATGGTTCAATGTTACCCGTAAAAATCTGACAGCACCAAACGGTACGGTACTGGATGCTGCCAACGGGCAAATATCGACAGGAGGAAATATGACACAATGGGTTATGCGTTCGTATTTCGGCCGTTTGAACCTGGATTGGGAAAACAAATATCTGTTAGAATTTAACTTACGTTCCGACGGTTCTTCCAGATTCTTATCCGACTCACGCTGGGGATATTTTCCTTCAGGTTCAATTGCATGGCGTATGGATCAGGAAGAATTCCTGAATAGCACGGATTGGCTGAGTAATTTGAAAATACGCGCCTCTTACGGTTCTTTAGGTAATAACTCCGTAGGAAATTACTCTGCAATTTCCAGTTACGGTTCCGCCAATTATGTACTCAACAACGGAGTATCAACGGGTTGGGCGATAACGGCCCTTGCCAATGCCGGACTGACCTGGGAAAAAACGAAAGTAACCGATATAGGTTTCGATTTCGGAGTTTTAGATAACCGTCTCTACGGAACCTTCGACTGGTTCAATAAAAAAACGGAAGGTATCCTGATACAGCTGCCATCTCCTTTAGTGCACGGTTCCGCTACAACTCCAACCTCAAACGCGGCCGAAGTGACCAATAAAGGAATTGAATTAACTTTGGGATGGAGAGACAAAGCCGGAGATTTCGATTATGGGATCAATCTCAATTATACCCATGTGACCAACAATGTTGATAAGTTTAAAGGAGAAGATTATAGCCTGAACGGGATATACATGACCAAAGAAGGGCTTCCTATCAACTCCATGTATATGTATGTTGCAGATCGTATTATCCAGACAGACGACGATTTAGCTATCGTAAACGACATGTTAGCCAAAAATCCGGACGCTTTCAGTCAATTAGGAGGCGTTCCTCAAAAAGGTGATATCCTGTTTAAGGATTTGAACGGCGATAATAAAATCGACCCGACCAATGACCGCGACATAGTGGGAGACACCAATCCGAAACATATGTTCGGACTTAATCTGTCTGCAGGCTATAAAGGGTTCGATTTCTCCATCTTTATGCAAGGAGTTATAGGAGCTAAAGGATACCTGAATGAAAAATACTTTACATCAACAGTACAAAGAGGCTATCAGATAACAAAAGAAATAGCTGAAAATAGTTGGACGGATGGCATGACAAATGCCAAATATCCAAAGCTAACCTATCAAACGGCAGTCAACAATCAGGCCAACACACTTTGGATTCAGAAAAAAGATTATCTGAAAATCCGCAATATTCAATTAGGCTATACATTGCCTAAATCAGTGTTGAGCAAAGTGCAGCTCGAAAAAGTCCGTTTCTATGGCAGCCTGGAGAATTTCTTTACATTCACCGGCTATAAAGGGATCGATCCGGAATTGGATGACCTGAGTTATCCAACGATGAGACAAGCTGTTATTGGAGTAAATATCGAATTTTAAAATAGATCGACATGAAAAAATCAATAAAATATATAAGTTCAGTTCTTACAAGCCTTGTATTATTGAGCGGATGTTATGATCTGGATCAATATCCGGCCGACAAGGTTAATTCCGGTTCTTTCTGGCAGGATGAAGCAGACGCCCAAGAAGGTATGATGGGAGTATATGCAGCCATGAAGAAAGACGAGGTTTTCAGTATTTATTATACCCGCGATTGTTTGAGCGACATCGGTATCGGGTTGAACTGGGGACTTTATGGTTTCATAGAAGTGGCGCAAGGCCAAAGTAACTCTACTACCGGATTATACAAATCTGTATGGCAACGCCTATACGACGGTATCGCCCGGGCAAATACATTGATCACCAATGTACCTTCAGTCGATATGTCCGACGATCTAAAAACTCAATACCAGGCTGAGGCACGGTTTATGAGAGCTTTATATTACAATGAACTTTTGAATCTTTATGGAGGAGTTCCCCTGTATGACGAAACGACCAGCATAGAAAAAGAATATGACAACATGTATAAAACCAGAAATACGGAAGCAGAAGTCCTCGATTTTATTCTGAAAGATCTGGAAAATGCATGCACATATCTCCCCAAAACATGGGACGGCGGAAATAAAGGACGTGCCACAAAAGGTGCAGCTTACGCATTAAAAGGAAAAATACTGCTTTATGCCAAACAATATGCGGAAGCAACCAAAGCTCTGGAGGAAGTTCGTAACGGAGGTTACGGATATGCTTTAAATACTGATTATGCAGAATTGTTCAAGCCGGGTGGCGATGAAAGTTCAGAAATGATATTTGCCGTTCAAAACCTGGGCGGAGCAAGTACGGCTTATGGTATGCCTGTTCATTATATCGCCAATCGTGCCTCATACGGAGGATGTATCAACTGCCTGGTTCCCTCTGTCGAACTGGTGGACATGTATGAATATAAAGACGGACGCCCATTCGATTGGGATGAATTGTTTCCTGGTTTTTCAACCAATAAAAGTATAAAAGAAAAAGTCTTTTATTCCACCTTCGACGAAAAAGGCCAATACGTTGCTGCGTATCCTGAAAATGTGGATAAACTACGGAAAATGTATTCAGAGCGGGATCCGCGTATGGAGTCTACCATTATTTTACCTTATACGGAAAACCTGTACAAAGGTTGGGTTAACAATGCGAAAAAAGACTGTGAAATGGTACTCGCCCCATCGAATCCGGCCAATGAAACATACGGATATTGCAGAAATGCCTTCGGTCATAATACCTATTTATACCGTAAATTCACACCAGAATATGATATGGACGGGTTAATAGCCGACCGCTTCCATTCACCGGTGAATTTCCCCATCATCCGTTATGCAGATGTATTGTTAATGCTGGCAGAATGCTATAATGAGACATCGAACCTATCCGGTGCTGTCGAATTGATCAATCAGGTACGGGAACGTGCCGGGATCGCACTTTTAAATTCCGGTCCTGCTTATTTAAGCGTAACAACAAAAGACCAGGTATTTGAACGTATCCAGAAAGAAAGAGCTGTGGAATTTGCAGCCGAGGGTCTTCGTTTCTACGACCTGAAAAGATGGGGATTATATATTTCCAAAACAAATGGTCAAAAACAAACCGATCTGGTAGGTTCTGTCTTATCCACTAAAGTAACAGAACAAAAAAATATGTACTGGCCGATTCCTCAGGAAGAAAGAGATATGAATCCGAATCTGACGCAAAACGCATCCTGGTAACAAACCATATGTATAGAACTAAGTAATGAAGGCTGTCTCAATCATTCTTTGGGACAGCCTTTATTGAATAATTATAAACTCAATCACATGAAAAATATATCCATTATTTTTTTATTATTCTCTTTGATCGTACATGATACGCATGCCCGGATACATTGGCCGGAAGGGAAAAAAGCAGCTGTAATCCTCACATATGACGACGGTTTAAAATCTCAGCTTCAAATTGTAATACCACAATTGGAAGAACACAATTTTAGAGGAACTTTTTTCTTGTACGGGCAGGTTGTCAAAAAAGAAGATATCCCGGAATGGCGTAAAGCCAGTCAAAGGGGCCATGAACTCGGAAACCACAGTATGTTTCATCCCTGTCTCTCCCAGACCACCGGGCAGACCGCAGAACCTTGCCGTTCTTTGGAATGCTATTCGGTAAAAGATATGCTTATCGAAATCGGAATGATGAATAACTTCCTGTATGCAATAGACGGAAAAAAAGAACATGCGTATGCTTACCCTTGTTCCCAATGCGTAGCCGGAGGAGAAGATTATTCAAAGCCTCTGTTAGCTTCAGGCCTGTCGAGATTCGCACGCGGAGGAGATCGCGGAATCATATCAAATACCGACAGCCTGAACTATGCAATGATACCGACACTTCCCGCCCATACCGGAATTTCTGCTGATTCATTGATAGCCTATGTACAGGAAGCTGTTGAGAAAGGAGGGCTCGCAATTATTGTCTTCCATGGTGTCGGAGGAGATTATCTGACAGTTGATGCAAATGAACATAAAAAATTAGTAGACTTCCTTGCCTCCCGTCCGGATATATGGGTCGGAACATTCTCTGAAGTTTTGAATGCAATTACGACAGGGAAAAACACTCCGAAAGAGCAGAGCACGGTACGGATAGATACCAACGGTGATTTCATAACGTATGTCTCCCCCTACTATGCGCTATCATGGTCCAAAAATTTCCCGATGATGTCCTATTGGAATATAGAGTCAGGAGGACGTAACCGGAAATACCTGGATAAATCATTATTACGTCCCGGAAAAGGAGGTGTGCTCATAAACCGGGACAATTCTTCCTTTCTGACTCAAAATCCGGCAATATACAAAGGGATGGAAACTTGTTACGAGAACGTTACTTTTCCTGATAAGACAGTAATGAACTGCTCGGTCATACCGACCAATGAACGACAATTTTCTATTACGATCGGAGGAGGAGGTAACAAATTCAGCCATGAATTTTTCCGGATCCATACAGCTCCGGATATCGCTCCCATGTCAGTATGGGCTGAGAAAACAGAAAATAAACCATCGACATTATATGACACACCTGTTACGATTTATACCCCACAAATAGTAAAAGCCTCTTTTCGATTACCGGCAGTACTTCATTTCCCTGATTATGGCCTGGTTAAAATAGAAGCAGATCAGGATGAAGTTTATATTCAGGAACATTTTGTTCCCGATTATGAAAATACGGGATTATCCTTAGGACCATTTAACAGAGGCGGACATGCCTGGAGAAAATCGGTGCATCTAGGTTCGGTTATTCTTTCATTCCATTCTGAAAAACCGATAAATAAAGCATGTCTGACCTTCACTGTATTGGATGAGAACTATCCGCAAATAGCGAGCTGTGATTTTTCAGATCCCCGGTTCAACGGGTTAAAACGATGCTGGCAAAATTCATTTACAGTGAATCCGGTACACCAGACAATGGGAGACAACATTATTTTGGAAGGTATAGGACATCTTTCCCTGGCATTCAAAGCGGATATGATCCCGTTCACACCTGAACTGCCGGGAACATACTCCATGAGAGCTGCTTTACGAACTTCTATAGAAATAGCGTTGCAGGAACGGATCGGAGAGAATAACCGCATTAAAGATTTTGGTTGGGAATGTACGGAAACGACATTGATCTCTTTGCATAAATATTTACTTGCAACGAACGACTGGGATTTTATTCGTCATTATTTACCTCAAATCAACCGGTTAGTAAAAGGTGTACTGGATGCAGACACAGACCATGACGGGATATTTGAAGCCCCCTTCCACGGAAATCAATTCGAAGAAGGAAGAAGTAGCTGGAACTGGTGGGATGACTTTGCTTTCGGTCATAAAGATGCTTATTTGAATATATTAGCCTATAAAGCACTAAACGGCATGCACCAGATATATACTTTACTGGATATGAAAACGGAGGCAGACTCCATCCGGACCCGCTTAGACCTGTTTCATAGTGCTTTTAATCATACATTCTACAATAAAGAAACAGGGATGTATGCCGGATGGATAAGTCAGGATGGAAAAATCCATGATTATCAATTTTCATTCGTCAACTCTATGGCCATTAATGAAGGACTTGTTGAAAAAGAGCGTTCGAAAAGGATCATCAAAAAGTTATTGAAAAACATGAAAGAGGCAGGATATGATTTCGTTTATGGTGTTCCAGGCCCTACAGTTCCCGTATCGAAAGAGGATAAAGGTAAATGGGATGAAATGACCCGCTGGGGACGTTATGAAAATGGAGGACTATGCGGGCAAACTGCTTATCATTTTATACAAGCGCTCTACAATACAGGCATGAAAGAACAGGCAGATGAAATCTTATTTAAAATGATGGATACCTATGAACGGGAGTATACTCATTCCGGCCTGTTTCCGGGATATTTGCAAAGTGTGGATTGGCGGACCAAAGGAGGAGCTCCTACCGGCTACAATTACCTGGCAGATAATTATTACTTTCTGTTAGCTGCAATAACAGGTTATTACGGTATTAAATATCCGGAATTAAAAAGTCCCGGTAACCGATAAAGAATTTCATGCCGATGTAACCGGAAAAAGTATGCTTACTAATTTGAATTAGTACGGCGACTAATTAGCGGTTGACAACCTTCAACCGTATGGTTGATAATTATCGGCCATACGGTTCACAATCATCAGCCGTATGGCCGATAATTATCAGCCGCTGATTTTTTCAGTATGTACCAGGCAAAGAATAAGAGCATCTATCTGAATACTAACAGATTAACTTAGAACGGCAATATAAAGATAATTTTCCGTAAAGCAATAGGAAATAAAATAATTTACGGCTGAAAATTTATAATAGTTAAATAAGCACTTCTCAGATGTATCTAAAAACAAAAATAAACGCACTAATAACCTGAGTTCTAGAAGAACTATTATATTTATTGAAATACAAATATAAGTTATTTATAAGATAAGTTCCTAATTGTGTGGAATAAATCATTTGATCCAAAGAACAGTATACAAAGTTTTTTTATAAATGATACAAATATTTATACATCTGATTATCAATCATATAAATAGATATTTTAGATGTAGTTCTTCTAGAACAAAGTTATCAATCAATGAAAACAAAGGTATTGGGCGAACAAAGAGAGGATGTCAGATTTGAAGACATTTACCTCTCTTATTTCTCAAAAATGAAACACTTTGCCAAAGAGTACGTCATCCTGGATGAAGATGCCGAAAATATTGTGCAGGATGTCTTCGTTGAACTTTGGGAAAACAAAGAAATGCTCAATATGCATATGAATCTCATAGCCTACTTATTCACAACCATCAAAAATAAATGCCTGAATCACCTGCGCCACCAACTTGTCGTACAAGATACAGCCAGTAAACTACAGGAAGAATACGCCATCTCCCTACGAATGAATTTAGATTCACTGGAAGCCTTCGATAACAATCTTTTTTCCGATCAGGATATTGAAAAACTCATTAGCCGCGTATTAGACTCCCTTCCTGAAAGATGCAGGACAATATTCATCATGAGCAAAATTGAAGGTAAAAAACAGAAAGAGATTGCTCAGGAACTGAATATTTCTATTAATACCGTTGGAAGTCAAATAGGTATTGCCTATAAAAAACTAAGAAACGAACTCAAAGATTACCTCCCGATACTGCTGTTTCTACTTTCCTTATAAGAATTTCGAAAAAAATTATTTTTTGTTTAACGATTTTTTTTCGTTCAGGTGTCTACTATATATAAGGACAAAATTATGAATGAACAAATAATAAAATATTTCCAGGGAGAGCTCGATACAACAGAAAGGTTGCAGCTTTTAAGACTGGTGGAGACTGACGGTGAATTGAAAAAACAATTCATCGAATATAAAAATATGAATGCCCTGCTGACTCTTTCCGACCGATCAGACAATAAGGAGGAGAATAAGCAAGGATATATATTATTCAACAAAATCATCCGGACAAAAAAGATACGTAAAACCATGTTGCATGCAGCCAGTTATGCTGCGGCCATCGCATTACTCGTTTTATCGACCTATTGGCTCACTGCCAGTCATTATGAGGCGCAACAACCTGTAGCGAACATCGAAAACACCCTTTATGTACCTGCCGGTCAACGTGTAAGACTAACTTTGCAGGACGGAACCGAAGTCTGGCTGAACTCTCAGACCAAATTGACTTACCCGGCTTTATTCTCCGGAAAAGAAAGACGAGTGACCGTGGAAGGAGAAGCCTTTTTCGATGTCGCTAAGAATCCGGAAAAACCGTTTATTGTATCTTCCCAGGGAGTAGAAATGAAGGTCTTAGGTACAAAGTTCAATGTAGACAGTTATCCTGGCGAAAAAGATATTCAAACAAGCCTGCTCGAAGGATCGTTACATGTCTATTTTCCACATTCCGGGAAGAAAGGAGTGATCCTTAAGCCTGATGAAAAAGTGACAATAAAAGAAAATCAAATGCAAATCAGCTCTATACCTCATCCTGACTATTTTCTTTGGAGAGATGGAATATATAGTTTTGAGAATGAACTTCTTATCGACATCCTAAAAAAGCTGGAACTCTACTACGATGTAAAAATAGAAGTCAAAGACCCCTCTATTTTCAAATGGGAATACACAGGTAAATTCCGTCAACGGGACGGCATCGACGAAATTCTCCGGATGATACAGAAAATACATAAATTTAAAATACAAAAAGATGAAGAAAGCAATATCATCACATTAAATTAATTGAATGTCGAACCTTTTAAATAGTATGCCTATGGGAAAACTCTTTTAGAAAAAATAACGGCAGATGTTGGAACCATCCGCCGTTAAGAAGCAAGTAAACACTAGCAGTTAAAATTAGTATTCACCTAACAATTAGCAAAGATATGAAAATAAAAACTTTGTTACCACTCTTTATTGTACATGATAAACACTTTAAAGAATATTTTAGAATCATGAGAATATCACTTGTTATGCTCTTCGTCTGCATTTTCCAGATGGTTGCGGTCAATTCTGAAGCACAAAATACCATCATAAAACTGGAGACAGACGTACTTTCCGTTGGTCAACTTATTAATCAAATAGAAAAACAGACTGACTATCTGGTTGTATTCAGAAACCGGGAAGTAAATACCGAACGTTCAATCACTGTTCACAAAAAAACAGGAAAAATCATTTCTTATCTGGAAGATGCATTCAAGGATACGGATATTGCTTACGAATTTGACAATAAATACATTTTATTACTCAAAAAGAATGGTACGGACAAACCGTCTCTTATCAGCCAACAAGGCACAAAAAAAATAACAGGCGTTGTAACAGATGTAAACGGAGAGCCTATTATTGGAGCCAATGTTTCTATAAAAGGAGCCACTACAGGGACAATCACGGATATGGATGGAAAATTCAGCTTGGATATACCTGGTAATTCCACATTACTCATCTCCTATATCGGCTATATTCCCCAGGAAATCCGCATAGGTAACCAGAGCATGGTCAAAATCAGTTTGAAAGAAGATACACAAGCACTGGATGAAGTCATTGTAGTCGGTTTCGGCACACAGAAAAAAGTAAATCTGACCGGTGCCATAGGAACGATAAAAACAGATGAAGTATTGAAAGCACGCCCCGTAACCAATGTCCAGGAATTGATGGCCAGCTCCGTTCCGGGCATGATGGTCAGTAAAGGTAGTGGTGCCGCTGGATCAGGAGCCAGTATTAATATCCGAGGTACATCTACTATAGGCAGCAGTTCCGGTGTATTAATTCTGATCGACGGAATACCGGGTAACATTTATACCCTGAACCCCAACGATATCGAAAGCATCTCCGTGCTAAAAGATGCTGCGTCTGCTTCCATCTACGGATCACGTGCAGCCAATGGCGTTATTCTCATTACTACAAAAACAGCAAAGGCTTCCGATCGTCCGGTAGTGGAATTCTCTACAAATATCGGTATCCAGAATCCACAGTTCAAACTTGATTTTGTAGGTGTGGAAGACTATATGAGATTGTACGACGAAGCATTGATGAACGATGGAAAAGACGCTTATTTTGGAGAACAAGGTATTCAGGATCTGCGAGCAGGAAAGTATGCGGACAATAAATGGTATAAAGAGATTTACAATAAAAATACCCTTATCAACAATACCCATATCGCCTTGTCGGGAAAGGAAAGGTCAATCACTTACCGTGTTTCCGTGTCCAACGACTATCAGGAAGGAACATTGCCGAATAACAATTATAACCGTCTCATTTTTAAACCGGACCTGCAATTTCAGATATTAAAGAATCTGACGGCCCGTTTAAATATGCAATATACGCAAACGAATATCAAAAATCCGAACGGAGGAACAGAATACTGGCAAAGCCAATCCAGCCGGATATCTCCGATTACAGCAATCAGAGAACCAAACGGACTGTATGCAATCGGTTCTTCCATGGCAAGTAATCCGATAGCCGGAGTAAACGAAGCAGGTTATTCCAAAGAAAGGCATAAAGAAATGCTGGCTATTTTCGATGTTGTCTATTCTCCTTTGAAAGACTGGAATATTAAAGGTAGTGTATCCGGCTATACCCACGACCAGACGAACAAGGACAGGGTCAATACATACTACCTGTACGATGCGGACGGAAATATTGCAAAAACAGAGAATATGGTATCGTCACTAAAAAATACGAATGCCTATGATTTCCGTACCCAGTTACAATTTACGACAGATTATGCTTTCAGTATCAATTCGAAACACAATTTCAAAGTGCTGGCTGGTTATTCCCAGGAATATTACAAATATGAAACATTCTGGGCTTCCCGCGACAATATGCCTTTTGACAATATAGACGTTCTCGATACAGGCAGCAGTAATAAACAAAATGGAGGAAATGCGAAAGATGTTGCTATCCAATCCTGGTTCGGTCGTTTGAATTATGACTATGAGGGCAAATACCTGTTTGAAGCGAACATCAGGGGGGATGGTTCGTCACGCTTCGCAAAAGGACATCGCTGGGGTACATTCCCATCATTTTCTGCCGGATGGAATATCAACCGTGAATCGTTCATGGAAAATATCGACTGGCTATCCGAACTGAAGATCAGAGCTTCCTGGGGTAAACTGGGAGATGCAGAAAAGGTCGGTTATTACCCGACAGCCCAGGTACTGGCTTACAATCCTAAGATTTATGCCTTCAACAATAACCTGGTCGGCGGCGCATACAATAACGTCGCAATCAATAAGGATATCTCCTGGGAAGTTTCAACATTCACAAATGTCGGACTCGACTTTGGTTTCCTGGATCAAAAGATCAAATTAACCGTAGATTACTTCAACAACCTGAGAAGCGATATCCTGTACACACCACCGGTCCCGACAGAGTTCGGATTATCGGCACCTCTTTCCAACCTTTTGAAAATGAGAAATCAGGGTATGGATTTTCTGGTAAGTTACGATGACAGTCGAGGTGATTTTTCATGGGGTATCGATGCGAATGCCAGCTTTTCAAAAAATAAAGTGTTGGAAATGGGAGAATCAGATAAATGGATAGAAGGAAATGCCATCACTTACCTGAACGACCGTTACCAGCTACCTTATGGATATGAGGCCGAAGGTTTGTTCCAAAACGAAGAAGATATTGCCAATCATGCTAAACAGGGTAATGTACTGCCAGGCAATATCAAATTTAAAGATCAAAACGGAGATAAGGAAATCAATGGAGAAGACCGTACCGTTTTGAACAGAAAAATACCTGTAAATTACGGTATCAACTTGCGTTTCGGTTACAAAGGATTCGACTTCTCCATGAATATGTATGGCCGTTTAAATGTCAAAAAGTATATCAGCGGATACGAGGGATGGGCTTTCTATCTGTCGCAGAATGCACGCCCAATGCATATGGATGCCTGGAGCGAGTCAAATCCTGATGCAACCTATCCACGCCTGACCCTGACAAATACAGCCAACGATACTCAATACAACAGTTACTGGCTCCGTAAAGCCGACTTCCTGAAAATTCAGAACGTACAGATCGGTTATACGATCCCGAAAACACTACTGGAGAAAGTAAATATTCAATATCTCAGACTTTACTTATCCGGACAGAACCTGGGAACCATTACCGGTTATGACGGCTTCGACCCGGAAGGTAGCTGGTACCCGCTATCGAGAACATTTGCATTTGGTTTAAATCTTCAATTCTGATAAAATATGAAAAAATACAGTATCTATATCATGTTGGCCTCAGCGCTCATATTAGGCAGCTGCAGCGATTTTCTTGACAGAGATCCGTTATCCCAGGCTTCAGAAAATACCTTCTGGCAAACAGAAGCAGACGCAGAGAAAGGGATAAATGCTCTTTATCCTCTTTTACCCGGCGAACGCGACTTCTGGAGAGATTGTGAAAGCGATAACTCTCTAATGACAAATTCATGGGGTGAAAGTGGCCTGGGTTACATTTGCCAGGGTATCCATAACGCCGCAACCGGTTACCTGAAAGAAGAATGGACTTACGGCGATATCTACCGCATCCTCTATTATCTTGACAAACTGAACGGTATGACCATCGACGAGACGAAAAAACAGCGTTTCGAGGGAGAAGCACGTTTTATCCTGGCATTGAAATATTACAGAATGACACGTCATTTCGGTGATATTCCATTGATCAAAGAAAAACCGATCGAATTAGAAAATGCAGCACTACCCAGAAGTTCTAAACAGGAAGTCCTGGATTATGCACTGGAAAATGTAACCAAAGCTATCGAATATCTGCCGGATAGTTACAGCGGAGCCAATACCGGCCGTATCAATAAGGCAGCCGCGCTTACATTAAAAGCAGACATGTATCTGGATATGGCCAGTTACAAAAAATTCCATAATAACCAGGATGCTGCCGACCTATGGAAAGAAGCCGCCGATGCTGCCCAGAAAGTGATCGATATGAACATGTATGATCTTGAAGAAGATTTTGCCTACATCTTCAAATCAGAAGCCAATAACAATAATAAAGAAGTTATCCTGGCTAAACAATACCTGGAAGACGAGATTACTCACATGTTGCCGATCCTTTGTTCGCCTGCCGGAACAGGAATAACCGGACAAGGCTGGGCCAGCTTCTGCCCTACACGCCAGCTGGTCGATTCGTACGAAATGACGAATGGTGAAAGCATCTACGAATCGAAAGAGTATGACATGAACAATCCATGGGAGAACCGGGATGCACGCCTGAAGAAGACATTCTTCCTCCCGGGTTACGAATGTCTCCGTCCGAACGGTAAATATGAACCTTATATGCCCCATCCGGCCTTTAACAACCCTGAACGCATAAACAATGAGGGAGGCGGCATTACGGGATATATGTATCTGAAATATAACGATCAAACATTAGCTAAGCCAGCAAACTCATGGACCAACTTCAGCCTTTACCGGTATGCGGAAGTCTTGTTGATCCAGGCGGAAGCATTGAATGAGTATGATCCGGGCAATGCAAAAATTGCCGCGAATGTGAACAAGGTAAGAGCACGTGCCGGTTTGCCTTCTGTCGATAAACTACTGGGCAACCAGGAACAAATGCGTGAAAAGATCCGTGGAGAGAGACGTCATGAATTCGTAGCGGAACATAAACGTTACTTCGATATCCTCCGCTGGAAAACCGCAGAAAAAGTTCTGAATGAACCCGGATATGGCATTAATAAGGATGAAAAGGCTGCAATCGGAGACTATACGCAGGAAAAATTCCTGGGACAAAACAGGACTTTCGATTCTTCCAAGCATTATTTGTGGCCTATCCCGCAAAACGCCAGAGATAATAATCCGAATCTGACACAGAATCCGAACTGGTAATCTGATTGTAAAACCGAAAGGCTGGTTAGTAAGGCATAGTATAACCAGCCTTTCAATTAATATACTTAATTTTACGCATGAATAAATTCAAATTGATCGTAACCGGAACATTACTTTCCGGTATCATAGCGGCTCAGGAATGGAAGCCGCAACAATGGCCCGTACTTAAAAAATACGACCAGGGACACCTCTACCAGATCGCATTGCCGTTAGGTGGAATCGGGACCGGGACAGTATCACTCGGTGGTCGCGGAGAACTCCGGGATTGGGAAATTATGAATGTTCCGGCAAAGAAATACAGTACGGTAACAACCGGTAATAATGCTCCGTTTTTTGCAATCTATGCCAAACCGCAGAACCGGGAAGCTACTACGACATTACTGGCGGGTCCTTTATATCCCCAGGAATATCTTCATTATGAAGGTCGTCCGGTAAATCATCATGGTCTTCCCCGCTTTGCACAGGCGTCATTCGATGCTGCCTATCCTTTCGGGCAAGTACACCTGTCTGATAAAGATCTGCCTGTAAAAGTGAAAATAAAAGGTTTTAACCCGCTGATTCCGGGCGATGCGGAAGCGAGCGGACTACCTGTAGCAGTTCTCTCTTACGAGGTTACCAACACCACCAACCAACCGATGGACGTTGCCATCTGTGGTTCCATGCGCAACTTCATAGGTAAAGACGGAAGTAAATTCCGCACAGACTGGAAAGGTGATTACATACCTGTCGGCGTGAAAGACAATAAGAACAAATACATTGAAAGCAACGGAATAAAAGGAATCTATCTTTATTCGGACGGTGTGGATAAAAACGATCCGGCCTGGGGAACTGTCGCCCTTACCACCCAGGCTACCGACGGCGTAACCTACCGGACCTCCTCCAAAGCCGATAGCTGGAACAACGGCATCCTAAACTTCTGGGACGATTTCAGCGCAGACGGCATGCTGACGGAACAGAACAAACAGGAAGATGAAGACCCGATGGCCTCTTTGTCTGTAAAAAAAACCGTAGGAGCACAAAGTACGGAAACATTTACTTTCTATATCACCTGGAATTTTCCGAACCGGAAAGCCTGGTCTTCCACTGTTGTCGGCAACTATTACAGCCAGCAATATCCTGATGCCTGGAAAGCAGCAGAGACAATTATACCACAAATACCCGGACTGGAAAAGAAAACATTATCTTTCGTAAACGCCCTGCTCAATACATCTTATCCGGATATTGTAAAAGAAGCAGCTCTGTTTAACCTCGCCACTCTGCGGTCACAGACCGTATTTCGTTTACCCAGCGGGCATATGATGGGATGGGAAGGTGTAATGGATCGTTTCGGTTCATGTGCCGGTTCATGCACTCATGTATGGAATTATGAAGTGGCAACTCCTTATCTGTTCGGAGAACTGGCAAAAACCATGCGGGATGTAGAATTCAATTATGCCACCAAAGAAAACGGTTTGATGAACTTCAGGGCCTCTTTGCCGCTCTCGGAAGCGAGTAAAGAGAACAGTGCAGCAGCTGACGGACAAATGGGCTGTATTATGAAGATATACCGTGAATGGCAGCTTTCAGGCGATACCGATTTCCTGAAAAGCAATTGGGAACAGATAAAGAAAGTTCTTTCCTATGCCTGGACGGAAAAAGGATGGGACGGCAATCAGGATGGTGTCATGGAAGGTTCCCAGCATAATACTATGGATGTGAACTATTATGGTCCAAACCCTCAAATGGGCTTCTGGTATATGGGAGCATTAAAAGCTGCTGAAAAGATGGCTATAGCCATGAAAGACAAAAACTTCGCGAAAAAGTGTCACACATTATTTGAAAAAGGCAGTAACTGGATGGATGAGAATTTGTTCAATGGCGAATATTATGAACATAAAATCACCGATCCGGAAACATTCGAATATCTGGACATGAATAATCCTAATGTCAAGATCCCGCCTTTCCAGCTAGGTCCCGGTTGCCTGGCAGATCAGTTGGTCGGCCAATACATGGCACATCTGTGCGGATTGGGTTACCTGGGGAACAAAGATCACATTCATACGACTATGAACAGCATTATGAAATATAACTATGTAACAGACTTCAGCCGCCACTTCAATAATATGCGTTCTTATGTAATGGGCAATGAATCCGGCTTGCTTATGGCTTCCTGGCCCAAAGGACGTTTGGATGTTCCATTTCCTTACTTTGCAGAGGTAATGACCGGATTTGAATACTGTGCCGCCGTAGGTATGATTTACGAAGGTATGGAAAAAGAAGGCCTCACCTGTATCCGGTCTGTACGTGAACGCCACGACGGAGCCAAACGGAACCCTTTCAGCGAACCGGAATGCGGACACCATTACGCCCGTTCAATGGCAAGCTGGTCTGCCATTATCGCCTTAAGCGACTTCCAATATTCGGGTGTCGATAAAAGTATGAAAATTACAGACCACCCCGGAAATTATTTCTGGAGTAACGGATATGCATGGGGAACTATCCAGGTTACTGAAAATGATGTTACCATCGAAGTGATCAACGGTTCACTTCGACTGAAATCTCTTATCGTCGGTAATAACAAAGAGATAAGATTGAAAGATTTTAGCCTGCTGGAAGGAGATAAACAAATTATCAAACGATAGAATCATGAATAAACGGATCATAATATACTGTTTATTGGCCAACTTGTTTCTAAGCTGCAGCATTCAAAAAGAGCCTGCAACAGAGCTACAGACTCAGTACTCCGCAAATTGGCAAACCGCCTTGCAGGAAAAACTTCCGCTGTTAGGCCACCGCAACTGGATAGTCATAACGGACATGGCTTACCCGTTACAAGCCAAAGAAGGCATCACCACCCTGTATGCAAACGAACCCTATACAGAAGTGCTAGGCACAGTAAAAAAGATGTTGGATAACTCTTCACATGTGTATGCCCATACTTACCAGGATAAAGAATTATCTTTCCTGGAAGAGGACATTTGTCCGGGAATAGCAAATCTGAAAGAGGAAATGAAAAAGGTATTATCACCATCTGAAATAATGCATATCGAACACGATAACCTGATTGACCGCCTGGATAGCATCAGCAACCTATTCGAAGTAGTTATTATTAAAACAGGATTGACAAAGCCCTACACATCGACCTTTTTTGAGCTTGATTGCAAATACTGGGACAATCGCAGACAATCCATACTCAACGGACGGATAGCTGACGCAAAAAACGTCCCGCAACACTGATTATAGCAAGACAGGGAGATACCGTAACATAGTATCTCTCTGTTTTTTAGATCAAAACACATAACAATAATATCATATTTGAAACATTCTTCTCCTGATTAGTTCCTATTTTTGTTTTATTATGGACATAAACTAATCACCCATGAAAAAGCTCCTTATCCTCACCTTATGCGTTCTGTCACAGATCCTGTCTGCCCAGACAAGACAGTTGGCTCCCGGTCATCCGGACCGTTCCGGTAAAACAGACTTGAAAAGCGGATTTGCAACACCTCCCAAAGGATATGGAGAAGTGCCCTTTTACTGGTGGATGGGAGATACACTGACCAAAGAACATCTTACTTATCATCTGGACCAGATGGCTGCCAAAAAAGTCACCAGCCTACAGGTCAATTATGCCCATTCGGATAAAGGAGGAGTCAGCTACGGTCTTACTTTTCCTTCCAAACCGGCCCTGTTCACGGAAGAATGGTGGGAGCTGTTCGGATGGTTCATGGATGAAGCGAAAAAAAGAAATATGACCGTCAGTCTCAGCGATTATACACTGGGAGTAGGCCAAGGTTCCTATGTCGACGATGCCTTGAAGGAGAATCCGGGACTAACAGGTGCCGAACTGAAATTCGAAAGCGACACCATCCGAGACAAATATGAAAAGACCTGCCACGAACAATTACTTTCCCTCTATGCCTACCGGTTGGGAACGGATGGAAAGATCATTGAAAACTCCGGCATCGACCTGTCCAAAAAGGTTACAGGCAATAAAATAGAATGGCAGTCACCCGAAGGAGACTGGATCGTAACACAGGTATACAGTGCTACTAAAACACCTTCACTCGATCCGATGCACCCTCTCTCAGGAAAAAGCTATGTCAAACATTTCTTCCAACGGTTTGAAGACCGTTTTCCGGAACAATCCAAAGGAGGACTCAACTTCTTCTTTTCCGATGAGTTGAACTTCAACCTGCATGGCTATATATGGAATACAATCTTCCGGGACGAGTTCAAAAAACGGAAAGGGTACGATATTATGCCTTATCTTGCCGGCCTGTTCACAGATATCGGTAGTACCACTCCTAAAATACGGTTGGATTACAACGATGTCATGGTTTCGTTAAGCGAAGAAAACTTCTTTATACCGGTGTATAAATGGCATGAAGACCGTAATCTGATCTACGGCTGCGATCACGGCGGGCGGGGAAAAGATGTCAGCGAGTTCGGCGACTATTTCCGTACCCAGCGATGGAACCAGGCGCCCGGTTGCGATCAGCCGAATCTCGGAAAAGATATAATAAAGAACAAAGTAGCCTCTTCCATTGCCCATCTTTACCAACGTCCCAGAGTATGGTTGGAAGGTTTCCACAGTAGTAACTGGGACACCAATACAGCCAATCTGACCGATGCCACATTTGCCAACTTCGTGATGGGACAAAACCTGCTGAGCCTGCATGGTTTCTACTACAGCACGATGGGAGGATGGTGGGAATGGGCACCTCCCTGCAACCACACCCACATGCCTTATTGGGAAGAGATGGGACCATTCCTGGAATGTACCGAACGTCTTAGCTATATCCTTTCGCAGGGATATCACCGGGCAGATGTCGCTATCCTGTATCCGGTAGAAGCAGTCGTAGCCGGTTATGACAACACAGCGGTTCAGAAAGCATTCAGCCTGGGAGAATATCTGTATAAGGAAGGCATCGATTTCGACTTCATGGATTATGAATCGCTTGCCAAAGCCAGTATTAAAAACGGTAAGATCAATATCTCCGGTGAAGAATTCAGGGTATTGATCATCCCGTCCATGAAAGCGATCCGTCATTCTTCTCTGGAAAAGGCCCTCCGGTTCAAACAAAACGGGGGGATCGTCATCAACCTGGGAGATCTGCCCGAAGCAACAGAGAAGAAAGGACTGAACGATCCCGAAGTCCGGTCGATACTCAACAAACTGTTCGGGCCGGATAGCAAAAATGCATTTATTGCTAACGAAAACAAAGAGGTCCTGGATATTATCGACACAAATCTTACCCGCGATTTCCGTATCCTGTCACAGCATCCGCAAAAAGATACACCCTATATCATGCACCGCAAACTGGGAAACAAAGACCTCTATGCCGTGTATAATGTGCCTTCGGGCAGCGAATGCTTTTTCCGTGCTACCGGAGGACTCGAACTATGGGATCCCTGGACAGGAAAAACAAAAGAAATCACTGCCTCAAAAGTAACACCGGAGGGAACCGTTATCCGGATGCCGCTGGAAAAGCAGGATCTTCATCTATTCGTCTTCGACCCCGCTAAAAAGGTAGTAATTGCAAATCCTGACCAGGAAAAAGTCGTCAACACCATTCTACTGGACGGAGAATGGTCATTCGACCTCAACCCTTCCCTGAACAATAAGTTCGGTGATTTCCACTGGCCTGCTACGGATGAACTTCTGGGAGCCTATATCTATAAAGCCAGATACAACCAGGCTTCTTCCGAAACAAAAGACTGGCAATCTCCTTCTTTCGACGATTCGGAATGGAGAAACCAGACTTTCACTTACGGTACCAAGTTTATGATACTGGAAGCCGTACCCGAATTATCGGAGAAAGAGCTTCTCTCCCATCTTCCTTACCAGAGTAACAGGATAATCATCGACAATAAAGGATATTCCTGGAAACCTTATGACTTCTCATGGCGTTGGGGAGTTGAAAACGACTACGGGCATCAGGGATGGCACGGACTGAAAGCCACTGTGCACGATGAGTTTATCCGTATGGGCAAACTCGAAAAAGAATTCAGGGAAACAATTCGTGTAGAAGACCCCAGCGGGAATAAAAACTATTACCTCTATTCGAATGTCCTGGCACCCGAAGCCGGTAACTATCAACTGGTATTCGGAGAACTCAAGCCGGCTAAGGTTTATATAAACGGAAGAGCAAGCAATCCATCCGCTCCTACCGTTCCGCTCAATAAAGGGACCAACGAAGTCGTCCTCCATTATGATACATTCGGAGTGACCTATTGTGTGATACGCAAAGCCGGAGATACTCCGCGCATAGTAAAAGAAACTATCGCAGAAAAGCCGCTTGCAATGAATTTCCGGGGAGACTTATCATTATTGCTTTTCGACGTAAAGAGAACCGAAGAACCGACTTACGGGCAATATCGTTTTACATCGGCTCCCGGCCTGCAAAAACTGGAGTTCTCAGCCTTCGGTGAAACAAAGGTATGGGCAAACGGTAGCCTGTGCGATCTGACCGTGAAAGAGAGACGTCCGGACGGCCTGACACGTTACGAGGCAACCGTAACCAACCCTTCCAGACGTATATCGACGATAGCCATATCGATAAAAGAGCCGTGGGGTAATGCCGGAGGCGCCGCTATCGACGGACCGATCAGGCAGACCTGCGGAGACGGATTGATATCTGCAGGAGACTGGACACAGATAGAAGGTCTTTCTACCTATTCCGGCGGTGCCTGGTACCGGAAAAATGTCCGCCTGGAAAAGCGTTCCGGCGATAAAATATACCTGAATCTGGGACAAGTCATCTCTACAGCCGAAGTCTGGGTAAACAAACAAAAAGTCGGGTTAAAGCTAACGCCTCCCTGGCGGTTCGACATCACAGAATATGTAAAAGACGGAGACAACCGGATCGAAATACTACTTTACAATACGGCAGCCAACTACTACCTGTCTGTCCCGACCATGTACCGGGGAAGTACGAAAGCCGGTTTACTGGGAACTGCTTCCATCGAAATAGTTCGTTAATACACACCCGCACTAAGTATAATAAAGGGGCGAGACCTTCCCAGGTTCCGCCCCTCTTCTCTTTAGTACGTAGAATAGAAATTACATAAGTATGATTACGTGGGTGTATTTGTAGTACTGGTTGTATCCTTTGTTGTGCTTGTGCTATTTGTATTGGTAGTCTGAGCAGTAGCAGTAGTTCCTGCTGCAGGAGCCTGTACTTTAACTGTTTCCCAATGGAACGGTTCGAACTGTGCATTCGGATCGACCCAGGATGCTTTTTTAGAAGCATAGATAATGAACGGGGCAGCTACTACGACAATAGCACCAATAATCAATACGGCAAACCAGACAGTATTACTACCGACAGATATCTGGCTCGGTGGAATAAAGCTTAATATAAATGCCAGCAATGAACCACAGAAACCAAGACCGCCGATGAACCACATCAAGCCGTTGCCATGTTTACCGATACGGAACGGGCGGTTCGCTTTCTTCATCCGATAGCGCAATGCGATAGCACCGGAGAACATCAGCAGGTACATGATCAAATAAAGAATCACTGTCAACTGTGACAAGATCTGGTAGAAACTCTGTACGGAAGGCATTACTACGAACAGTAAGCTCAATAAAGTAACAGCACATCCCTGTACCAACAAAATATTTTTCTGGACACCGATCTTATTTGTTTTCTGGAAGAATGGAGGCAGATAACCGGCTTTACCAACTGTAAAGATACCTTTTGACGGACCGGCAACCCATGTCAATACACCTGCCAGCACACCGAATGCCAATGCGATCGCAATGATCGGAGATAACCAGGAAGCATGGATGAATTTGAAATAGTTATCAAAACCAACCAGCAAACTCTGCGTCAGGTTAATATCTTTCTGTGGAATAATAACCCCCAGAGAGAAAGTACCGAGTACGAAAATAAGAACAGTGATCAACGCACCGATAAATACGGCTTTCGGATAGTTCTTGGATGGATTTTCCACATCTTTCACGTGGATACCACCCATTTCCATACCAGCATAAAACAAGAAGATACTGGAAGCAAGCACCAAATTATCGAACTTAGAGAAATCCGGGAAGAAATCACCGTGGAAATCCATGTTCGAATGACCGCCCATAGACAGGTAAACAATTCCGAGAATAATCAGCAAGGCAGCCGGAAGGATCGTTCCGACAATACCGCCTACTTTAGCAACTTTACCTACCCAGCTCAATCCTTTCAGTGAAATAAAGGTAGCCAGCCAGTAGATGATCAACACTACAGCCAGTGTGTACATTTTGTTTGAAGCCAGAGTCATGTCGTGTGCATCGTTCATTCCGATAAAGGCGATGGAAACGGCACCGAAAGTCAATACGGTAGGATACCAGATCGTACTTTCAATCCATTGCACCCAGATAGCGAGGAAACCCCACTTCTTTCCGTAGGCTTCCCCTACCCATCGAAAAACCCCACCTTGTTTGTCCTGGAACATAGCAGCCAGCTCGGCAGCCACCAACGATGTCGGTATCAAAAAGACAATTGCCGCAAAGAGATAATAAAAGGCTGAACTTAATCCGTATACAGCCTCGGCTGGTAGTCCGCGGAGAGACACTACCGCCGTAACATTCATAATTGCAAGAGTAAAAACTCCAAGTTTTACTGCTTTTCCTACATTTGCCATGAATTTACTGTTTAAATGTGAATTTTGTTTTGTTTAGTTTCGCTTTAAATATGTCAGTAAAACAAATCGGTATTGTGTTAGTTTGTCAACAAGATGTCAAACTAGGTTAATTAACAGAATAGTGTTAAAAACAAAATCAGTCTTTCTACTGTTAGATAGCCTAAAATATTTCTATCTAAACGCCTAAATATTAAACGCAATGAAGTCTGCTTTCAGTGATATTATTTATGAGAAAAGAGGAATATACGGAGTATTGCATGTTGTCATTTTGTTACTTTCGCTATTCCTTATTGTTGTAATTTCAATCGATACATTCAAGAATATTCCCTTTATGACGCAGGGGTCATATCTGAAAATACAATTCTGGATATGTATGTTCTTCATTGCCGATTTCGTTTTAGAGTTTTTCTTATCAAAACGTAAATTATATTATCTGCAGAGTCATTTTATCTTCCTGATCGTATCCATTCCTTATCTGAATATTATTAATTATTACGGGATCGAGTTCTCTCCGGAGATCACCTATTTCCTGCGTTTTATTCCGCTGGCACGTAGCGGCTATGCGCTGGCTATCGTGGTGGGCTGGCTGTCGTCGAACAAAGCTTCGGGCTTGTTCGTCTCTTATCTGACCATGCTGCTGGCAACGGTTTATTTCTCCAGCCTGATATTCTTCGTGATCGAGCACAAGGTAAACCCGCAGGTAACCGGCTACGACGACGCCCTCTGGTGGGCTTTTATGGACGTGACGACAGTCGGTTCGAATATATATGCCGTCACCCCGACAGGAAGGATATTATCGGTCCTGCTGGCTGCATTGGGGATGATGATGTTCCCTATCTTTACCGTTTATGTAACCAGCCTGGTACAGAATGCGAATAAGAAAAAGAATGAATTATATAATGGAGACAATACACTGCAACCGAAACAGCAGACGGTATCAAAGCCTGCAGAAGGAGAAAAATAACATGGCAGGAAACAAGCCTACTTCACTATAAAAGTTATCTTTGTAATCAACTTAAATCAATCATTTTATAATGATTAAAATATGAAATGCACAAACATGGAAATAGTAACACTCGAAAATATCAAAGAATTAGTTAGCCAAAAAGAAACCGAGCAAATAGAGTTTAAGGAAACTACCGGACAATTAGAACGGGCAATGGAGACTTTATGCGCTTTCTTAAACGGAAAAGGCGGGACTATTTTATTCGGAGTTACAGATAAAGGAAAAATTACCGGTCAGGAAATCAGTGACCAGACAAAACGTATAATCGCCGATGCACTTCAACGTCTTGAACCTTTAGCAGCTGTTGAAATAAGTTATATTCCGCTATCTGATAATTCTGAAAAGAAAATCATAGCTATCCATGTTGAAGAACAAAGATATACCCGCCCATTCACTTATAAAGGTCGTCCATATATACGAATAGAAAGTACGACTTCTACAATGTCCCAGTCTACATATAATCAATTACTCATGCAGCGGGATGAAGTTCGTTTTGGTTGGGAAGCATTAATAAATGAAGATTTAAAACAAGAAGACCTCGATAAAGACGAGATTTTAAAAACTGTGCGATTAGGTATTGAAAGTGGCCGGTTACCAGAATCTACAGCACTTACAGATATATCCATTATTCTGGAGAAATTAAAACTGTCTAAAAGCGGACAACTGAAAAATGCCGCTGCTGTATTGTTTGCAGATGATACCTCCAACTATCCACAATGTCTTTTGAGAATGGCTCGATTTAAAGGTATAAACAAAGAGGAATTTATTGACAATCAACGTATACATGGTAATATTTTCAAGCTATTGGATGCTGCTATGGCATTCTTTTTCAAACATTTGTCTTTATCCGGAAAGATAGAAAGTATGGAACGGGTAGAAGAATTAAATGTTCCGGTGAAAGCTTTGAGAGAAAGTATAATCAACGCTCTTTGCCACAGGCAATACCATTCTCCGGGTGGATCTGTCGGAATAGCTATTTATGATGATCGTATAGAAATAGAAAATATCGGTACTTTCCCTGCAGATATAAGCATAGAGAATCTAAAATCCGAACATCGTTCCGAACCTCAAAATCCATTAATCGCGGATGTTTTATATAAAAGAAAAGTGCTGGAAAGTTGGGGACGTGGCATCGGACTAATGATAAACGAATGTAAAAGAGTAGAACTTCCGGAACCGGAATTTCATACAAACGGTAATTTCGTATGGGTTATATTTCGGTATGCAAACCAAGTTAGTGACCAAGTTAGTGACCAAGTTAGTGACCAAGTTAGTGACCAAGTTAGATCATTATTAGCCGTCATCGGACAAGAAACTTTGTCGGTAACCGAGATAATGGAAAGACTTTTATTGAGCCATCGGACTTATTTTCGTAAACACTATCTAAACCCTGCACTGGAAGTAGAATTAATTGCCCCTAAATATCCTCAAGCCAATCATCCCAAACAGGGATATTATCTTACGGAAAAAGGGAAAGCAATCAAAATAATTTAAATTATTATACGATGATTACTGTTACTTCAAGAGAATAATTCATCAAAAATATAGCTGAGTGCGATATATAGAGACAATACTTACCGAAAAAAGCAAAAGAATGGATGGTCTAAAAAAGCAGGCATGGACTTCTTTTTATGAAAACCCATGCCTGTTATTAATACTTTATTATTTTATTACAATCTTCTGACTGAATCCCTCAAAGAAAATAATATATGCCCCTTTGACAGGAATATCTATTTCAGTATAGGTTCCATTCAGCAGGCTTGTCTTAACGATACTTCCTCCGAATGAAGTTATATATAAAGGTATATTTTTCATCTCCTGATGCTTGATGCAGAGTTTATGATCCCTTATTACTATTTCTACCCGGTCGGAATGAATATCTTCATTTCCGACAGATGTATTGACAGTTACAGTTATAATCTTATTTTCGTATACATTGTAAATAGTATATACAGAATTTACAGGTATCAATAATTCTCCATTGGCTATCACCTGTAACTGGTTGGCTTTATACTTACTCTCCAGTCGGAATCTGAAATCATTTCCGGCCAGTACCCTTTCCGGATTATAACCCGTTTCAGCCACCATTTTTACATCTTCTCTCGGTTTTACGAATGTTATATTAAATACTTCAGATATAGTAATCTCTATAATTTTATTCGAACGAATGTTTGATATGGTATATATACCCCAAATATCAGGAGAAAGAAGAATACCGTCAACCCGTACCAGTATCTCCCAACCTTTATGTAAGGCATCTGTTACAATATGGAACTTAAAATCATCCCCCAGCTTCACTGTATTCTTATCATAGCCGGATTCTGGAACTAACGTTGCTCCTTCGTCTGCATTCCAAATAATATTGAACACTCCTTCAATGACTGGTGGTGTTACCTCTATTCTCACAACCAGGTTGGCATGTACATTTACAATAGTATATACCGATCCGCCGGCAGGAGTTATAAGCGTATTATTGACGAACACTTTTACAATATACTTTTCATACCCGGCTTTCGGTTTGATACTAAATTTGAAATCAGCACCTTCCAGTATAAGTGAAGCGTCATATCCGTCAACAGCTTTAATATCAAAACCGGTTTGAGAAGGAAGAGTTACCGTATATCCTATTTTATTTTCCAACGTTATTGTCAATACTATATCTGCCTGAATGTTGGTAAGTGTATAGACCCCATTCGCATCGGGAGTTATCACGATAGAACCTTGCTTTACAATTACTTTTTTATTGGAAGGAAAGACGATTGTAAACTTGAAATCAGCACCTTTTACGATAGAAGTTGCATTATATCCGCTTTCCGGTTTGACTGTTACACCGGATGGTATATTCCAGGTTACTTTATAATTCGTACTTTGTATTTTTACTACCAAAATTTGATTGTTACTCCAGATAAACTGCCAGTTTTCCGTTATACAGACAAACTTATTTAAATACGATTCAGAAAGAACAAAACCACTTCCTCCTTTAACTACGACAGTTGATGATTCACCGTCGGTTAATATCTGCAATAGATATTTAGGAACACTCGTCATCGTTATCGCGGCACTTCCGGAAAGATAGACTCCGGTATCTATCTTCACTGTTCCTGACAGGTAAAACAGGCCAAAAGAACTCACCTGACCGTGAATTGTTCCATTGGTTAAATAGAGTATACCGCTACTCGATATGCATCCGGTAATAATCCCCTCATTTTTCAACGTACTTCCTGCTTCTATATAAATCAAATTCAAGTCTTTGGAGTTACTGCTGATAGTAGCTGTCGAACGAATTACCAGTGTTCCATTGCTGCCTACTGTAATGAATTTACCGGAACTGCTCCATCCGGCAGAGAGTGAAATATTATCCAGAATAAGTCCGCCTTTCTTGATGTTTATCTTAGCAGAGCTGTTGGAAGATACCAGACTTCCTCCATTGAAGGTTATATATTTACCATCAATGGTAAGAGGCTTTGTCAATGTCACATTCTTGATGGGTATGATCGTTGGGGCAGATTCAGAACCTGGGGATGCAGCTTCAAGGGCTTTTTGCAGTTCATCTTCTGTCTCTATTACAGAGGGTGTCTCTCCACCTGTCTTTTCATAAAGGATCTGATTGTTTTTCCACACCAATTTATATTCGGTATCAATGCATTCAAACATGGAAAGATAGTTTTCCGTCAGAATGAAACCACCTGTACCGCTGGCTATAACATTGGAAGATTGGTTTAATATCGCCATTTTCAACTTGTAAAGAGGGGCACTCATCAAAATAATTTCACATGAGACACCACCGCTTATCTGCACGTTTCCACTCAACTTGACCGGTACTTTGCTAAATATAGTAGTAGCACTTCCACTGTTAAAGGTTAATGAAGCATTCATATTGGAAATAATACCCTTTATTGTACCCTGATTTATTACTATGGATCCGGACTGGGACCCTACATTGATAGCACCTTCCAAAGCCCGTTCGCCGTCAATGATTGAATTATTGATAATCAATTGTCCCCCTCTGTCGAGATATACAGGTGAACCATTTGATGATCCTTTTCGAGTTATATTTATTTGATTCAAATTAAGTCCTCCTCCTTTCAGGGTAATCCAGGAATTACTGCTGTTTCCTATAATGCTCCCTCCTGTCAATGTAATATATTTACCATCGATAGTGACACCTTTCGTAATTTCCACATTTCCAATAGATATAGAGGTGGGAGAACCTGTGCTTCCTACCGGAGCCGCATCTATTTTCTTCTGTAGTTCGTCTTCGCTGTTCACAGTGGAAGACCGTTCGGTACATATAATATTGCCATCTTTTAGATCAAAAGACCAATTATTTTGATAATCCTTGAATTTAGCAACATCATCAGTTGTCAAAGTGTATCCATCCGTAGCTGTCACAGCAATGGCACCTTCTTTTGCCAATATTCTCCAAATAGGAATTACATTTTCCAAAGCAGAAGAAAGCATCAGATGATACTCTCCATTCAGTCTAAAGTAAGATGTAATCTTGGCTGAACCTCCTATTGTAGCATTGCCTTCGGTACAAACAGAACGGATGGTACCACCAGTCATTGTAAACTGTCCTCCTTTAGCAACATAGACTTGCCCCATGTTATGATCATAACAGCGACCTATTTCTCCTCCTGTCATAACAAAAGAAGAACTTCCGTCCACCATAACACCTCCGGCTGTTACTTTGCCTATAATATCATTATTCTTTATTATAGTCCCTGCTTTAACCGTTAAGTCAGAACTAAGCAATCTAATGAGAGGACCTTCTACATTCATATTTTTTTCGTTGCCATCTACAACAACAGACTCTAACGTCAAATAACTATCCATCACATGCACAAATGTTCCGGGAGAATAAAAGTTATATCTTAAAAGTGTACCATTCTTTAGAGTAATATTCCTACCTCCGGTAATTTCCAGCATATCGGCTTGTTGGTAAGTTTTTCCTTCTAAATCAATAACTTTCGTCCCTTTAGCCGGAACATCATTAATCAATTGTTGTAACTCGCTCACAGTAGTTTGAGCCTTAGCAGGCAACGATATTAAAATACCTCCCAAAAACACCAGCCAAATCAGAGAGGTGGTTAGTTTAGATTGGCTTGTATTAATCTTTTTCATGTGCAAATAGGTAAATATTAGAATTTAAGTACTTTATCTCATTTCCTGGATATACTCGATTGTATCCAGACGTAATTCAGAACCTCTTGCCAGGATGCGTTCGGCAATCTGATGGTTTCGTACTGTTCCTGTAATACGGGGCTTCGCTGTGTAATCGCCTTTTCGCTCCGTGACGGCGTTGTCGTAAAGATCGGCAGTCAAAATAATTTTTTCAGCCATAATAATAAATGATTGAGCCTGCTGGTTGGACAAGGCGTTACCTATGGATCTGTAACCTTATTTGTGAAATAAGGTATCAGTTTATCTTACGATTATCATATACAGAGAGTAACTTCCTCCCCTCTCGAGAAGGGGTAGGGGGTGTGTAAATTACTATACAAAAGCACGAACTACATAGATTGACGCGGATTTAACTATTTTATCTGTGATTTTCTATCTGGATAGTCTTTATTTAGAGTATTAACCCCCCCCTGCCCCCTCTCGAGAAGGGAAAAGATACCCTCCGCCTTACTATACCCATAATTCATGAAAAAACGTATGAATTTCATCTTTTAATCTAAATCATCCCCTACCCACCTAATAATAAGCAGATATGTTTGTCTTTGTCTAAATAAAATTCCTATATTTGCCCTGTTCCCACATTAGTATAAACTTTGTTTTTCACAGCTTGTATAAAACGGGGCAAAATACCTTATTTCACAAATAAGGTTACGCCCTCACTCCTATCAAGACGTCCAATCCTTTTGTAATAATCTCATTTGCCGAATTGAGTCTTGATTGATCAAGAGCTGCCAGATAGTGGCGCGTCGTTCTCTCGGAAGTATGCCCGAGTGCCTGGCTGATGACGGCCACCGGAGTATCATTTCGCAGAGCCTCTGTCGCCCAGGTATGCCGGAAAACATACGAGGTAAGGTAAACCGGGATAGAGAGACGACTCCCTATCTCCGCCAGACAACCGTTATAGCGGTGCAGCGCTTGTTTATAAACCTCGTATAATCGTTCACCGTCTGCCTCTTCCTGCAATACAGGAAAAAGATAACGGTTACCTGTCAACGAATATTTGTCGAGTAGCCGCCGCATACCGGGAGTGATACCGACACGTACCAGTACATTCGTCTTACACCGATTATATACCAACTCATCACCGACGATATTGTCGTGTGTAAGATGAGCCAGGTCGACAAACGGCATACCACAGGCAAGAAAGGAGAAAAGCGCGAAATCCCTGGCAGCCTGTAACTCCGGCTCGACTGAGAGATCCATCCGGGCGATCTCTTCCATTGCCTGGATACGAAGGGCCCGTTTGGCTGTTTCCTCCTGCCGCAGGTTGAGATGTGCGAAAGGCGAAAGACGATTGACAGGGGCCAATTCTTCACGAACTGCAGTATGATAGATAGCCCGGAAACTGCTGAGATAGCTGTTTACCGAGTTCGTTTTCAGATGCCCCAGCGCCAGGAGCCAGTCACAAAAACGGTCTATCATACCAGGGGTAATGTCGTCGAACGACAGGTCGGCAGTTCCGCAGAACCGCAGCAACCAGTTGGAAGAAGCACGGTAAAGGTCGGCAGTTGAATATTTGCCAGCCTTGCGTTTACGTTTCACCAACGCATCGACATAGGGAAAAAAGGTTGTTGTCATAAGCATAATAATAGTAACTATAGAAAGAATCAGAATTAAACCGTATTGTATATTAATTGAAAACTATACCTTTGTTGGCATAGTTTAATAATCAAAATATATTAATTATGAAAAACAAAGAAGAATTCAAATTAATCCAAAACAAGATTTATGAAATAAGAGGACACAAAGTCATGATCGATAGCGATCTGGCTGAATTATATCAAGTCGAAACACGTGTATTAAATCAAGCAGTAAAGCGTAATATAGATCGATTTCCCGAAGATTTCATGTTTCAATTAACAAGTCAGGAATGGGAGAATATGTCATCACAAATTGTGATGACATCACATACCAAACGCCCAAAATCAGCTCTTCCATTTGTTTTTACCGAACATGGTGTAGTAATGCTGTCAAGTGTACTTCGCAGTAATATCGCTGTACAAACAAGTATTCTGATAACACGTGCTTTTGTTGCTACCCGATAATTGATAGGATTTATTAAACCTAAATAACGAAATCTACAAAACCCATTCTATTTATATCAAACAAGCCTCCCGCCCTATAATAAGGGACAAAGAGGCTTGCCAATTAAGAGAATAAACTGTTTGTTATTCAGTTATTGTAACCCGGTCGCCATTAAAAATAGACAAACCCAGTTTATTCATTATATACTTGATAGCCAATTGTGCTTTTACAGAGTTACCTGCACTGTCAATTGGAGGGGCAAAAGCAGCTATACCGAACAGGCCGGGCATCACGCCCATTACACCACCACCTACACCTGTCTTTGCAGGGATGCCGGAAGTGTATAACCAGTCACCTGTATGTTCGTAGAAACCTACGGTAGCGATCAGGGAAGTGATCTTCGGTGACAAGGATGCCTCGAATATTTGCTTTTTGGATACCGGATTCAGACCGTCGTTGGCAATCGTGGCACCGCAGATAGATAATTGAGCGGCTGTGATTCCCAATGAACACTGACGGGTATACAGGTCGAGCGACATATCCGGATCGTCATAGATACGGTTGTAGTTCTTCAGCAACCAGGCAATCGAGCGGTTGTTGAAATTGGTAGCCGATTCCGATTTATACAGTTCGTCGATCAGTTGAGGCGCGCTGCCGCAAAGATCGGTGATATTGGAGACGATCGCCTCCCATTTTTTATTGGAATCACCTACCGGCTGTACCATACTACAAGCAGTGATCGCACCGGCATTCACCAGTGGAGTAGACGGATGATCCTTTTCCAGCAGGATAGCCATGATAGAGTTGAACGGCAGTCCGGTTGCATCGGCCCCGATCATTTGAAGAAGCTTCTGTGCCCCGTACTGGCGCAAAGCCAACACAGCGGTATGTACCTTCGACACAGATTCGATACCGAAGCGGTATTCGGAATCGCCCAGCTGAATGATACTTCCGTCCAACAGACAGATGCTGATACCGAACAGGTTCTTATCTATATTAGCCAGATAAGGGATATAATCGGCATTCTTTCCATCCGTGTTGCTTTTGTACATCTCATAGGCCTCCTGAGCCGCTTCCTTTATTTGCGAAACGGAAATCTTTTTATCCATATTCAAACAGCTTACTTAGTTGATTTTGGAATACCTGTGTGAGTGAATACAGAACCTTTTACTTTCTGGTTTCTGTCCTGTGCGATACGGGTCGGCGTCGGATATTCCAGTTTTTCCAGATCAACGATCGCGTTGTTGATGTCACCCAGTAATTGGTCTGCCATGTCGCGGCTGAATCCCTGACGGACAACGATACGCATAACAACCCAGTTTTCAAGGTTTTCAGGCAATGTATATGCCGGAACCATCCATCCGCTCTGTTTCAGTTTATCCTGCAAATCGTATAATGTCCATTTGGCCGATTTAGCATATTCCGGTTTCAGATACCAGATAAACAATGGGTTTACCACTTCTTTGCTGTAGTTCTGGAACGGAGCCATCTTGCCGATCTCAGCATGCAGGTAATCGGCTACAGCCATACTGTTCTGCTGCACTTCCTTGTAACCCTGGAATCCGAGACGGATGAACTGATAGTATTGTCCCAGGATCTGAGCTGCAGGACGAGAGAAGTTCAAACCGACCTGAGTGATGTTTGCACCTAAATAATTTACACTGAAAGACATGGAACCCGGCAGGTATTTCTTGTCTTTCCATACTACCCAGCCTAAACCCGGATATACCAGTCCGAACTTATGTCCGGAAGTACTGATGGAAAGTACCCATTTCAGGCGGAAGTCCCATTTAACCTCCGGTTTCAGGAATGGCAGGATGAAACCACCGGAAGCTGCATCCACATGGATAGGAATATCGTAGCCTGTCTTTGCATTATAGGCATCGAGGGCAGCGTCCAAAGCTTCCACATCATCGTTCAGACCTGTCCATGTAACACCCTGGATAGGAACGATACAGATTGTATTTTCGTCACACATCTTCAGGGCATCCTGCGGGTCGAGAGTAATATGTTCCTGTGTCAAAGGCACCTGGCGCATTTCGATCTGCCACAACTGAGCAAACTTTTCCCATACAACCTGGAAACCGGCAGAGATAACGAAGTTAGGTTTGTCTACCGGTTTACCCTGGGCCAATCTTCTTTCACGCCAACGCAACCAGGCGGCAACACCACCCAACATACATGCTTCGGAAGAACCGATCGCCAATGCACCGGCTTTCCATTGCGCCTGTTCGGGGCTGTTCCACAGGTTGGCCATGATATTGATACATTTCGCATTCATCACAGCGATACGCGGATACTCAGTTTCGTCGATATAGTTGATGTTGATTGCTTCGTTCATCAACTTCGTTGCATAATCATCCATCCAGGTAGTAACGAATGTAGCCAGGTTCAGACGGGGTTGTGTCTGAGCGAAAGTTTCGTCTTTTACCATCTGATAGGCAATTTCCGGAGTGGTAGGACCATCGGGGATTACATCTACCGGAGCCGGATGCAACATCGCATTAGAGCCAAAAATCGCGGTTTTGGCATCACCTTCTCTAAAACTTGAATCTTTCATGTCTTTTTGTTTTTAATTATTTAAGAATTGGCGCAACCGACATTCGTGCGTCGATTTGTAGTGCAAAAACAGCCTCCAACGGCAATTGTTCTCCGTTTTTGGTTAAACATGCAATATTTAATTACTTTTGGCTTGATCCAAAAGTAAACAAAAGATCAAGGCTGCACCTGCCTCGCTACTCCGCATCCTACGTTCGCTGTCATCTGCGAAACTCGCTTCGCTCAAACAACGCAGCCTCCGGGCGCTCACTCCGGCTGCTGCGCTTAACGCTCGCCCGCTGAGGCCTTTCCAAGGAAGCTTTGCTTCCTCTAAGGATTGCCGATACCGATAGTTTTTTTAGTAACGGAAATAACCTTTCAAATGAACATTCAGTCATAAGAATTGTTTTCTGTCTTATAAAACAGCTATTTAAGTATGAGAATACAGACAGGACAGGGGACGATTCCCCTCATCACATTAATAGGTATATGGTCGATCTCGGCACTGAACGCGCTGCCGGGACTGGCCGTTTCTCCTATCCTGGGGAAGCTTTCGGTGATATTTCCGCATTCGACGGAACTGGATATACAGATGTTGTCGTCGTTGCCTTCCCTGCTGATCATACCGTTCATAATCCTATCCGGGAAGCTGACTGAAAAGATCAATAATATCTGGTTATTACAGATCGGGTTAAGCATCTTTGCCGTAAGCGGTGTCCTGTACCTGCTCTCGACCAAAATGTGGCAACTGATCGCTGTCAGCGCATTGCTTGGAATCGGTTCAGGACTGATCGTTCCCCTTTCTACCGGGCTTATTTCACGATTCTTTATCGGTACATACCGGACAAAGCAATTCGGCCTGAGTTCTGCGATCACCAACGTGACACTGGTGCTGGCAACCGTACTGACCGGTTATCTGGCGGAGATCAACTGGCATTTGCCATTCTTGGTTTATCTCTTTCCGCTTATTTCGATCGTCTTGTCGTTCTACCTGAAAAAGAATATAAGTCCCCTACCCGCTTCCGCGACTGTTTCAACCAAAGAAAAAGGAAAAGAAAGCGATCCGGCATTCGGGAAATTCGGTATACAGGTCAGGCACCTTGTACAGATCATGGGATTTTACGGGCTGGCGACTTACCTCGTCATCATTGTCAGTTTCAACCTGCCTTTCCTGATGAAAGAATATCATTTTACCAGTGGTAATTCGGGTATCATGATCTCGCTGTTTTTCCTGGCGATCATGGCTCCGGGGTTCGTACTGAACCAGATCGTAGATTTACTGGGTAAGAAAACAAAATTCTATTGCCTGCTCTCGATTGCGCTGGGGATGCTGCTGATCCTGATTTCAAGGACGGAATGGCTGATCGGTTTAGGCTGTGTTTTTACTGGGCTTGCCTATGGCATTATCCAGCCGATCGCTTACGACAAGACAACCCGCACGGCTATCCCTGAAAAAGTAACGCTGGCACTGGCTTTCGTGATGGCGATGAATTATCTGGCGATCCTGTTATGCCCGTTCATTATAAATATATTTAAAGATATGCTCCATATAGAAACACAACAGTTTGCCTTCATATTCAATATGACCATTGCCCTGGCAGCAGCTGTTTGGGCTTATATCAAACAGGATTCGTTCCTGTTCAACGATAGTTTCAAAAGTAATTAAAGGTGCATATAAACGCTAAGCTTATGAAGAATAAAAAGACAGAAGCCAACCTAAGTATGATCATATCGAAAACCTTCAGCGGTCTGAATGCGAACGCGCTCAGATATCTGCTTCCTTTATGGATCGCACCGCTGACAGGCGTCATGTTCCGATGTGTATTCGGAGCCCTTATGTTCTGGATTATCAGTATATTCTGGAAACAGGACAAGACAACGCTGCGTGAAAAGGTTACCTTGTTCCTTCTGGGAGCGATCGGACTGTTCGGCTTCATGTTCTTCTACCTGATAGGAGTCAGCAAAACAACGCCGGTATCCAGTTCACTGTTCAGCAGTCTGCAGCCGATCTGGGTATTCATCCTGTCTGTTATCTTCCTGAAAGAACGGATCACAGCAATGAAAATCATCGGTATTACCATCGGATTAGGTGGTGCACTACTCTGTATCCTGACACAGAAAAGCGACGACCTGGCCTCGGATGCTTTTACCGGCAACATGCTCTGCATGCTCAGTTCCATTGCATACGCCGCCTATTTAATCATAAGCAATGTCGTGCTGGGTAGGGTCAGTTCACTCAATATGCTACGTTACAGTTTCCTCGGAGCTGCTTTCTCTTCACTGGCCGTCATGGCTGTTACCGGCTTCGACGCCCATCTATTCAGCCATTTTGAATGGACTCCTTTCCTCGTCCTGATGTTTGTCCTCATCTTCCCTACGACGATCAGCTACCTGCTGATCCCTATCGGACTGAAATATCTGAGTACGACACTGGTTGCCCTGTATGGCTACCTGATACTGATCGTTGCCACCATCGTCTCCCTTTCCATCGGCCAGGACCGTTTCAGCTGGTTCCAGATGATCGCCATCCTCCTGATTTGTTCGAGCGTCTATTTTGTTGAAATAGCGGAAAGTAAAGACAAAGCCACCGCTTCAAAATAATTGGCATATTGGCACATTACCCCATTGGCATATTATTTTTTTCTCTTTCTTTGTAACAACTTATCCGTTGCTCCCGTCTCCCTTATGAAGCTCTTCCAAAGCGCGCAAAAGGAAGGCGGAAATAAACCGGATTAGTAATCATTTAATACAATAGGAAGATGAAACGATACTTTGTTATCCTGGCACTGATCTTGATCTGCCAGGCAGGAAATAGCCAGACTATGAACGACCTGTTCAAAGAATTCTCTAAAATAGAACAGATCAATCATGTCAAGATAGGTAATATCACCATGAAACTTGCCAGTATATTCACCGAAACCATGGGAGTGAACGGCATTGAAGTGATCGAATTCAGTGACTGCAGAAACGAGATAAAAGAACGTTTTGTCAAAGCGATCAAAGAACTGAAAGACCCAGACTTCGAAACAATGCTTACCTCCAATGAGAAAGGCAGCCGCACGAAAGTAATGGTCCGCATTGAAAAAGATATGATCCGCGAACTGGTAGTTCTCACGACCGGCAGCAGGAATGCCCTGGTCCGCATCAAAGGCAAAATCAAACCGTCCGACATAGATAAAGTGATGATAGATCATGGGAATGGATGCTGAGAGCTTTAAACGAAAGTTCCTCTCCTTCCACCCCAAGCTCTTCCGGATCGCTTATGCACTTGTCGAAAACAAAGCGGACGCCGAAGATATCCTGCAGGATGCTTACTTCAAGTTATGGAATAAAAGGGATGATTTGCCCGATATAGCAAACCCCGAAGCCTTCTGCGTCACGCTGGTCAAAAACCTCTGCCTCGACTTCCTCCGGTCGCCCCGTGCCACCCGCCGGGAAGAAGAAATAGGAGAAGTCATTACGCTGGCAACCGATGCTTCCCCGGAAAAAGAACTGGAAACAAAGGATAAGGAACAGAAAATCAGGCAACTGATTGACCGGCTGCCTGAAAACCAGCGACAAGTCATCCGCCTTCGGGGAATAGACGATTGCTCGATGGACGAGATAGAACAGATCACCGGCCTGAATGCCGTAAACATACGCGTGTTACTCTCCCGGGCACGCAAAGTAATCCGGGAACAATTTGATAAAATATACGAATATGAACGATAAACAGATAGATGAATTAATCAACAAAGTCCTCCGGGAGGACCAGACGTTGCCGGAAGGACTTTCCGAGCGGTTGGAGCAGCAGATCGACAGTTGGGCTGCCGCTGAAAAGAAAGAGACGGTCCGTTCATCTTTTCACCGCCGTTCATTGTACTGGCTTAGCGGAGCCGTCGCAGCTATCCTGCTGCTTTGTGTCGGTATCTTCGGACTGACAGACCTGAATACAGGCAAACAACAGTTGGCCGATACCTATACCAATCCGCAGGAAGCCGCCATAGCCGCCCAGAAAGCACTCGCTTTTATGTCTTCCAACCTGAACAAGGGAATCGACCAGATAAACGATGCCCAACAGGAAATAAATAAAGTAAACCGTATTCTGAATAAACATTTAAATGACTGACAAGATGAAAACTAAAAATATATTACTCCTTCTCTTTCTATGCTGCACAAGCATCTGTTTTGCACAAAACAAACTGTTCGACAAATATTCCGAAATGGATAATGTCACCTCCGTTTCTATCTCGAAAGCGATGTTCCAGATGATGCCTAATTTTGAAACGAACGGCCTCAACCTGATGAACCTGAAAGGGAAAATAGAAGGTCTGCAAATCCTTACGACCGAGAACAATAGTATAAAAGAGACTATGCGCAACGACTTCAAAAACCTGATAGGTAAGGATCATGAAGAACTGATGAAGGTAAAAGACGGTAAAACACGTGCTACTTTCTATGTAAAACAAAAGGGAGACCTGATCAGCGAACTGATCATGCTCGCCGATACGGACAAAAGTTTTAATGTGATCCGGTTATCAGGCAACTTTACTTTGCAGGATATTCAGGAGATCACGAAGGAAATGAATAAGTAAAAGGCAGGAGGTGTCATTTTCCTAAGTCATAAAATCATTTTTAATACTTTCTTTTACTTATAAATGAGCATCTTTGTACAGCTTGGATCGTAACACTTTAATTCTGTACAAAATGAAAAAGACAAGGTCATTCCGTCTCTCCATATTGTTTTCCTTTCTCTCATTGGCAATATTTGCCAAAGGTTCTTTCTCTGTCCATCACTTAACATGCGAGCAGGAAACGAATCCCTTGGGAATAGAAAAACTTCAACCCCGTTTCAGTTGGCAGATCAATGCGGAAGAAAGAAACTTTGAGCAATCCGCCTGGCAAATCTTAGTAGCCGACACTCCGGAAGCTCTCAACTCCGACAACGGCACTGTCTGGAACAGCCAGAAGGTAAATAGTCCGGCCTCTATCCTGGTTCCTTTTGAAGGGAACGGGATAAAAGCCGGACATACTTATTTCTGGAAAGTAAGGATATGGGATAAACAAGGGAATGTATCTCCCTGGAGTTCCGTCAATCGGTTCCATATCGGATTACTTTCGGAAAAAGATTGGAGTAATGCCAAATGGATCGCTTTAGAAAAAGATAAAAAGGATGAGATTATCACTACCGGCATCCATGCTCCGCTGGCAAACAACGTTCTCGGTGATAAGAAAACGGGAATGTATCGCCTGCCCCAATTCAGAAAAGAGTTCATGGTCGGCAAACTGTTAAAACGTGCTGTCGCCTATGTTTCCGGACTCGGTCATTTCGACCTGTTCCTGAACGGAAATAAGGTAGGAGATCATTTCCTCGATCCGGGTTGGACCAAGTATGATAAATGTGCTCTTTATGCATCTTTCGATATTACCGGACAGTTACAGCAAGGCAGTAACGCGGTAGGGATCATGCTGGGCAACGGCTTTTTCAATATTCCGAGAGAACGGTATTACAAAATGCTCACTTCCTACGGAGCACCTAAATTTATTATGAAGATACAACTGGAATATACCGACGGCAGTGTACAAAATATCGTCTCCGGCACAGATTGGAAAGTAACCGAAAGTCCTATTACCTTCAGCAGTATTTACGGCGGAGAAGATTACGATGCCACCAAAGAACAGGAAAGATGGTCATCACCCGGCTTCAACGATAAAAACTGGAACAAAGCCATCGATTCCAACTGGAAAACAACATTATTATCCCAACGTATCCCTCCGTTAAAAGTTCGCGATCATATCCCGACAGTCCGTATCCTCCGGACAGAAAAAGGAGGCTGGGTGTATGACCTGGGACAAAACTTTTCCGGCATTCTCAGGCTGACAGTCCGGGCAAACGGTAAACAGCCAGTCAAACTCTATCCGGCAGAATTACTGAATCCTGATAACAGTATCAATCAAAGTGCCTCCGGCGATCCTTTTTATTTCACTTATACCCCCAAAGGCAATCAAACGGAATCATGGCAACCACAATTCACTTATTACGGTTTCCGTTATGTACAAATCGAAGGGGCTGTTCCAAGCGGAGAACCGAATCCGGAAAAACTACCTGAAATAGTGAATATCACCGGACTCCATACCTGCAACTCTGCAGAGGAAACGGGGTCATTCAGTTGTTCCAATGAAATGTTCAACAAAATATATAACCTGATCGACTGGTCTGTCCGCAGCAACATGGCAAGTGTCCTGACGGATTGTCCCCACCGGGAAAAACTAGGCTGGCTGGAAGTGGCCCACCTGATGCAATACTCTATCCAATACCGGTACAATATGGCCCGTTTCTATGAGAAAGTGATGAACGATATGCGTTCGACACAAGCAAAGAACGGGCAGATCGCCACCACAGCCCCCGAACTGGTGGAGTTTGAAGGAGGTTTCAAAGACACACCCGAATGGGGAAGTGCTTTTATTATCTCTCCCTGGTACGTCTACCAATGGTACGGGGATAAACAACTCATCGAAAAGAATTACCCCGACATGCAGCGTTATCTGGATTACCTGCTATCGAAAGCCGATAACTATATCATTTCCTACGGTCTGGGAGACTGGTACGACATCGGTCCGAATCATCCCGGCGAATCACAGCTGACTTCCAACGGAGTAACAGCGACTGCTATTTTCTACTATAATACGACGATCATGCAAAAGATAGCATCGTTATTGAATAAACCGGCTGATGCCGACAAATATGCCAGACAGGCAGCCCGGATCAAAAAAGCATTCAACGATACCTTCTGGAACAGATCGAATCATAAATACGATCGCAACAGCCAGGCTGCCAATGCTATCGCTTTATATACCGGATTGGTCGAACCGGAGAACAAAGAGCAGGTATTCAAGAATCTGATCGCTGATATCCGTGACAGGAACAATGCCCTGACAGCAGGAGATGTCGGATATCGGTATGTGCTTCGCGCACTGGAAGAGAATGATGCATCCGATGTGATTTACGATATGAATTGTAAATACGACGTTCCCGGCTATGGCTGGCAACTCGCACATGGCGCTACTTCCCTGACAGAATCATGGCAGGCATACGGATTTGTTTCCAATAATCATTGTATGCTGGGACACCTGATGGAATGGCTTTTCAGTGGACTCGGCGGCATACGCCAGGAAAAAGAGTCGGTAGCTTTCAGGAATATCGTTATCAAACCGGAACCGGTAGGTGATATCCGCTATGCCAATACATCCTACGAATCTCCCTACGGACTGATCCGGTCGGACTGGAAAGACAATGAGGATACATTCGAACTGCGAGTCGAGATACCGGCAAACAGCCAGGCTTCAGTCTGTCTCCCCGCCAGTACTATCGAGCAAATATCGGAAAGCGGAATACCCTTGAAAACACGACAGGGAATGAAGTTCAGTCCTCTTACAAACAGACGGATCAAAATAGAAATAGGATCAGGAATCTATAACTTTATGGTACAAAAGTAAAAATGAAGCAATTATAAGCTATAGTAAACGCTCTAAAATGTTATATTTGCGAGATATTAGGTATTTGACCCTGATTATCTATCAAATAACAAACGAGTAGAGAAACGTATGAAAAGTGGAACAGAGAGGTTGAATGTACTGATTATCCTGATTGCAATGTGCTTTCTATCCGGCATTGCATTCGCTGATGAAGGGATACATAAAAACGTACCGGAGGATATGACAGATTCCATATCCTACTCGCGTCATTTGATTCATCGAATAGGTATCGATGCCAGACCTACCTATATTTTCCCTACCAACTCTTTCCTGAGAGGAGATAATATGGATATGGAACCAATTCGGAAATCCGTCTCCGCCCATTTGAAATACTCTTTCCAATACTATCCGAACAGCTATACGGACCGGATTTACAGAGGCTCTTACCAAGGTATCGGATTGTCCATGTATTCGTTTGAAGATAAAGAAGAGATAGGAAATCCTTTTGCCATTTACCTGTTCCAGGGAGCCAGGATCGCCCGGATCAATCCGCGTTTATCGCTCAACTATGAATGGAACTTCGGGGTATCTTTCGGCTGGAAGCCTTATGATGAATACGATAACCGATACAACAAAGTGATCGGGTCGAAAATCAATGCGTATATCAATACGAACTTCTATCTGAACTATATCCTCTCAAAAGAACTGGACCTGACGGCGGGAGTCGATCTAACACACTTCTCGAATGGAAATACCCGGTTTCCGAATGCCGGACTGAATACGATCGGACTGAAAGTAGGATTGGTATATAACTTCAACAGAAATGGAGATTTATTTTCCAAGCCTTTCTTCCAGCCTCCTGTCCCCCGCTTTCCCCGTCATATCAGTTATGATGTCGTTCTGTTCGGTTCCTGGAGACGAAAAGGTGTTTATGTAGGAGAAGGACAGATTGCTGCACCGGGAGCTTTTGCGGTAGCAGGGTTCAATATCAATCCGATGTATAATTTCGGATATAACTTCCGTGCCGGTGTATCCGTGGACGGCGTTTATGACGAGAGTGCCAATATCTATGCCGACCCGTCATCGTCTTCGACCGAACAGTTTTACCGGCCGCCACTCAGTTACCAGCTGGCACTGGGACTTTCAGCCCGTGCCGAATACGTAATGCCTTATTTTACAGTCGGAATAGGTTTAGGAGGAAATGTAATACACCGGGGAGGTGACCTGAAAGGTTTATATCAGGTTCTGGCTCTTAAAATAGAAGTTACCCGAAGTTCATTTATCCATATCGGATATAATCTGCAAAACTTCCATACTCCCAATTACTTAATGCTAGGTATCGGATACCGGTTCCATAACAAGTATCCGACATTCCATCGGTAAAAAATAATTTGTCACATTCCTGGAGGTAGATTTAGATAGTTCATTGTATCTACAACATCTACAATCTCATCCCGAACATTTTATAAATAAGCATCTTATATAATGGTTGAAGATAGTATATTATCTACAATTATTATTCGTTATCTACCACTTTATGTATCACTTTTGCCTTTCCCTTTCGAAGGGGAAAGGGACGAATAAAAAGTTTCTACAGGGAGAAAATATAGTTTCCTATAGGAGAAACTTTTATTTTCTAAGCACAAAACAAAAGTTTAGATGGCAGAAAAACAAATAAATATTTAACTATTAAGTTTTTATACCCCACTATATTTCCTTACTAAAAGAGTGAGTGCCGTTTTATTTCCGGACGTTAAAAATAAGACGGAATATCAGTCTATTCCGTTTTTTTCTGTATTTTTACGACCGGATCAAGGAAACTTGTCCAGACATATAAAAAAATTAAAGAAGCGTTATGCTTATCTTGTGAATTGGAAACCTAGGAAATTTCACAATTGCGCACAAGGATGGCATAGTGGTTCTCACGCTATAGCGTGGGCTGCTATTCTACATTCGTGCGTAAGGTTATCCTAGGACCTCCAATTCAGAACGTGGCATGCAGTTCCACGCTTCGTGTTTTATAAAAGTCTACTAAGGGGCTGGGGAGACATAAATTATCTATAACATGTTTTTTTTTAATTTCTTTTCAAAAAAAGAAGACGTATTAGCTTCTATTTTCAAAATTGCAGAAAAAGGTATGTATAATATCGACTTCCCTATATCTAAAGAGGGAAGATTTGAATTATTAATGTTTGATATATGGCTTGGAGAATTTCTTACCGAAAATAATAGTATCTACATTGATTATGAACAAAAAATAAAAAGTACTGAGGAATATTTAAAGCTAATGGCTTCGAAACTAGGTTTACCTCCAGAAAAGAAATGTGAAAGGATTTATATTTTTAGAAAAGATGGATGGATGCGTGATATCATGGGATTAGTGCATTCGGATTTCCCTAGAACTAAACAATATTTACCTGGTTACTTATATTTAAGTATGATCTCTAATCCTTTAACCATATATGTAGATGAAGTTTCTGAAAGAAAAATAGATGAGTTGGATACATCTGATCTTGTTGAATTTACAGGTCCTTTTTGTGAACATTATTCATGGTTAGTAAAAACCATCACAAATACAATAAAATAAACTATTTCTTTCCTAATATCAAATATAATAAATACCATGATTATAAGAATCCTTATCCAAGTAGCTGTTATGTGTTTTATCGGCTGGCTGTTATGCGACATCGAACCCTACGAGAAATATTCTTGGTACTCGGGTATCTGGCACGGATTATTTTTGCCGATTAACTTCATTCGGAGTTTGATCTTTGATCACGTATTATATAAAGCCACTGATCATACTACCGCCTATTCCGTTTTCTATTGGATATTTGGAATCCTTTCCCTCTTATCATTTGTTTTCGGCAATGGTAGAAAAGAATAAGATAACCCTGTTAATATTGGCGATAGCCTTGCTGATATGTTTAGCTCCTATGCCTTACGGCTATTATATGCTGATAAGATATACCGCTACTATTCTGTTTGGTATAATGGTCTATGATTATTTCCAAAATAGACAAAAAAGATTGTATGTCACGTGCCTTGCATTGGCGTTACTGTTTCAGCCTATTCTGAAAATACCACTCGGACGTGAAGTTTGGAATTTAATAGATGTAGTCGTCGCTATATTCTTACTTTGGCTTTTCTTTAGAAAGAAAGAGACGAATATTTAATAAAACTTACTTAACAGAGAAAGTATTCACAATTATAAAATATGTAAAGCCTCGTAGACTATATAAAAAATCTACGAGACTTTACACTCCATATGTGTATTCGGTGATCCTTAATCTCTCACTTTCCTACGATAATCTTCCGTATCTCGCTTAACTTGTCCAACGCTTCGATCGGAGTAAGATTGTTGACATCGAGATTATTGATTTCGTCGCGTACCTGACTTAATACAGTAACTTACGTAGCAAACCTATAGATTAAAGACCTGTGAAAATCGAAGCAAATGGAAAACGTAAATTCTCGGCATCCGACCAAACCAGTGTCAATCCTGATTCCGAAGCTTTTGTCTGCAGAGAATTACTTTTCAGGAAACCGAGAGCTACGCTCTTCGCCTGTTTCACATCAATAGGTTCAGCACTTATCGACATTGTCAACAAGGCGATAAAGAAAATAAAAGTATATCTTCCCATTACTCGTCATTTTTTAGTTTAAATTTAGTTTGCGCTTATCAGAGGTTTGATTGAGGATGAATGAACCATTAAAATAAGTATATCAAAATCTTCTGATAAATAAATATTATTCATACATTTAGCCACTTATTAATCACCAAAATTTATAAACTATGAATTTACAGGTAATACAAAACAAAATTTATGAGATCAGAGGACAAAAAGTTATGTTGGATTTCGATCTTGCAGAGTTATATAGTATTGAAACCAAAGTTCTAAAACAAGCTGTAAAACGTAATATAAAACGATTTGAAGATGAGGACTTTATGTTTGAACTTTCTAAAGAGGAACTTTCAAGGTCACAAATTGTGACCTTGAACAAAGGAAGAGGAAAAAACTTCAAATACATGCCTTTCGCTTTCACCGAATTAGGTGTAGCCATGTTATCTTCAGTATTAAATAGTGACATTGCCATAGAAATAAACCGTAACATTATGCGTGCCTTCGTCCAAATGAGAAAACAACTGATTGCAAACTACGATCAGTCACCAACTAATAAGAAACTGTCAGAACTGGAGCAGCAAGTCAAGTTTCTTCAGGAAGACATTGAAAGTCTCAGTAAAGATCATGAAAACTACGAGCAACATTTTGACGATATCTATCTTGCCCTGGCAGAACTTGCTACAAAAAATAAAGAAAAGCCAGGTAACTCCCGACCGAAAATAGGTTATGTGAAGTAAAACTAAATAAATTGACTAACTTTGTGGCTTTAAACTGAAAACGATATAAAACGATTAAATATTATGGAGTACAATTTCAGAGAAATTGAGAAAAAATGGCACGAATACTGGATTGCCAATGGGGTTTATAAAGTGAAGGAGAATAAAGATAAACCCAAATACTACGTGTTGGATATGTTTCCTTACCCATCAGGAGCTGGACTACATGTTGGTCATCCGCTCGGTTACATTGCTTCTGATATTTATTCCCGTTTCAAACGTTTGCAGGGATTCAATGTTTTACACCCGATGGGATACGATGCTTATGGTCTGCCAGCAGAACAGTATGCTATCCAAACCGGACAACATCCTGAGGTAACTACGAAACAAAATATCGCCCGTTACCGCGAGCAGATGGATAAGATAGGTTTCAGCTATGACTGGAGCCGCGAAATCCGTACCTGCGACCCGGAATATTATCACTGGACACAATGGGCATTTATCAAAATGTTCAACAGTTATTATTGCAACGACGAAAAGAAAGCATTACCCATCGAAAGCCTGATCGAAGCATTTGAAACAACAGGTACGGAAGGTCTGAATGTTGCCTGCGGAGAAGAAATGCAATTCACTGCTGAAGAATGGAAAGCTAAGAGCAATAAAGAAAAACAAGCTATACTGCTGAATTACCGGATCGCTTACCTGGGTGACACAATGGTCAACTGGTGTTCCGAACTGGGAACCGTACTGGCTAACGATGAAGTAGTGAACGGCGTTTCCGAACGTGGCGGTTTCCCTGTAGAACAGAAAATGATGCGTCAGTGGTGCCTGCGTGTATCTGCTTACGCTCAGCGTTTACTGGACGGACTGGATACCATCGATTGGACGGATTCTCTGAAAGATACACAACGCAACTGGATCGGCCGCAGCGAAGGAGCTGAAATCCTGTTCAAAGTGAAAGATAGCGATATAGAATTTACCATCTTTACGACTCGTGCGGATACCATGTTCGGCGTAACTTTCATGGTGTTAGCTCCTGAAAGCGAATTGGTTGGACAATTAACAACACCCGAACAAAAGCAAGTTGTCGATGCTTACCTGGATCGTACCAAGAAACGTACGGAACGTGAACGTATTGCCGACCGTTCTGTGACTGGTGTATTCAGTGGTTCATACGCTATCAACCCGTTTACAGGTGATGCAGTGCCTGTCTGGATCAGCGATTATGTATTGGCAGGCTATGGAACGGGGGCTATCATGGCAGTTCCGGCACACGATAGCCGTGACTATGCGTTTGCAAAACATTTCAATCTGCCTATCATCCCGTTAATCGAAGGCTGCGATGTTAGCGAAGAAAGTTTCGATGCTAAAGAAGGTATTGTCTGCAATTCTCCGAGACCCGATGTTACTCCTTACTGCGATTTATCATTAAACGGTCTGACGGTAAAAGAAGCAATCGCTGCTACCAAGAAATATGTATCGGATCATCAGTTAGGACGTGTAAAGATAAACTATCGTTTACGTGATGCTATTTTCAGCCGCCAGCGTTATTGGGGCGAACCGTTCCCGGTATATTATGATGCGGACGGAATGCCTCAGATGTTACCTTTCGAAGCATTGCCGTTACAACTGCCGGAAGTGGATAAATTCCTGCCGACTGCTACAGGTGAACCTCCGTTGGGACATGCAACCAAATGGGCCTGGGATTCCGTAAAGAAAGAAGTAGTCGAAACGACCCAAATAGATAACAAAACCATTTTCCCATTAGAACTTTGTACTATGCCGGGATTCGCAGGTTCCTCTGCTTATTATCTGCGCTATATGGATCCGCATAATGACAAAGGATTGGTAGACAAACAGGTAAATGAATACTGGCATAATGTAGACCTGTATATCGGTGGTACTGAACATGCTACCGGTCACTTAATCTATAGCCGTTTCTGGAATAAATTCCTGTATGATATGGGAGTTATCTGTGAAGAAGAACCGTTCCGGAAACTGATTAACCAGGGTATGATCCAGGGACGTTCCAATTTTGTATATCGCATAAAGGATACCAATACATTCGTTTCACTGAACCTGAAAGACCAGTATGAAGTTACTCCTATTCATGTGGATGTGAACATCGTAAACAACGATATCCTGGATGTCGAAGCTTTCAAGAACTGGCGTCCGGAATATAACAACGCAGAGTTCATCCTGGAAGACGGTAAATATATCTGCGGATGGGCTGTTGAAAAGATGTCAAAATCCATGTTCAACGTAGTAAACCCGGATATGATCGTTGAAAAGTATGGTGCCGACACATTACGTCTGTATGAAATGTTCTTAGGTCCGCTGGAACAATCCAAACCCTGGGATACAAACGGTATCGACGGTGTTCACCGTTTCCTGAAAAAACTTTGGGCTTTGTTCTACGGAAATACCGACAGCCTGCAGATAACAGATGCAGAACCGACAGCCGAAGAATTAAAATCATTACACAAACTGATCAAGAAAGTTACATTCGATATCGAGCATTTCTCTTATAATACTTCTATCAGTGCTTTCATGATCTGTATTAATGAATTAAGCAGCCTGAAATGCAATAAACGTGCCATCCTGGAACAATTGATCATTCTGTTGGCTCCGTTTGCACCTCATACTGCAGAAGAGTTATGGCATGAATGTGGTCATACGACTACAGTTTGCGATGCTCAATGGCCTCAGCACAACGAAGAGTATCTGAAAGAAAACTCAGTTACTTACGCTATCTCATTCAACGGAAAAGCCCGTTTCAGTATGGAACTTCCGGCTGACATGCCCCGTGAAGAGGTTGAAAAGGCAGCTCTCAACCACGAAAGTTCCGCTAAGTGGACGGAAGGCAAGACTCCTAAAAAGATCATTGTCGTTCCGGGTAAGATCGTTAATATCGTTATTTGATGAAAACGGCTCAGTTTTATAAAGTTTATTATTCAGTACAGGATTATCTGATGATCTTGTTCGGAACCTTATTATATGGTTTCGGATTCAATGCATTCATCCTGTCTAATGAAATTGTCACCGGTGGTGTAAGCGGTATCTGTGCACTGATATTCTTTGCCACCGGCGGTGCAATACCGGTATCGGTTTCATACTTTGTTATCAATGTAGTCTTACTATTAGCTGCTCTGAAGATCCTGGGATTCAAATTCCTTATCAAAACAATCTTCGGAGTATTCTCGCTTTCCGCTTCGCTGTCATTCTTTGAATGGTTATTGAAAGGCAATCCTATATTGCACGATCAACCATTTATGGCAATCATGATCGGGGCACTCCTCTGCGGAGCCGGGTTAGGATTGGTATTTTCAGCAAACGGAAGTACCGGAGGAACGGATATTATCGGAGCGATTGTCAATAAATATAAGAATATATCTATTGGACGTGCACTGCTATTCTGCGACTTTTTCATTATCAGCTCTTCCTTTTTCCTCTTCCACAATGTGGATAAGATCGTTTTCGGTTTTGTTGAAATGATAATCAGCAACTATGTTCTTGACATGGTTTTGAATGGAAACCGTCAATCGGTACAGTTCCTCATATTCTCCCAAAAGTATGATGAAATAGCCGAGAGGATCATCCACGATCTGGACAGGGGATGTACCATATTGGACGGTGTAGGAGGTTATTCCAGAAAACCGGTAAAAGTAGTCGTACTACTGGCAAAAAAGTCAGAATCGGTATCTATCTTCCGTCTGGTAAAACAGATTGACCACCAGGCTTTCATTTCCCAAAGCATTGTCCGGGGAGTTTACGGAGAAGGTTTCGATCAGATAAAAACTTAAAATATTATTCAAACAATTAAAAGCACTTCCATACGTTATATATATCGTACAGAAGTGCTTTTTTATTTAGATATTCACACATATGAAACTCGTATTCGCAACAAATAACCAACATAAGTTGGATGAAGTACAAAAAATAACAGCCGGTCATACAGAAATAGTAAGCTTGGCCGCCATCGATTGCCATGATGATATACCGGAAACAGCTGCTACCCTGGAAGGTAATGCTCTTCAGAAAGCTCGCTATATCAAAGAAAAATTCGGTTATGACTGTTTTGCTGACGATACCGGCCTTGAAGTGGAAGCTTTAAACAATGCTCCCGGCGTATATTCTGCACGATATGCCGGTCCGGGACATGATTCAGAAGCTAACATGAAAAAGCTCCTTCAGGAAATGAACGGTAAAGAAAACCGGAAAGCCCGTTTCCGTACTGTTATAGCACTTATCCTGAATAATAAGGAATATCTGTTTGAAGGGGTCGTTAATGGCCAGATAACGAAAGAAAAGCGCGGAACAAGCGGATTCGGATATGATCCTGTCTTTATGCCGGATAATTATACGGAAACATTTGCCGAAATGGGTAATGATATAAAGAATACAATCAGCCACCGGGCGGAAGCTGTAAAAAAATTGAATGCTTTCTTATCCACATTATCAAAATAAATTATGAAAAGAATAATATATACTCTTCTATTATTATACATAGTATTATTTAATACTTCAGCTCAAAAAAGTGTAGGAGAATGGAGTACTTATCTGGCATATTATACGACAACTAAAATTGCCGAAGCAAATAATCATGTGTATGCAGTAGCAGATGGATCTCTTTACAGTTATAACAAAGAAGATAATAGTATAACTCATTATTCAAAACAAACAGGATTAAGTGATAGCGATATAAACTTTATCATTTTCAATCCTGAAGTAAATACACTATTAATTACATATAGTAATGGAAATATCGATCTGTTAAGTGATTCCGGTATTTACAATTTATCCTATTTACTCGATAATTCAAATATAACAGATAAAACTATAAATAACATCTATCTTAATAAAGAACTAGCTTATTTATCTACCAATTTCGGAATCATAGTCTTAAATATGGCCAAAAAAGAAATCAAAGATACATATAAGCTAAATAAAAAAGTATATTCTGTCGTTATCGATACCGATCATATTTATGCTGCCACTGCTGCCGGATTAATTTTTGCTTCTTTGGATAGTAATTTACTGGATTATAATGAATGGAAAAACTATACATTATCTTCTTCTGAGTTTGGTACGGAAAGTATTCGTCAAATAGGTTTATTTAAGAATAATCTCTGTTTCCTTGCCGATCCCAGTGATAAAAGCAAGACAGGAATTTATTATCAGGAATCAAACGGAACTGTAAAAAACCTATTAAAAAATAGGGATTTAAAACAGATGGTTATTCAGAATAACAAACTGATAACTTACACCTATTCCGAATTATATATTTATTCATCCTTTACCGATAGAGATGTCGTGAATGCAGTAGTTATTAACGATATTGCATCTCTTAAAGATCCCAACACTTTCTGGATCGCTTCGGGTACCAGCGGGATAAAAGGAATAAGAAAAAATAATAATCAATACGAAATTATACTGGAAAATACCAACGATAACACCAAATATCCTAAAAGAAACTATAATTATTTCATGACAATGCACGAAAATAAATTATTAGTAGCCGGAGGAGGACGTGGAACTGATCGCTGGGGAAGAGCCGGTACTTTAATGGAATATGAGGATGGGAAATGGTATAATTTTAATGAAAACGAGGTAAACAATAAATTCAGAAGAGTAAGAGATTATACGGGAATAGCTGTTGATCCGAAAGATCCTGAACACTATTTTATTTCTTCTTACGGAGAAGGTATAGTCGAAATTAAAAATAATGAAGTCGTACAATTATATGACCATACGAACAGCGCATTAACTCCGATTACTTACATACCAGGACTCAACCCTTTGGATTATGTCCGTATAGGAGGTGTTACTTTCGATAAAGAAGGCAATTTATGGGCCACTAACTGTGAAGTAACGGATGCACTTAAAGTACTGAAAACAGACGGAACCTGGGCCAGCTTCGGATTTAATAAATTCACCAATGCCCATAAAGTAGATAAAATAACTATCACTTCCAACAACCGTAAATGGATCAACGCCGACGAAGGTATCCTCATTTTTGATGATAAAGGGACCATAGACGATAAAAGTGATGATGAATCCCATTTATATGAAACATTTAGCGATACGAACGGAACCATCGATGCCAGCGGATATTATTGTGTAACGGAAGATAAAAACGGTCATGTCTGGATTGGGACCTCCAGAGGTCCGATCGTTTGTACCAATCCGGGAAACAATATAAACAATATATCCGCATCCCGTATTGTTAGAACAAACGATAACGGAGAGCCCTATTATCTATTGGATGGTGAAAAGATCAATGCCATCGCTGTCGACGGAGGCAACCGGAAATGGATTGCAACAAACAGTTCCGGGGTTTTCCTGGTCAGTGAAGACGGTATGGAAACAATATCCAACTTTACTACTGCCAATTCCCCTCTTCCGTCCAACCAGATAAATTCATTAACTATTAACCAATTTACCGGAGAAGTCTTTATCGGTACTGAAAAAGGACTGGTATCCTATATAACCGATGCGACAGAAGGCAATGAAGATTATTCGGATATATATGCTTATCCCAATCCTGTCCGTCCCGAACATAACGACCGTGTAACCATTGTCGGGCTTATGAACGATTCAAACGTAAAAATAACAGATATAAGGGGTAATATCATTTACCAGGGCAAATCTGCCGGTGGAACATTCACCTGGGATTGCCGTAAAAGAGGCGGAAGTCGTGTTGCCACCGGAATCTACCTGGTGTTAGCAGCTACACCGGAAGCCAAAGAAAGCGTAGTTACCAAAATAATGGTCGTAAAATAAACCGACCTGTCAAATAATCAACAAAATAAAAGCCGGAGATATTTAAGTATTCTCCGGCTTCTTTATATCATAAACCTAACTTTTCTGATATTTCCAACATTTTCCGAATCGGTTTGATAGCCTTCTTTTGTACCTCTTCATCTACAAATATCTCCGGCATTTCATATTTCAGGCAGTTATAAAGCTTCTCCATTGTATTCAACCGCATGAAATTACATTCGTTACATGCACAGGTACTGTCATTAGGAGGAGCCGGTATAAACTCTTTATCCGGACTCTTTTTCCTCATTTCATGAATAACGCCACTTTCCGTCGCTACAATGAACTGTTTCTTATCCGACTTGATAGTGTGCTTCAAAAGTGCAGCAGTCGATCCTACGAAGTCTGAAACCTGTATTACGGGTTGTTTACATTCCGGGTGCGTAATCACTTCCGCATCCGGGTACTGTTTTTTCAATTCCAGTATCTTTTCCAGTGAAAACTGTTCATGTACGTGACAAGCTCCGTTCCAAAGCAGCATATTACGTCCGGTGATGCTATTGATATAATTTCCGAGGTTACGGTCCGGACCAAAGATCATCTTTGTCCCTTCCGGGAAACTTTCAACGATCTGGCGGGCATTCGTAGAAGTTACCACCACATCTGTAACCGCTTTTACTGCAGCTGTCGTATTCACATAAGAAATGACCACATGGCCGGGATGCTGTTTTACAAATTCGGCAAATTCGGGAGCGGGACAGCTGTCTGCCAGCGAACAACCGGCATTCAGATCAGGAACCAACACCTTTTTGTCCGGACAAAGTATCTTTGCCGTTTCACCCATGAAATGAACACCACACAACACAATGATATCCGCTGTCGTTTTAGCCGCCCACTGGGCCAATGCCAGGCTATCGCCTACATAATCAGCTATATCCTGTATATCACCTGTCTGATAATAATGGGCAAGAATAACCGCATTCTTTTCTTTACGCAACTTATCGATAGCTTCCTTCAGATCAATATCTTTCGGAACCGGTGCGTCCATATACCCAATCGATTGATTTGTCAACATAGTATATCTATTATATTATTCCTGATTTCAATAGTCTATCAACAAGGTTATCATCAATCTTTATTATTGATATTCTTACTATTAGTATATTTATTAACATCTTGTTGATAATTTGCAAAGGTAAAAACTTTATTCGTTTCCGCCAGAAAAACAAAAGCAAAACTTAGTCGTCCGACAACAAAAAGGTATAAATTATTTACCTTATTCTATAGGGGCGAGCAGAGAGTTTGTCATACCTAATTATCAAATAGTTATCCTTAAAAACGGTTACAACCGGGGGTAAAAACATACTACTTTAGCCTTTGTGTTTGTCACCATTAACATTTGTATACATCCAGCAGGTAGAAGAGTAAGTTATCACCGGGATGATATTGAAACGTCACCCCGGTGTTGATGGCACGTCACCGGGATGACAATATTCAAAAATAATAGCTTTTATCATTAAAACCTATTGCTTTTATGTTTAAAGTCTATTATCTTTGACCTTAGCCATAGGTATCTCCAGACAACCTCACGGAAGTTTAGGCTATCGGCATTTACTATCGACGCAAGTCGGTCGAAACATATCCGCCGTATCCGGCCATTCCTTTTTAGTTATCCACAATTATATATTATATTCTTATTAATCTTTAATTTAAAAATAAAATATGATGAATATAATATCCTGTTGAAACAGTTAATACATTTCTGTTACAATATTTGCTCGGAGAGTTATTAAAGTATATGAACTGCTTATTAAAAGGATACCAACAGATGAAATGATATATTAATAACTGGATATCTTTATGTTACAGACTTTATCAGTTTTATGTTGATAACTGCCGTTGTGTAAAAGTTTATATCTGTGGATGGTTGTTGAAACGTGTATAACCCTTGTTAATAGCTCGTAATAAATAATAGGTTATTATTGTTGCATAATTGAAACAAGGGGGAGTATAACGAAGAATCTGAATAATGCAAGAACTTTTTTTCATTTTATGTTCACGACTTATCAATACCTTTTCAACGGCATATCCACATTAATTAGCTACTTTTGCAGGCAAAGAAAAGTAGTTATGCGTAAACTGAAAATAACAGAAATGAACCGCCTCACTCCCGAGGCTTTCAAGGAAAGTAAAAAGATACCCTTAATTGTTGTGCTTGACCATGTTAGAAGCCTGAACAATGTCGGTTCAGTTTTTCGTACTTCCGATGCATTCCGGGTGGAAGCTATTTATTTATGTGGTATTACGGCTTGTCCCCCTCATGCAGAGATACACAAGACTGCTTTAGGGGCTGAAGAAACTGTCGACTGGAGATATTTTAAAGATACACAGGAGGCTGTTGATAACCTGAAGCAACAAGGGTATATCGTATGTGCGGTCGAACAGGCTGTAGGTAGTACTATGTTGGATAAATTGCTATTAGACAAGGATAAAAAATATGCAGTTATTATGGGAAACGAAGTCAAAGGTGTTCAACAATCTGTTGTTGATAACTGTGATATGTGTATTGAAATACCCCAATACGGAACAAAACATTCGTTGAATGTGTCGGTAACGACCGGTATTATTATCTGGGATTTTTTTAAACAGTTGTCAGATTAATCCTCTTTCAACCAGGATAACGACCCGTTCCGTCATGGCATCTTTTCCTTTCGGGTCATATTCCGATTTCAGGCTGGCTCCGAACATACCGGCAAACAGGTTCCAGAAGCCTGCCCTGAAACTACCCAGATAAGCTTTCAACAGGTTATAACTGGACTGGTTACATTCCCTGTCAATCAGTTTAATAAGTAGTTTACCCTGCGAGAAGGTCAGCTTTTTCAACTCTGGTTTATACTCTTTGAACAAATCTTTTTCCATTCGTTTCAGATGGGCTTGCCGGGCTTTTTCATCCGGAAGTGTTTCCATATATTCATATGTTTCGATTAACGTTTCATACACCATTTTGGCATATGGTAATGTACGTTTAACGTCCCGGACCAGCTTATTATATTTTTCCTGTTCACGTTTATTTTTGAAGCGCACCTGCGGAAATATGAAGACTTCCTGCAGATTAACGACAGGAACGGTATCTTTCCCGTCGATGTACGCTCTTTGTACACCTTCGGGAAGTGTATTTATTTTCAGCTTCTGTGCCTGGCTCCCAACTGCACAGAATAGAAATAAAATAAGGATTTTATACCATCTCTTCTTTGTCATAGTCTACAAAAGTAGGTGATTTACCAATAGCCTGTGCTGCTTTTACAGAATTTGACTTATTATACGGAAATGATAATTTAGTTGTTAATAAGTTGTCAACTCGATAAGAATCATTATATTTGCTTTGATTCTGATAATAACAAAACCGGTAACTATGAATATTGAATAGCCTTTTTGTATTGGAAGAATATTTTAATTAACAACCAAACATATCTTATCTATGAAACGATTAGTTTTATTATGCTTCCTGTTGGAGATCTCTTCCTGTTTGTATGCTGTTGATAACTTCCGTATACCCGATATCCGCTGTATGGGAATGGGTACTTGCGGTGTAACTAACTCTTTGTTATTCAATCCTGCTGTGGTCGGTCTGGAGAGTTCCGGGTCTGTTGATATCAATTACTTTAATTATTATGGATTGAAAGAATTGGGAATGGTGAATATGGCATTCAGCTATCCGAACAACTTATTTTCTGCAGGTGTTAATATCTCTTCTTTCGGTTACGATCAATATAGAGAAAGTATGTTCCGGATATTCCTGGGGAAATTGCTTACTGAGAAGTGGATTGTAGGTATCAGTATCCAGTACACATTTCTGCAGGCCAAATTATTGAAAGAAAATCCACAATACTTGTCCGCAGATGTTGGTATCCTGTTTATTCCGGTTGAAAAGCTGTTGATTGGTATGTTAATACAGAATTTACCTTCTGTTGAGATTCGAAAAAAGGATATTGATATAGAATCTATTATCTCTTATTCGTTACAAATAGGTTTTCAATGGGAGATTATTAACAATCTGTTGATAGTTGGAAATGCGGAGACGGATAAACAAACTACTTTATCGGGTCGTATCGGCATAGAATACCAATTAATCGATCATTTTTATATACGTGCCGGAATAAAAGTGACTCCACTCCTACCCACTTTGGGAATCGGATATCGGTTATCCGGCTTTGTGGTCGATGTGGCCGCTCATTATCATCCGGTGTTAGGAGTAAGTACCGGCATTGGATTAAAATATTGTTTCTAACCTGATAATAACTATGAAAAGATTGTGGATAACCCTGTTGGTATATCTGTTGATAAACAGTTATAACCTTAATAGTCAGAATATATATTCTGTTGATAAGTGGATGGAATATATGGAAGAACTGGCTTCTGAAACGGAGGATGAGGCCCGGATTGAAAACCTGTATACAGATCTCTCCTACTTGGCGGAACATCCTTTTGAGCTGAATAGTGTCACTGAAAATGAACTGAAACGTTTGCCTTTTCTGTCTGACCAACAAATAACCAGCCTGTTGACATATCGTACAAAATATGGAAAACTGGTCACTCTTTATGAATTAAAGAATATGGAAGGAATGGATTTCGATACTATTTCCCTGTTGCTTCCATTTATTTATATTGGAGATATATCGGTTAATAAACGTCCTTTCTCTGTTAAAAACTTGTTGAAGTATGGTTCTAATGAATTGCAAATCAGATATGATAAATGTTTTCAACAGAAAAAAGGATATTGTTCATATCCGGATAGTATTTTGCAGCAATATCCCAACCGGAAATATCTGGGTGAACCATTTTATCATCATCTACGCTATTCGTATGCGTTTGATGACAGACTGCAGTTGGGGATAGTAGCAGAGAAAGGTGCCGGTGAACCGTTTTGGAACTCTTATCACAAAGGGTATGATTTCTATTCGGTACATCTTTTTTTCAAGGATATAAATAAGTGGTTGAAAAGTCTGGCTATAGGTGACTATAAGATATCTTTCGGACAAGGTCTGGTTATCAGTAATGATTTTACACCCGGGCGTGGTTCGATAGTAGCACAAGCTGAAAGACGAACGAATGGTTTTCGTCGTCACTTTTCAACAAACGAGAATGATTACTTTCGCGGAATGGCGTCGACCGTAGCCTTGAAACAGTTCTATATCAGTTTGTTCTATTCTTACCGGAAATTAGATGCCGGTGTTGATAACAATGAAGTAAGTTCATTTAAAACAGACGGTTTACACCGTTTGGAACGTGATTGGGAAAAGAAACATACTGTTCCTATGCAGACATATGGTGGAAACGTGCGTTATGAAAATTCTAATTTTTCGGTTGGGATAACAGCCCTGTCCTACTCTTTCGGAAAATATCGGATACAACCTGATCCGAAGCCTTATAACTTGTTTTATTTTCGGGGGAACGATAATATCAACATGAGCGTTAACTATATGTTGAAAACTAAAAAAGTAAAGTTTTACGGTGAGACGGCCATATCTTCCAACAAGGCGGTCGCCACACTGAATGCCTTTCAGTTAACGCCTGTTTCTTATTTGTCATTATTGGTATTGCACCGTTATTATGACAGGAGATACCAGGCCTTTTTCGGGAATGCGTTCGGTCAGAACTCTTCCGTACAGAATGAACAAGGAGTTTATGCAGGTATGCAATGGACGCCATTTGCTCATTTCAAGTTATCCATGTATGCTGACGTGTTCCGTTTTCCCTGGTTAAAATATGGTGTGGATGCTCCTTCTTCGGGGCAGGAATATATGGTTCAACTGGATGCTGATCCAGGTAAAAATTTTGCATGGTATTTACGTTATAAGTACAGGAAAAAAGAAAAGAACCGGACATTGGAAAATGAATCGACATTAAATATCCTGCCCTATTCACAACAACGTTTCAGATTACAGTTCTTATATGGTATACGATCGGTATGGATATTGAAAACATCTGCCGACTGTGTTTATTATGGTGAATGGAAAGGGAAACGCAGTCTTGGATGGATGATCTCACAAGGGGCAGGCTGGAAACCGTCTAACCTTCCGTTTCAGTCGGATATTTATATGGCATATTTTCATACGGACGATTATTACAGCCGTATTAATTCGTATGAGAAGAATATTCTGTATGCTTTCAATATGCCTTCTTTTTATGGAAAAGGGATCAGGTTGTCTTTATCTTTTCGATGGAACATACTGGATAAATTATCCCTTTCTGGTAAATTGGGACATACTTATTATGCTGATCGTAATGTGATCGGTACAGATCAGGAGGAGATAGAAGGACATAACAAAACAGATTTATATGTACTTCTGCGGTATAAGTTTTAAAATATGATTTTATAACTCTGTTTTTAAGATATAGTCGATGCTATCTTTCAACATTTTGGTAAACTTTTCAGCTCCTTGTTTTGATAAATGATCGCCATCTTTGAAATCGATATCATCGAATCTGTCATCTTTCAGAAAATTGAGATAGAGGATATTTGGGTAGTTATCTACTTTTTCTTTTGCTGTAGAAAACAGTAAATCGAGTTGTTGTTCATTCAGATGTTCATAATAACTGGGATAGGTCGGTGTAGTGACAAGTATAAGTTTGATCTGTTTACTCTCACAGAACCGGATTATTCTATCCAAAAATATCAGGTTTTCAGCTACACTTTCCCGGTTATTTAATGTATGTCGTTTAGCCGCTTTTATGCCGCTTATTCCTAAATTTTCTTTTGAAGTATCATTTATTTTGAATCCAAACGGAGAATATTGTGAAGTATTTCCTTTTAAGTATTCTCTTATTTTTTCATAAGTAATGCTACTCGTGATTTCTACACTATACTTATATTTATCATATCCCATATAAATACCGTAATATTTTAAACGGGATTTGTCTGTATAGTCCATCCTATCCTGAAGTGTACAATACGAGAAAGAAAGGATGACATACTTTAATTCCGTATATATTTCTTCGTACTTGGTCAGTATGAAATAATCGCGTTCCAGATCTTGTGAAGAATTTGCAAAATTAAAAGCTTTATGAGTGAGAAAAAAAGGATCGATCCCTGACATACAATGTGAATTACCTAATATGAGCGTATTTAAGCTATCCGCATGTTGTAGCATCCATTCGTTTTTATATTTGTAAGTATTAGGAATCTGTCTGATTGCATATTCCAATAAGGCGAATATGATCAGGAGAGGAATAAAGAAAACAATCAATTGTTTTATAAACTTCTTCATAACGTTCAGAATTGAAAGTAAATAAAATCAGCAGGTGTACCTTGTAAAAAGACGATTATAAATATCAGTATATAATAGATACTCCACCGGACCACGGGCGATTTTATCTCCTTGTTTATTTGTAAACCATGCTCTTTATCTCGTTGTATCCATTCTATGGCAAGTAAGAATAAACAGTATATCAAAGCTCTCTTGCCATGAGGAAAAGATATATCCAGTAAGGAAGAAGAAAAAAGACGGGATAGATAGTCGGCTGCTTCATCTATATTGTTTGACCGGAAAATGATCCATCCGATAAGAACAAAGAAACATGTAGTAAGTACTTGTACTGCTTCTTTCAAAGAGGGTAAAAACTTACCTTCTGCTACAATCGTTTGAGTATATTTTCTGTTTCGTTTGAGTAACAGAAGAGGAATAAAGAGACAGGCATGATAAATTCCCCATACAATGAACGTCCAGTTTGCTCCATGCCAAAGTCCGCTGATAATGAATATAATAAAAGTATTTCGAATCACTTTTGCTTTTTTACAGCGGCTCCCTCCCAAAGGAACATAGACATAATCACGAAACCAGGTACTTAATGAAATATGCCAGCGTCTCCAAAATTCAGATATATCTCTTGAAAAATAAGGATAATTGAAATTCTTCATCAAGTCGATCCCAAATAATCGGGAACACCCGATAGCAATATCCGAATAACCTGAAAAATCTCCGTATATCTGGAAAGTAAATAAAATGGCTCCCAGTAAAAGAGTAAAACTGCTCTGATACTGATAACTGCTCCATATCTCATTGACTGCTACTGCACAATTGTCAGCTATTATCATCTTCTTGAAAAAACCCCATAACATCTGCTGGCAACCGTCTATTGCTTTATGATAATTGAACGTCCGCCGTTTATAAAACTGAGGTAACAAGTTGGTCGCTCTTTCTATAGGACCTGCCACCAGTTGTGGAAAGAAACTGACAAAAGCAAAAAAGGCAACCGGATCATGACAGGCTGATATTTTCTTTTGATATACGTCGATGCTGTAACTTAATGCCTGCAGCGTGTAAAAACTTATACCGACAGGAAGAAGTATATCCAATGTGATCCAGTCTGGTTCGAAACCTAACGTATGTAATACTGTTTTCAGATTAGCACTGAAGAAGTTGAAATACTTGAAAGTACCTAAAATACCTATGTTAAGTAAAATGTTGATCGCATTGATTATCTTTTGTTTTTTACGGTTTCCTGTGGCTTGCTCGATAAGAAGCCCACTGATAAAACAAAAAGAACTGGTCAATATGATCAGGGAAAGAAAACGTATGTCCCACCAACCATAGAATATGTAGCTTACAATTATGACAAAAAAGTTTTGCCACTTTATATTTTTATTTGCCAGCCAATATAGTGTGAATACGATCGGCAGGAAAATGATAAACTCTATAGAATTGAATAGCACAATAATATAATATTGCTGTCCCCAATTCCCCGAAGTGACAGTTAATAAGAATGAAAGCATAGGAACTGACCGGGTTCATTGCTGTCTCAATAATTCTTTCATAATTTATAATACATAGTCATATGCACTAATATATACATGACTTGTTTATGAATAAACAAATGTAAAATACTAGTGAGTAAAAATACTATAAACTATGAAATATAAATTGAAAAGAATAAAGCCAGATGCTTTCTGTAATAGATAGAGTATTGCTATATAACGGACACCCATCCAATTGCAAAAATAATAAAATATAGTTTTATAACCTGTATAATCAAAAATAAATTGTGTATGGATAAGACAATGTGTTAAGCTCTTTTGTAGCTTTGTGTCCATAATTCAAGAAATATGACTGCGTTCTTTGTTATATGGAGAACCTGATAGATAAAAACATATATAGTTATGTCAACAATTCTTTTTGATAAAATAGTATTCGGTCCGATACATAGTCGGCGTCTGGGTGTTTCTTTGGGTATGAACCTGCTTCCTGTGGACGGCAAGCTTTGTTCTTTCGACTGTATTTACTGTGAATGCGGTTTGAATGGGGAACGTCGTACGCATACTAAATTACCGGTTCGTGAAGAGGTAAAAGCTGCCTTGGAAGAAAAGTTATCAGCGATACAGGCAGAAGGTATTACTCCTGATGTGATCACTTTTGCCGGTAACGGTGAACCGACCATGCATCCGGAATTCGAAGGTATCATTGAAGATACGATCGCCATCCGTGACCATTTCTTTCCGAATGCCAAGATCGCTGTTTTATCTAATTCGACGATGCTTCATAAAGAAGGTGTGTTCCGGGCATTGAATAAGATCGAAGATAATATACTTAAACTCGATTCTGTACTCGATAGCCGGATACGGCAGTTGAATGTTCCGAATTCTCCCTCCTTTACATTCGATCGATTACTGGAACAATTATGCCGTTTCAAAGGGAATTTGATTATCCAGACCATGTTCCTCCAGGGCGAATTGAACGGTGAACCGGTTGATAACACGACTGAAGTAGAAATAAACGGCTGGCTTGAAGCATTGAAGAAAATAAAACCGAAACAGGTTATGATCTATACCATCGACCGTGAAACTCCTTTGAAAGGTCTCAAAAAAGTTTCCGGAGAAGCATTGGATGTAATAGCAGACCGGGCACGGAAAGCTGGTTTTGATGTGACGGTTTCATATTGATTCTATTGTTTAATACCCCGGATTGTTCGGACAGTTTTATCCGTGATCAGCTTAAAGAAATAAACTCCCTGCGGCATGATTTGGACATCTATCCATTCTGCCGGGTCGTTTACTTTCCGGATCATTTTTCCGTCAGCAGAATAAATCTCTATGCTTTTGATTTGCCTGTAATTCTTTACCTGGATCCGGTCTTTGAATATAGTTGGATAAATGTTGATATCATCCGCTGTCGATATGTTTTCAGAACTTACTGTTACTTCTGATGCCGCTTTAGTAGCTTTACTTTCTTTTAAGTCATAAAGAGCTGAAACACTGTAGGTATGTATACCTGCAGTGACATTCTTGTCTGTAAATCGGAATGTAGAAGCCGGAACAGTTACGAGTTTTTCCTGGTTTTTATAGATAGTATATCCTGTGATAACAGGGAAAGCTGTGATAGATCCTGTTGAGGCAGACCGGAGATCCGCTAATTCGCCATCTTCCGAAGTGACGGTGGCGGATATGATAAAATTATTATCATTTTCTTCATCTTTCAAATATTCCCACTGGTTTCCGTCGAACGATAATAGGTTTCCTTTTCCATGAATAGCCGGTCCTTTGTCTATATAGGCTGGTCCGTTACTTCTGCTGTATTTTCTCGCATATATGGAGATGATCAGTTCCTGACTGGCATCGATCACATATGGAGTTTTTAATTGTATCGTATTCGATCTGTTAGCTGTCGTAGAGCCGACTTCCTGCTGATAGATCCGCTCTCCCTGTTTGATATATATGGCATAGTAAACATTAACAGCAGGAATGAATTTTACATTCGTCAGTTTCTTGTTGTGGATATTTATCAGGTCTTTCGGTTCCCAACGCTGCCCGAAATAGAAAGGGGTCCCTTGATATCCCAGGTGTGTGTATGCATTTTGTGTTCCCCACCCTATTGTTTTCGTATATAGAGGGGCGTTCCATTGTACAAGAACATGGTTGGAAGGTGAAACTTCAGCAGTAACATCTATTGGTGATTTGTAATTGATCAAATTTCCTTCTTCTCCGGTCTGCGCCAGACCAGGAAGTTCAGTAATACCGGTATTCAACGGATCCAGCCAGATGTCCATACGACCGGTATTCGCCTTGCTGTATTGATCCCAATGGTAAGAAAATTTACCGTATAGATTATTGCCGTTTGTCAGGCGGCAGTTTGAATTACCTCCGCTTAATGTTCCGACAATTTGTTTATTCTCGTTGAAAAGAGGTGAACCGGAAGAACCGCCTTCCGTGACGCTATGGCCATTGAGGGTTTTATCGAAAATTACGTTCCAATGTCCGTCGGGGATTCCGGTTGTAAATGTATTATCTATCCAGGTCGTTGTCCTTACCGGGCGATCGCCGAAAGTGGATATTTTCATATAATCGCCTGAAGGATGATGGATATTCACTCCTGATGAGGGAGCAACATCACTCCTGTTCCACCCGTTGAAATAAACATTATAACTTTCAGGTATCTTGTTATTCAGCAATAATAATAACCCGTCGGAACCATCCTCTATCGGGATACTTGCGATGTGGCTACAGCCTACCATTGTTTTGTGATCGGTAGCGGGAGAAGAAGTCTCACATCCGGTCTGTTCAAAATGAAAATAAAACATCCATTGGTTGAAATCTTCTTCCGAAGCTATTTTATCGTTATCATAATTTTTCATGCAGTGATAAGCGGACAAGATATAAGGTTTCATATCTTTGGCTGTATTATTTATCAGAGAACCGGAACAAAGGAGCCCGGCGCCACCTACCTTTTCAACCATTTGACAAACTCCGTTCTTTTCATTCTGCCATTCCTCCCCTTCCTCACAGTTGATATTTACCATACAGGAACTGGAAGTTCCCGGACCTGTGCTTCGTAAATTCCCGGATACAGTCAGATGATTATATCCATATCCTATCTGGTTGATAATTATTCCGGCTTTTTCACCGGAAACAGGCGGTTCATATTCGATCGTAAGATCATCCCCTGCCACAAATTCCGTTGCAAAAGCTTTTCCTCCCAGATTGGTCTGTGAAGTATAAGCTCCCAGCAATTGAGTTTTGTCGGCATTATAAATAAATAATTTTCCTCCTTCAGGGATATAAAATGCATTGTAATAGAGCATTAATGCAATTGCTCCTTTTGCCTGCAGATGTAGTTGCCATATTTCTTTCCCGTTGGGTAAGGTAAGCCATTGTCCGTCAGTATCCATATTCAAATCCGTATCTATTAAAGTGGAAACAGTCAGAGGGGCTCCCTGGCTTACCCGCCATTCATCGACAGCGATCAAATCTTCTACACTGAAGTTGACAGGTATCCGAACAACCGGCTGTTCACTTTTCAACATGTTTTGATAGTTGAAACTAAGCGGTTTTCCTCCTTCACTTATCTGCGATTTTACTTCACTTGCATACAGCAGGAATAGCGAAATGATACTTGTATAGAAACAATGCCGGAATAGCTTGATACGATTCATTATAATTTTATATAGATATGTTTCTTATATAACCAATATCCCGGTATCCAGTTCAGTATGACAAAGAGAATTGCCCATACCAGCGAACCTCCGAAATTACTGAATAAGGGTGCTAGTATATCTGAATAAACATAAGATGTTATTCCGCATTTATCGAGTATGACAGCGAAAATAGCTCCCTGCACGTAAAGATATAACGGGTTGATACCGAAAGACTCGAAAAATAACGACCATTTCTTTTTACCATTGATATCGATGATCCAGATAAGAAGAGCAAGGAATAATGAACCGAATCCGCAGGTCGTTAAAACGAATGTGCTGCTCCATAATTTTTTATTGATCGGACAACCGTAACTGAACAGGAATCCCAGGAAAAGAATGATTGTTCCGAATATAAACAGATTGCGGATGACCAGTTCGTTATTTTTTTTACTGTCCAGAATGATCTTGCCGACATAAAAGCCCAGCAGAACATGTCCGATACTTCCCAGACAACTTAACAATCCTTCAGGATCGAAAGCGATACGTGTCCCGTCTGCCAGATAATCATGGTACATATGTGTATTACCGAACAGGAAACGATCTACTATGGCTATAATATTATCTTCCGATAATGTCGTGCTCCCTGTAAAAGCAAGAAGCATCCAGTAGACGATCAGAATACCGGCGGCCGTTTGTAAAATGTATTTGTGGTTGATGGCGAGTCCGATCAGCGAACCGGCACCATAAGCCAGTGCGAGGCGTTGCATTACTCCCAGAATACGAAGGTTCTCAAAATGAGAAAATCCGTTATAACAGATATGTGAGAATATATTCAGTCCGAGTCCGACCAGAAAGATAAGCACGGTTCGTTTCAGTACTTTTGTAACGCTTTCTTTGGATAATTTGAAGTTATATTTTCGTAAGGAAAAGAACATGGATACTCCCATAATGAACATAAAGAACGGAAATACCAGATCGGTTGGTGTTAAACCGTTCCATGATGCGTGGCGGAGTGGTGCATACACATAATCCCAGGTTCCCGGATTGTTCACCATGATCATTCCTGCGATAGTAATGCCTCTCATTACATCCAGTGAGAGTAACCTTCCTGATTGTGCCATAACTTAGATTTTTTGGTTGTAAGATACAAATGTAAGTAAAAATCAACAGGGTTATATAATTTGTAAAAGAAAACATGAACATCTGGTAGAATGTACCTGGATTTAGTATGTGAAGTAATTCATGGAATCATTCTGAGCTGTTTTAAGTTTGGACACTTTATCATTCGTCTGTATTCCGACATATTTGGTAACTTTTAAAAATAAGAAAATCAGAACTGTTTATTCCATTATCTTTGGAACATGAAAAAGTTCGTGATAGGATTGTTTACATGTTTATTATCAGTTAGTTCTGTATATCCCCAACTTGCAATAAGGCGTCAGCTGGCAATACCTAAAGCTCCTGATTCGCTTGATCTTTCTTATTATTCTCCAAAGAAAGGATTTCAAACTGGAGCGACTGTTTTCGGCATTAATATGGGAGTCTGGATCTTTGACAGGTATATCCAGAAAGGAGATTTTGCTTATATTAACGGACAGACGATTAAAGAGAATTTTAAACACGGTTTTATCTGGGATAATGACCGGATGGGAACGAATATGTTCTTGCATCCTTATCACGGCAGTTTGTATTATAACGCAGGACGTTCGAACGGATATAATTACTGGCAATCGGGGTTGTATGCGTTTGCCGGGAGCTTTATGTGGGAGATGTTTATGGAATGTGAATATCCTTCTACCAATGATATAATAGCGACACCGATCGGAGGAATGGCGTTGGGAGAAGTGTTTTACAGGGCATCGGACCTGATCCTGAATGATAGAAGAACGGGAGCAGCCCGCTTGGGACTGGAATTCGCTTCGTTCATAGTTTCCCCTATGCGTGGTCTTACTCGTATTATTAACGGAGATGCCTGGAAACGGAGACCTACGTCGGGTAAACAGTTCGGAGTGCCGGACGTGAGCGTCGATATCTCGATGGGGATACGGGCTCTGGAACTGAAGGACGATATTTTCGATAAAGGGGTCGGATTCGCTTCTGAGATCAATATCGAGTACGGCGACCGTTTCGATGCAGAAAACAGAAAACCTTACGATTACTTCTCTGTAAAAGCAAACCTGAATGTGCAAGCTTCACAACCGGTATTGGGGCAATTGAATATTATCGGCCGTCTGATGGGAAAAGAATTGATAGATAATAAAAAACATTATCTGAGCCTGGGACTTTACCAACATTTCGATTATTATGATTCGGATACTATTTCCGATATATCTTCTAAAACTCCTTATAAGTTCTGTACACCGGCATCGTTCGGAGGTGGTTTGGTATATAAGAATAAACGGTTAAAACGCTGGGATATAGATGCGTATGGTCATTTGAACGGAATACTTTTAGGCGGGGCATTAAGTGATTATTATCGGGTAGACGAACGGATTTATAATCTGGCAAGCGGATACAGTACGAAAGTCGGTTTCAATTTTATATATAAGAAGGATAAATTCTCAGCATCTACCACGTATGAGGTTTACCATATGTTTACCTGGAAGGGGTATCCGAAAGATATTGATTGGGATAATTTTAATCCGAAAACCCTGGATGCACAGGGAGACCGTTCGAAAGCGATCCTGCATGCAGTCGGTTTGCGGTTGGATGTTAAGTTGTGGAAAGGTTTGTATCTGACCGGATCGTTTATGAATTATTCCCGCCATACGGATTACAAATATTTTGAAGAAGTTTTTTCTCATACTTCGGAAGGACGTCTGATGTTGACTTATAAATTATAACGATTTGCACTTAACAGAGTAGGGGGATTTTTTGTTTTTTCTGTCTAATCAGTAGTAAAGCGAAAAGAACATGAAACGATTGCTGTTGTGGATAATGATGCTATTTCCGGTTTTGGCTGATGCAAGTGAGGATGGATTCAAATTCAAAAGATGGGAGTTTGCCCTCTCCGGAGGATTAAATAATAATTATGCCTGGGAGGTGGAGCCGTCTTTTACCTATTTTATTTGTAAATATGTAGGTGTAACGGGAGGAGTTAATTTTACAGGTCAGTTCTATGATGAATATTATTCCGGACCAGCTCCCGGCGGCCCGGATTTGAAATGGTTTATCAGTTCGGATGATTCGAATGCGAAACGGATACTTTTCCGTCCGGCTATCCGGTTACGTACTCCTAATATAAATAAGTGGGGAGACCGTGATTTGCGTGTGACATTTAATGTGGAGCCGGGTATGTATATGGCGGTTCCTGTCAATGAGCACCTTCAGATCGGCTATAGGGAAGAAGACTATCTCGTTACGGGAATATTTAAGGAGAATGTTACGAATACAAATGGAGAATGGTTATACTGGAATGTAAAGAGCTTTATGCAGATAGAAGTTGAAAGCTGGGTATTTTCAGCCGGATATACCATCTCCAATTATGATGTATACGGTGGCAGACGAAATATGGTTATCGAACGGAAGCCGTTGAACGATATGCTCTGGAAGAAGAAAATGACACATGCCTTCTTTCTTTCTGTCGGTATTCAGTTTTAAAAGAAGCGGTTATCTGACCGCTTCTTTTGCTTTCTTTACTGCTTCATTGATATTCGAGCAAATATTTTCGGCACCTATTTTTTGTTCGAACCCTGATTTTTTCAACACCTTCCGCACGTGTTCATTTACACCGGATAAGATCATATGAATATGTTCTGCCTGGGATAACCGGAACAGGCTTTCCAGGTTATGAAGTCCTGTGGAATCCATGAACGGGACTTTACGCATGCGGATGATACGCACCTTCGGTTTGTCGCCAACAGTTTTCATTACACCATCGAATTTATTGGCTATACCGAAGAAGAACGGTCCGTCTATTTCATACACTTCCACTCCTTTCGGCAATGTCAATACTTCTTCATTATGGCGGATTTCGCCTTCACTGGAGAGATCTATTTCATCTCTGGTGACTGAGACATGCGTTGTTTCTGCCACACGGCGCATAAACAGGAACATCGCTATCAGCAAACCGATCTCGATAGCGATTGTCAGGTCGAAGATAACGGTCAGCAGGAAGGTTACCAACAGGACGGAAACATCGCTTTTCGGATTCTTCATCAGCGAACGGAATGTACGCCATTCACTCATATTATAGGATACGATGATCAACACACCTGCCAGGCAAGCCATTGGGATATGCTTGGTAAGCGGTCCGAGGAATAACAGGATCAATAACAATACTATTGCATGGATGATACCGGCAACAGGAGTACGGCCACCGTTATTTATATTCGTCATGGTACGCGCAATAGCTCCTGTTACGGGAATACCGCCGAAGATAGGAACAACAATATTGGCTGCTCCCTGTGCGATCAGTTCTGTGTTTGAATTATGTTTATCGCCTGTAACACCATCGGCAACGGTCGCTGAAAGAAGTGATTCTATAGCTCCCAGCATGGCGATCGTGAAAGCCGAAGGAAGCAACAGATTGATTGTTTCCATATTGAAAGAAATAGCTTCCGGCTGTGGGAGGGAAGCGTTGATGGTAAAATGATCGCCAATTGTTTCTATACCGATAATACCTAAATGGTTACGCATGATATAAACAACTGCAGTCATTACGATGATAGCGATCAGTGAACCCGGAATCTTTTTGGAGAACCGGGGGGAGATGACGATAATGAATATACTGACGATCCCGATAACGAACGACCAGATGTTGATCGTATGGATATGTTCGAAATAAGCGATCCATTTGGAGATGAAATCGGCAGGTACTTTTTCCATTGTCAGTCCGAACAAGTCTTTCATCTGTGTGGTAAAGATTGTCAGTGCAATACCGCTGGTAAACCCTACAACGATCGGATAAGGGATGAATTTTATGACTGTCCCGAGCTTCAATACTCCCATGATCACCAGTATGATACCTGCAATGACGGTCGCAATGGCAAGTCCTTCGATACCGAAATTCTGTATGATACCATATACGATTACAATGAACGCTCCGGTCGGACCGCCGATCTGGACATTGCTGCCTCCCAGGAAAGAAACAATAAAACCGCCTATGATGGCAGTGATCAGTCCTTTCTCCGGACTCACTCCTGAGGCGATACCGAATGCAATGGCTAGCGGAAGGGCTACAATACCCACAATGATCCCTGCCATCAGGTCTGCCATGAATTTTTCTTTGGAATAGTTCTTCAGCGCCGAAAATAGTTTGGGCTGAAAATCAAATTTGCTCTCCATTTCTCTGCCTAATATGTTAAATTTTGATGCAAAGATACAACAATATTTATCGTAAAGCATAAAAGGTAGGATAATTTGCAATGTCGACATTACAAAATTAGAAATAATCGAACTACTTTTCCATCAAGAGAAAAGTAACATTCAATTCCGCCAACGGGTATACTTTATCTTTCCTGTTATAAATGCTATTTATGAATCGATAGATATATTTTAAGTAAAAGAATGAATTAATGTTTTAAACATTTTCATACTTTTGGGAGTTATTTGAATAGGGCGATTAGGCAAACTCATTTTATACTACATATATAATTAGCATTATGGAAAAAAGTATTAAAGGTACACGTACCGAACAAAATCTGCTTAAATCATTTGCCGGAGAATCTCAGGCAAGAAGTCGTTACACATTTTTTGCAAGCGTAGCTAAAAAAGAAGGTTACGAACAAATTGCAGGTGTATTCATGGAAACAGCTGAACAGGAAAAAGAACATGCAAAGCGTTTCTTCAAATTCCTGGAAGGCGGTATGGTGGAAATTACTGCTTCTTATCCTGCCGGTATGATTGGTACGACAATGGAAAATCTGGCTGCTGCAGCCGATGGCGAAAACGAAGAATGGGCTGATTTATATCCTGCTTTTGCCGATATTGCGGAAGAAGAAGGATTTAAACAGATTGCCGTTGCCTTCAGAATGATTGCAAAGGTGGAAGCCGAACACGAAAAACGTTATCGTAAATTGTTGGCAAACCTGACTGAAGGTAAGGTATTCGAAAAAGATGAAGCTATCTTCTGGCAGTGTCGTAACTGCGGTTTCGTGATCGAAGCAAAGAAAGCTCCGATGAAATGTCCGGCATGCGAACACCCGCAGGCATTCTTCGAACCAATGAAGCAGAACTATTAAAATCTTCTATTAAAATCGAGAATTTAGGCGTCCCTATCCAAAATATGTTGGATAGGGACGTTTTTTGTTTGTATTCATGTGAATAAAATATATCTTTACCAGCCTATTATAACTTAATTCTAATTTTCTCCTGAATAGTTGACCAAATGAGTATATCGATAAAGAACCTTAATAAGGTGTATCCGAATGGAAACCACGCCTTAAAAGATGTGAATCTGGAGATACCGACAGGTATGTTTGGCTTGCTGGGGCCGAATGGTGCCGGAAAATCTACGTTGATGCGTATCCTGGTCGCTTTAATGGAACCGACCTCCGGGCAGGTCGATATCTGCGGATACGATTTACTGAAACAACGTAAGGAGATCAGGAGTATATTGGGTTATCTTCCGCAGGATTTCCGTTTCTTCGCTAAATATAAGACACATGAGTTTCTGGATTATGCTGCCCGTCTGTCGGGTATGACCAATAACAGGCAGCGCAAGCAAGCGGTGGATGCCATGCTTGAAAATGTGGGTCTCTTCGATGTACGTGAACGGTATGCGAACAAACTGTCGGGAGGTATGAAACGTCGTTTGGGAATTGCCCAGGCACTGATCCATCATCCGAAAGTGATCATTGTGGATGAGCCGACAACGGGGCTTGACCCTGAAGAACGTATCCGTTTCCGTAATCTGCTGTCGGAGGTGAGTGAGAATGATGTGACGATCATCCTTTCTACTCATATCGTAGGAGATATATCCAGCACCTGTAACTGCATGGCGCTGATGAATAAAGGAGAAGTCTCTTTTTACGGTTCCCCCCAGGATATGATGAAACAGGCGGAAGGAAAAGTATGGCGTATTAAAGTGACAAGTGATGAACTGCATGAAGTGGATAAGAAATATCCTGTTATTTCTACCATTCCTTCCGGCTCCGGATGGGAAGTGCAGGTAGTGGCTGATGAGATCGAAGGATATGAAGTAGAATCGTATCCTCCCAATCTGGAACATGCTTATGTGTATTATATGGAGAATAAGTTAAATCTCTGGACCAATGATTAACAACCCCTTAATTGACCCTTTATGTCGTTTATCAACAATATACAATCGGTAGCAAAATACGAAAGCAAAATATTGATCCGGAGTTGGTTCTTTAAAGTGTTTATGGTACTGGCGATACTGATACTCGGATTCTTTGACTTCGGCATGCTCGTAGCAGACGATGGCGGAGGCATGTGGATGCTGAAAGCGCTTCCTTCCAATTTGCCTTATGTCAATCTGTTACTGCTTAATACCGGCCAGGCGGTGATCTGTATCTTTCTTGCTTCGGAATTTTTGAAGAGGGATAAGAAACTGGATACCTCCGAGGTTTTTTATGTCCGTCCGTTGAGTAATGCCGAATATGTGATCGGGAAGATATGGGGAAACCTGCGGGTATTCCTGATACTGAACCTGATCGTGATGGGGATGGCATTGATTTTCAATCTGATCACTTCGGGAATGGCGGTAGATTGGGGAGCGTATCTTCTGTATTTCTTCCTGATAAGCATCCCGACACTGGTTTTCATTATCGGTCTGTCTATTTTCCTGATGCTGGTGTTGAAGAACCAGGCGCTTACCTTTATTATCTTACTGGGATATATCGGGCTGACATTGTTCTATATCAGTGATAAGTTCTATTATCTGTTCGATTATATGGCCTATAGCCTGCCGTTGGTGAAGTCGGGTATCGTCGGTTTTACGAATTGGGAAACGGTATTGAATCACCGGGCTATCTATTTCTTTGCCGGACTGGCTTTTATATTCTTTACGATCTTTCTGTTCCGGCGGTTGCCTAATTCATCACGCAGCAATTATCCGTGGTTATTCCTTTCGTTCTGTATGTTGCTGATAAGTGGTGCGGCAGGGTATAAACATGTTCATTCCATTCTGGGACAAGGGGAGATGCGGACGTTGTATACGGAAGTCAATAATAAATATGTACATACTCCCAAAATGATCATCGAGCAGTATGATATTTCGCTGGAGCAGCAACCGGAAACATTCGTTTCGGAAGTAACGATGAAGGGGTTGGCATTGGAACCGGCTGAGGTATTTACTTTCTGCCTGAATCCGGGGTTACAGGTACAGGAGATAAAGAGGGGAGGGAACAGCCTTGATTTTAAAAGGGATAATCAGATCCTATTGGTTGATTTCGGTCAGGAGATCGTCCCGGGCGATACGGTTACTTTCTCCGTTAAATATGGAGGGAAGATCGATAGTAAATTCTGTTATCTGGATATTCCGGCAGAAGTTTTACAGAAAGAATACAGGAATTTCCTGTTCAATATAGATAAGCAATATGTATTTCAAACGGACGATTACCTGTTGTTCACTCCGGAAACCTACTGGTATCCACGTCCGGGAACATCTTACAGCAATATGAGTCCGGACTGGCAGCAGACCTATTTCAGTAAATTCGGTTTGCAGGTGAAGCCACTTCCGGGATTGACTCCGCTTTCACAGGGGGAAGGGGTAAAGGAGGAAGACGGATCTTATTCGTTTACACCCGAATATCCGGTACAGGCTATTTCTCTGATCGTGGGAAAATATAAACAACAAAGTCTGGAGTCGGACAGTACAGTATATAGTATATGGCATATCGAAGGGAATGATTACTATACGGCTACATTCGATTCTATCCTCGATACGATACCGAGTTTCGTCCGTAATATGCGGGAGAACCTGGAACGTACCTATCGGTTGAGTTATCCGTTCAACCGTTTTTCTGTGATTGAAGTGCCGGTACAATTCTCTACCTATACCCGTGCCTGGTCGCAAGCCCAGGAAGCTGTCCAACCCGAGATGGTCCTTTTCCCGGAAAAAGGGTGTGTCTTCGGACAACTCGATGTAGATAGAGCCTGGCGTAACCAAATAAAATGGTCGAAAAGGGGCGGGCGTGAGATCACTGAAGAAGAGGCGAAGATACGTGCGCTGAATAATTTCTTCTGGATTTTCCAGCGACCGGAAGGGAACTATAATTTCTCTTCTGCCGGACGGGGTAATTACAATATTTCTTCACAGGCAAATCCCTATTTCCTGTTTCCCCAGTTATATAATTACCGGTATAACATCTTTTCTCCCGATTGGCCGGTTGCTAATGCGGCTATCGAACTTTACCTGCAGAAGAAATCGGATAACTACGGCTGGGAACGTGATATAAACGGTATCAGTAATAATGAAAAAGCAAGCCTGTTGATGGAAAAACAGGGATTTAAGGAACTTCTGGCTAATGTAGAGTACCGCAATTTACTTGAAAATATCGTCAGCTTGAAGGTCTACCGCCTGTTTGCCGATCCGGAGATCAGTATCGGGGTGAACGCATTCAGGGATTCTGTGTATGCATTGCTGGAAAAGAATACATTCCGGAATATCCAGTTTGAGAGTCTGCTGGATACATTAGGAAATATCAGCCATACGGATATCCGTTCGGGACTGTCGGAATGGTCGTATCCTACGCCTCTGCCTTATTATACACTGGGACGGCCGGAAGTAACGCGGATCACGAATCGGGGACAGGAGGTCTTTGTCCTCAGGATGCAGGTCAGCAATAATTCTGATCATGACGGAATTGTTCATATAGATATACAGGGAGTGGGCAGGCGTGACCAGAACAACATCGATCCGCGCACCAGCCGGAAGATTCCTTTAGCGGCCCATCAGACAAAAGAGTTGGTGTCCGTATGGGAAGAGGCACCGCGTGATGTCACTGTCAATACTTTGATATCCGGCAATCTGCCGAGTGTGATCAATCAACCTGTAGGGAATATCAAACAGGAAAGAAGGCAGAATATAGATACCGAGGGTGATTTCATCGTTTCAACTTCTTCGCAGGATATTGAAGGGGAGATCATTGTCGATAATGAAGATACGACTTTGTTTGTCCTGTCTGAACCGGATGTAGTGGGTATGCTGCCTAAATGGTTGGATAAAGTAGAGGATACCTCGTTCAAGTATTCCGGTGTCTCCGACTGGCGGCCACCCTTGCAATGGACAGCTACGACGAATGCCAATTATTACGGAAAATACATCCGTTCCGCTTACGTGATAAAAAGCGGTAACGGCAGCCAGACGGCTACCTGGAAGATTCCGGTACCTGCCGAAGGACAGTATGATGTTTATTATTATGTCAGCAAGAACAATGAAATGCGGTATAACGACCGTGCCCAGGGAGAGTACCGTTTCAAGGTAAAACAGGGAGAAGAGACGGAGGACGCTTATATCGACCTCCGGAAAGCGAATGAGGGATGGGAACAGTTGGGTGTCTATTATTTTGTAGCCGATACTGCATTTATCGTCCTGACAAACGAATGTAAATTAAGAAGTGTAACGGCGGATGCCGTCAAACTGGTAAAACGTTAATCATTAAAAGTCTACTTATATGCAAAGAGAGTTATTACGGATGAAAAAGATGCTTCTTACGGTTCTGGTCCTCTTGGGAGTGCCGCTGGCATCTCACGGGCAGTTGTCGCTGACTATCGAGAAAGCGTTGGATATTGCGGAAGAGAACAGTCCGAACCTGCGCCGTTCGCATATGAACCTGGAGCGGTATCAGGAGACGCTGGTTGCACAGCGGGCTTCCCTCAAATCCAAGTTTTCCCTGAACCTGAATCCGGTGGGGTATGAGAAGAACCGCCGTTTTGACAATCGTTTGTCACAATGGTATACCAATGAGTCATTTACATCCAGCGGAACTTTCCGGGTCGATCAGCCTATCTTATGGACGGATGGAGAGATCTCTTTGATCAATACGTTCGGCTGGCAGGATAACAACTCCAATATCGACGGTGATAAGAATAGTAATAAAGCGTTCAATAATAACCTCTATCTGCAATTATCCCAACCTATCTTCACTTATAACAAGCGAAAAATGGAATTAAAACAGATAGAATATGATTATGAGAATGCCCATATCAGTTATGCCCTGCAACGTCTGAATACGGAAAAAGATATCACGAATCAGTTCTATAATGTGTATATGGCTCAGAGCCAGCTGGCCATTACCCGCGAAGAGTTGGTAAACGCCCAGCAAAGCTATGATATCATCAAGAACAAGGTGGAGGCCGACCTGGCAGCCAAAGATGAGTTATTTCAGGCAGAGCTGAACCTGGCAACGGCTCGTTCTTCAGTGGAAGAACAACAGGTATCTCTTGAGAATACGAAGGATAAGTTGAAACAATCGTTAGGAATGAACCTGGATGAAGACCTGATGGTATTTGCCGAGATAGAAGTCAAGCCGATCGATGTCAATCTGCAACAGGCAATTTCTCACGGTCTGGAATCACGTCTGGAACTTCGCCAGCGGGAAATAGAGAGCGACGAACTCGGTTTTGATATGATCAAGACGAAGGCGTTGAATGAATTTAAAGGAGATATATCTGTCTCTTTTGGTCTGATCGGCGATAATAAACGTTTTGATAAGATTTATGAGAATCCGACACAGAATCCGCGGGTAGCTATCAGCTTTACGGTACCGATCTTTGACTGGGGGGAAAAGAAAGCCCGTATCCGTGCGCAGAAAGTAGCCCAGAATATCAATAAACTCGATTTCCATGAAGATAAGGTCGATATCGAACTGAATATCCGCCAGGTATGGCGTAACCTGGAGAATCTCCGGACACAGATCAAGATCGCTGAACAAAACGTGATGAATGCGCAGCGTACGTACGATCTGAACCTGACCCGTTACCGTGAGGGCGATCTGACCGGTATGGAAATGAGCCAGTTCCAGACACAGTTGTCGAATAAGAAGATTTCTTATACACAGGCGCTTATTAACTATAAGATCGAATTGTTGAATCTTAAAATACTCTCTTTGTACGATTTTGAAATGAATACTCCGATCGTTCCGATGAAAGACTTAATCTCAGAAAAATAATCAGTTATGAAAAAATATAATCATACCCTTGTATCTCTTTTATTACTTGCCGTAATAACAACCGGTTGTAACAACCAGCCGCAAAATGCTCCCAGCGATATCGCTACGCCGGTATCCGTAAAGGAGTTGAAAAAAGGTTCTATCAGCAAACTGATCAATACGACCGGTACGGCACAGCCAACCTATGGTGTCGATCTCAATTCCGAGATGAGCGGTTTGTATAAATTGCAGGTGAATCCCAAGACGGGAAAACCGTTCAAGTTGGGTGACCTGGTTTCAAAAGGACAGTTAATCATCCGTTTGGAAGATAAAGAATATGAAAATGGCATTGCCATAGACGCCAAAGAGCTGAGTTTGGAAATAGCCGAGCAGGAACAAACGAAACAAAAGGCTCTTTATGAAAAAGGCGGCGTGACACTGAGCGAAATGCGTAATACCGAAGTGAAGGTGACGAATGCCCGTTATGACCTGGAGAATGCGAAACTCAACCTGGAGAAGATGAATGTGAAAGCGCCTTTCGACGGAGTAATCGTCAATCTGCCTCATTATACGACAGACGTAAGGGTAGAGCAGGGAAAACCGATGGTCGGATTGATGGATTATGCCCGGATGTATATGGATATCAATCTGCCGGAGAGTGCTATCAGTTATGTGAAAGCCGATCAGCCGGTGTTTATTACGCATTATACATTGCCGGAAGATACGTTGAAAGCCGTGATCAGTGAACTGTCGCCGGCTATCAGCACGGAAACCCGTACCTTTAAAGGGAAGATACTGATCCAGAACGGTGGCCTGAAACTGCGTCCGGGTATGTTTGTTAAGGCGGATATCGTGGTAGACCGTGCCGATAGTGCCATTATCATACCGAAAGATGTCGTACAATCCAACCGCCGTCGTAAATATGTATTCATTGTAGACAAGAATACGGCCATCCTGCGGAATATCAAAACAGGATTGGAGGATGAAGATAATATCGAAGTACTGGAAGGCCTTCGTGAAAATGACAATCTCGTTGTCAAAGGCTTCGAGACATTGAAGGAGAATAGCAAAGTGAAGGTACAAAAATAGAAAAATGTGAAACATTTTTCAGTTGACAGATGACAGTTGACAAGTGACAGTTGGGCTTCGCGTTCGGTAAATAAATCGGCTGAAAGCCGACATAACTGTCAACTGTCACTTGTCAACTGTCAACTTTTGAAATGGCTCACTTTTGATAAATAATGAATATATGAAGAACATTGTCAAATTTGCAGTAAGCAATCCGGTCACAATCTGTATGGTCGTACTGGCAATTCTGTTGCTGGGAAAGATATCGTACGATCAGTTGAGTGTGGACCTGCTACCCGACCTGAATAATCCCCGGCTGTTCATCGAGCTGAAAGCCGGCGAACGTCCGCCGGAAGAGATAGAGAAGCAGTTCGTCAAAAATATGGAGTCGATGGCGATCCGGCAAAGCGATGTGACACAGGTTTCGTCGGTAGTCAAGGCTGGTTCGGCCCGTATCACTGTGGAATATACCTGGACGAAAGACATGGATGAGGCTTTTCTTGATTTGCAGAAAGCGATGAATCCGTTTTCCCAGAATAAAGATATTACCGAGCTGAAGATCACGCAACACGATCCTAACCAGTCGCCGGTTATCCTGATCGGTATGTCCCATCAGACTATAACAGATATGGCGGAGCTACGAAAAGTAGCAGAGAGTTATATCCGGAACGAATTGATCCGGTTGGAAGGCGTTGCTGAAGTAACTTTGTCCGGCCAGGAGGAAAATACCCTGATCATACAGACCGACCCGTATAAACTGGATGCTTTCGGATTGAAGATAGAAGATATTGCCTCCCGTATCGAGGCGAACAACCAAAGTATATCCGGCGGCCGTGTCAGCGAGCTGGGATTGCAGTATCTGGTAAAAAGCTCCAGTATGTTCGGCTCGGAGGCTGATTTTGAAAATCTGATCGTCGGCTATAAGCCGGTGACGAAGCAGGAGACGGCAGCGAATGCCTCCCAGAATACAGGGACGGATGCGGCGGCAGACAAGGCTCCGCTTTTCCTTCGGGAAGTCGCTACCGTTCAATTTGAGAATGCGCGACCCGATAATATCGTCCGCATCAACGGACAGCGGAGTATCGGGCTTTCCATCTATAAGGAAATGCGTTATAATACGGTCAAGGTGGTGGATGGCGTATCCCGTCAGCTGGCTGTTATCGAACAGGCGTTGCCCGGGTATCATTTTAAGGTGATAACCAATCAGGGAACGTTTATCAAGAATGCGATCGGAGAGGTGAAGGAGAGTGCAGTCCTGGGTATTATCCTGGCTGTCATCATCCTGTTTGTTTTCCTTCGCCGGTTCGGGACTACATTGATTGTCAGCATGGCTATTCCGATCTCGATCGTGGCGACTTTCAATCTGATGTTCTTCAACGGACTTACGCTGAATATAATGACGCTCGGAGGATTGGCGCTGGGAGCCGGGATGTTGGTGGATAATGCCATTGTGGTTATCGAAAGCATCTTCCGGAACCAGGAGAGAGGCGTACCTGTGAGGGAAGCGACCATAACCGGAACTTCCGAGGTAGCGGGGGCGGTGATCGCTTCGACGCTGACTACGATTGTGGTGTTCCTGCCGATCGTCTATCTGCATGGGGCTTCGGGCGAGTTATTCAAGGACCAGGCATGGACGGTGACGTTCTCGCTGGTATCATCGTTGTTTGTGGCTATATTGGTGATTCCGATGTTGTATGATCGGTTGGTGAAACATTCTCATTCTTCCGGTGAAAATGACACACCCCCTACCCCCTCTCAAGAGGGGAAAAGGATACCTTCGGACACTAAGAGGAAATTAGGAGGAACAGGTCTTCAGATGACAGGTTACAGCCGTATTTTACGAAGTTTGATCAGTCATCGCTGGATAGTTATTGGAGCAGCTGTTGGCTTGATGGTCGTAACGGTTTTCCTGTTGCCGTTTATTGGGACGGAGTTTATGCCGCGGACGGAAAGCAAGGCGTTTACTGTCCTGGTGAAAATGCCGGAAGGGACGCGGCTGGAACGTACTGCCTCGGCTGTCGATAATCTGGAACAGCTGCTTTATACCATTACGGGAGATAGCCTGTCGACCGTTTACAGCCATATCGGTGAAGGGAGCGGCTCGGAAAATGCCATTTTTGAAGGGGAGAACACGGCTATGATGAAAATAATCCTTTCTCCCGCCTGCCCGGTATCGCCGGAAGCGGTTATCGAACAGTTTGTACGTACGGCGGAGAATCCTGACGGATTGGAGTTGACTATCAAGCAGGAAGAAAACTCACTGAGCTCGTTGCTGGGCAGCGAAGGCGCCCCTATCGTAGTCGAGGTGAAAGGAGAGGAACTGGACGAGATAGCCGCTATTACGGAAGAAGTGAAGAACCGGATGCAGGACGTTTCCGGCCTTTATAATATCATGTCGTCTATCGAAGACGGTGCCCCGGAGATCACCATCTCCATCGACCGGACAATGGCAGGTATCAATAACCTGAGCGTATCGACCGTGATCGAGCAGTTGAAACAGCAGCTGGGCGGGAAAGAGGCCGGAAAGATGGAATACCGCGGGGAGATGCGCGATATCATTATTAAAGTACCTGATATCCCGTTGCGTGCCCTGGGTGACCTGGTCATCAAGAACGGTGAACAGGAATTCCGTCTGCGCGAGATAGCGACCCTGGAAGAATCGCAGGCCCCGAAAGAGATCTACCGGCGTAACCAGAACCGTATCAGTAAAGTGATGGCCAATATGGATACGGGTAAATCGCTCGATAAGCTGGCGGAGGAGATCCGTCAGTCGGTCAGAGATATCGAATTGCCTAACAATTATTCAATCACCGTAACGGGAGAAGAGGAAAAGCGGCAGGAGTCGATGAATAGCCTGCTGTTCGCCCTTGCCTTGTCGGTCATCCTCGTTTATATGGTACTGGCATCACAGTTCGAATCGCTTTTGCATCCGTTCACGATCCTGCTGACCATTCCCTTGGCGGTAGTCGGCGCTATCCTGTTGTTTTTCCTGACGGGGACGACGATCAATATGATGGGTGTGATCGGTATCGTCATGCTGGTCGGTATTGCCGTGAACAACTCGATCATCCTGGTAGACCGCATCAACCAGCTGAAGATGGATCGCGACCTGACTGATGCGATTGTCGAAGCAGGCCAGCAACGTATCCGGCCGATCATCATGACGACGCTGACCACTATCCTGGCATTGCTCCCGATGACCTTCAGTTTCGGTGAAGGGGCTTCGCTCCGTTCACCTATGGCAATAGCCGTGATCGGCGGGTTAGTCACATCTACATTGATGAGTTTGATGGTCATTCCGTGTGTATATTATATTTTGGAGAAGGTGAAAACGGGTTTAACGAATAGAAAAGCATGAACTTTTTACTACATAGAAGAATAACTATCTGTATGTTGTTTATAGCACTGACCATGCTCGGTTACGTGTCGTATAAACAACTGCCGGTGGAGTTATTGCCCAACGCGGAACTGCCGACCCTGTTTGTCCAGGTATCCTCACAGCAGGATATGGACCCTTCGTATGTGGAGTCGGAGGTGATCATCCCGCTGGAAGGAGCGATCAGTTCGATCGGCGGTGTAAATAAGATAGAATCATCCATCGACAGCCGCCAGTCTTCCATACAGGTCGATTTTAAGAATACGGTGAACTTCAAGATCACTTCCCTCAAATTGCAGGAGAAGGTGAACGAGTTGGCTGCTACCTTCCCCGAAGGCTTTACGGTGCAGTTGCAGAAGGTGGATATCAGCCAGTTGGCGAACAACTTTATGGTTCTGCAGGTACGCGGTTCGGGAGGTGTCGACCGGGTGAGGAATATCGTGGATAAAGAGATCCGCACCGATCTGGAGAATGTCGACGGGGTGGCATCCGTAAATGTCTATGGCGGACGGGAGAAAGCGATCGAGATCCGGCTGAACCGGGAAGCCTGCAAAGCCCTGAACCTTACACCGTCTTCTATCAGTGGCCTGCTGACACAAAATACGCAGGATAAAGCCTTTGTCGGTTTTGCGAATGAGCCGGATAGCAAGTACTTTATCCATGTCAACGCACTTTATACGAAAGTATCCGATCTGGAGAATATCGTGGTCGCTCCCGGTCCGGTACTGTTGAAAGATGTCGCTACGGTCTTCTTCGACCTGAAAGAGGAGACTTCCTATAGCCGTGTGAACGGGAAAGATGCCGTCTCTGTCGCCCTGATGAACGATTCGCAGGCGAATCTGATCGACTTGTCTCACCGTGCCCTCGAGGCGATCGACCGGCTGAACGAGAAGCTGGCTTATCTGGACGTGGAGGTTGTGGTGCAGGAGAATACGGCGGAAACGATGGAGAACAATATCAACCAGATTATTAATCTGGCCCTGGTGGGCGGATTGCTGGCCATACTGATCCTGTGGTTGTTCCTGAAGAACCTGCGGCTGGTATTCTTTATCGCTCTTTCCATACCTATTTCGGTCTATACGGCATTCAATTTCTTTTATGCGTTCGGTATAACGATCAACAGCCTGACGCTGGTCGGTATGGCGCTTGCGATCGGGATGCTGCTGGACAACAGTGTCGTCGTGCTGGAGAATATCTATCGCCTGTCGGCAGCCGGTTGTACGCCCGAACGTTCTGTAACGCAAGGAACGAAAGAGGTATGGCGTTCTATTGTGGCGGCAACGTTGACGACGGTCACTGTCTTCCTGCCGTTCGTCTTTTCCGATAATTTTATGATCAAGCTGATCGGACATCATATCGGTGTATCGATCATCTCTACCCTGACGATATCCCTGTTTGTAGCCCTGCTTTTCATTCCGATGGCGACATATGTGCTGCTTCGCCGCCGTCCAAAGGCACCAACGGCACAATTAGGGGACGCAGACGATGCAGAGAACGCAGACGTACGCAGATTTTCTTTTAAAAATTTCTTTCTGCGTAAATCTGCGTCTTCTGCGTTATCTGCGTCCGGTAATACCGACAATGTCTTTTACCAAAAGGTCTCTATCACCCAGCGTCCTGTCCAGATTTATCTGGTTGCCCTGAAAACCTGTATGCGTAATCCGGGTGTGACGATTTTCGGTGCGATCATTCTTTTGTTTGTCACCCTCATCCTTTCCATCACACTGAATGTGCAGGGGATGAAGGAAGTGAATACCGACCGTATCAATGTCTATGTAACCATGCAGACAGGCAGTACGCTGGATAATGCGGATAAACTGGTACGGGTGATTGAAGAGCGGCTCGATAGCTTTCCCGGGAGGAAAGAACTGATCAGCCGTATCAATGAGAAGAATGCAGTTCTTACCCTTACCTTTACCGACGATTTCGTGGAGAAGGCAGGCAGTAAGATGGCTGAATATAAAGCGTCTGTCCAGGGTCTTTTGTCTAATATACAGGGAGCCGAGATCTCTGTAGACGAAGCTACGGGCGGTGGAGGCGGTGGCGGATCGGCTATGGCCGGTTTGGGGAACTTTATGCGTCTGCTGGGGATCGGGGATAACCGGGAGCGGATCGTGATAAAGGGAGCCGATTTCGATGTAATGCAATTGGTGGCGGAAGATCTCCGCTATTATCTGGATGAACAGGAGTTTATCCGCCATTCGCGTGTCTCTTATAACCAGCGCCAGCCGGAAATACATCTGGATTTCGATCCGATCCTGCTGACTTCCTATGAAATTACCCGTGCTAATATTTCATCCGGGTTGGCTGCGCTCAATCCCGAATATTCTTCCGGTACTTCCTTCAAGATAGGAGAGGATACCTATGATATTATTATCCGTAACGATGTCCCCGAAGAGGAGCAGGAACTGGAGGAAGAAGAGGAAGAAAATGCCGAAAATACCCAGAAGGAAAAGACGGTCGACGACCTGCGCCGTGTACAGATACAGAATGCCAACGGAGGTCTGCATAACCTGCAGGATCTGGCATCTATCAATTACGGACGGGGACGCTCCCGTATCATGCGTGTCAATCAGGACAAGCAGATCGAGGTTTTCTATAACTTCTCCAAAGATGTGGAATCGTCGAAAGATCTGCTGGAAGGATACCGTTCGGATATCGATCAGCTGGTTGCGGGTTATAACCTGCCTGCAGGGGTTGCCGTAGAGGTCTTCCATGAGGAGGATGAGTTTGCCGATTTCAAGTTCCTGATATTGGCTGCTTTTATCCTGATCTTTATGATACTGGCTTCTGTCTTCGAATCGCTCGTGACACCTTTTGTATTGCTTTTCTCTATCCCGTTGGCTGCCATAGGCTCCTTGCTGGCTCTGTTGCTGACCAATAACAGCCTGTTGAATGCGAATACATTGACAGGATTCCTTATTTTGCTGGGAGTGGTGGTAAATAACGGTATCATCCTGATCGATTATTCCAATATTCTCCGTAAGCAAGGTTACAGGCGGAACAGGGCGTTGATGACGGCAGGCCTGTCGCGTATCCGTCCGATCCTGATTACTTCGATCACGACGATCGTAGCTATGTTTCCGCTGGCGATGGGAGATTCGGAATATGCCGGTGCGATCGGTGCCCCGTTCGCCATTACGGTCATCGGTGGTTTGACTTTTTCCGCTTTGCTGACATTGATCCTGATCCCTACTGTTTGTATGGGGCTGGAAAATACATTGGAGTGGTATCGTAGTTTATCCCGTAAGATATGGGCACTCCATTTGGTTTTATTCGTGTTGGGTGTAACCTGTATCTGGCTGTATGGCAACGGCATGTTGTGGCAATCCATTTACCTGGTCATTCTGATCTTCGGTATTCCGGGTGTTACCTATTTTGCACAGACCAGCTTGCGGCGGGCTAAATCGAAAGTGATCGATCCGGGAGAAGAGATACATATCTCTGTCCGTAACCTGGTGAAGATCTATGACTGGCCCGGACGTATCAGCCGCCAATGGAACAGCGGATTGCTTATTCGCCGGCATCTGGGATTGAGTAATGAATATCGTTCCCTGAAAGATTTTGTGAATGTGATATGGCAATTCGGTATCTTGCTCTTCGGAATCTATTTTACCTGGTTCTTCATTCATAGTAAGTTATGGATCTTCCTGTTATCATTTGCCATCTATGCAACCCTGCTTTACCTGTGGCGGAAGGTACGGCAATATTTGTTCTTCCGTTTCGGAGATAAAAAGTGGGTGAAATATATAAACCGTGCTATCTTCTGGAGTATCCCTCCCGTCATTCTGTTTATCCTGTTCCGGAAGATGGATAATACGGGGCTGATTTCCGTTGTCGGACTTTTGTGGGCGTTCTGTATTGCAGTTTATATCTCTTCCCAGTATCTGTATGAGCGGGAGATCAATATCGAACGTATAAAAGGACGGCTTGCCGGTTTGCGCCGTTCCTGGTTCCGTATGGTGAAAAGTATTCCGTTGATAGGAAAACAACGAAAGCCGTTCAAGGCGTTGCGGGGTGTCTCTTTCGAGATCCGTACGGGTATGTTCGGTTTGTTAGGACCTAACGGGGCCGGTAAATCCACGCTGATGCGTATTGTCTGCGGTATTTTGGAGCAGAGTTACGGCAGTATATGGATCAACGGACTGGATACCCGTGTCTACCGGGAGGAATTGCAGAGCCTGATCGGTTTCCTGCCGCAGGAATTCGGTACGTACGAGAATATGTCGTCCTGGGAATTCCTCGATTACCAGGCTATCCTGAAAGGATTGACCGATAACGAGCAGCGGAATGAACGTCTGGAATATGTGTTGAAAGCCGTCCATATGTATGAACGGAAAGATGATAAGATCGGTTCTTTCTCCGGCGGTATGAAGCAACGTATCGGGATTGCTCTGATCCTGCTCCATCTGCCCCGTATCCTGGTGGTGGATGAACCTACTGCCGGGCTCGATCCGCGTGAACGTATCCGTTTCCGTAATTTGCTGGTAGAATTGAGTAAGGATCGCATTGTGATCTTCTCGACGCATATCATTGAAGACATATCCAGCTCCTGCAGCCAGGTGGTTGTTATCAATAAAGGTGAACTGAAATATTTCGGTGATCCGACGGATATGGTGGATATGGCAGTCGGTAAAGTCTGGCAGTTCCATATCGACCGGGATTCTTTCGAGCAGGTACTGGATAAAGCGATGGTGGTCCATCATATACAGAATGGCGATACGATACAGGTCCGTTATCTCTCTGTCGATTCTCCTTATGAAGGAGCGGTGCAGGTGGAACCGAACCTGGAAGATGCTTATCTCTGCCTGTTGAAAAATATGGAAGGGGGAAGCCGATAGCAGGATACCTGTGCTGAGCAGTGTAAGATGCTGGTGAAGAACAGTATGGAATGCAAGTGCTAAGCGGTATAAGATAATAGTGATAGATATGTAATAAAAAGATAGTTATGACAATAAAGCAATTGATACCTTTACTGCCCAAAGTAGTAAAATATAATCTGAAGATCATCTTTGCCGGCAAATTCATCTGGTTTTTGCTGGCTGCATTCGTGTTCTTTGCCTATTTTATGTTTCAGTCTGCCTGGAATCGTGCGGAGATCAATGAAGGTCTGATCTATAGCCTGTTGATGTTTCCTTGTGTCTTGTTGGTTTTCTATCCTGCCGTATTCGGTATTCAGAACGATGAAGACAGCCGGATACTGGAGATACTTTTTGGTATTCCCGATTATAAATATAAGGTCTGGGGTGTACGTTTGCTGATGATCTATGTCGCTATTTTCTTTATCCTGGTTGCTTTTTCCTATTTGGCTACCTTGCTGTTGTATCCGGTCAATCCGTTTGAGATGTCTATCCAGTTGATGTTCCCGCTTGTTTTCTTCGGTAACCTGGCTTTTATGTTCTCCACGATAACGCATAGCGGGAACGGTACAGCCGTACTAACGATCATCCTGGCTATTCTCCTGATGATTACCAGTAAAATGAATTTCATAGAACGCTCTTTCTGGAATATCCTGCTGAATCCTTTTAAAGTGCCCGATAACTTCCTCCCGGTGATCTGGGAAGGATTGATTGTAAAGAATCGTATTTTCCTTTTGATAGGAGGGATCGTCTGGATGATGATAGGACTACTGAATTTGCAGAAGAGGGAGAAGTTTATATAATAGAACAAGCACGGATTACACGTTTCTATTAATTAGATGAGTGTAATCCGTGCCTGAGTTATTGTTTTCAACTATTCTTATCTAACCAACGGCGACCTGCCGGAGATATGGCGAAAAGAAAAGCTCCAAGACCAGCAACACCTAAAAGGATATATAATAATAAAGCTGGTTCCATATTTATTTCTTTTTAAAGGTTAATACTATAAATCCAAAAATACCGAAAAACACCGCAATACTAACAGCGATTGTTATAATTAGAAATTTATCAGTATTAATCTGTATAGCCGTTGTAATAACTGCTCCGCCGACTATTAGCTTCGATACGTCCAATAAATACATTCCATACTCTTTGCGAAGATTTATTTCTTCTCTCCGCATCTGCTCCTGTATGACAGGAACGGCTACAATCCTTGTCTTTTGCTTATTCTTCATAGTTAAATAATTTTGTTACAGGCAAAGATAGGATATATTGTTGAAAGAGAGTAGTGATCTCCGTTAATATTTATATCTCATCCGGCCATGGGCAAGGCTTTCCTGTCGCTTTGAACGATGGGCGCTGTGCTTCCATTTTTCGTAACTGTTTCCCCAGGTCTTTGGATAGATTCTTTACCAGTTTGGGATGAGTGGCGGACAGGTCGTTCTTTTCTCCTATATCGTCGGGAATGTTGAACAATTCCTTCTTTCCAGTCTCATAATAATAGATCAGTTTCCAATCCCCTTGGCGGATCGTGCAGGTCGCTCCGATACCCGGACCGGTGTTTCCCCAAAGATTCGGGAAGTTCCAGTAGAGGCTGCGTCCCCTGGAAGGATCGCCGGTGTTGGTCAGTAACGGCATGAAGCTGACACCGTCGACAGGCTGGATCGTTTTGTATTTCTTTATGCCTGCCATTTCGAGGATGGTAGGGAAGAAATCTTCGATGATGAGGTATTTATCTGTCTTGGTTTGCGGCTGTACTTTTCCCGGCCAGCTGACGATCATCGGTTCGCGGACACCGCCTTCATAGGCAGAACCTTTACCGCTATTCAGCGGGGAGTTCTGGGTATGAGGGACACCGTCACGCCATTCCGGTTCGGCGGCAAGTCCGCCGTTATCCGACATGAAAAGGATAATGGTATTATCTGCCAGGTTATTCTTCTCCAGGTAATCCATGATATCTCCCAGGCTCTTGTCCATACCCTCGATCAGGGCGGCATAAGCGGCCTCTTTCTCTCCCAGTCCCTTATCGACATACTTCTGGTAGAAACGCATATCCTTGTCGATCGGGACGTGGATGGCGTAATGCGACATATACAGGAAGAACGGCTGGTCGTATTGTTGTGCCTTATCCAAGGCTTTCATGGCTTTCTGGGTTAAGGCTTCCGTGATGAAAATATCTTTTCCCCAATACTCATCCAATCCGGGAACGGCGAACCAGGGACTCGGTTTTCCGTCTGTCCGGTTACCGAAATTGGCTTCTCCCAGATAGCTTGCCAGTCCGCCACCGGCATGTCCTGCAATATTCACTTCAAAGCCAAAATGATACGGGTTCTCTCCCGGTGTATCGAGAGCTCCCCAATGTGCCTTCCCGCAGTGGATGGTATGATAGCCGTTATCTTTCAGTATTTGGGCCATAGAAGTGACCTGGTAGGTATGTTCGATGCCGGGAACTTCGCAGATACCGTTCACATTCCAATCCGGCAGTTCCAGGACATCGCTTTTACGGTCGGTGGAGGCATTCTTCGGATAGGTCCAGTTCGTTACCCGGTGACGTCCGGCGTTCATACCGGTGTAGAGGCTGCAACGGCTCGGCGAACTGATACTGGAAGCATACGCCTGGGTGAACATCATTCCCTGACGGGCGAGACGTTCCATATTGGGCGTTTCATATACTTCGTTGTAATGGGTTTTTTCCTTCCAAAAGGGGAGGGAAGTATCCTGCCAGCCCATATCATCTACTAAAAAGAGAATAATATTCGGCCGGTCCTGCGGGGTTGCCGCTTCGGCTTGTCTTGTCGTTCCCAGTAGGGGAATTGCTATGAGTGATACTAATATTCTTTTGTTCATGTTTGTATATTTTATCTCTTATTTATTCAACGTTATAGACACTGAAGTTGCGTATATCCGGTTGTGCTACCGATTGAGAGACCATCAGGCGCAGAGCCGATGCTTCGACTGCCGGGAATTGTTCGATACGTTTATGTCCGACCGACTCGCCCTCGCAGACGGTTTGCCATTTACCGTTTACTTTGGCTTCCACTTTATACCGGCGGATACGTTCGCCATTAGCGATATTCTCCTGGATAATGCAATGGTTGACAGCCTGCGGTTTGTCCAGTTTCAGTGTCAGGCTTTTCTTTTGTCCCGATGCAGAGGCAATGGGAGAGGAGAAGCGGCGGTTGATTTCGTCACCCCATTCTTTCAGCCGTTGCACATCGCCGGCAGGGATCAGTCCGGTCGTATCGGGAGTCAGTCCGACGATCAATGTGGCATTCCTTCCGACTGACTTATAATACATATTCATCAGGCTGTCTACCGGATAGACGGTATTCTCGTCGTCCGGCTCCCAGAACCATTCATGCCGCCCGTTCATGCCACGCAGCGGAGTGTCTGCCATAGCCGGGACCCAGTATTTACCATCCTGGTCACCATGTTTCAGCAGATCGTTATGGTTACGGCTTCCTTCCGTGTTGTTACTGTGTGAGTAAGGGTAGGGGAAAGAGGACCAGCAGGGATAACCGACCGTACCTGACTCGGAACCGCCCCAACGGAAGTCCGCCCGGTCTACATTATGATAGAAAAGGCATTCAGGCTGGTACTTGGTGACGATGGGTAATACATCCGGCCCGTCGCCTTTCGGATCGTCTGCGCCACCGTCAAACCAGATCATAAACAAATCGCCGTAGCGGCTGCAGAGTTCTTCCACCATGCGCTCGCAGAAATGTTTATACCATTGTTGACGGTGGGTGGCAAACTCTCCTTCCCCCTGTACCTTGAAATTATGAACGCCAAAAAGTGAATTCCATCGGATGCCGACATAGATGCCGGGCATTATATCGTATTTTCTACATGAATTGACGAAGTCTCGGATGATATCTCCTTTGCCGTCGCGCCATTTCAACGCTTTCAGGCAATACGGATTGACATCGCTCTGGTAAATGGCAAAGCCTGTCTCGTGTGTTGCCGTTAGTACGGCGAACTTGGCTCCCGCTGCTTTGGCGGCCTGTACCCATTGATCGGTATTCAGCTGGGTCGGGTTGAAGATATTATAATCCTCTATCGGCTGGACACGGTTATTACCCTGACCGTATTTAATGCCGTCGAAGACATGGAGGTCATAATGGAAGACGACGCCCATTTCCGATTCGTGCCACTTCAACTGATGAGGTGCCGGGCGAGGTATCTCCGTTTGTTGTCCCATTGCCGGGAGAAAACTTGCTATCAATAAGATTACCAGATAAAAACGTGTATTCATGTGTTTATGTTTATAAGCTATTTGTAAAAGGATCGTTTGTCTTCTTCAACCAGTCTTTTAACCGGCTGGCAAACTGTTTAATCAGTTCCGGCTGATCGGATGCAATATTGTTTAGTTGGTACGGGTCTTGCTCGCGGTCGAACAGTATCCATTCGTCAGTCTGGCCGTTTGTAGCGTGTACTGCAAATGTATATTTTTTTGTCCGGAAACCTCTGTAACCAGTCGTCAAATTTTCAGAGGAGACTTGATAATAAGGCTGTATTACCTCCTGAACGTTGTCGGGAGAAAGGATAGAAGCAGACAGATCGAACGTCTCCACTTCGGCAGGTATCTCTTCCTGGAAGCCCATTAATGACAATAGTGAAGGATAGAGATCGGCAAAACCGATCATCAGTGTCGAGTCTTGGCGCGGTGCGATCTTCTCCGGCCAGGTGAGTATCATCGGGACGCGCATGGCTTCCTCGTAGTAAATATTCTTTCCGATATGATCGTGCATCCCCATACTGTCACCATGATCGGAGGTGAATACTACGATGGTATTCTCGAAAAGCCCCCGCTCTTTCAGTGCACGGATAATGCGGCCGACCTGGTCGTCAACGCCGGTCATGCAAGCATAATAATCCAGTACGCTCTTCCGGTAGAAATCCCCGTATTCCGTTCCTTTCGGTGCGATGATGGGAGAGTTGCATAGTGATTCGACATCTACATTCCGGTATACCTCTTTGTATTTATCGGGAACCAGGTCATACCCGGTGTGAGGCGGGTTCATGGATACGACCAGGGCGAAGGGTTTATCCCCGTCGCGGAGTTTATTATCTTGATTGGCGATATAGTCGATGGCCCGGTCGGCCTCATATTCCGGCCCCCATTGGTCTACGAAATAGAATTCCTCGCGGCTGGCATCCGTATCCCAGTACATAGGCTTTAGATGATAATCGTACGTCCCGTAGGCGATCCAGTGACTGAAACCGTGACGACGGTCTTTAGGGCACCATTCGTTCCAGGCTATTTTCCCTTTGTTGTTATTCGTATCGATATAAGGTTGGTAAGGAGCATCCAGATGCCATTTGCCGATATACCCCAATTCATATCCCTGATCTTTCAGGACGTCCGACCAGCAGCGTGCCGAGGTAGGCAGTTCGACTCCATAAGGGGCTGTTGCCGAATTACAATTTCCGGTAACTTTACTATGTACAGGATACATTCCCGTCATCAGCATGCCACGTGCCGGGGAAGATACCGGATAACTGCTGATTGCATTGGTAAAGTTAACACCTTCTGATGCCAATTGATCCAGATGAGGTGTTTTTACAGCCTCTTTACCCAGGCATCCTAAAGCATCTCCGCGCCATTGATCAGCCATAATAAAGATCAGGTTTGGAGAAGACTGTTTCTCTTGTGCTTGTATTCCCATTGCTAATATAGGAAATAGCAATAATGTGTGAGTGATAGTTTTTTTCATGGTGCAGTAAAGTTACATAATTATAGTGGAATACAATATCATTTTGAAAGAACAAGACCTCCCGGAGAAAATATGGAGGTCTTGTTTTATCATGAATAGATCATTAATCGCCTTCAGGAAGACTGCTGGTTTCTATCTTCCATCCCGGATTCTGATAAATTGTAGAGGAAGCATAATCAGTGGAACCCTCTGTTTCTGTTGTCAGTCGGAAATGGTCGAAGGCAATCGGGTTCAGATATTTGTTCTGGTTCCAATTGTAACCATTGTAAGCAATATTATTCGTATTGATACGGTAAGGACGAAGATACTGGCTTTCTGATTTTGCAGATACGTTTGCATTTGTATTTCCTGATTCTATCAGATTAACGACCGAAAGAGTAACATCTGCTGCCGGAGTGGGAGTTGGCGTTGTATAACGTGCATAATTTTCACTCCATAAATCGAAACCTTCTACGTGATATCCCTGCATCATATCCAATGCACGCCAACGTTTCAGGTCATTCAGACGAAGTCCTTCGGCAGCAAACTCGATGCGGCGTTCACGACGGATGTTGTAGAGAGTCGTTGATACTAATTCAGAGCCGGAATAACGGGCAAAATCCAATTCTTTATTTAAATCCGTTGCATTTATTGTTTTCTGATAGTCGGTATCCATATTGGCACGTGCACGAAGAGCTTTCCAATATTTTCCACTGTTGGCATCTAACGAGTTGCTCAATTCATAATCGGCTTCCATATAATTCAGATATGCTTCAGCAGCCCGGAATACTACACAAGCTGTGGTAGAAGGCAGCGTCGGACCTTGTGCAGCATCTGTTGTCAGACCTTTTTTTACCGAATAACCGGTAGGGCATTTGTTCTCATTCTGACCCAGCACGATAGGTGCACGATAATAATAACCATATCCGTTCACAAGATATTCAATATTGCTTCCTCCTTCTGATAATAATTCACCGGGTAAAATGGTATTGTATCCTAAACGTGGGTCACGATCGGCTGCTACGGATTCATAGGTCTTATCACCTTGATAACCGGAGTTATTCGCATAGATCGGTAATCCGTTTTCCATCAGGTAAGATTGCATCATACTGCGTGTCCATCCGGTATTTCCACCTCCGTTACGTTGTATATAACCCACTACAAAATGGTTGACAGCAGGAGTAAGACTTGCATCATAGGCTCTCCATAATAATACCTCAGAAGTGCTACTTAACGATTGGCTGTTGAATAGAGACGAATAATCGCTGGATAACGAATATTTATCGGCAACTATTTGAGCAGCTTCTTTGGCTTCCGTCAGGAAGAATCTTATTTCAGAATCGATGTCGATTGAAAAATCTTTCAGATAATCTTTGTTCGCTCCCGGCCATCCCGGACCACCCGGCACGCGTGCTGTCCCTTTGTGGTATTTTTCCCATGTACCTTCAAATAAGGCTACACGGCTTTTCAAAAGGGCGGCACAATCTTTAGTCAGCCGGTTGGTCATGGGCGGAGTTTCTTTCATGTAATAATAGGCCGAGTCCAGGTCTTGCAGGATGAAACGTGCCACTTCATTGCGCGGACGTCTTTTGCTTGCTTCCCTGACAGTCTCATAATCTTCTGTAATCCAGTTTTTCAATATGGGAAAGTCGCCGAGTGCAACTAGTTTGGTATAGTAGATATATGCACGGAAGAAATACATTTCTCCCAAATAATGTTTATTGTTGGCTTCTGTTCCGTTTAATTCCCCATTCTCGAGCCGGGGGCGTACTTTGTCGATGAAATAGTTGACATTACGGATCTTTCCAAAATCCCAGGCACCTCCGCTTTGTGCTACGCGGGTTTCTCCCTTCACAAATGAACTATTGGGATTGCTTGCGGCCTGGTTGTCACTATTGTTGTCGGTGACGAATACCCCCATATTATATTGTCCGGGTGTATGGGAGGGAAGCTGATCGTACAGATTAGCCGAATAAGCAGCCAAATCACTTTCAGTCAATAAATATTTGTCGGTGGGCACAGCGTCCAACGGTTCTTTGTCAAGAAAATCGTTACAGGAGCATAAAGCACCAGCCAATGTTATGATGTATAATAGATTTTTTTTCATTGTTTTTGTATTTTAAAGAGTGATATTTAAACCGAATGAAATAGTTTTAGATAGCGGGTATGTCTTACCATTGCTGAATCCGTTGGCAGCAGTTGCTTCGGGATCGAACATATCGGCTATGCCACTGATAGTGAAAAGATTTTCTGCACTAACATAAATACGGAGCTTTTGGATATTCGCTTTATTCATCCAAGCTCGGGGGAATGTATATCCTATTTGCAGGTTCTTCATACGCATATAAGCTCCGTTTTGTAAATAGCGTGTCTGAGTTTTTTTGTTTTTGTTTCCTTTATCACCCAGATAAGCTTTGGGGTAGTAGGAATCGAGATTTGCTCCGAATACGGAAGTTGTGTTCTCCGGACGGAAATAGTCAAGGTGTTCACTAAAGCCAACCGATTGCCACTCTCCGCCATCAGCTCCCCAAAACATAGGACCGCCTAACCAAATGTCACGTTTCATAACTCCCTGGAAAAACATCTGTACATCGAAACCTTTCCAATCTGCTCCCAGGCTCAGGCCGAAACGGAAGCGAGGCGTATTGTTACCGATTACTTTTAAGTCGCCATGATCTATAGCTGTACTGTTTCCACTGTCGACTACTTTGTCACCGTTCAGGTCGCGATACATAATGTCGCCGGCTCCCCAGGCTGAACCGATTTTACTCTGGTCATTGTTGGCCAGCCATTCGGTCATTTGTTCATCGGATTTAGCGATACCTTCCGTCTCGTATCCCCAGATTTCTCCGATTGTCATTCCGTCGTAGTAAAGCGTATTACCGTCTGCATCCCAAAGAGCTTTAGAAGCATTGGGGTATGAAATAACTTTAGCGCGATAGTCTGAAAGATTAAATCCGGCATTGTAATTCACTTTTCCTATCTGGTCTCTCCAGTTCAGTTGTATTTCCCATCCTTTATTTTTCAGTTCGGCATTGTTCGTGTTCGGAAGAGAGGTTCCTAATATGGCACCCACTTCGGCTGCCGGTCCGACCATGTCTTTGGTTCTGCGGATAAAATACTCGGCAGTTGCATTCAGGCGGTTGTCCAGCATGCCGAGGTCGATACCTATATTAGTATTGTAGATTTTTTCCCAGGTAAGTGTGCTGCTGACCATTCCCGGAACTCCTGCCGTTGTCGGTTTGCCGCCATTCATTAACCAGTTGCCGCCATTAGCCGTTACGCTTTGTGTCAGATAGAACGGATAGTATGAGTCAGTATTCTGATTTCCTAACATACCCCATGAAACACGCGGTTTCAACGTATTGATGATGTTACTTATCGGTTCGAAGAACGATTCGCGTGCTACATTCCATCCTAAAGAGAAAGAAGGGAACACGTTCCAGCGCTGGTCTCTGAGGAAACGGGAAGAACCATCGTAACGAACGTTCATTTCTACCATATACCGGTCCTTATATGAATAGTTGATACGTCCGAAGAATCCGGCAGTCGACCAGTCATTATATTTGGAACTGTTGATTTTATCCTCCCCGGTAGACGCACTGATTTCCGGAACAAGGCTACTGATCACATCGGGACGTTGGGCGCTTAATTCGCGATAGACATATTCTTCGGTATTCATACCAATCAATGCCTTAAAGTAATGGTCTTTCAGCTGTAAAGTATAATCGGTATAAACGCTTGTCGTATAGAAATTACTGTTCAGGTAAGCAGAGCGTGCGAACGAAGCTCCCGGAGAATAACTTCCGCTAAAAGCTAATGCCTGCGGATTCCCGTTTACATCGTGTTCATAGATCGGATTCAAGTTCGTTTGCTTGTTCTGATTGATAATTCTCATGCCGGCTTCTGCGTAAATATTCCATCCTTTAAGCGGGTGGACTACGAGCTGTCCCTGCATATAAATATTATCGTTATGGGTCTTGGAACGTCCGCCGTCTACCAACTGGTTGAGTTTTCCGTTTCTCATATAATAACCGTTCGGGTCTTTAAAAGGCATCATGGGCCACATACGGGCAATATCGTGGTAAAGAAGTCCGCCTTCTTCCAGATAAATAGGGTTGTCGAGGTCAAAACGTACGAACTTTGTGTTAATATTGAAATCTACATATTTGTTTATTTGTGTATTAACCTTAGCAGTTGCATTGTAACGTTTATAATTATCTTCTCCGTAACGCAAGTTACCATTTTGGTTCAGATAACTTCCGGATGCGTAGTATTGTATCTTTTCCGTACCACCGCTCAGACTGATATTATGTTCGTTCGACCATGCCCACTGGAAGTGTTTTTTCCACCAGTTTACATTATCATTAGCTTTTTCATGAAAATGCCAGTTGTTACCGTTGGCAATAGTCGTTGCCGCTAATTCTCCGGCCATGTATTTTTGTATGCGACCGATGGTCTCTTCGTCAAAAATGACACTACCTCCCTGATTGATAGAAGCTTCATTGAAGAAATTTGCGAAACGGTATGAATCGAGTTGATTAGGGAGATTGGTCGGACCGGAATAACGGACGTTATTGTTGTAGTTTATTTGCATTTTCCCGGCTTTACCTTTTTTGGTTGTTATCATAATTACGCCGAACGCTGCCCGCGAACCGTAGATAGAGGAAGAGGAGGCATCTTTCAATACAGAGATGTTTTCAACATCTTCCGGATTCAGGTTGTTCATGTTTCCTTCCATGCCGTCGATCAGGATAAGTGGCTCGCCTTTGGAACCTTTTCCGATCGTTCCTGTACCACGAATATTAACGTTCATGTTCTGACCCAATTGTCCTCCCAGGTCGGCGGTGGATAAGTTTAATCCGGGAACTGCCCCTTGTAAAGACTGTGAAACGGAAGTTACCGGCCTGGATGCTAATACCTTCTTATCGACAGTCGCTACAGCTCCGGTCAGATTAACTTTCTTTTGGGTACCGAACCCTACTACTACTACTTCGTCCAGTGCCTGAGTGTCTTCATTCAATTCTATTTTTAGACTGGATTGTCCGGTAAGTTTGATCTCTTGTGTAGTGTATCCTATGTAGGAGATCACCAGGATATCATCTTTCGAAGCATTGATAGAGAATTTTCCGTCCAAATCGGTAATAGTCCCGTTTGTTGTACCTTTTATTTGAATGGAAGCTCCGATAACGGGTTCATTCAGGTTCTTGTCAATGACAGTACCGCTAATGTTTTGCTGTTGTGCGTATATATGAAATATACTAACCATTAGCAGCACAATTAAAAAAGTGACTCTTTTCTTCATCCTTTTTAGTTTTAAGGTTGTTAATACTAATTTTATTAAATCTTTGTAAGCAAAAGTATCAGGTCTGCCTGGAAGGGATAACATGTGTTTTCTTCATTAACGATGGGCGTTTTCTTTATTTTTTCTGTTGAAAAACAGGATACTGGGTGTTTTATTCATGGATAGTCGGTAGATTATTCATGCATTATATTTATGTTGTTTTTCTTTGTCTTGTTTAGAGGTAATATCCTCTTTTTTTTGTTTCTTTGTATATGTTTGAAATATCTAAATGAGGAGCTTTGTTAATTAGATGATGAGGAAATTTATTGTCGCTATACTATTCTCTATTTTTTATAGTTTTTCCGGTTATGCCTTTTTTGAAAAGGATATCAGGGTGCTCACCATGCAAAACGGACTGGCCGATAATACAGTCTTGTGTATTCATAAAGATATGGATGGTTTTATGTGGTTTGGCACAGATAATGGTTTGAGCCGTTATGATGGAAAAAATATAAAGAATTTCGGTTCGGATGGGCTTTATATGAAAGTTTCCAGTATCCATGAAACCGGAAATAATCTGCTTTGGTTGAATGTGAGCGGGCAACTCTTCTGTTTCGATCGCCGTATGGAGCATTTTGTTTCTATTAATGAAAACGGGAAATTTACCGGAGTTCAAGATGAACTCTGTCTGTTTTATCTCAGCAATATGCTTAAAAGACGTGATAACATTCTTAACCAGCACATATATATCAACTTCTGACAGTTTTAATTGCACCATTCCGGCTTCTATTTTTTGTACATAGAGTAATTGATTTACCAGGGTAGATAATGAGGTTGCATTATTGTAAACCAATGATAACTTATCATATAGAATTTGTGAAAGGCGTTCCGTCTGCAATAACTCCTGTAAAGGAGAAAGAATCAGTGTCAGAGGTGTGCGAAGTTCATGAGAGACATTCGTAAAGAAATTGCTGCGTTCCCGGTTGATTTGCTTCTCTTTCTCACGTTCCAGATTGGCAACAAACAATTCATGTTTTAACCGTTCTTCATGCCTCAGACGTGCCTGCTCCTTTTTTACACGGCGAATCAGATAATATATAATAAAACCGATTGTGATGATGATTAGAAGACGGAACCAAATTGTTTCATACCAATGAGGCAGGATGTTGATATCCATGGATGTCAGATAGCCGCTAGAACCGTCTGCCATAATACTTTGTACTTCAAAAACATATTTCCCTTGAGGTAAGTTTGCATACGAAACCTTTTCACCTTCATTGATTGTCAACCAGTTCGATTGAGCCGGACTTAACCGGTAATTATATTTTTGCAGGTCATCCGAGTAGGTCAGATTACTGAACATCAATGAAAAACTATTATTAGCAGCCTTTAATGTTAATCCGTGAGTATAAGGAATACCTTGTTTCAGAATGACTTGATTATTTATCTTTTGCCCGATTTCAACTGTTTTATTATCTACTTCCAATTGAGTTATTACTACTTTACCGGGAATAAAGTGGTTGTTCATTGCTTCATTCGGGAGGAAATAGGTTATGTTTTTATTATTCCCCCAAAACAGAAAATCCTTATAAAAGATGACTGAGCGGTTATTACCGGATATATAGTAATTATAGAACAATTTCTGATGTCTGCTGTAGTTACAAACACTCGAAGCGGAACCTAGCCAAATACGTCCTTCCGCATCTTCACAAATACAACCTATATAATTACTGCTTAACCCATTATGGGTTGTGTAAAAATTCTCGATTGAATCAGATTGAATATCCATTACCCCAAATCCGTCGGAATAACCTATATAGAGTTTTCCGTCTGAAGCAGCATAAAGGGAACGTATGTCCCTGACTGGAATATCAGCTGTTTTTTCATAGTCCGATCGAATAGGTTGACCATTCAAAGAACACTTTACTAAGCCGTATGACAATCCTAACAAGAAGTATTTATCGGGTACTTCTGCCATTGCCCGTATGGTTCCGGAACCGACAGGGTAATAGACAAAATCTTTTGTCTGGCGATCAAACAACAATAACCCGTTGGAAGTTCCCAGCCATAAACGATTTTGATTGTCAATCAATAAAGACCAGATGGAACCAGACCACTCAGGTTTGTCTTTAATACGGACAGGATAAACGGTAAAGGTTTTATTTTCGGAATTATACTGAATTAGTTCGGACTGACCGTTTCCGAACCACAAGTTTCCTTTTTTATCGTTGAGCACACATAAAACAGTATTGCTCGAGCCGGCAGGGACCGATTCAAACTCCAAACGGCTTTGAGGATTGAAAGGTTCCGTACTTCTCAAAATACCCTTATGGAAAGTGGCTAGCCAGATATATTCATTTTCATCCGTCGCCATTTCACATATTTCATTATGTGTTTCCTGATGAAAGCGCTGATAAAATTGCTTTCGCAAATCGGAGGCATACACTCCTCCGCCTTGTGTTCCGATCCAGATGATACCTTCCGTATCATAGTAAGCGGAGATCATTCGGGTCTCCAAGTTACGATGAAGTTGAGATGCAGTGTTGTTATAGACTTCTGTTGTATAACGGGTAGGTTCTTCTTTATCAGGAATAAAAACTGTGTAACCATTCCATGTAGCAGCTAAATACCGTCCGTCTCCCAAAGAAACCATCTGGTAAATATCTCCATGGGAAAGAGTTTTTTTCGTATCCTCCGGTTTATAGCTATATTGAGTATAGACACCTGTTTTCGGATTGTAACAGATCGCTCCGTTGGCCCAGGTTCCAATCCAGACAGAACCGTCGGAATAAAGAAGGCGGTGAACGTGAATTTTATTGACTCTCGGTAAATCGCCTTGGCTTGTCATTTGACGTGTTTTGGGATTGAAAGTGACTATATTTCCCCAATCGGTCGCAATATAAATGATTCCGTCAGGGGATTGACACATAGCCATATAGTTTGTATTGTTCCCAGCCAGACCAGTAAACTCCATTTCTACTTTTAAGTCCACTTTGTCTATATTCCCCATTTTATCCATCTGATAAGCGATTGAAATAAGCGAAAGTACATCAGTGGATATCATCCAAAAAGTCGTATCGTTTTGCATGAGTACATCTTGGACTTTGGCATTCAATCTCTTTATCTCTGGATTGATGCCCCGAAAATAGAATCAGCTTTGAAGAACCTCCTTTCGAATGCGCTCAAATATACCCCGAAAGGCGGAAAGATAAGGGTTGCGATCGCCGAGAAGGAGGTGGACGGGAAAATGTTCTGTTTATTATCTGTTACGGATAATGGACCCGGTATCGCTGAAAATTTGCAGGGACGCATTTTTGAATCTTTTATAACGGGCGAAAATGATCCCTCATTTTCTACCAAGGTGGGTATCGGCTTGCGTATCGTTAAAAACACGATGGATCTCCATCATGGGAAAGTCTTGCTGAACAGTGTTCCCGGTAAAGGTTCCGAGTTTATCCTTTACCTTCCGTTAGGACGTGAGCATTTTAAAGAAGATGTATATCAACAGGTTGAGGATACCCGTGATGACCAGAAGGAGGAAGTATTCATTGCGCCGGAAAAGGTTCGTGAAGAGAGATCCCTCGAATCAGGTAAGAAATTGCTGGTCATTGAAGATAACGATGAGATAAGATATTATATTCATACTCTATTCGAGAAAAAATACCGTGTCCTGGAAGCTCGAGACGGTGAAGAGGGCGTGCGGATTGCCAGTGAAGAGATCCCTGACCTGATCATTTCGGATATAATGATGCCGGTCAAAGACGGCTTTACCTGTTGTCAGGAGATCAGGCAGGAATTGCAGACGGCTCATATCCCGATCATCATGCTGACGGCCAAAGCAGAGGAGGAGGATTTGTTGAAAAGTACCCGGATCGGTGTGGACGACTATATCATGAAGCCTTTCAATCCCGAAGTGCTCAAGGCCAAAGCAGAGAACCTAATCCGCATGCGTGAACAGTTGAAACGCATCTATACGAAAACTCTGATGCTGAAACATACGGTAGAAAAGCCGGAGGAAGAAGAGCAGGCCAGTCTTTTCATGCAGCAGGTGATCTGCATCGTCGAAACCAATCTGACAAACCCGGATTTCAGTGCCAAAAGTCTGGCAGGCCTGTTGAACCTCAGCCAGCCTACTTTATACCGGAAGATGAAGCAGCAAAGTAACTTGTCGATTATCGAAGTGATTCGCAGTATCCGTATCAGCAAGGCCGCTTCCCTGATCATGCAGAAGAAATATTCTGTTCAGGAGGTGGCTGAAATGGTCGGTTATAACGATATCAATACTTTCCGCAAGCACTTTACGAATCAGTTCGGTGTATCGCCGTCACGGTATAATGCTTTATAGTCTCCATTAGTCCGGGGAGAGTGTTGCCACTAGGGTGATGTTGCTGTTAACACGGCGTATCGTTTATCTTATCACTACGTCCTTCTTTGCATATCACAGTTGTGAAACAAAAGAAATCCATCTGTGAAACAAACGGAATCCAACTGTGATATGAAAGGAATGCAGTTGTGATAAGCAATATAAGTATTAAAAAAGAATTATTACCAATAGCTATTGACTATTATGGAATAAATCTTATTTTTGTATGGTATTGAGATAAATGGAGAGAGAGCCTTCTTTAGATTCCAGAGGAGATGAGTAATATAAGTTTCAGCGAGATATACACAAACTACTATAAACGTTCGTTTTTGTTTGTAAAGTCATATGTCAGGGATGATATGGCTGCAGAAGATATTGTGTCTGAGGCTTTAATTAATTTGTGGGATACCAGCAAAAAGGAAAAGGTGGAATATCCGTTATCCTTACTTGTTATGATGCTGAAAAACGGTGCTTTGAATTATCTGAAACATCAGGATGTAAAGCAGTCTGTCTCCGATTCGATCTCATCTAAAATGGCCCGTGATCTGGGCTATCGGATCTCTACTCTACAGGCTTGTGATCTGGAAGAAATATTTTCCTCAGAGATAACCCGTATCGTAAAAGAAACATTGGAGGCTTTGCCGGAACAAACCCGGCGTGTCTTCGAGTTAAGCCGGTATGAATGCCGTACTGTAAAGGAAATAGCAGAGGAGTTGTCTATCAGCCCGAAAGGAGTTGAATACCATATAACCAGGTCTTTGAAGGTGTTGAGGATTGCCTTGAAAGATTACCTGCCTATTTTTTATTTACTCTTTCTGAAGTGAGGAACTATTTCTTATCTGGAAACCCTTTCGCCAAACATAGTACATGACCGTGTCCGGCGAAAGGATTGTTGACAGGAATGATCCCGTATTATCTTACTAACGGAAACTCTGAAACACGTAGCGTTGTACACCCGTAAGGAATCAGAGTGATCTCTTCTACAGGGTTTTTACTTCTGCCGGTAGAGAAGGGGAGAGGGCCTGCCATTTCATTGTATAGTTGCCAGGAAGGTATTTCCTTCGCTTTTACCTTGATCTGGATAGGGGCATTTTCTACGTTCCAGAAATAATTATTTGCCTGTTTGGCTTTGTCGATCGTAACCTGGAAATTCTCCTTTGTATTTTCGGGAGCTGAAGCCAGTATTCCATAATTCCATTTGGTCGGTGAAGTGACTTCGTAGTAGGATTGACCGAACTGTGTAATATCATCTCCTTCAAATTTTTTCTTTTCCCATTTCTCCTCCATCTTCAGTGCATAGACCAGCGGACCGCGTTCGACGGCGATTGAATTCTCATACCATTTACTTGTCGTTACTTCCATCGGTAAGTGTAAAACGACCTGGTCGCCGGTTTTCCATGTTCGACGTATAATCGCCGTGCTGTTTCCTTTGGCAGTAGATTCAGGAACGCCATTAACGGTAACAGTCGCATCTTTACACCATCCGGGGATACGCAAATGGAGCGGAAAGTCAACCTCTTTGGTCTTGTCGAGTAGCCGGACGGTAAACTGTATCTTATCATCCATCGGGTAATGAGTGTCCTCTGTAACAGTTACTCTATGGCCGTTGCTAACCTTTGTCGTCACCTCCGAAGGAGAATAAGCCAGCGCAGCAATACCATTATCCGGTGTAGCATACCAAAGGCTTTGAGTGAATTTAGGCCATCCCTGATGCATATTGGAGAAACAACAAGGATATCCGGTCCGTGTCCCATAGATAATATCTGTTTCTGCATGGTTGGCATCCTCATAGAAATTGTGGGTATGGCGTGTGACCATTACCTGATTGGCCTGCTGGAAATATTGTTTATCCATAAAATCATCTGTTATCTGGGTAGGGAGGGCGTTGAAAGCGATCCGTTCCAGATGGTCTGTCAAAGTCAGATCACCCGTTATCTCCATCATCTTTTCCAGTGAATACATAAATTCTACGGCAGAGCATAATTCGGAACCCTGGGTCGGATTGTTGCCATGCAATCCTTCATCTCCTCCGTACATTCCTTGTGGCTGTCCGTTATATTGACGAATATCGGCCAGTCCTTTTTTTACTGCATCCAGATACTTCTTATCCGGGTTTTGCTGGTAATAGATAACCGGCTCCTTGAGTCCTTGTGCCAGGTTCACACAATGAATCGTGTTGAAACGGGTTAGGTCATTCCGGTTAAGGAACATGTCGACGAAATCGTAGCTTTGCTTATGTAAGAGATTTCCTAGATCGAGCAGGAATTTCTCTCCGGTAATATTGTAAAGCCAGTATACGGCCTGCAGGTTGTCGCAGGCACGGTACTCGGCCCAGAAGGTCCAGTTACCCAGTGGGGTAGAAGGAAGAGTCGCTAACTGATAACGGAAGTAGTTACTCATAAAGTCGATCACCCGTTTATCTCCTGTTGCCGAATAATACTGCTGCATGATCTTCAGCATTACCATCCGGGGCCACCAGTCTGCGGAATTATCCCTTTGAATGCCGGGTTCGGGACTATAGTCCCTGGCAGGACCGAAGAAACCGTCTTCACGCTGGCTTTTCAAAGTCCATTCTATCCAGGGCTGTACCTTTTGCTTCAACTCCTTATCGTCCAGGATATAGGCTAAGGGTAATAATCCGTCTATCCAGTACGGACCTCTTTCCCATTGGTCGCCGTCACCACCGAGCCATCCGTTACGTGCCCCCATCACTTCCGGATACAGGACGTCCATTTGACTGGACGCCCCTTTCTTTTGCCGCTCCAGCATCTCCAGAAGCCAACCTTTGGCTTTGATGCTACCCAATGGTAGTTCTATGTAGGGTTTTCTTATGAGCGGATAACGGTTATTGGGGTGGTCGGGGTTATCCGCCTTGGCAAGGGATACAGTGCTACATAATCCTATTGTAAGTATTAATGATAAAAGGAATTTATTGTTCATAATTGTATCTATTTATATTTTATTGATAACAAATTGACAGGCCCTAATAATCCGGAGGTCTGTAAAGGTGAATGAACATTCCATGAATTATGATGCGCCCATGTCGGACGTTCTGCCTCTGGCAGATGCAAATCACCGATCAGACGGTTCATCCAGGTATTAACTACTTCTACCTCCAGTTCATTGATACCGTCTCTTATCACATCTGAAACTTCTATCCGGTAAGGAGCTGTCCAAACACCACCGACATATTTACCATTGATCTTTATTTTGGCCATTGCCGTAACCTGCCCCAAATCTACAAAAAGTTTTCCTTCGGGCTTCTTTTTTACGTCAAATGTTGTTTTGTATATGGCAGTCCCTGAATAATATCTGATACTTTCATCTTCATGTTTACTCCAATCCGTGAGCGTTGTGAATGTAACCGGTTGAGCAGGTCCCCGTTTATATTGGTCTGATTCAAAAAGAACCTGCCAGGGCTGATCTATTTTAGTAATAATTTCCGGTTTCGGATAATTATCCTCCACACCGGTAGCGGCAGGTTTACCTGTTTTACGGAACACGATAAACCCACTTTCGTATGCTTCCAGTTGCAACGGGACGGTTGTCGATTCTTTACCCTGTATGAAAGCAGGTAATGGTCTGATTGACCCGGTTACAACATCCCATAATTCGGGAACTTTCCCTTGTACACGGAATTGTGGAGAAACGGTGATCGTCCGGTCACTTTGGTTCGTGATAAAATAGATTTCATTATCTCCGGCTGTGCGATGAACATAAAGGACCGGATCATTTTCTCCGAACTGACAGTCGGGAATCACGCCTGATCTGTCCAGAACCTCTTTTAACTCCACGTCGGTATAGATAGTCCCTTTTCCATAAGAACGTTGTTTTACGGATAGATCGCCCCACATTTTCTTTGCGAGTGCATTTACTTCCTGATCGGCAACCGGGTAGTTCTCCATACTGGGTGAACGGCTAGGGGGAGGACCGAGGATAACCGCCCCGTCAGCAACCAACTGTTCAATCTTCTTCAGGACAGATGGGCGCATGGTTTCCAGTTTAGGTAATACCAGTACGCGGTAAGATGTGCCGTGTGGCAATACCAACTTTCCGTCTTTTACTGTCAGGTCACGTTCTATAACTTCTGCATTAATGTAATCATATGAATATCCTTTGGGTATTTCAGGATCACGTATGCCTGTCATCTTTGGTGCATCTTCTCCAATAAAGTAAGCGACATCAGCTATATTCTGACCTTGCTGTAACATATAATTGGCACGTTTGATATAAGAAACAAAAAGACCTAAATGTGAGTACCATGTATTCAGGCGGTTAAATTCGTTGCCGAAACTGGTGTTGACTCCGGGTGGTCTGTTTTCGTAAGGTTGGTGGATATAAACATGTAAAAGAGTATTGTTGACACCTTCAGTGAACGACCAGTCACCACGTTGTTTCAGGATTGCAGGATAACGACTGTACGAACCTTCTCCGCAGGTGAATGACTCGGCAGAGACCTTTGGTTTTCCATAAATATGGGCACAGGAAGAAGCTGCACGATTCTCGATACTCCCCAGGTTTCCTTCATTCCAAAATTCACCGCCGACTTCATCGGACTGACCGCCATATTGCAGAAATTCGCCAGGGAATCCCCAATGCCCGTAATTCTCAAGCCAGGTGGTCATTCCATGTTCATGACTTATTTTTCTTAACCCTCCGACATAATCATAGGATATTTTGTCGGCAACGAACCTTCTGACATCCCATAGGAAACGATCAGACAAATCAGGACTACCAATGATATGGCCTTTGAATACGGGAAGAAAAGGCACGGGGTCGTAGCCATAGCGTTTTTGGAATTCTTTCAGAAAATCGTCAGTAAAATTTTGTCCTCCGGTTTCATAACTGTCCTGAACCGCAACTTTTAATGTTTTACGATCGTCAGCAGGAATTCGCTCCAGGATCATTCCCAGATAGGCATCGAAATGACTGGCTACATGTTCTTTGCTCATTTTATCCACCTCGAGTCCTGTGCCTTCCGGAGAAGCCGGGCTGTTTGTGACGCCTGTCGGTGTCATTCCCGTACGCATAATAATCCATTCTCCTTCGGGAACATCCCAGGTTAACAGTCCCTGGTCATCCATATAGCCAGAGATGTCCAGGATTTCATTCGGTTGTGCCATTTTGTAACTGGTAACATCGGGTTGTTCATCCCATAAATAATCATGCCAATAGGGGAGTGGTGTCTGATGCATTTTTGCCAATGATTTTTCTGCAAACCTTTCCATTACAGGTGAAGGAGATAACAGGATACGCTTGATACCGCTTCCCGGATTGGCTTCCATCACAAGGCGGAGTTTCTGATCTTTTACTTCCGGTAAGCTGATAGCGACGGGAGCATAAGGTTCGAAACCAACATTCAATGCGGGGTTAGTGCGATTTAAGGTGAACTGTTTAATGTTTTTGAAGGAATCCCCCTCTTGAACCTGCAGTTCAATTTTCGCTCTTATTGGTCGTTCTGCCGGATAGAGAACAAGGCTTCGCGCTGTAGCCTCTTTCGGTAAGGTAATATCGATAGTAATTTCTTTATCATTGAAGGTCAACTCTTTCCCAGTGTTCAGATCCGCTTTTATATTTGAAGGTGAAATGGTATAAGTCCCTTTTTCCAACAAATTAATTAAGTAGTCCTTATTTACGGGCATGGCAATTACCTTAACATCCTGGAAATCCTTTGTCGGCTCTGTAAGATGTTGTTGTAATTTTTTTGGGCCTTTTACTTTGACTTCCGAATATGTAAGATATCGCATCGCTTGTTCAGGCTTGATCCATGGACCTCCTGACTGGCTCCATCCGGAACTGTTGAAAAGTCCTATTTCAATGTTTAATTCCGTAGCGGTTTTCAGTGCAGTATGCATAATATCCCACCACTCATCGGTAAAGATCTTGACTTTTCCGTAGGGGGCTTCTTGTGGAGATAGTCCGATATTACCGATAAAAGCCCGGTTGATACCGACCTCTTTCATCGAGTGCAGGTCTTTTATTACAGCCTCTTTGGATATATTATCGTTGATCCAGTACCAGTATATGGAGGTCTGTATATCAGCGGGGATATCCTTGAAGTTTTTCTCAACTTCTGTGAAGTCCACGGTATTCTTCTGTTGTTTTGTACAGCAACAGAGAAGGCAACAGACTATCAGTGGTGTAAAATAGGTATAAATTATTTTTTTCATTGCTTAAAAACTTGTTATGTTATACTTAACAGGCCCAAGAAGTCCTGAATCCCTTAAAGGGGCATCTTTTGAAGGGCCGTTTATAGTCCATGTTTTACGCATCTCTTCCGGTTGTCCGGCATCATAGACAAGACGATTGAACCAGGTACTTGTTATTTCTACAGTCAGTGTATTTTTTCCGGTTTTCACAGCTTCTGTTATATCCAGACTATATGGTGGAGCCCATAATGTACGGAGAGGTTTTCCGTTGACTGATACGGAAGCTATCATTTCTACTTTTCCCAGGTCCAAAGAAACAGTCATCCCTTTTTCAATTTTATCTATATTGAAAGATGTTTTGTAAATAGCAGTCCCTGAAAAGGCTTTACCTTCGGTTGGAAGGTCCATATCTTTCCACGGTTTTAAATCTGTAAGTTCCAATGAAGACGGTGTTCCCCATCCGGAAGGGAAAGTCAGAGTCCATGGATTAGAAAGTAATACAGATGAAACTTTTTTATTCTGTTTCTCTATTTCATATTGGGATTTATTATTTTTTGAGTGATGGAATACGACGAAACAAGAGCCTGCGACAGGTAGAGCCAACTTAACAGATGTACGGTTGCCGTTACTGGAACTTTCGATCGGTTTTGAAGTTCCTGTTACCGGGTCCCAAAGTTCGACCTCTCCTTCACAACGGAAATTGAGAATGCCGTTGAAATCTTCTCCCTTTTGCGGACATACAAAATACCAGTCGGCATCTTCAACCTGTCGATGCGACCATAAAGCTTTCCCTCCTGTTACATCCGGAGTTATTTTTAATTCTTTTAAAGCCGTGTCGAGTGGAGTATTTGAAATTATATATCCTTTACCGACTTTTCTGATGCCTTTCTGACTCGCTTTTCCCCAGATGTTTTTAATTGCTTTGTCAAAACGTTGTTGAGCCGTATTTCCTCCTGTAAGAGTTACAAGCTTCTCGGGTGCATTCCCTATTACAGTAGCTCCGGCCCGAAGCAGTTCATATATTTTTTCTAAAGTTTCCGGTAGCATTCTCGGAGTATCAGGAAGCCATAATACACGGTAACTGATTCCTTCAGGAGTCACTATCTTGCCCTCTTTAACGGAAAGCCGGTTCAATAAAATATCAGGGTTACAATAATCATATTTGAAACCTTCCGGGAATGGTGCATTTTGATTTGGCTTATGATTTATTTCATCTCCTAGATACCAGAGCACATCAGAAACCGGTTTTCCACGCTCTAACATATAACTGCAACGTGAAAGGTAGGTCGTTAATTCAGGCATATATTTCCACCAGGTCTGTCCCCGTAAGAATGGGCTGCCTATGCCTGATCCGAAGGATGTTCCCGGAGCAAAGAACGGATTCTGGGGGTTGTGTGTATAGGTGTGAAAAACAAGATGAGTAACGCCATCTGCATAATTCACATTTGCCACTTCTTTGAACATGCTCATGTGTTCGTCCCATGTCAGGTCGAAAGAGGTAAAGGCTTCTGCTGCTAGACGTGGCTTACCGTACAGGCGTGTAGCAGATGCTGCCGGTTTGATAGGTTTGAAATTTGAAGAACCGACAAAATTCTCAGTCATCGGTTGCCAGAATTCGCACATGGGTATATCTGCAAATTTGAAATACTCAAGTATATCAGCGGGGAATACATCTCCGGCTGCTGTCTCGTAGGTCATGTACAGGCCGTTTTCATGTGCCAGTTCTGTCATTCTTCCATAAAAGTTGTGAGTGAACAGATCGTTTGTAGTAGCACGCCAGTCGTGTAAGAAACGTGTAGTCGTTTCGTGGTCTTTAATAACATAACCGAATACAGCAGGTAACCATTTACGGAGTTGATAATTTGCTACACGTTTAAATTCATTTTCCATATTATCGGTCCATGTCTGTGTATAGCATTCCCAGCTATCTATCAACATACCATTCAGTAATCCGTCTGCCAGTACTCCGTTATTTTTGATGAGGCGTCCTATATAACCGTCGAATTGGGCCTCTGCTCCTGATGGGGCAAATTTATTACATTCCCATCCGGTTCCTTCGGGAGGGGCAGGACTGTTCTTTTGTCCCGTATTTACGTGCCCGATTCGTAATATGGTCCATTTACCGGCAGGTACGGTCCAGTTCAGATTTCCGTCTTTATCCATAAAAGATGAAATATCCTGAATTTGATCAATGTCGATGAAGGCTTTTTTGTCTTGCGTAGGAAAAGCCCCGTTGCGTTCAATGCTTCGTAAAGTCCATCCGGCTTCTGACTCCCAGTTGTTTTTACGGGCGGCGGAGTATAAGAGGAGCGAAGATAGAGACATGTTGTGTTTATTGACAATAGATATCCGGTATTTATTTACTCCATAAACATCGGAGCAGGCCAGGGTAAAAGGTTTGTTGTCTTGAGAATTGGCTTGAGGTATATCTGTTTTTATTATGTCTTTCACGGAACCATCTGGTAAAACAGCTTGTATATTTACTGTTACTCCCGGCTCATAACATTGAGGATGATTAAACCAATTGATACTGGGAAATTCCACAGCTCGAAGGGGCGTTGCCTCTGGAAATGTAACCTCAAACCAATGCGGAGCATCTTCTGTGGTTGGTTGGAGTTTTACAGGCTGTTTCATCTTTCCCTGAAAAAAATCATTCCAGTCCATTTCATGGTTACTTCTTATTTCCATAGGGATGAGAGGGCTATTTGTATCATCCAGGGGAGTCGGGAATGCCAGTACTGTAATGTCTTTGTAATCACGCCAGATTTCTTCACTTGGTTGTGGGACAGATAATTTTTTGTTTATATGTACTCCTCCATCGATATCAGTCCGGCTCCATACCAGATGACGCATGGCATTCGATGTCTCAATCCATGGCCCTCCTGATGTTGCCCATCCGGAACAGTTCAGCATCGTGAAACGTAATCCCAAACGTTTACATTCTTCTGCGGTATGGCGTACAGCATCATCCCAATGAGGGCTCAAACTTTTTATTTGAGGTTCTACTCCCGGCCACGGACCTCCAAACTGTCCGTGAAACAATTGAATCCCGGAAATTCCGGTCTTTGATATTGCTTCCAGGTCTTTGGTAATCCCTTCTTTTGAAACGTTTCCTCCAATGTAGTGAAACCAGGTTTCCGGATAATAAACTTTAGATGGAGATTGGAAGTTCTTTCTATCTGTATTTCCGAAAGGGCTGTTTAATTCATTATCAGAAGGTAGTACCGGATGTTGGGCTGCTCCGTAGGAACTAACAAGGAAAGCAGCAGCGGTAAAACAATTCCTCAAAAAATCTAAATATCTCATGATGTATTTATTTTAGTGATTGGTAGATATATCTCGAATACGTTATTTCCATATAGTAGAAATTTTGTAATCGGGATCTATGGTTTTGAAGTGTCCTCTTTTTTTATTGTTACAGGTCCTATAAGACCGGAAGGCATCAGTCCGGAAGTTGGAGAGAAACCAATATTTGTTTTGGTAATTCTTTCTTTTTCAGGCAATGACGCATCATAAACCAGTCGGTTCCACCAAGTGTTAGTTACTTCTATTTCGAGAACATTTCCTTTAGTTTTACAATATTCAGAAATATCAAGTCTCCATGGAGCACACCACACTGTACCAAGATCATTCCCATTCAGACGGATGTTAGCCAGATCGTGGACTGTGCCAAGATCAAGGAAAAGCTTTTCCTTTGAAATTTTGTCAAGATCGAATTCTTTGCGGTAAACTACAGCGCCGGAATAATACTTGATTTCGGGAACAGAACTTGTTGTCAGATCCTGTAGTGACTTATAAATTATAGGTTTTTCGGGCCCACCCAATTTCGGATTAAAATGAAGGCTCCAGGAACTGTCAAGTGTTTTAAGTACTTCATAATTTGTATAATTATTTCCATCCAGCCGGGTCTCAGATGTCGGTTTCCGGAAAACAACAAAAATGCCCTGGTATGGAGCTAGTTCCATAGGTATAGTTGTTCTGGAACCACTGATTGAAAAAGCTTTTGCTGGGCAGGAAGAACCATCTACCGGATTCCAGAATTCTGGTAATTTTCCTGTTATACGAAATTTGGCATCTATATTTTCAGTGGTATTCCTACGGTTGATAATAAAATATATATCCGTTTCTCCTTCTTTGCGATGGATAAAATCTATTTTTACCGGAGTCGTTCCATAACATGCAATTTCATTCTCATTCATGTATGAGAAATCCCTTTCAATCGCTTTTTTCTTCATAACTTCTGCAATTTTGACTCCGCTGACGACTCGTCCTTTGCCAACGGCACGATCTACCGGACCTTCTGTTTTGCCCCATAGCTTTTCAGTAATTTCACGAAGCGTTTTCTCACTTTCAGGAAAGTTTTTTAATCCGGGGGTTTTTATGAATCGCGGACCTATGACAGTCGCTCCTTCCTGTACTAATTCGAGTATTTTACGAGCGACTTCAATCGGGACAATCCCGGATTCAGGAAGAACAAGTACTTGATAATTCATTCCGTCAGGCAGGTAAATCCGGCCATCCCGAACGGATAAGCGGCTCATGATAATTTCTGTATTACATACATCATAATCATATCCAAAACCACGGTCAGGATCTATATTCTTCGGAGATACGAAACAAGGTACGAGATCTCCTTCATAATAAAGTACATCTGCGACAAAATGTCCGCGTCGAAGCATGTATTGGCAGCGTGCCAGATAATCTGTAAATGATTTTGCCCGGTTCCACCATGTAATCCGGTTATTAAAATGAACTCCGGCTGCAAATACAGTTCCCGGCATACCATTGGCAGGACCGGATGTTGCAGAACCATGGAAGGTTATGTCGTTGATGCCTTCACAAAAAGCGACATTGGCTCGTGGCAATAGAGGGGCAGGGGGG